>Ga0163151_10001054_pt1 | contig 47654 bp, 32 predicted proteins | sample OliLakLV19MP5IB2_FD_145596 | JGI IMG/M metagenome (GOLD analysis project Ga0163151, IMG submission 145596) | Freshwater microbial mat bacterial communities from Lake Vanda, McMurdo Dry Valleys, Antarctica - Oligotrophic Lake LV.19.MP5.IB-2 | ecosystem: Environmental > Aquatic > Freshwater >...
CTTCTCATCCCATCTGATCCGACGGCGGCGCTCGCCGGCGGCGGCGCTCGCTGATGCGCACGCTGATGCGCACGCTGATGCGCACGCTGATGCGCACGCTGATGCGCACGCCGATGCGCATGCCGATGCGCACGCTGACGCGCACGCTGACGCGCATGCCGACGCGCACGCTGACGCGCACGCTGACGCGCATGCCGACGCGCACGCCGACGCGCACGCTGATGCGCACGGTATGCGTGCGCGCGCCGCGCGCGTCGTGGATCCGAACACCGCGCGCGGACGCCCTGGATCCACAGGGCTCACCGGCGCCCGAGTCGAGGTCCGTGAACGCGGGGACTGCGGACCAGCACGGGCGCGCTGACCCACACGAAAGCCGGATGCGCCAGAAATCGAGCCTACACGCTCGCGGACACCACCTACTCCGCTCCGCACATCTCTGCGTGTGACATCTCCACACGCTCCGAGGCCGCAAGGGCTCGAGGGCGATCGGCTTCGTCGCGCGTGACTCCACGGCGTCGAGCGGATCTCAGGGCAGCTCGAACCGCACGCTGTTCGCGAGGTTCGCCGCGACCTCGACCCACTGCTCGTGCGTGGCGCTGCTCGAGCCCGGCGCAGGATCGGCGCAATCCTCGAGCTGAATGCGCCAGCGTCCCGGCCGAAGCCCCGTGAAGCGCGCGGTGCCGTTCGCGCCGAGCGGAACGAGTGCGTCGAGCACCGCCCTGTCCTGACCTTGCGCGTAGGTCGCGCGCACGCGACACGACGGGCTCGCGCGCACGACGGCGACTTCGAGTGCTGCGCCCGGAGCGAGCGCGAAATCGACGTTCGGGCGAGTCTCGCCCTGCGCCACGCGCACGATGTCCGACGGCGCCGATTGGAATCCTGGATGACGGGCCTCGACGACGAGATCGACGTCGCCTTGGACGCCTTCGAGCACGTAGCTGCCGTCCGCGCCGGTCTCGGCGGCGGAATCGGTCGAGCGAGCTCTGTTCACGGCCGAACCACTCGCTGCGGTCCGCTCGACGTGGACGCGGACGCCCGCGAGCGGTCGCCCCTCCCCGTCGACGATGCGCCCGCGAATCGACGTCAGCGGCAGGACGATGTCGAACGAGTGCTGCAGTGCCTCGATAGACACTTCGGTCTCGAACGCCATCCGGCGCGAAGAGTGGACGACTGTCACGCCGTAGGTCCCGAGTTCGACGCTGCTCAGCACGTAGTCGCCGTTGCCATTCGTGCGCGCGACGAGCGACTCGGCGGAGTCGGAGGCCCCTGCACCCGCTGCTCCGCGCGGGGTGAAGTGAAGAGTCGCGCCCGAGACGCCCTGCGCGTTCGCGATGACTCGACCGGTCGTGCGACCGCGCGCCGGAACGAACCAAGACAGCGTCTCCGTGCTCCCGTCGGCGACCGCGACGCGACGCGGCGCGGAGTCTCTTACGAGCACGTCCTCTCCGGCTGCCGACGACAACGGAGTGGGGCGGCTGACTTCGATCTCGAACGAGTGTTCGCCCGCGACCAAGTGCTCGAAGACGAGCCGGCCCTCGGAGTCGGTCTTCGATCGATCCGGTTCACGCGGATCGTCCGGTGCGACGTCTTGGACCGAGCTCGTGTGACGGATGCGCACGCCGCGAACCGCGACACCGAGCGCATCGCGCACCAGGACGATCACCGTGCCGCCCTTCTGGAGGCGCGCGACTTCGTCCCGAGCAACGGCGAACGAACCGACCATTTCGCTACGAAATGGCGCGAAATCGGGGTGTTCGACCGTGAGCCTCACCGACTCGCCGCCGAGTGCGTTCAGACGCGCGCGCCCGTCGGCGTCGGAGTCGGCGGCATGCAGATCGTGACTCTCTGCGTTCGTCGAAAGAACGCGCGCGCCCGGACCAACCGAGGCGAGCCTCACGCGAGCGCCCGCCACCGGTGCGCCTGTCGCATCGTCCACGACGCGTAGCGTGATCACCGGCGCGGGAACGAGGCGCACGACGCCGATGTCGTTCACATGGCCCGGGGTCACGCGCAAGTCGGAGAGGACGGTCGTCTCGTAACCGCGCGCTTCCACCTCGAGCTGCAACGGAGTTTCACCGCCGTCCAAACCGTGCGTGACGCGCACGCGTCCGTCGATGAACGTGTGACGCACGCTGCCGTCGTCCCCCGCGAGCGGCTCGGGATGTCCGCGGCCGAGACGCACCTCGAAGTCGGTGAGCGGCGCTGAAGTCGATCCGTCCACGACCTGGAAGGTGAGCACGGTTCCGGCGCGGTAGACGAGTTCGACATCGCGAGCCCCCGCGCGCGCGATGACCTGCCCCGTGCGCACGGCGCCGAAGTAGTCGTGCTCGCCCACGCGCCCGGACAAGCGATAGTCGAATCCGGCCGTCAGGCCTCGCACGACGAACGAACCATCCGCTGCACAGTGCGCGCCGCGCGGCAGGACGACGAAGCGCTCGGGATCGGCGTGCTCGCCCGCGTAGAGGACACCGACCGGCGCGCCCGAGATCGGAACGGCGCGGATCCACAGCGTTCCGAGAGCTTCGGCGGGCGCATGCTTCACGCGTCCACCGATTTCCAGGCCGTATTCGAGCACGATCTCCACGCCGGAGACCGCACGTCCCGCCTCAGCGATGCCTCGCTCCAACTTGTCGGGGTGATCCACGGCCTTCACCAGCAACGACCAAGATCCCGGCGCGAGGTCGGCGATGACGAAGCCGCCGTCCGCGTCCGTGATCACCACCGCATCGCCGTCCGAGCTGCCGAGCACGGCGGACGGAATGGCATCGGACTCCAAGCGGCGCACACGCGCTCCGGCGACGGGAACGCGCGCTACGTCGAGCACGCGTCCTCTCAGAACGATGCCCGTCCGGAGAACGATGTCACCGAGGTCGAGCGCGAGATCGCTCGTCAAGGGAACCAGCACCTCGTACGGCACGAAACCTCGTGCACGAACAGCCAACCGCCCGTGACTCGACGCGGAGCGAACGACGCGAAAAGCCCCGAGCCCGTCGGTCCGGGTTTCGGATCGCTGCACCCAGGCGAGCTTCTCTCTGTCCAATCGCTCGACCGAGATCCCGCTCGAGCGCTCGTCGGTCGCCCAGTACACGTCGGCGTGGGGCACGCCACGGAACTCCTCGTCGACGACGCGACCGATGAGCACATGTCCGGTAGATCCGGCCGGGTCGGTGACTTCCACCAGGCGACCCGCGGGCTTGGCTTCGTCGGCCGAGCCGAGGCCCGAACCCGGCTGCGAATCCGGCACCGCCGATTCCGGCACCACACTATGCGGGCCCGAGGGCGGAGGAAGGGCGCGGCGCCCGGACTTCTCGGGCGCGCCTGCCCATAGAACGTACGCCAGCACCCCTCCTGCGAGGGCCACGAGAAGGATCAGTCCGCGTGATCGCGAATTCAGTTCCAAGTGCGCCACTCGTCTGTCGACGGAGCCTCGCCTGGACGTTCGAATTGGATGTCCAAGTCTCGAATCGGTCCCATTGCGCTGGATACCCTACCTTCGATCCGCTTCGAGATCGGGGACCTCCGGTGCGCCCGTAGTCAAGTTCGCAGGCACCAGACACCGAAGTCGGTGAATACTTCGATCCGGAATCCAAGCGAGTCACACCCCATGAACAGCACCCAGGCCCGCACTGGCCTCGCCTCGAAAGCGGCGCCGATGCCCTCGACGCGTCGCGTTCTCGCATCCCTGGCTCTCCTCGGCCTCGCGGCCTGCAGCGATGGGGGGAGCGGCGGCGGATCGCAGAACAACCAAGCGGCCACCGAACTCGCTGCGATTCAGTTCTGGAACACCGTCGCGATCGACGCCACCGGCCTCGATCACATGCCGTCGAACCAGGGTCCGCCGCACACGTTCGGCGAGCAAGTCGGCCCGTGTCGCGCCGCGCGCGCCGAGGCGATCGTTCACGTCGCGATCTTCGAAGTCGTGAATGCGATCAAGGGCGGATACGAGAGCTACGCCGGCGTTCCGGCCGCGACCACCGGGACTTCGTTCGTCGCCGGAGTGGCGCAGGCCGCGCACGACACGCTCGTCGCGTTGTGGCCGTCGCAGTCGGCCATTTTCGACGCGCACCTCACCACCGCGCTCGGCGCGGTCGCGGAAGGCACGGCGAAGACGCAGGGGATCGCGCTCGGTCAGAACGCCGCGGCAGCGATCCTCTTCCTGCGTCAGAACGACGGCTCGTCGATGGGCGAGATGGAGTACGGCTCGATCGGCGGTGGCGATCCGGATCAGTACAACCCGAGCGACGCTCCGGGCGAATGGCGCCGCGACCCGATCGCGCAACAGGGCATCGCGCTCGGCGCGCGCTGGGGTGAGATCGACACGTTCGTCATGGAGGACGTCGGCCAGTTCCGGCTCCCGCCGCCGCCCGCGCTCGACAGCGCCGAGTACGCGGCCGCGTTCAACGAAGTCCTCGCGCTCGGCGGCGACGGCACCGTGACCCCGACGGTCCGCACGCAGGACCAGACGCACGCCGGCATCTACTGGGCCTACGACGGCGTGCCGAGCTTGTGCGCTCCGCCGCGCCTCTTCAACCAGATCGCGCGCCAGATCGCGGCGGACCGCGGCACGGATGCAGTCGGGCTCGCGCGTTTGCTCGCGCTGCTCAACCTCGGCATGGCCGACGGCGGGATCAGTTGCTGGGATTCGAAGTACTTCTACAAGCTCTGGCGTCCGGTCACCGGCGTCCGTGAAGCAGACGTCGGCACGGGTCCGAGCGGAATCGGCGACGGCAATCCGCTCACGATCGCCGACCCCACCTACCTGCCTCTGTGCGCGCCCGCGTCGAACGTGAACCCGGGCACCAACTTCACGCCTCCGTTCCCCGCCTATCCCTCGGGTCACGCCACGTTCGGCGGTGTGCTGTTCCAGACGCTCCGTCGCTTCTACGGCACGGACAACATCGCGTTCACGTTCGTCTCGGACGAATACAACGGCGTCACGACGGACAACACCGGCACCGTCCGGCCCTTGCTCCCGCGTTCGTTCGCCAATCTGACCGAGGCGGAAGACGAGAATGGTCAGAGCCGCATCTACCTCGGCATCCACTGGTCGTTCGACGCGTCGCGCGGGATCCAACAGGGCAACAACATCGCGAACTACGTGTACGACCACGCGTACGAGCCCATCTACTGACCGCGAAGGAAGCGCGAGCAGGCTCGAAGGCCTGACGCGATTCTCGAAGAAATGGAGACGGGTTTCCCGACTCGAGCGCGGCATGTGGATCCGCAATCGAGGCCCTCGCAGCGCGTTCACGATCCTTACCCGCGGCACTCCGCTGTAATCTTCTTGCGTGGACACCGAGAGCGTTCAGCCCGGGCCCGAGCGCCGCGAAGCGCTCGAGGAACTCGTGTTCGAGTGCCTCGAGCGTATGGAGGCCGAGGGCGAGCACATCCTCGGTGTCTTCTGCGACGAGCACCCGGCCGACGCGGTGCGGGTACGCGAGCGCGTCGAACTCCTGCGCCGCATGGGGCTCCTCGGCGCGCCGGATGGCGCACCGAAAGTGCCGGAACACCTCGGTGATTTCCGACTGATCGAGCGCCTCGGATCGGGAGGCATGGGCGTCGTCCATCTCGCCGAACAGGTCTCGTTGAAGCGAGTCGTCGCGATCAAGCTGATCCGCCCCGAGCAGCTCTACTTCGCCAACGCACGCGAGCGATTCCAGCGCGAGATCGAAGCGATCGCGCGCCTTCAGCATCCCTCGATCGTCCCGATCCACGCGACCGGCGAGGAGCACGGGATTCCCTACTACGCGATGGAGCTCGTGCGCGGCGCCAGCCTCGCGCAGGTGCTCGCCGCGTTCGCGGGTCGAGACCCGGCGGGCCTGACGGGCCGCGATCTGCGGGAGGTGGTCGCGCTCTCAGTGCCGCGCGGAACCGACGTGTCCGGCGAGATCTTCGCGGGATCCTGGGGCGAAGCCGCAACGCGATTGGCGCGCGATCTCGCTCTCGCCGTGCAGCACGCGCACGAGCGCGGCGTACATCACCGCGATGTCAAACCCTCGAATGTGATGATCGCGGCCGACGGCCACGTCGTGTTGCTCGATTTCGGACTCGCGAGCCTCGGTGCGACCGGTGGGCTCACGCGCACGGGATCGCAGATCGGCTCGCTGCCGTACATGTCGCCCGAACAACTGCGCGGGCAAATCGAACGGATCGGTCCGCGCACGGACGTCTACGGCATCGGCGTGACGCTCTACGAGATGTTGGCTCTCGCGCCCGCGTTCGAGGATCCGGGCGACACCGAAGTGCTGCGCGCGCGGATCCTCGATGCTCGTGCTCGGCCCCTGCGCGCGATTCACCGCGGAATCTCGACCGATCTCGCGCTCGTCTGCGCGACGGCGATGCAGGCCGATCCAGCGAATCGCTACGCCACCGCCGGAGCTCTCGCCGCGGACCTCGATCGCGTCCTCGAGCTTCGTCCGATCGCGGCGCGCGCACCGAGCGCGACCGCACGCCTCGTGTCGTGGGCGCGCCGAAGCCCCGCGCGTGCGACCGCCGCGGTGCTCGCGACGGCGATCGTGACCCTCGGACCGCTCGTGTTCGGACTCCAACAGTCCGCGGCCAACGCGCGCATCGAGGCGGCGAACGAGGACCTCGAGCGAGCGTTGACGGAATCCGAAGCACAGCGAACGCGAGCGAATCGCGAGCGCGAGGCCGCCGACAAGAACCTCGCGAAGGCGATCCAGGCCGTGGACGTCATGTTGACGCGCGTCGGGCAGGACAAACTGCGCGACGTCCCTCAGCTCGTGTCGGTGCGCCGTGACCTGCTGCAAGACGCCTTGCAGTTCTATGCGGGATTCCTTGCGGAAAGCGACGGCGACGAGGGTCTACGTCGCGAGGTCCTGCGCGCGCGCGGGCGAGTCTCCGTGCTGCACATGACCCTGGGCGACTTGGAGACCGCGGAGCGCGAACTCAGCTTGCTCGCGACGTCGATGCGTGCCGATGCCGAGCGCGCCGATGCCGACGACGAGACGCTGCGCGCGTACGCCGACGTCTCGAGCAGTTTGGGCGAAGTCCTCGCGCGCCGGGACGCGCACGAACTCGCGGGCGAGCGGATCCAGGAGAGCATCGCGATCCTGGAGCGCATCCCGGCCGAACGCCGCACGGCGCTCATGGAGCTCCAACTCGGCACGCACCACGACAAGTTGGCCGATCTCGGACTGCGTCGCGGTCGGATCTCCGACGCCGAGGAGCACGCACGCGCCGCGGTCCTCGTCTCGCGAGCCGGACTCGCGCGTTTCCCCGACGAAACGAGGTTCCCCATCGCGCTCGCGCGGCAACTCGATCGCCTGGGGACGATCCGGCTGCGCTCGCGGAACGCCGAGGACGCGGTCGACCTGCTCACCGAATCCGTGAGCGTGCTCGAGGAGCATCGCGCTCGTGATCCACTCGATTCCCACGGTCGCGCCAAGTTGGCCGCGGCCTCGATCAATCTCGCGAACGCGCTCGAAGCCGTCGGTCGCGCCGCGGACGCACGGGCGAGCAGCGAGCGGGCACTGCGCCTGGGCGATGAGCTCGTGCGCGATTTCCCGGACGTGCCGTCGCACCGCACCGACCTCGCGATCGCGAACTTGCAGCTCTTCACGCACGCCTACCGCGGCCGCGAGTTCGACGCTGCGAGGCCGTTCTTGGAGCGCGCACTCGCGCTCCAAGAATCGGTAGCGCTGCTCCGACCGAGCGATTCGACTTTCCTGGCCGAGATGGCCGGCACGTGCAACAACTTCGCGGTGCTCTCGACCGCGCTCGGTCGCGACGAGGAGGCACTCGCCCACTTGGCGCGCGGCATCGAACATCTCGACCGCGCGCTGGCGCTCGCTCCTCTCCACGGCCACTGGACCGAGATCGCACGCGTGATGCGCAACAATCGCGCGATGGCGCTCGTCGGAGTCGGCCGGTGGCGCGAGGCGGCCGAGGTCGCTGCGGCGATCGCGGTCGAAGACCGCGACTGGGCGTCACGACGCGCGCAGATCTACGAACGCGCGGCACGGATCGCGGCGGCCGACACGACCCTCGGCGACGATGCGCGCGCGACCGAATCCGGCGCACTGCGCGATCGCGCGCTCGTGGAGCTCGAATCGGCCGTGCGTCTCGGACGATCGGACTGGACGGAGCTCGCGAATCCCGACGAATGGACCTCGTTGCGCGGTGATCATCGTTTCGATGCGCTCGTGCGAGCTTCGTCTACTCCGCGGTGAATCGAGTGACACCTCGCGCACGCTGCGAGGGCGTGAAGAACTCGAGCCTACGTGCTCTCAGATTCATGCGGCGCCGCTGCGCGCCGCGAGAGTGTGTGATTTCTTCACACGCTCTGAGACCGCTGCGCGAGAAAGATCGCGAGTTCGTGGTAACGCAACGACCTGCTTCCGGATGGTTCCTACGAGCCCGCGCGCCCGCGTCGAGGAAGGACGCGGACCTCCCCCTCTGGTCACGGCTCCAAACGCGAGGAACCCATGATTTCAGTTCTCCTTCTATGTCTCTCCGCGACGGCCGCGAGCACGCACGATGTCGCCGACGTCGAAAGTGCATCGCCGGTGCGTGCCGACGACGCTCCGATCGGTACTCGCCCGTCCCGTGATCGACTCTACTTCGACGTCGACGAGGCCGGCACCGTGTGGGTGCGCGGCCGCACCTACAAAGCGAGCTTCTCGAAGGAGAGCGCCACCTACATCCCGTTCCTGGGCTCGAAAGCGCCGCGGAATTTCCCGGTCTCTCTGCGCGTCGACTCGTTGACGATCGGTGGTGAGGCGTTCGCCTTCGACGCCGCCGCTCCCGCCGTGCGAGACGGCGCGATCGTCGAGTACGCGCGCGGAGCGTTCCGCGAGCGGTACGTCCTGACGCCGGATTCCGTCGAGCAGACATTCGTCTTCGACGATCTGCCGCGGCGTGGCGAGGTCGTCGTTTCGCTCGCGGTCACGTCCGAGCTCGAATAGGCCTGCGACGTCGAGGGGGTTCGCTTCGAGAACGAGCTCGGCCACGTGCACTACGGCCGCGCGTTCGCGTTCCACGACGACCTGCCGATGACGGGAATCGAAACGCGGATCGGATCGGGCGAGATCGTGCACGTCGTGCCCGCGTCGATCGTCGAAAGCGTGCGCGGCTCCCTGGTCATCGATCCCGTCCTCACCACATTCGTCGTGGAGCCGTCGCCGAGCCACGAGTTCGCCGCCGACACCGCCTACGACGCGACGAGTCAGCTCTGGCTCACGGTGTCCGAGGAGATCTTCAGCGCGACGGATCACGACATCCACGTCCAGCGTCACTCGACGCTCGGAGTGTATTTCCTGCAGGATTACGTCGATTTCACCACCGAGGACTGGCGCACGCCGGCCATCGCGAACAACAACCTCGACGATCAGTTCCTCGTCGTCGCTGCGCGCGGAGCTGCTCCGGACCGCCAGATCTGGGGTCGCACCGTCGAAGCGACCGCCAGCTTGAACATGTCGGCGCAGTTCCTCATCAGCTTCAACGACTTCTGGAGCGACGTGTACGCGCCGGACGTCGGCGGAGATCCGTCCACGTTCGGCACGAGCTACTACTGCGTGGTGTGGGAGTCCGAGTGGAACCCCGGGACGAACTGGGACATCCACGCACGATTGATCCGCACGGATGCGACGCTCGTCGGATTCGGTATCACGGCGATCGACCTGAGTCCGAACACGATCCACAGGAATCCGTCGATCAGCAACTCGAATGGCAATGCGACGCCGGACCTGCAGGACTGGAACATCGTATGGGAGCACGAGGTGTCTCCGACGAATCGCAACATCCTGGGCGCTCGCTTGCGCTGGGATGGATCCCTCACGGCAGCGACGTTCACTGTCGCTTCGTCGACTCTGGACGAGCGCAATCCGTCGGTCACCGCGATCGTGGACGAAACCGGCGGCACGCGTCCGTGGATGGTGGCCTACCAGGTCGACAGCGGAGCGAACGGTTGGGACGTGCGCTGCCGCACGCTGAACGGCACGGCGATCGTCTCGACTTTCGACCTCTCCGAGCAGTTCGCTTCGGTCGCGCTCGACCAGATCACGCCGAGCTGCGACACGGACGGCGAGCAGTTCCTCGTCGCCTACGACGAACGCACGTCGCCGACCTTCTTCTCGACGGACATCAAGGTCTCCACGCTGTATTCGCTGGGTGGAGCTCTGGGAGTGAACGAAGGCAACCTCTCGGTCTCGCCCGGATTCTTCACGGACTTGCAGCCGCGGATCGTCACGGCGGGGACGTCGGGCTCACAATCCGACGACGCGCTGATCGTCTTCGAGCGCCGCGACGCCGGCCCGAGCGATGTCTACGCGACCGGATACGACGTGCCCGCCGGCGGGCCGGTGACGGCGTACTGCTCCGGTGACGGCAGCGGCACGGCCTGTCCGTGCGGCAACAACGGATCGCCCCTGAACGGCTGTGCGAGTTCGGTGAACTCCGCCGGTGCACATCTCGCTTGGACGGGCGCCGCGGACGTGTCGAACGACACGCTGCGACTGTCGGCTTCGGGCTTGCCCCTGACCGCGACGATCCTGTTCTTCCAAGGGACGACGCAGTCGAGTGGCGGAGCGGGCGCGGTGTTCGGGGACGGCCTGCGATGCGCGAGCGGCACGGTGATCCGCCTGGCCACCAAGACGGCTTCGGGCGGCAGCGCGACCTATCCGTGGAACATGGAGCTCGACGTGTCCGTGCGCGGCGCGGTCCCGGCCGGCGGCGCGGTGCGCTACTACCAGGGCTGGTATCGCAACAGCGCGGCCTTCTGCACGTCCTCGACGTTCAACCTGACGAACGGGTTGCGCGTGCAGTGGATTCCCTGAGTTAGCCCGCGCGAGGTCGAGGGGAGCGGGCTCACGGAGATCCTCCGCGGGTCCCGCTCCTTTTCGTTCGAACTCGGGACACGACACGGGCTGGCTAGATCGTGGTCGTCCGCTAACTTGGGTCCACGTTGGGCTCGACGCTGAGCCCGTGAAGCCCCGGATCCAGCTCGCGAGTCGACCCGCATGAACCCCACCACGAGCGCCGTACTCCTCTTCGTGACCAGTCCTCTTGCCGCCGCTCAATCCCCGGTCGTCCTCGTCAAGGACGGCGACCTCGTCGCGGGCGTCGGGAACGTGACCTCGATCGACAACTTCGGCGTGAATTCGAGCGGCACGTGGATCGTCGAGGCCGACACGGACAATCCGACCGCCGCGGTCGATGGCGTCCTCATTCGAAACGGCGCCGTGATCCTGCGACAAGGTGATCCCCTCGCGGCTCCGGCCGGCGCGAGCGTCGGTTCGTTCGATGCGGTCGTGATCAACGGCGCCGGCGAGAGCGGTTGGAACTTGTTCCTGACCGGTGTGCCGACGACCGCCGACTCGGGGTTGTTCTTCGGATCGACGCTCGTGATCCAGGAAGGTTCGATCTCCGCCGCGAGCGGTTTCACGGCCGGGACGCCCTACATCGGCTTCTTCGAGACGAAGTGGAACGACGCGCGACAGATGCTCGTCGTCGCGAGCGTCGACGACCCCGCGGTCCTGAGCACGGTCGATCGTGCGATGGTCCTCGTCGCGGTCGACGGCGTGGGCACTCTGCTCTCCGAGACGTTGCTGTTGAAGGAAGGCGATCCGATTCCCGGCCTGGGCGGAGCCCTCGTCGTCGATTTCGGGACCGGCCCGCACGACTTCGCTCTGAACAATTCCGGCGTCTCGCTGTACTCCGCCGACTCGGACGCCGCCACGACCACGGACGGCGTGATCCTGCGCGACACGACCGTGATCGCGCGCGAGGGCGACGCGTCGCCGGTCCCGGGCCGCGCCTACGAGACGCTCTTCGGCCGACACCTCGACCAGGGCGATGGGGGCGACTACGTGTTCATCGCCGATCTGGACGGTGCGATCACCGATGACATCGTGATCGTCAAGAACGGCACGACGGTCGTCGCGCGCGAGGGCTCCGGTCTCGCGGCCATCGGCGCTTTCACCATCACTTCCTTCGGCACCGGGCCGGTGCGGATCGACGCGCTCGGCAACGTGTACTGGTTCGGCGATTGGAACGATCCGAACACGACGCGCGACACGGGCCTCTTCCGGAACGACCAGTTGATCGTCCAGGAAGGTGTGACTCTGACGAGCGGCGGCGCCGTGATCACCACGATCGCGAGCGGGGAGTCCTCGTTCGCGATCAGCCCGGACGGACGCTATCTGATCTTCGAGGGCCAGCTCGCCGGCGGCGTCGACGCTTCGTTCCTCCTCGACACGACGCAGCCGACGACACCGTTCTGTTTCGGCACGGGAGCGGGCACGCCCTGCCCCTGCGGCAACTCGGGGGCATCGGGCCATGGTTGCGCGAGCTCCATCGTCGCGGCGGGCGCGAACCTCGCGGCGACGGGCACGGCCAGCGTGGCGTCCGACACGTTGGTGCTCCAAGGCTCCGGGATGCCGAACAGTTCCGCGCTCTACTTCCAAGGCACGTCGCAACAAGCTGGCGGACTCGGGGTGGTGTTCGGCGACGGCTTGCGCTGTGTCGGCGGCACGGTCGTGCGACTCGGCACGAAGACGAACGTGGGCGGCACGTCGCAGTATCCGACGTTGGGCGATCTGTCCGTCTCCGTGCGCGGCGGCGTCGTGGTCCCCGGAACACGCTCGTACCAGGTGTGGTACCGCAACGCCGCAACGTTCTGCACCCCGAGCACGTTCAACCTCTCGAATGGGATGTCCGTGGATTGGTCGTCCTGAGAACGTGAGCGACGGCTGCGCGAGCGAAGACGGAGGCGGATCCAGGCGCCGACTCGGTACAGCCTTCAGCGGACCGAACAGCGACGCGAGCTGGTCCTGGACTCGCCGAGAGAGGCGCGTGGGCGCCGGGGCAATCGCTCGTGCTCCAAGCCTGGTCACGCAACGTCCTGGGCCCGTGCGGGATGGGAGCGAATCTCTCGCAGGGGCTGCTGGTCGGCTTCGTTCCTCGAGATCGCAGTATCGCTCCTTCGGGATCCCGAATCCGCGGGCGCAGGAGACGCACCGACCGAGGAATGCTCCCGGTCCCTGCATTGCCTGCTCTGAACGTTCGATCTAGAGTGAGAAGGTTCTCCAACGACTTCGGGCACACCCCGTAGTCATTGCCGCCGATGATCACCCAGTGGATCTTGCTACTTCTGCTCCTACCGGGATGGCTCTTGCCGTCCGGCGTCAGCGTGCCGCTGTGCGGATGCCAGTTCAGCCTGAGCGAAACGCGCTCGTGCTGCGTGCCGGTCGAAACCCACTCGTGCTGCGCGAGCGAGGACGAGACGGACTCGTGCTGCGCGAGCGAGGACGAGACGGACTCCACGGGGACGAGCGTCCAGCGCGAAGGCGAATGCCACTGCTCCGTCGACGCGCCCGCGCACGAGCCGGCACGCGTTCAACCGCTGACCGAAACCTCGGTGCTCTTCGCGCTTCCGCTCGAGGTCGTGCAAGTCTCGAGCACCGTTCCCGCGACTTCGATTTCCCGCGCGCTGCACCCCGATCGTCCACGCGGGCCGAGTCCCGGTCGGCCGAATCCAGCTCCGCTCCGCCTGTGATGTTCCGGCGCCTGCGCCGATTCGCAGTGCGCTCCTCGACGTTCCGTGACGGTGCCACGTCCGCCGTCTTGCCGGCTCCATCCGAGTCGGCGTCGCGTGTTTCGCCGCGCACTTTGCTGCGCAGAGAAGCACTCCACCCACGGACCCACGAACTCGGACTCACAGTGCCATGATCCATCTCCAATTCGTCGCCGGCCTCGCGCTGGCATTCGCACCAATCCATCCCGCGAACCAGACTCCGGTTCCCGCTACCACGGCTGCCGCAGAGACCGCGGAAGCGGTGCAAGTCCCCGCGTTCCCGAACACGACGTGCCCGATCATGGGCAAGCCGATTTCGACGCGGCTCTTCACGGACACGAAGTACGGCCGCATCTACATCTGCTGCAAGGCGTGCGTGAAGGACATCCAGGCCGATGTCGAGCACACCTATCGCACGGCGTATCCGACCACGGAGAAGCTCGACAACAAGGTCTGTCCGGTCACGGGCGAGACGATCGGCAAGGACGCCGTGCGCGTCGAGCTCCAAGGCCGCGATTTCCTCGTCGCGAACAAGGACGCGGGCCTTGTCGCGATCGAAGACGCGCAAGCGACGCTGGCGAAGCTCTCCGATCCGAAGTTGATCGACGTCGGCAACCGGACGTGCCCGACGACGGGCGAGCCGATCTCGCGCAACACGATCGCCGTCATCGAAGGTCACATCGTGCGTTTCGCTACGGCGAAAGCGATCGAAGCGGCGAAGGCCGATCCGAAGGCCGCGCTGGCGAAAGCGCGCGAGCTGCGCGCCAAGGAAGAGCGCGAGCGCGCCGAGAAGGCGCCGGCACCGAAGCCCGCGGGAGGCTGACCGGTGCGAGCATTCCTCGCCGTGACGGCCGTGCTCACGGTCGCGTGCCGCGCTGTTCCACCGCCGACCGCACCTCCGTCGACGCATCCCGGATCCGCGCTCGCCGCCGAGAGCGCGGTTCCGACCTTGCGCGGTCCAGCGACCGACGTCGTCGCCCCACGGAAGCCGTCGACGACAAAAGCGCCGATGCCCGGCATGGGCGGAGGCCGACGATGAGCGTGCGCGAACCCACACTGTATGCGCTCGCTTTCATCGGTGTCCTCGGAGCGTGCACGGCGCCGAAGCAGGCGCGTGACGATGCTCGCGAGAGCGTGCAGCGCGAGCTCGACGCACGACTGGGGACGCTGCCACGCGACGAGCCGGGCGTCGTCGCCGAAGCACGCGTGCGCGCACTCCTCGAAGGCGGTGTCGACGAGGACGAGGCCGTGCGCATCGCGCTGCTCGCCAACCGTTCGATCACGGCGAACGTCGCCGAATTGGGCGTGCACGCCGCCGATCTGGCGCAGGCATCCTTGTGGGCGAACCCGATCCTCGACGTCGGGTTCTTGTTCTTCGGTGACGGCACGGAGATCGACCTCGGTCTCTCGCAATCGTTCGTCGACGTATTCCTCCGGCCGGGCCGCACGGAAGTCGCCGAGCACGAACTGGAGGCCGCGCGAGCGCGGGTTGCGCGCGCGATCGTCGGCCACGCGTTCGCCACGCGCCGCGCGCACGTCGCCGCTCTCGCGGCACGATCGCGCCTCGAGCTGGAGACGCGACGAGCCGCCGCGACGGAAGCGGCCGTCGATCTCGCGCGGCGCCTCTACGACGCGGGCAATTTCACGGCGCGCGACACTGCCCAAGAGGAGGCCGAGCTGGCCGCGCGACTGTTGGAACGTTCCGCGGCCGAGAGTGCCTACCTCTCGGCAAGAGAAGAGCTCACGCGCGAACTCGGACTCTTTGGCGAGGCGGCGAACTTCGAGCTCGTGGGAACGCTGCGCTCCGATCCCGCATTCGGTCTGGATCTCGAACGCGTCGAGTCGCGCGCCATCGCATCGAGCCTGGACCTCGCCGAACGACGCGCGCACGGAGCAGCGCTCGCACGGGCCGCGGGCACAGCGACGCTCGAAGCGCGGCTGCCCGGCGCGAGCGTCGGCGTCGGCGCCGCGAAGGACCACGACAGCTCGGAATGGGGCGTCGGGCCACGCGGTTCGATCGGAATCCCGCTCGCCGACGGCGGCGGCGCGCGTCGTTTCGAGGCCGATTCGCGGCTCGCAGCGGCTGAGGCGGAACACTGGATGCGTGCCGTCGAGATTCGTTCGTACGCGCGCACGTTCCGCGATCGGCTGCGCTCGCTGGACGCGGATGCACGTTTCGCTCGCGACGTCCACGTGCCCGCGGAACGAAGGGTCGTCGAAGAAACGTTGCGCAACTACAACGCGATGCAAGTCGGCGCGTTCGACGTGTTGCGCGCGCAAGGGCTCGAGATCGGAGCCGAGCGACACGCGGTCGCGCTGCTCGCGGAGGCTTGGAAGGCGCGGCTCGACCTCGAGGAACTCCTCGCCGGCTCCGCGAACGGCGCACGGATCGAAGTCGACGGCCACGCGAGCGCACGGCTCGCGGCGCGCACCGGACAGGGAGGACACTGAGATGGACGGTTCCCGCAGACGGCTCTTCACGACCTCACTCGGCGCCGCGGCGATGATCCCCGCGCTGCCCGCGCTCTTCGCGGCACCGCTGCCCGTCGTACCCACGCGACGCGATCCGAATGCGCCGCCGCTCGAGCCCGGCTTGCCCGGCCGCGACTATCGCCCGGTCATCACGCCGAATTCGATCGCGCTCCCCTTTCGCATCGTCGACGGCGTGAAGGTGTTCCACCTCGTCGCGGAGAACGTGATGCACGAGTTCGCGCCCGGTCTCTCGGCGAGCTGCTTCGGTTTCAACGGCCGCGTGCACGGCCCGACGATCGAGGCGGTCGAAGGTGATCGCGTGCGGATCTACGTCACGAATCGCCTCGAAACCGCGACGAGCATCCACTGGCACGGCCTCTACGTCCCGAACGGAATGGACGGCGTCGGCGGCCTGCACCAGCGCGCGATCGAGCCCAAGGAGACGTTTCGCTACGAGTTCACGCTCAACCAGCACGGCACGTTCATGTACCACTCGCACCACGACGAGATGGCGCAGATGGCGCTCGGATTGATGGGCCTTTTCGTCATCCATCCGCGCGCGGTCGAGTCCGATCCGCCGGCGCGTGACTACGCGATCCTGCTCTCCGAATGGAAGATCACGCCCGGATCGAAGCGTCCCGATCCGAACGAGATGATCGACTTCAACGTGCTCACGATGAACGCGAAGATCCATCCGGCGACGCACAACCTCGTCGCAGAGCTCGGCGAGCGTGTGCGCATCCGCATCGGCAATTTGAGCGCGATGAGCCACCACCCGATCCACTTGCACGGGCATTCGTTCCGCGTCGTCGCGACGGACGGCGGCACGTTGCCCGACACGAACGGTTGGGTGGAGACGTCGATCCTCGTGCCGACGGGCTCGACGCGCACGATCGAGTTCGTCGCGGACGCACCGGGCGATTGGCCGCTGCACTGCCACATGACGCACCACGTCATGACGCAGATGGGCCACGGGATCCCGAACACGATCGGCGTCGACCTCGCGCACTTCGACGACGCGCTGTATGCGCACGTTCCCGCGTATTCCGAGATGGGAGAGGAGATCTCGAGCGGCGGACACGACGGGCTCGTGCCGGTGAACAGCCTGCCGATGATGGGCAGCCGCGGCCCGTTCGGGATCATGACCATGTCGGGGATGTTCACGATCCTGAAGGTGCGCGATTCGGTCGAAGAAGGCGTGGAGCCCGGCTGGTACGCGCATCCGCCGGGGACGCAAGCGCTGCTCGCGACGAAGGACGAACTCCAGCGCGACGGCATCGAAGGCGTGTGAGCGCGCGGTTCTGGTCCCCGCACGCCGCTGCGACGATCGACCTTCATGTTCGCTCGCTTCTTCCGGCCGGAGATCCCGGTCGATTCAGTCGGCAAGGTGTGGGTGGAGGGTCGACTGCGCTGGCTGATGGACGAGTTCGGCGAGGAACCATTCCTCGCGCGCGCCCCCGCGATGCCGACGACCGTCGACTTCCCGGAGCTACGCGGGGGATCGACACTTCAAGCGTTGTACGAGCGTGTCTGCGAACGCATCGGCATCGAGCCCGCACGCGTGCCGTTGCGCGTCGAGCAGGAGAAGCCGAGCCTCGGTCTCGTGAACGGCAGCGGCCACGAGATGGGCGGAGCGGCCGCGCACTACATGTTCGACGAAGACGGCGAGCACATCGTGATGCAATCGTCCGAACTCGCCGATCCGATCTCGCTGATCGGCACACTCGCGCACGAGCTCTCGCACGCGCGGCTCCTGGGTGGAGGTCGCGTGAGCGGCGAGACGCTCGACGACGAGTTGCTGACGGACTTGTGCGCGACTTACCACGGCTTCGGACTGTTCTTGGCGAACGCACCGCGTGATTGGTTGTCGGGCTGCGGAACGTGGCCCGGCACGAAGCTCGTGCGGCCGGGATACATGACCGTGAACCTCTACGCCTGGGCGCTGGCTCACCGCGCACTGCTCGCCGACGAACGCGACCCGACATGGCTCGCGGGCTTGCAGGCCGAACCACGACGCCTCGTGCGCGACGGCATCCGCTGGCTGTCGGCGCACGAAAACAGCGCGCACATCACGAACGACTGGACTGCGTGGCTGGCCCTCGAACGGCTGCTCGATCCGGCGCAGGCGGAGCTTCGCCCCTCGTGATTCGAGTTCACATGGGACGGCGCCCAAGTCCACCGCGAACGAGACCGGATGGTGATCGACACATCGGTACGGTGCCAGGCTCGACTCCGCCGTTCCCGCGCCGCGCGGCTTGCGGCCGCGCGCTGATCGGGGCGAGAACGGCGGAGTCGAGCCTGGCACCGCCCGTCGTGCTGCGCGATCCGCGCTGAGTGGGGTTCGGGGCCCTCCGCGACCGACATAGGGGTCGTGGGAACGGCCGTCGACACCGCGTGCCCGAAATGCGGGCGGGAACGCGCCGCGACGGAGCCGATCTGCGCGCTGTGCGGAACGCTGCTCCGCGTCGAGCCCGCCCCCTCGCAAGCCGCGCCGGCCTTCGCGAAGCCTTCGCCGCCCGAGACGGGCACTCAGCGCATCGAAGCACTTCTCGCCGAACGCGAACGGCTCGAGCGCGAGTCCTCGAAACACGCGCCGTGGATCTACTTGGGTGTAGGCCTCGTCACGGCGCCGATCTTCGCGTTGACGCCGGTGCTCCAACTCATGGGTTGGTTCCTCGCGTCGCTCGTCCACGAGATGGGGCATTCGGGGTTCGCGTGGCTGTGCGGCATGCCGTCGATCCCGGCGATCTCGCCGACCGGTCACGCGGCGGCGCTGCACGGCGAACAGAGCGTCGCGTTGGCGCTCATGGCCCTCGGCGGACTGGTCTTCGCGGCGTGGAAGTTCCTCGAAGGAAGCACACGCAACGTCGCGATCGGCACCGTGCTCGTCGTGCATCCGCTCATCGCGTTCACGCCGGCGCGCGAGCTCCTGTTCCTGCTCGCGGGACACGGCGGCGAACTCGCGTTCGCAACGCTGGCTCTCGTGAAGACGCTCGACGGCGGGTTCACGAAGTCGAAGCTCGAGCGCGGGCTCTACGGCACCGTCGGTTGGTTCCTCGTCGGTCGGAATGCGTGGCTCGGGTACGGGCTCGCGACGAGCAGCGGTGCGCGCGCGCACTACGCGTCGAGCGGGTCGTTCGGGCTCGAGAACGACCTCGTCCGCGCGTCGCGCGACGTGGTCGGCACGCAGATCGAGACCGCGGGGACTGTGCTCGTCGTGGCGAGCATCGCGGCCGTGGCGCTCGCGCTCGTCGCATGGCAGGCGCGTCGCTTCAGTGCGGATACGGCGGTTCGCTGACAGCCGCCTCATCGAGCGCCGCGTCATCGTGATCTCCACGCCGGTCGCGCCACCGGCGACACAGGCGCCGAGCTTCGGGGCGATCGGCACCCTGCTCGACGCAGTCGATGCAACACACCTGGGTCGAGTCCGCCTCTGTCGGCACGGTGACCGGCCCCAGTCCCAGCGACACGACGTGCGAGCTTCGCTAGCGATACAGCCGCCGACACGCTCGTCGCATTTGCCGTCCTGACTGTTCCAGCTTCCACCCGGAAGCCTCGAGGTCCGGGAAACGGCGAGTTGCGGTGCAGTGCGACGGTGGACCTCTCGGTCGCCTCAAGAGCGCTTCACTGCGTGATTCCTTAGCTCGGGATCGGCTCAGAGATCTTCAGTGGAGAGACGGACGTCGACATGTCGGCCCACGAGCACCTGGATCGTTCGTCGCTGGAGGTCTGAACCTCCGCGCAACCACTCGACCTCGTACGTTCCCGCTCGGAGGTCGACCTCGACCGGGGTTTCCGCGACCTGATGCTCGACGGTCGAGTGGCGATCGGAGCCGACGACTCGAACCTGCGTGCCTCCAGGCGGCCCAAGCGAGTCGGGATGCAATCTCAGCCGACCGATGTCGCCGACCCGCAATGGACCCAGGTCGAGCGTCGCGCCGACACCCACATACACCTCCGAGACCACGACGCTGAACTCTCCGGAGTGAACCCGCGTGGTGTAGGTGCCGGCGCACAGACCTGAGAATTCGAACGTGCCCGATTTCGGGGCAGAGAGAGTGGTCGCATTCCGTCCCGAATCAGTGGCCAAGATCACGACCGTTCCACCGCGGTCGAGACCCTGAGCATCGACGATTTGACCTCGCAGGGTGCCGCCGCAATCAGCCGCCGCAGGAACAACGAGGAGGATGGGGGTGCTCGGCCAAGCGTCGTACTGCGTTTCGAGTACTGGTATGGAAGCGGGAGCGGCACGAGATCGCACACAGACTCGCATGCCCGAGCTGCATCGCGTCGTCCGTGCGGTGAATTCTCCGCCCTCATCCGTCTCCCACGTTCCGAGGACCCCATCAGGTTCGCCCGCAGGGGACAGTGCCAGGATCTCGACGCGCGATCCGACCTGGATCAGACCGGACCTGTCGACGACTCGGCCACGCACCACCCCACCGCCCGCGAGGACAAGTCGCACTTCGCCCGCGCCGTTCACATCCACCTGTCGCGCCGTCGTGCCGTGCATCGAGTGGCTCGCCCACAGCGTGATCTGGCCGCAACCCAGCGAGTTCAAGACATAGCGTCCCTGCTCGTCGGAGCGCGTCGCCACGTATTCGAAGGTCTCGCGATCACCGGCGCCGATCAGCGCACCGGGAATCGACGCTCCCGCGGCGTCGACTACGATCCCGAACAGTCCGCACGCATCCTCGACCCAGAGGTCGAGCCGTGCTTCATCGCCATCGTTCAGGCCCACTTGTGCCGACTCCGCTGCGCATCCGTCGGCGAGCACCACGACGGGAAGCGTTCCGCAGGGAACGCCGCTGACGCGGAACCGGCCGTGGATATCGCTACGAACCAAGAAGGGCGGTGGGCCGACTCGATAGATGCTCTGAGCCCGACCCGAATGCGGGAACCCGCTCGGTGATCCGATACAGACGAGCGCGTCGGGGACGACTTCTCCGGACGACGCGCGTCGCACGGTACCCGAGAGAGCACCGCCGCCCCGCTCGAGCACGATGGTCACCTCGGCTCCAGGCGAAGTGTCCTGTCCAGTCACGAAGAGATCCCCGGCGACGTAGCCCGCCTTCCGGATGCCCAGGTAACGTCCGTCCGGAACGGACGCATGAGCGAAGGATCCTGCGCTGTCTGTCTGGCCGAGGATCCAACCACTCGCCACGTTGAAGCCGTGAGACAACCAGATCTCGGCCGCGGGCAGCGCGAGACCGTCGCCATCGACGACGTGGAGGAGCACCGAGTGGCCCCGCGGAATCGAGAGACGAAGGAGCTTCTCCTCGCGGTGAGCCAGGGTGACGTTCGCTTGCGCTCCGAGCGGCGCGGTCACTTCGTACTCGCCCGCGGTGAGCGACTCGAACATCGCGAGCCCGCCTGCGTCGGTCACTCGCATCGCTGGCGATCGGATCGCCAATCCCGTGTGCAATTGCCTGAGGAGAATCTCGACGCTCGAGGCGATCGTCGAGTCGTCCCACTCGACCTCGACCCGGAGAGTTGCGGGATTGGGCTCGCCCGACGGGGTCGGTGTGAACTGGAAGGTGCCGCGGGTCGAGGCCTCCGGGTCCAGAGAAACGGTTTCTACCCCTTGTCGCGCTGTGGCCCCATTGACGACTTCGGCCAAGTAGGTGTCTTGAGACTCCCCTCCGAGAGCACCCACCCAACGCAAAAGGACCAACGCGGCGAAGAGAACCAGGGCAAATGCCACCCAGGCTCGTCGCACTCAGCGCTCCTCGATCTGGAGCAGTTGGCGAGCCTCTATGGGCAGATCCTTCCAGGAAGCCAGTCGTCTCGTTGGCGTCTGCCTGAGATCGAACACCGACTCCGGCGGCTCGATGGACAACTGGGCTTCGCTGTCGGCGACGCCAGCCGAGAATTCGCGGATCGTGAGCCGCTCGACCTCCATCCGGCCCTCGGCGCACTGGATCTGGAGGACATGGGAGAGCACGTGGGGTTCCCGATCTCGATCGGTGGCAACAGCATAGCTGTACACGCTGAAGAGGATCGACGTCGGGTCGGCTTCGGTGCGAAGCCAGCAGGCCAATGGCCTAGTTGGAGCCGACGGAACGGTCGCGATTGAATAGCGCACGTTGGCGAGATTGGGTTTCTCGATGCGAATGAGCGCGATTTCTTCCCCCGTCGACTCGGTCACTACACGCCACGACGAGAGTTTCTCGATCTGGGATCGCCCGGTGGGCAGTGGCTGATAGAGCTGGTCGAGAGAATAGAAGATCGTACTGGACGGAGAAGCCTCGATGTTGAGCTGCTTGGTCGCTGCGAAGTAGGACAGTTCGAACACTGCATTGCGAACGCGCGTCGGCAGCGACCCCTCTGAGACACAGCTCATGACCTGCCTCTGGTCGGAGGCGACGATCTTGTGCTCCACGAAAGTTCGGGTTCGGACCCTGTCGGAAGCGGTCGATCCGGGTAAGGCTCTCGAGCGTGCGTGGAGCCTGGTGAACTCGTCGTTCAGCGACTCGAAGGGGATCCACGTCTTCCCCTCCCCGAACGTCGCCGCTTCCAGGAGAACCCCACGAACATCCTCCTCTGTCGAAGCCTCGCCGAGCGGAAGACTCAGCCGTTCACTCCGGACGACATATGAGCAGGAAGTCACCAGCGCCGGCAGTCCGTTGAGGATCTTGGTCTCCGAGGTCGACCCAGGCAACTCGGCGATGGCCACGGCGAATAGACCAATCACGTGCAAGTAGTTTGCAGACAGCATGGCACTAGGGACAGTTCCCGCCCGTGCCCTGACACTCAGGAAACGGAAGTGTGAGTGTGGCCATGTCGTCGACCCAGTGGCACCGGCCCTCGCCCGGATCACAGCCAGCGGCGGTTCTGAAGCACTTGAATCGGCTGACAATCTGGTAGTTCGGCGAAGCGTTCATCGAGCAAGCTTGGCCCGCCTGACCTGATTCGCACCTGCCGGGCGCCCAGTTGTAACCGATCGCACCACCGCAATTTGTCGTCGTCACGCAGACGGCGCTGCAGCTCGGACCTCCACCGGTTTGCGCGTGACCGGGTCGACAACAGCAAGGAGCCCCACCGCCAGGGCAATAGACTCCGGGGATCGGCTCGTCGGGACCCACCGACACTCGCGCAGCTGACAGATCAGGACCGAAAGAGATCCACGCGGCCAGAGTCAGCACGAGAGAGAGAGAGAGAGAGAGAGAGAGAAGGCATCTAAAGGTCGAAACATCGGGATGAACTCCGAGATCGGACGGGTGGTGGACTTGGCGAGTAGTGATTAGCAGTCAATGGCTGTAGCGTCAACCAGAATTCGGGATCGAATCTACCGAGAGTCCGTGCGGGCGCCTGCATCACAGCGCGCTAAGCCGCGCGCGAGAGAATCAAGTCGTGCTCATTCACAGGAGCCTGAGCCCACGACTCGAACAGCTCGCTTGTCCCGGCACGCGAAGTCCCGGGTGGTTCGAGCGTCGAGTTCGAACTCGCTCCCCCGCCAGCTGATCGGCGCGCGGATTGAAGGGCAGGGAACGGTGCTCGTCGTGGCGAGCATCGCGGCCGTGGTGCTCGCGCTCGTCGTCTGGCGCGCGCGTCGCGTCAGTGCGGACGCGTCGCGTCAGTGCGGACGCGTCGCGTCAGTGCGGACGCGTCGCGTCAGTGCGGACGCGGCGATTCGTTGACCGCAGGATCGCCCGTCGCCGCCTCGTCCTCGTTCCCCCACTCGCCCTCCCAACGCGCCATCACCGCGGTCGCGAGGCAGTTGCCGACCAGATTGACCGTCGTGCGCGCCATGTCCATGAGCTCGTCGACGCCCAGGATCACGACGATTCCTTCGAGCGGCAGGCCGAAAGCGCTCAGCGTTCCGGCCAGCACGACCAGCGAAGCGCGCGGCACCGCGGCGATGCCTTTGCTGGTGATCAAAAGTGTCAACATCATCAAGAGTTGCTGGCCCAGCGTGAGCTCGACGCCCGCCGCCTGTGCGACGAACAGCGACGCGACACCCAGGTAGAGCGTCGATCCATCGAGGTTGAACGAGTAACCCGTCGGCATCACGAACGCGACGATGCGACGCGGCACGCCGAACTCGATCATGCGCTGCATCGCGAGCGGCAACGCCGCGTCGGAGCTCGTCGTGGTGAAGGCGATCATCGCCGGTTCCTTCACCTTCTTGATGAACTCGCGGATCGGGATGCGCGCGTAGAGCGCGATCGGGATCAGCGCGATCAGCGTGAACACGAACAGCGCTCCGTACAGCGTGGCCACGAGCTTCGCGAGGTTGAGCACGACGCCGATGCCACTGTGACTGACCGTCACGGCCATCGCTGCGCCGATGCCGATCGGCGCGAACTTCATGATGATCGCGACGAACTTGAACATCACCTCGGCGATGCCTTCGGCGAACGCGAGCACCGTGTCCTTGCCGCGACCGGCCGGCGCCTGCGCGAGACCGATCGCGAAGAGCGTGCTCCACACGACGACTTGCAGCACGTAGTTCTGCGACGCGGCCGCGAAGAAGCTCGTCGGGAACGCGTGGTCGATGAAGCCTGCGAACGTCGTCGGCGCAGGTGTCGGCACGCCCGCGTTCGGATCCGGTGGCGGCAGGATCACGCCGTCGCCGGGGCGGAACACGTTGCCGAACACGAGACCGATGGCCAGCGCGATCGCCGTCATCACCCAGAAGTACGCGAACGACTTCAGCGCGAGGCGTCCGATGCGCTTCATGTCGTCACCGTGGCCGGCGATGCCCATGACGAGCGTGCCGAAGAGGATCGGGACGACGATCGACTTGATGAGCCGCAAGAACATGTTCGAGAGCGGCTTGAGGCTCGCGGCGAACTCAGGCGCGAGCCACCCGACCAGCATGCCGCCGATCATCCCGATGAAGATCCAGTGCGTCAGCGTGGTGCGGCGGAGGAGCGTGAACATGCGGAGGGGCAGGGGTCGGAGATGAGCGGCCGACCGCGATCCGGCGATGTTCGCCGTGAGCGCAGGAACGTCCTCGTCGCGGGGATCCTACGGTCCCGCTCGGCCCGGAGAACCGCCAGCGCGTCGACTTCCCCGACCGCTTACCGCTCGAAGCACGCGTTCCACCGCGCGCCCACACTCACGCTGCGCGCGTCGGTCTCCCCACGAATGCGTCCGCGTGGATGTCGCGCGTGCTCGCGCCGGCGAGGAAGACCTTCTTCCGCAGGTCGAAGACGAGTTCGGGATTGCCGCACAGATAGACGCGCCATCCGCGCAAGGACGGGAAGCGCGTTCGGATCAGCGCGTCAATAGGCCCGATTTCGATGCCAGCCTCCGGCTCGCCGCGGAGCACGCTACCCACGTACTCGAAGTTCCCGTGTTCACGCGTGAGTTCGCGCAGTTCCTCGACGAGGTACAGCCCCTTCGCCTCGACCGCGCCGTGCACGAGCACGATCCGTCCCGTGTGCCCGCGGCGCAGCGCGTCCTGCGCGACGGCCCACAGAGGCGCGAGCCCGGTGCCCGCCCCGACGAGCAGCAACGGTTCGGTCGTCCGGTCGGCGACGTAGAAGCACTCTCCGTCCGGGCCGCGGATCGCGACGCGCTCGCCTGCGAGGTTCGCGCCCGCAAGCCATCCGCTCATCGAGCCGCCCGCGATCACGCGCACGTGGAGCTCCAGGAACGGATCGCGATCCGGCACGTTCGCGGTCGAGTAGCTGCGCGCGAGACCGTCGCCGCGAACGAGCGTCACGTACTGTCCGCCGCGGTGCTCGAGCGGCGCATCCAGCGTCATCCGCACGCGAACGACGTCTGCGGCGAGCCGCACGGTCTCCGTGATGGTCGCTCCGACCTCGAGCCCGAGCCCGCCGACGGGAGCGATCACGAGGTCCGTCTCGGGAACCGTACAGCACGTCAAGACGAGGCCCAGTTCACGCCAGGCGTCCTTGAGTCCGACCTGCGAACCGCGCGGGATCGAACCGTCGACGACGCGCGCGAGACAGGTGCGGCAATGGCCCGAGCGGCACGAATGCGGCGCGTCCACGCCGCCCGCGAGCAGCGCGTCGAGCACGGTCTCGCCCGGCCGGACCTCGAAGTGGCGCCCTTCGTACTCGAGCGCGGCCACGGCTCAGCCTCGCCGGGCCGGAGTCGCCGCAGGACGTCCCAGCACGTCGTCGCGCACCGAATTCGCGATCGCGGCGACGGCCTCGACGTCCGCGCCCCCGACCCCGAGTTCGATGAGCGTCGCGCCGAGATGCTCGATGACGACGTCGACGTGCTCGTCGTTCAGCCCGCGCGCGACGAGATGCGCGTGCCCCGCGCGCATGTCCTTCCCGGTGTAATGGTGCGGCCCCCCGAACGCCATCGTCAGGAAACCCTTCTGCTTCGCGATCTGACCGTCGAGGTCGACGCCGTCGAAGAAGCGCGCGACACGATCATCGGTCAGCATCCGCCGATAGAAGATCTCGACCGCGGCGGACACAGCGGGTTCGCCGCCCAGTCGTTCGTAGAGGCTCGTCACGTGGTTCTCCAGGGGGGCTCGGCCAGAATTCATGTATCCTGTATACATGTTATCGGCGAAACACACGCAGGGCAAGAGCGATCTCTCGGTGAGTACGATGCCCGCGTGCGCCTGACCTACTTCTCGGACTACGCGTTGCGGATGCTCATCCATGCCGGCGTGCACTCGGACCGGCTCGTCACGGTCCCCGAGATCGCCGAGGCGTACGGCGTCTCGCGGCATCACATGGTCAAGGTGAGCCAACTTCTGATCCGCCTCGGCTTCCTCGAGTCCGTGCGCGGACGAAACGGCGGGCTGCGGCTCGCGCGTCCAACGACGGAGATCAACGTCGGAGCGCTCGTGCGCAAGACGGAGCCTGATCTCTACCTGGTCGAGTGCTTCGACCGGGAAAACAACACGTGCCCGCTCGTGCCGTCGTGCGATTTGAAGGGCGTGCTGCAACAAGCGCAGTCCGAGTTCCTGCGCGTGCTCGACGAGCACACGCTCGAGGACCTGCTGAAGCACAAGCGCAATTACAAGCAGATGTGGGCTGCGAAGCGCGAGTGATCCGACGCGCGCGCTGTGATCGCACCGAGCGGGCGATCAGTGCGAACGAACTTCGTCCCGCGCGAAGGATGCGCGACGCGAGTTCGCGGTGCGCCGGGAGTTCGCGTTCGCCGCTCGATTACGTCTCCAGGATCTTGCGCGCGCCGTCGTCGCTCGTCGCGGCGATGCGGGCGACCTCGATCTCCGCGAGGACGTCGAACGCGAGCGTGTCGAGCGCGAGCCCGTGCAGATCCAAGTGTCGCGCACACGAGTCGGACACGACGTACGCCCACGGTCCATCGACGATCTCCGTGCCGACAAAGCTCGCGCAGTGAGGGATGTGCGCGAGAGACCGGCCCAGTTGGCTGGCGTTTCGATGGTCGCGAGAGCTGGCTCCATCACGGGTCGTGGCCCGCGGGCGCGCGCGGTTGCGAGCAGGGTCTCCCGGACCGGCGGACGTCAACTGGGTCAGTCCCCGCTCAGGGCCTTGCGGTCGCGCCGCGGGTCGGTTCAGATCGCTCCTGACCCGTAACTCCTATGACCGTCGTCGACGATTCGGGCTGGCTGGCGCTGGCGACCTCCCCCTCGGTCGTCCGCCGCGCGCTCTTCACGATGCTCCTCGTCGGGCCGATCCTGATCTCGATCAATCACGGTGACGCGCTCGTCCACGGCGACGTCGACGCGGCGCGCCTGATGAAGATCGGGCTGACGCTGCTCGTCCCCTACTGCGTGTCGACGATGTCGACGGTGGCGACCCTGCGCTCGTTGCGCATGCAGCCGCGCACGGACTGACCCGCTCCGGGATCCGTCAGCGGAACGGCGTGAGCACGCGCGCGACTGCGAACTCGTCGCCCGGTTTCGGTTCCGGGAGCACGCCGCACGCGACGAAGCCGTCGTCGCTGCGCGCTTCGCACAAGTACGTCGCAATCGCGCCGAGCGGCTGATCGCTCCGAACGTACTTCGTCCCTGCGCGCAGGACGCGCGAGGCGAGTTCGTGGTGCGCCTGGACTTCGCGTTCGCCGCTCGACGACGTCTCCAGGATCTTGCGCGCGCCGTCGTCGCTCGTCGCGTCGATATGAGCGACCTCGAGTTCCGCGCGCACGTCGGACGCAAGCGTGTCGAGCGCGAGTCCATGCAGCTCCAAGTGCCGCGCGCACGCGTCGGGCATGACGTACGCCCACGGTCGATCGACGATCTCCGTGCCGACGAAGTGCGCGAAGTGCGGGATGCGCACGCTCGTGGGCGCACCGCTCAGCGTGCGCGGCTCGCGCGTCAGGATCTCGACCGTTCCGGGATACGCATCGAGCCGATAACGCACGGCGATGCGCTTCGGAGGTTCGATGCTCGACTCGACCGTCTGCACGAGATCGCGCGCGTTTTCACCGGCCCAGCGCAGGATGTCGACGAGGAATTCGTACGTCGTGAAGACGCGCTCCTCGAAGGTGAGGTACGAGTAGCACTCGAGCAGCGTGTCGCAGCGATTCGTCAACCCGCGATAATTGCTGCCGAACCGCGGATGGTGCGGGTACGTCATCCACCCTTGGCCCGTACCGCCTTCGTCGGCCACGAAGTTGCCGTAGAAAAACGTGTCGAGCTGCGTGCGCGCCTTCAAGCGACGCGTGATCTCCGGCAGTGCCCGCACGCGCATCAACTCGATCGGCTCGCGCCGCCCGCTGTCCACGACGTGCGGCACGTCGTACGTCAACGCGAAGCGATGCACCGACCCGTTCGTCGCATGACAATCGACGGTCCAGTGCGGTTTCCACGCGCGACACACCTGCTCCTGCAAGAGGCGCATTTCGAGCGCTTCGCGCTTCATGTAGTCGCGATTCAGGTTCACGCCGCTCGCGTTGACGCGCGTGCCGACTCCGGCTGCCGGACCGATCTGACCCTCGAGCTTCGCGATGTCGAGCGCGCGGTTCTTCGGATCGATGCGATCGTTCCCATCGGGATTGAAGAGCGGCACGACGACCAGCACCAGATCGTCGCCAAGCCCCGCGTGACGACCGTCGAGCAGATCGCGCAAGAGCATCTGACTCGCCTCCTTGCCCTCGACCTCGCCGGCGTGGATGCCGTTGATGACGAGCACGATCGGTCGCCCGGTCGCGTGCGCTTCTGCGGGGCTCTTCACCCCATCCTTGGAGAGGACGACGAGCGGCAGGTCGCGGCCTTCCGGGCTCGCGCCGAAGCTCGAGACCACGAACCGTCGATCTCCACGCTCGCGCAGACCGCCCAGGAATCGAAGCACGTCGGCGTGTAGCGACGTTTCGCGGTACTGCGTGGTTTCTGCCCGGGTGAGCGGTCGACTCATGCCGTTCCTGTACTCGATCGGTGGTCGAAAACCTCCACGGCTTGGCGACGATCAGCCGGGTCCCGACGCGCGATAGGTGAGCCCCCTCTCACCGCGGTGCGCGCCGGACGTCGACACCTGGACGCGGGACCTCCCCGCGCGTCGGGTGTAGTCTCTAGGCAGTCCGCCTGCGCCCGATGGGTCGGCCGGACGATCCCCCACCATGCTCGATTGGCTCATCGTCGGCGGCGGCCTCCACGGGACCTACCTGTCCCTCTGGCTGACCGGCGTTTGCGGCGTGCGACGCGACCGCGTCCGCGTGCTCGATCCGTTCGAGGATCCGCTGACGCGCTGGAAGCACTGCACGCGCAACACCGGCGTCGACGTCATGCGTTCGCCGCTCGTCCACCACATCGATCCCGATGCGAGCTCGCTGCTGCGCTTCGCCGAGAAGGTGCATCCGGGTCGCGCCGATCTCTTCAGCGGCGAGGATCGCCGACCGACGCTCGACCTCTTCGAAGCGCACACCGAGTCGGTCATCGACCGCAATGCACTGCGCGCGTTGCGCCTGCGCGGTCGAGCGGGCCGCCTCACGCGCGTGACCGGCGGTTTGCGCGTCGAGACGGATCTCGGCGCGCTCGAAGCGCGCGAGATCGTGCTCGCCGTCGGACTCGGCCAGGACCTGTTCGTCCCCGAGTGGGCGCGCGAGCTCGATCTCTCGCGGGCCGTGCACGTCTTCGACGACCGCTTCCGGATCGGCACGATCGGCGCGCACGAGCGCGTCGCCGTCGTCGGCGGCGGAATGAGCGCCGCCCAGTGCGCGATGGAGCTCGCCGGCCGCACCCGCGCGGTGCCGCTCCTCGTGACCCGGCATGCCACGCGCATCGCGCGCTTCGATCAGGACGCGTGTTGGTTCGGGCCGGAATGTCTCGACGATTTCGCGCGCATCGGCGCTCCGAGCGAGCGCCGCGCCACGGTCGAATCCGCGCGCTTGCGCGGCTCGATGCCGGCCGATCTCGCGGCGCGACTCGAAGCGCACGTGCTCGAAGGCCGCATCGAACGACGGCTCGCGTCGGTGCGCTCCGCGCGCGTGCTCGAGCGCGGCGTCGAACTCCACCTCGACTCCGGCGCGACCGAGCGCGTCGATCGCGTCGTCCTCGCGACGGGTCTCGCGGATCGTCGGCCCGGCGGCCCGTGGATCGACGCGGCCGTTCACGACCTGGGGCTGCCGGTCGCGCCGTGCGGCTCGCCGCTGCTCGATCCGGAGCTGCGTTGGGCGCCGAATCTGCGCGCGGCCGGCGGACTCGCGGAACTGGTCGTGGGCCCGAGCGCGCGAAACCTCGCGGGCATCCGCATGGCCGCGACGCGCCTGTCGGCAGCGTGAACTTTCGCCAGCGTGAACTTTCGCCAGCGTGAGCTTTCGGCAGCGTGAGCTTTCGGCAGCGTCAGCTGTCGGCCGCGTCAGCTGTCGGCCGCGTCAGCTTTCGCCAGCGTGAGCTTTCGGCAGCGTGAGCTTTCGGCAGCGTGAACTGTCGGCAGCGTGAACTGTCGGCAGCGTGAACTGTCGGCAGCGTCAGCTGTCGGCCGCGTGAACTTTCGGCCGCGTGAGCTTTCGCCAGCGTGAGCTGTCGGCAGCGTCAATTTTCGGCAGCGTCAGCTGTCGGCCGCGTGAGCTTTAGACCGCGTGAACTGTTGGCAGCGTGAACCGCCCCTCGCATCCGTCGGCGGCGTGATTCCGGTTCGAGCCGCGCAACGCAAATCCGCCCCGCTACGATCCGCGAGTACATGAGTGCCGACGAGGATCCGGTTCGCGCGCAGCCGCTGAACCGGTTGGTCCGACCACCGGTCGTTCTCTCCGTGCGGGTACCCCGCGCTGGAGATCACCGACACGCTGCCGTTCCGCTGTGCGCACGACCACACGGCGAACGACACGCCGGAGCGCCACGACTACGTGCGCATGGCGCGTGTCGTCGCCGGCGTCGAGGCCGTCGCGCGCGATCTCGCGGGGCAGCTGGGCGGTGCACGCCGACATGAGTGACCGAGACCGGACAGCAGACGCGAGGCTCGCCGAGATCGAGACCTGGGCCCGCGAGATCGGCGGCCTCGGCCCCGATCAGGCGGTGCGCGTCACCGTGCGCGAAGCTCGCGATCCGGCTGGCCTCCGTTCGAAGTCGTGATCGCGGTCGAAGGCCACGGGGTGGTGCACGAACGCATCGCCCACAAGCGGATCGAGAAAGTGACCCGCCTCGACGTCATCGGCGCCTGGCGCGTCGGCGATGCGTGCTGCGGGACTTGATCCGGCGCGCCTCGAGTCGGCCGAACAGGCGAACGAGCGCTCGAATCGCCATTTCGGCCCAGAATGCGCCGGCGGACTTGCCGTAGCGCGCGCACTCCTCTCTCCTGTCGCGCTCGCAAACCGACTCGAACTCGTTCGCGGACTCCATCGATGAAGACCGTCCTCCAGATCACCCTTGCCTTCCTCCTGGCTTTCCTCGTCGCTGCGGCGATCGTCGGATTCTTGGGGTTTGGGTTCCTCGCCGCGGCCGCCGCGGGCTCGAAGAGGAGCGTCGAGTCGGGGACGATTCTCACGGTCGACCTGTCGGCCCCCGTGACCGAGAGCGGTCGCACGCCTTCGCCCTTCGCCATGCTCCAGGGCGCGACCGGTTCGCCTCTGCCCGCCTACGAACTCGCCAGCGCGCTCCGCCACGCCGCGACGGACGATCGCGTGAAGGGCGTTCTCCTCCACGGGGGCTTGAGCGGATCGATGTCGTCACTATCCGCGGCACGCGCGGCCTTGGCCGAGGTCCGCGCCGCGAAGAAGCCCGTCTACGCCTACTACGGTTCGATGGACGAGCGCACGATCTGGTTCGCCTCGGCCGCCGACGAGCTGTGGATGGAACCGCTCGACGTCGTCATCTTCGACGGTTTCTCGGCCGAGATCCCCTACTTCGGCGACATGCTCGAGAAGTACGGCATCGAAGTGCAGGTGACGCGCGTCGGCAAATACAAGTCGGCCGTCGAGCCGTTCCTGCGCGGTCGCATGAGCGCCGAGAACGAGGAGCAGATGCAGGCGATCCTCGCCGACGTGCAGGCCGCCATGTACGGCGAGATCGCCGCGGCGAAGGACGTCCCCCTCGCGAAGTTGGAAGCGGTCGCGCGTGAGAAGGGCTGGCTCACGCCGGAGGAAGCGATCGAACTCGGACTGGTCACGAGGACCGCCTCGTTCGGTGAGATGCTCGCGCAGATGAAGGAGGTCGCGGGGACCGACGCGGACAACGAGATGCCGCAGGTTGCAATCGAGGACTACGCCAAGGCCGTCTGGAAGAACGGCAAGAAGGGCGCGGGAATCCAAGTCATCGTCGCCGAGGGCGAGATCGTCGACGGGGAGAGCGCGACGGGCATCGGCGGTGACGACCTCGCCCGTCGGCTGCGCGAAGCGCGCGAGGACGACGACGTGAAGGCCGTGGTCATGCGCGTCGATTCACCCGGCGGCAGCGCGACGGCATCCGACGTGATTCGCGCCGAAGTGCTGGCACTCAAGGCCGCGAACAAGACCGTCGTCGTCTCGATGGGGCGCCTCGCGGCTTCGGGTGGTTACTGGATCTCTGCGAACGCCGACGCAATCGTCGCGCAGCCGGAGACTCTCACCGGATCGATCGGCGTGTTCGGGATGCTGCCCAACATCGAGAAACTCGCCGAGAACCACGGCCTGCGCGCCGAGGTCGTGCGGACCAGTCCGCTCACCGGTTTCGAGTCGATCTGGAAGCACAAGGACGATGCGCAAGTCGCGCGCATCCAGAGCCTCGTCGACAGGATCTACGACCGCTTCCTCGACCTCGTTGCCGAAGGCCGCAGCTTGCCGCGCGATCGCGTTCACGAGATCGCGCAAGGTCGCGTGTGGTCGGGCACCCGCGGCAAAGAACTTGGGCTCGTCGACGAACTCGGTGACCTCGATCGCGCGATCGCGATCGCGCGCGAGAAGTCGGGCCTCGGTAAGGACGCGCCGGTCCGTTTCGAACGCCGCGAAAAAGAGCTCTTCGAGCAGATCATCGAAGAGATCGTCGCGGGCGAGCGCGAACCTCTGACCCGGATGCTCGGAACTCGACTGGATGTCCTCGATCGCGCGTTCACGGTCCTCGAGCACGCGCAGAAGATCGCCGGCACGACGGGTGTCGTGGCCCGGATGCCGTTCGACATCGACATCCGCTGATCGGCGCGGGTCCGCGGCGGGGAGGAGGCCGCGAACTGAGGAGCTGTCACCGCATCCCCGGCACGTCGACACCGCGCTCGTGTGCGCAGCGCACAGCTTCGTCGTAGCCCGCGTCGACGTGGCGAATGACGCCCATGCCCGGATCGCAGGTCAGCACGCGCTCGATCGCCGCCGCGGCTTCCGGCGTCCCGTCGGCGACCGTCACTTGCCCGGCGTGCAGGCTGTAGCCGATCCCGACACCGCCACCGTGGTGGAAGCTGACCCACGACGCGCCCGCGGCCGTATTCACGAGGGCGTTGAGGATCGGCCAGTCCGCGACGGCGTCCGTGCCGTCCTTCATCGCCTCGGTCTCGCGATTCGGGCTCGCGACCGAACCGCAATCGAGGTGATCGCGGCCGATCACGATCGGCGCCGACACGAGCCCCGTGCGCACCGCTTCGTTGAACGCGACACCCGCTTTCGCGCGCTCGCCGTAACCGAGCCAACAGATGCGCGCCGGCAGACCTTGGAACGCGACGCGCTTCCCCGCCATGTCGAGCCAGCGCAGGAGCGCGCGGTCCTTCGGGAAGAGCTCCGCGACGATCCTGTCCGTCGTCGCGATGTCCTTCGGATCTCCCGACAGCGCGACCCAGCGGAAAGGCCCTTTCCCCTCGCAGAACAGCGGCCGCACGTACTTCGGCACGAAGCCCTCGAAGCCGAAAGCACCAGCGAATCCGGCCTGTTTCGCGTGCCCGCGCAAGTTGTTCCCGTAGTCGAACGTGTCGGCGCCGCGGCTCTGCAGCTCGAGCATGCACTTCACGTGGTCGATCATCGTGCGGAACGATTCGTGCTCGTACTTCTTCGGGTCCGCCGCGCGCAGCGCGAGTGCTGCGTCGTAGCTCATGCGATTCGGCACGTATCCGCCGATCGGATCGTGCGCGCTCGTCTGGTCGGTCAGAATGTCGGGCGTGACCTTCCGCGCGATGAGTCGCTCGAGCAGATCGACCGCGTTGCACGGCACGCCGATCGACTTCGCGACGCCCTCGCGCTTCCACGAGAGCGCCTGGTCGATCGCGCGGTCGACATCGTCGATCATCACGTCGAGATAGCGCGTGTCGAGCCGCTTCTGTATCCGCGAACGATCCACGTCCGCCGCCAGGAACGTCCCGTCGTTCATCGTCGCCGCGAGCGGTTGCGCACCGCCCATGCCGCCGAGTCCGCCCGACACGACGAGTCGGTGCTTCAACGTGCCGCCGAACAACTTCGCGGCCGAAGCGGCGAAGGTCTCGTACGTGCCTTGCAGGATTCCCTGCGTGCCGATGTAGATCCACGAACCGGCCGTCATCTGGCCGTACATCATCTTGTTCTCGGCCTCGAGCTCGCGGAAATGCTCCCACGTGGCCCACTTCCCGACGAGGTTGCTGTTCGCGATGAGCACGCGCGGCGACGCGGTCGTCGTGCGGAAGATCCCGACCGGCTTGCCCGACTGCACGAGCAACGTCTCGTCCGGCGCGAGGCGTCGCAACGCCGCGACTATCGCTTGAAAGCTCGGCCAATCGCGCGCCGCCTTGCCGCTCCCGCCATAGACGATGAGGTTCTCGGGATCCTCGGCGACCTCGGGATCGAGGTTGTTCATGAGCATCCGCAGCGCGGCCTCGGCGCCCCAACTCTGACACGTGCGCACGTTGCCGCGCGGCGCGCGCTGCGGACCGGTCGGAACGGAATCGGCGGCGGAGCGGGGCGACGTGGGCACGGGGCTCGAACGGTTCATGGCGGCATCCATCGGGGCGCGGGGAGCAGCCAGGATAGCGACGGCACGTTGCGAGAACTCGCCTCGCCGCCGATGGATCGCGATCGACGAACGACCGGTCTGCGTCGCGTCGGCGGTCGGCGAGGGTTCGATGGCGATCCAGTTCGTGCACGAGTACCTCGAGGAGCTGTGAACGGATCCCTGCGCGCGGGATGAGTTCTGCGATCGCCCGTCCGGTCGATCGTGCCGCACGCATCAGCATGGAACCGACCCGCGCGGAGCCGCAGACTCCGACGCGATGAGTCGCAAGGTCCTCACCGCGAGCGCCATCTGGGGCGCCAGCATCCTGCTCTCGCGACTCGTCGGACTCGTGCGCGAGGCCGCACTCGGGCGCACGCTCGGCGTCGGCGGCGAGGCCGACATCTACCAAGCGGCGTTCACGGTCCCCGACTTCGTGAACTACCTGCTCGCGGGCGGAGCGATGGCGGTCGTGCTCGTGCCCCTGCAAGCGGCGCGACGATCGCGCGGTGAAGAGGTCCTGGCTTGGCGTTCGATCGCGACGATCGCGAACGCGGTCGGGATCGCGCTCGTCGCGTTGGGCGCGATCGCGTGGGTCTTCATGCCGGCGCTCGTGCGGCTCGCGGCCCCGGGATTCGACACAGTGCAGCACGCGGAACTCGCGCGCCTCTCGCGCATCGTCCTACCGGCGCAGTTCTTCCACGTCGTCGGCGCGGTCTTCTCCGCGGCTTTGCTGGCGCGCGATCGTCACGCGATCGCGGCTCTCGCGCCCGTCGTCTACAACGTCGTCATCGTCGCGTGCGGACTCGCGACCGGCACGGCGGAGGGATTCGCGTGGGGCGTGCTCGTCGGCGCGTTCCTCGGACCGTTCCTCTTGGCCCTCGTCGCGTGCGTGCGGCTCGGATTGCGTTGGACTCCGCGCATCGAACGCACGGAGCCGGATCTGCGCGCGTGGTTCCTCCGATCGCTGCCGATCATGGCCGGCTTCTCGATCGTCGTCGCGGACGATTGGTTCCTGCGCGCGGAAGGCACGCTCGTCGGAGCAGGCGCCGCCGCGACGCTCGGCTACGCGAAGTCGCTGTTGCGCGTGCCCGTCGGCGTGTTCGGCCTGGCGGCCGGACTCGCGGCGTATCCGCTGCTCGCGCGGCTCGCGGCTGAGAAACGGCACGGGGACCTCTGCGCGCAACTCTCGCGCGGCATCCGCATCGTCGTCTTGCTCGCGCTCGCATCGCAAGCCGTGCTCGTCGCGGCTGGAACCGACATCACGAGCGTCGTGTACGGCCGCACGCGGCTCGCTCCGTCGGAGATCGCAGCCGTCGCCGAGGCGCTCTCGTTCTGTGCACTCGGACTCGCGGCGTGGGCCGCGCAGCCGTTGCTCGCGCGCGGGTTCTACGCGCTCGGGAACACGTGGATGCCGGCGATCCTCGGGACCGCAGTCGCTCTCGCCGCGTGGCCCCTCTATGGCCTCGCGCGCGAACGGTTCGGCGTCGCCGGGCTCGCGGCGACGAGCGCGCTCGCGATCACGTTGCACGCGCTCGTCCTGTACTCGGCGCTCGCGCTGCGACTGCGACGCGAAGGCGCCGCGCGTCCCACGGGTCTCCTGTCATTCAGCGCGCGCGCGCTGACCGCGTTCGGCGTCGGCCTCGGAGCCGGCGTCGCGCTGTCCCGCGTTCTGCCCGAGGCCGCGACGACGCACGCTTCGGCGTTGCGCGCCGCCGCGATCACGGCGGGAGCGCTGGCCGCGTTCGTCGGTACTGGCGCAAGCGTCGGCCTGACCGAGATCCGCGACGCGTCCGCACCGATCCTGCGCCGATGGCGCGGGCCGGCTCCGACTTGATTCGCCCTCTGCAGAACCCACACGGCCGTCTCGGTGCGCGCGACCTCTCGGCGTACGTGCGCTGGCGCTCCGGTTCCGTGCATATCGGATTCACGTCACGGGGCGCCGCGAGGCCCAGGGATGCGAACAGAGCTCCGTAATTTCACGAAGCCAGCGCTCTCTCCCGCTCAGTCGTCCGACGGCGAATCCAGTCGCTCGACCAGATCGCGAACTCGTTCGAAGTACTCCTCGTCCCGGTGTGCCTCGAGCACGACGAGCGTCCGCGGGCCCGAGACCCAGAACGTCGGCGGAGGCGGCGCCATGTCGGGTCCGGGGAGCTGCCTCGGGGGACGGGCGAGATGCTCGCGCAGCTCCGCGGCACTCGATTCGGCCGAAGGTGCCGGCAACTCGACGGGACGCCATCTCTTCAGGTCCGCGAAACGAGAGCGGCCTCCTTCCTCGAGCTGCGTCATCATCGGCACGTTCATGACGTCCAAACCGACGGGCCTGTACAAGACGCAACCACGCGACATCGCCTTCCAGAAGCTCGCCGCCTCGAGATCGTTCAGGGTTCGAACGACTTCGTGCGCATTCGCGTGCACGAGCTGGATCGACTCCGAACCCGCGGGCGGACTCGGCTCGAGGCGTCGAACCGGTGCGTGCGCCGCGCACGAGGCGAGCCAGGCGAGAGCGGGCGCGAGCGCGATGACGCCGGACTTCATCGTGCTCTCACTTCGAAGCCGTGGACGGCTGATCGAGCGCGCGGATCATCTCGATCGCACGCGTCAGCTCCGCCGCGTAACCCGGTGGCGTGGCGAGCACGATCGAGTTCGAGCGCGGGTCCGTCGTCAGCGACACGTGCACTGTTCCATCGGCAGCATGCTGACTCGCGTGGGCATCGCTCGTGCATCCACCAGCGCGGTCCTCGGGTGATCCGATTTTCGCGCCGTGCAGCAATCCGCACACGCGCGCGGCGACGAGTTGCGCCGGTTGGTGCGCGAGCGGCACGACTTCGGCGTCACCGAGGTTCGGGCGGTGGCGCTCCGGGGCCGAGCACGCGGCGACCGCGACGAGGAGCGAGGCAACGAGTGACGTTCTCATGAGGACTCTCCTTCAGACGGACAACGGACCGACGGCGGCTTCGACGGCAGCAACGAGCTTCCCTTCCCGCAACAACTGGATCGATGCCTGGATGTCGTCGTGCAGGTAGCGATCGCGCTCGAGCTTCCGCACTTTCGTCCGCAGGCACTTGTGTGCCGCATCCGCGCCTTTCCCCGCGCGGAGTTCACCGTGGAACTCACGCGCCTGCGCCGCGCACATCCACTCGAGCGCCAGAATCGTCTCGACGTTGGTGACGATCGACAGCGCCTTGCGCGCGGCCGTCACCCCCATCGACACGTGATCCTCTTGGTTCGCGCTGGTCGGGATCGTGTCGACGGACGCGGGGTGCGCGAGCGGCTTGTTCTCGCTGGCCAGCGCGGCCGCAGCGACCTGCACGATCATCATGCCCGAGTTCAGGCCGGGCTTCGGGGTCAGAAACGCGGGCAGATGCGAGAGATCCGGGTTCACGAGCTGCTCGATACGCCGCTCGGACACGTTGCCGAGCGTCGCCATCGACAGAGCGAGGTAGTCGAGCGCGACGGACAGCGGTTGACCATGGAATTGTCCGGCGCTGACGACCTCGCTGGTGTCCGGGAAAACGAGCGGATTGTCCGTCACTGAGGTGAGTTCGATCGCGACGACCGAGCGCACGTGCTCCAGCGCCGTGTGCACCGCGCCGTGAATTTGCGGCACGCAGCGCAGCGAATACGGATCCTGGACGCGATCACAGTCCACGTGCGACGCGAGCACTTCGGATTCCGTGAGACATGCGCGCACGTTGCGCGCGGCGCGATGGTGTCCAGCGTGTCCCTTGAGATCCGCGATGCGGTCCGCGAACGGCTTCAGTGAACCGAGCAACGCCTCGATCGAGAGTGCTGCGATCGCGTCGGCACACTTCAGCGCGTTCTCGGCGCGCAGCACGGCGCACGTGCCGATCGCTTTGATCACTTCGGTGCCGTTGATCAGCGCGAGACCCTCTTTCGCGGAGAGGCGAACCGGTTCCTCACCGATCCGCTTCAACGCCTCGAGCGCGGGCAAGCGCTCGTTGCCGACATAGGCTTCGCCAGCGCCGAGGTACGCGGCGGCCATGTGCGCGAGCGGTGCGAGATCGCCGCTGGCTCCGACAGATCCTTGCCGCGGAACCACGGGAACGAGGCCCTTTTGGAAGATGCGCACGAGCGCTTCGACGAGGCTCACGGACACGCCGGAATGCCCGCGCACGAGCCCGTTCAGTCGCAGGACCTGCGCGATCCGCACTTCCTCGCGCGGCATCGGTTCGCCGATCCCGCAGCAATGCGAGAGCACCAGGTTCTCCTGCAACTCCTCCAGGTCCCCGGCCGGAATCGCGACGTTCTTCAGCTTGCCGAAGCCCGTCGTGAGCCCGTAGACGACATCACCGCGCTCGACGTGACGCTCGACGATCTCGCGCGCGAGTCGCACCGCGCTCAGCGCGGACGGCGCGATCGAGAGCGCGATCGGCTCCCCGCGCACGAGCGGAGCGAGATCGGCGAGCGTCAGCGAAGTTCCGTCGAGTACGAGGGTCGTCACGGGGCGAGAGGCTACGCGATCGGGGCTCCGATCGCAGCGTCGGAGAGACGCCGCCTCGCGGTCGAACCCGCCGGAGATTCACGGCCTGAATCGGGCTCAGAGCGTGTGAAGAAATCACACCCTCTCGCGACGCGAAGCGTCGCTGCATGAATCTGAGAGCCCGTAGACTCGATTTCTTCACAGGCTCTCAGCGTTTTCCCGCGCGCCGCCGTGTTTCCTCGTCTTGACCGACGATGGCGCCCTCGGGCAGCGCGACGTAGAGCCGCGTCTCCCCCGCGATCTCGAGCGGTTGGTCCTTGGTCAACACACTGTCGTTCCAACGCACCGTCACGAGCCACGATCCCTCGGGCAGATCCGGGATACGCAAATCCCGCCCGAGCGCGAGCACGATCGGATCGCGCGGCGTGCCGTCGACCTCGACGTGCACGGGCAACGGTTGGATTCTATCGGGCATCTGGATCGCGAGTTCGCCGTCGCCCCCGGTGACGGGTTGCAGCGCGAGATCCGCGCGCACGTCGCCGAGCTTCAACACGGCGTGAGCGACGCGCTTGCCATCGCGCGACAGCGCCGTCAGGTAGCGCACGCCCGACACGTCCTCGCTCGCGGACAGTTGGAACTCGCCCTTCTCGTTCGTCGACGCTTGTTGGAGCGCTGGCGGTAAATCCGGGAGCACATCGCTCTCCAAGAACAGATAGTTCGTCTGTCCGAACACCGACAACATCGCCGCAGTGCGATCGGGTGCCTCGAGGCGCACGATCGCGTTCGCAGCCGGCTCGCCGCGATCCGAGACGACGCCGGTCACCACGGGTGCTGCATCGAGCCCGAACTCGGCGGTCGCGCGCGAACCGGTCTGCAATTCGATCGATTGCCGCCCCGGCTTCGCGGTGGCGCCCGCGTGGTAAAGGCGCAGCGTGACGCGCGCTTCGGGCAAGTCCTCGACGATCGCGGTGCCACCGGGCCAGATGCGAACGGGGTTCACGTTTTGCCACGGGAACTTGCGCTCGGCGTCGACGGCCTCCGGCAGGATGAAGAGCAGTGCTTGTTGACCCGCGTTCAGCGCGTCGGTGATCGAGACTTGCAAGCTCGCGCCGGGATCCAAACGGAATTTCAAACGTCCGCGCTCGATCGTCGTCGCACCCGACAACGTGAGCGCTTGACGCAAGCTCGCGAATCCAGGCTTCGAAACGACGACGAGGATCTCGCCCGGCGCGACAGTCGAGAACTCGACGCCGCCGTCTTCGGCGGAGTCGCGCACTTGGCCGTCCATGCGCACGACGGCGCCGACGATCGGTTTTCCGTCCTTGTCCATCACGTCGGCGAACACGCGCGCGGGTCGTCCGAACGGGACGTTGAGTTGGGTCTCGCGCTGCGGCCGCAAGCGAACTTCGCGTTCCGCGCCGACGATGCCGGGACCCGTGATCGAGAGCACGGAGAGGCCCGGTTGCAGCGAATCTGCGCCGAAACGGCCCAGGCTGTCCGCGTAGAGCGTCCGCCCCGTGTTGGGTCCGGCGAGGAATCGAACTTGCGCGCGCACGCCGGCGTTGCGCCCGTCGACCACGGATCCGACGAGACGGGCCGTCGCGCCGGCACCGAGGTCGGGCGCGCCGTCGGCCTTCGGGTTCGAAGCCGCGCGCACGAGCGTGAGCCGCACGTCGAGCGGGAAGATCACCGTCGTTTCGAGCGACGTGAAGTCCGGCGTATCGTCCTCGGCGAGTTCGACCCCGCGCGCATTGCCGGGCTCGGATTCGGTCGGAGTCGTCGGCCCCGGAACTCCCACGGATCCCGTGAAATCGACGGCTGCGTGCGGCGGTGCGGGCTCACGCAGGAACCAGAACGCCGCGCCCGCGATGCCGGCGACGAGCACGGCAGCGACGGAGGCCAGCACAACGTTCCGCGCGTTTCGTTCCATGTCTTTCGGTGAATCAGGACTCGCGCGAGGTGCGCGTGCCGTCGAAGCGAGCATAGCCCGAGCCGAACCCCCACCCCACCCTGTGGATCCAGCGCGTTGACCTGCGCGACGCCCTGCGACACGATCGGCGCGTGATCGAGCGCGCATTCTTCATGTCCGTGTCCGCGATCCTGTGCGCGCTCCCGCTCACTGCGGCGTGCGAAGATGCTCCGACACCGTCTGCGCTGGCATTGCGAGCGCGGTTGGAGTTCGAAACGGGCGAATCACGCGCGGTCGGGCTCTTGGCGCTCGACTTCGATGGCGATGGCGCTGACGAGCTCGTGTCGCTCCTGCGCGGACCAGGCGCGATCCAAGTCGTCGCGGGACTCTCGAATCGCGCTGAGCACATCCCGCGACGCGTCACGCTCGAGGTCGGCGACTTCTCGATCGGCCCCGTGCGCGTCGGCGCGTGGAAGCCCGGACGCGACGGCGGGCCCGCGATCGTCGCGATCGCACAGCGCGCGGAAACGGCGCTCGTCCTCGTCGATGTGCGTGCGCTGTTCCTCGGGAAGTCGGACGCGATCGTGAGCCGTGTCGAACTCGCTTCGCGACCCCGCGCGATCGCAGCCGGCGACCTCGGGCTGGACGGCATCCCGGAGATCGCCATCGCGACGCTGGACGACGAGCTCTTGATCGTGACCGGCGGTGTCGTCTCGGCTCCTTTCGAACTCCGCGACTCGCAATCGACCTGCGTGCATTTCACGGCGGACGGCCGGTCGGTGCTCGTCGGTTCCCAAGCGACGCGCAAGATCGTGCGCTACGTGCCGTCGAGTCCGTTCCGCTTCGAGCTGACGGGCGAAGTCCAACTGAACGGCCTCCCGCGTCGCATCGACGAGCTCGACGGCTGGCGCGGAGCGAATGGCCCGACGTTCTTCGTCGCGGCGGGCGAAGGCGATCTCGTGCGGCTCGACAAGGACCTGCGCTTACTCGGCATCGACGAGACCGCCGCCGTACCGATCGATCTCGCGCACGCTGGGGTCGCGCCGAAGCGTTCGTTGCTCGCCGTCGCCGTGCACGGGCAGAGAGCCCGCATCGAGCGCGAGGACGGCTCGACGACGACGTTCTACGCCGGCCAACATCCCGCCGCCGCCACGTTCGGAGACTTCGACGGTGACGGACACTTGGACACCGCGTTCGCGAACGGCGAAGCGAAACGCATCAGCGTCGCATTCGGCCGTGCCGACGGCGGTTTCGATGTCGCGCGCTCCGCGAAGTCGGGCCGTTCGCCGCACTCGATCGACATCGCCGACATCGACGGCGACGGTCGGCCCGACGTCGTCGCGCTCTGCGCTCTCGATGGAACGATTCGCGTGCATCGCGGCACGGCCGACGGATTGGGCGAGGGCGTCGCTCAAGGGTTCGCGGAGGGTGCGAACCGCGTGACGTTGCGCGACATCGATCGCGATGGCCACCTCGACGCCATTTTTCTGCGTGAAATGAACCGCAACGTCGTGCTCGACGCCTGGTTCGGCGACGGAACCGGTCGTTTGTGGCTGCGCGGCGAGACGAAGCCGCTCGTGTGTGCGACGTCGATCGGCGACCTGCTCGTCGAGGATGTCGATGCCGACGGAACTCTCGACGCGGTGATCTCGGATCCGAGTGAGTCGAAGGTCGCGCTCGTGCGACTCTCGTCACCCGAACCCGGCCGCGTCGAGTTCGGCGCGCCGACCTCGATCGACGTGGCTGGATCACCCAACTCCCTCGCGTGGCTCGGAGCGCAAGGCGTAGAACGCTCGGTCGCAGTGGGCCTGACGGCAGCGGTGCCCGCCGCCGGCCTCGCTATCCTCGTCGTCGAGCGCGGTGCGCTCGTTCTGCGCGGAGTCGAGCGGATGGAGACGTCGGCGCGCTCGATCGCCGTCGGGCAGAACGGCAGCGTCGCCTACGTGGGCGGCGGCGAGAGCGCGGGCGCGCTATCCATCCTGCGCGAGAGCTTCATCGGCGGAGAATCGCAAGGTTTGACGCCCGAGGGCCCGTGGCCGACGGGCTTGCGCGCGTACGCCGTCCGCATGGGCGACCTCGACGGTGATGGACGCGACGACGTGGTCGTTTCGGCGCAGAACAGCCATCACTTGAACGTGTGGCTCGCGCGGCCGTCCGAGACGCGCATGCAATTGCTACGACTGCCGGACGTCGGCGTCGGAACGGGCCCGCTCGACCTGCGGATCGTGGACATGGATGGCGACAAAGTGCCGGAGATCGTGGTCGCGTGCGCGTTCAGCGACGAGATCGTGGTCGTGAAGCTGCGCTGACGGGAGTACGGAGTCAGGCTCTCCTCCGCCGATCTCGCCGTTGCGAGGAACTCTGCGCGGCTTGGCGCGGGCGAGATCGGCGGAGGAGAGCCTGACTCCGTACTCCCGTCAGCGCAATTCCGACTTCCCCGCCAACGCGCGCAGCATCGTCGTGAGCCCGAGCAGGATCCGCAGCGATCCATCGGCACGATTGCCCCCGTTCGCGCGCTCGCGTCGGCCCAGCAGGAAACCGTGCGGCCGACCGTACTCCGCGATCGTGCTGCGCAGGACGGCGGTGTAGAGCGCGCGCGTCGTGTCGTTCGTCGCACCGAGGTCGGCGCCGTACGCGGCGGCGAGTCCGTTCAACAAGTTCTGCGGCGTCCCCGGCATGTCGCCGACTTGCACCGCGGTCCTCGGCGAGTAGTCGAAGATCGTCACGTCGCCCCACGCGCCGTTGCCGTACTGCTCGCCCTGGACGTGCGCCCGGATGGCGGCGTGCACGGCGGCCTCGAGCTCGGGCCGGAGTTCTGGCTCGATGCGCACCAAGTCCGCTGCGATGCGCCAGCAACGCACCTGATCCGCGGCCAAATTGCCGCCGAATCGCGTCGCGTCGCGCCACGGTCCGAGGAAGTGACGCATCCCTTCGACTGCGAAGCGGTGGAACGGCAGTTCGGATCCGCTCGCGCGTGCGATCGTCGCGGAACGCGCGCCGTAGTGTCCGAAATCGTCGTCGAAGGCGGGATCGATCTCGTCCCACTTCCCGGCCCAGTGGTGCGCGAACTCGAGCGTCGCGAGGGCTTCACGCGCGGGACGCGCGAAGCGTTCGTCACCGGTCAACACGGCGAGCCGCGCGAGTTGGCAGGGGACGTCCAATCGACGCAGTCGGTTCACGTTCAGGTTCACGGCTCCCGTGCGCGGCAAGTAGCTCGCCGCGACCTCGCCGTCGGGCAACACACCGTGCGCGAGGACCGTCTCGCCGATCCGCACGGCCGCGGCGCGCGCGCGGGCGCGAAACGGCTCGGGACCTTCGCGCGCGACGTCGATCAGGAAGCCGAACGCGAGCCCGATCTCGAGCGGACGATCGTCGATGCGTTGGTCGGTCGTCGCGTTCCAGAGACAGGGCAAGCCCGTGTCGGGGTGGAGCGCGAGCGAGAAGATGTCCTCGAGGTAACGCGCGAGAAATGCACTCCACCGCGGGGAATCGTGTCCGATCGTCGCGTCGAACAAGTTTTCCTGCAGCGGGAAGAACGCCCAGGCCGGGTCCACGGCACCGAGCTCCGCGCCCGTGACGACGTCGAAACTGCGCGCGATGAACGCCGTCTTGCGCGGACCCGCGACGTCCAGCGCGCGTTCCTCCCAATCGGCGAAGATCGTGTCGAGCACGCCGACGATCTCGGCTCGCAGCGCGGCCTCGTCGGGGCAGGGCAGCTGCACGGTCGCGGAAACGTCGTCCCAGCGCGCGGTCGCTTCGCCGTCACCCTCGAGTCGCACGAGGAACCGCGGCGTCGGAGGATGCTTCAGCTCGCGCTCGAGCAGTGCCGCATGGATCGCGAACTCGTGCGGCGTGTCGTCCGCCGCGCCCACGGGGAATCTCGCGCTCGCGCCGGATCCGTCGACCACCGTGACGACGCCGGTGCCGATCACGCTTCCACGGATCACGAGCCCGCTCACGAGCGGCGCGAACGCGACGAACGGTTGCTCGGCGTGCTCGCCGGGTCCCGTGCGCAGCCGCGATGCGCCGTCGGCGCCCGTTTCGATCTGCTCGATCCCGCGCGTGCTGCGCCACCACGGGATGCGCGGCGGGCTCGTCGAGGCACCGCGCTCCTCGAAGCCGCCGTTCGAGATCGCGGCCCACTCGAGCGTGCGTTCGAGCTCGACCGGCACGCTTCCCGCCGCGAGCACCGGGCTCGCGAGCACCGGGCTCGCGAGTCCCGCGCACGCGACCGCCCAAACGCCGCGGATCGCTGTTCGAGCCCCTGCAACCCCTGTCGGACCGCATCCCATGCTGGCTATCTTGTCGCGCTTCATCGCCGAGGCCAGCTCGCCCGATGGAATTGGGATCCACCCTCGCCCCTCGCCATGAAGACCCACCGCGTCGTCGAACTCCACGGAGACGGGATCTCCCCCGAACTCTCGAAAAGCGTCCACGCCGTGGCCGAGGCGCTCGCTTGCCGCATCGAGTTCGTGCCGGTCGACCTGTCCGAGCAGAATCGGAACCGCCGCGGCCGGGCAGTTTACGAGGACGCGGCCACGTTGCTCGAGGAGCACAAGGTCGGCATCAAGTACCCGACCGCGACGACGGCCGAGAGCCCGAATGCCGTCCTGCGCGACCGTCTCGATTTCGCAGTGATCCATCGTCCGGTCGCGACGATCGCCGGCATCGCCACGAACTTCAAGCAGCGTCTCGACGTCGACGTCGTGCGCATCGCGACCGGCGGCACGTACGAGGACCCGGGCCGGCGCCTGAATCGCGAGACCGCGGTGTCCGTGCGCGTCATCGAGCGCCGACCCAGCCAGCTCGCGGCGCGCTTCGCATTCCAACTCGCGACTCGGCGCGGCACGCACGTCGTGTCGGCCAGCAAGTACACGATCCAGAAGGAGACCGATGGTCTTTTCGAAGAGGCCGTGAGCGAAGTCGCGCGAGAATTCCCGCTCATTCCGCACAGGAAGGAGCTCTTCGACTCGCTGCTCGCCGGAATCGTCATGCGCCCCGATCGATACAGTGTCATCGTGACCCCGAACGAATACGGTGACTTCCTCTCGGATGCGGCGTGCGGACTGATCGGGTCGATCGGTCTCGGCGACAGCTCGAACTACTCGTTCGACGAGGCGGGCAATCCTCTCGTGGCGATGTTCGATCCGGCCGGAGGCACCGCGCCCGACATCGCGGGCAAGAACATGTGCAATCCGAGCGCGGCGCTGCTCTCTCTCGCGAACCTCTTGGCCCACGTCGGCGAGAACGAGGCCGGTGCTCGCGTGCGCGCCGCGGTGCTCGATGCGATCGCCGACGGACGATCGACGGCGGACATCGGCGGCAAGCTCACGACGAGCGAGTTCACCGCCGAGGTCGTGCGTCGCTCGGGCCTCGCCCGGTCGAACGTGGGCTGACACTCACGCGCTCGCGCCTCAAACCCTGTGATGAATTCACGGGCTTCGGGAAGTCGTGTGGGCCGTCAGCAGCGGCGCGGGGTACTGGCCACCGAAGTTCGGCCCCGCGGGAAGCGTCCGCCCTCGGTCGATTTCCCGTCGCTTGCAGCGTTTGCGATCTCCGAACGCCGTCCGGCGTAGTGGGCTGCACTGTGAACCGACGCTCGAGTCGAGAACTGGGATGGACGGAGGAGGGGCCGGCCTCGGGCCGCCTACGCCCTCGAGCGTTCGAAGCGGCGGCGAAGTCCGGGGGAGTGGCTCGAAGCTCACGTTGGCGGCTCGAGGTCTCCGTGAGCCGGGCTCCGGGTGTTCCGCACACCCTTTCGGCCCGCGTTCGGCCGCGAGGCTACACGTGGGGAGGATGTGCGCGGAATCATCGGCGCGCCGGAACTGTGCGTGCGCACCGGACCTAGCGACCTCGGTTGCGGAGTCCTCGGTCGCTCGCTCGAGACGAACGGGTGTCGACATGATTCCGTCGGTCTGACGGTGCGACTGTGCGACGGCCGAGGTTGAGGGTCGAAGCCGAGTGCGGAGTGCGGAGTGCGGAGTGCCGAGGGCCGAGTGCCGAGGGCCGAGTGCCGAGGGCCGAGTGCCGAGGGCCGAGTGCCGAGGGCCGAGGGCGACGCGTTGCGTGCCCAGGGCCGAGT
>Ga0163151_10001055_pt1 | contig 47652 bp, 39 predicted proteins | sample OliLakLV19MP5IB2_FD_145596 | JGI IMG/M metagenome (GOLD analysis project Ga0163151, IMG submission 145596) | Freshwater microbial mat bacterial communities from Lake Vanda, McMurdo Dry Valleys, Antarctica - Oligotrophic Lake LV.19.MP5.IB-2 | ecosystem: Environmental > Aquatic > Freshwater >...
GCAGCTGCACCTGTTGGTGAGCCAACTCGACGTGCTCGATACGAAGACCATTGACGCCGAGCAGAAGTCCGCGTGATATTGTGAACGTCGGTGGAACCGGCTTTTCAACTAACGGAGGGACATTCTCGATGATTCGATTCACATTTTCTTTGTTCAGGGGATCGCGTATAGGTTGACCTGTTCTGTCTACTTGAGAAACAACAACGTCAACTTGATATTCACCACTTGAGAGTTTACCTATTGGAATGAGAGCAAAATGTCTCGTGGTTTCTTGTGTCTCGTGAGTCACCATATCGCAGTTGATAGTGATGGTTTTATTCTTCAATTCGACTGATTGTACGTGAACATACCAGTTGTCATCGCGTGAAAAGAATACAATGCTGATGTCAGTATTTGCGTCAAAGCTACGCTTAGGGTCTTTTTTCTCGACTAGCACTTCATAGCTGTTGCGGAGCGCTTCAAACCCCGTTCCTTGAACAGCAAATGTGGGTCTTGCAGACTCCTCCTTTGGCGTAGGCTTCCGCTGAAAACGTGCAATATCCTCTGGCTTCCATTGTTTGTGTAACTCACCAATATCCTTAGTGCCGGGCATTTCAGAAGCCCAGATTTCACTCAGCGGAATCTCCACGACTTCCTCCGCGAAGCTAGTTGAGCAACAGAATAAGAACGCCAATAACGAAGAACGGATAGCCATATATTGCCTCTCTAATACTGAACCGTAAAGCAATCTCCCCGCCCGACATTCTCTAGGCATGAATTAGTAATTACAAGGAAAATCTTGATTGTCAGGGTTTTGCCGGAATGAACGCTAGCTGTATGTCCTGCGGTCCGAAGAGTGATTATTTGGGCAAGATAGCGATTTATTGGGCAAACGGCATTATTTAGGCAAAGCCCTATTTGGAGTTTAGCGGTTTGGGTGGGTGGGTTGCAAGTGCTTTTGACCCGGGGAGTGCCATCCCCGGGCTTGGGGTTTGCTCAAAGCCCGGGGACGGCGCTCCCTGGGTCTCATGTTTTCGTGACCTAAACTTTTGGTATGACCGCTACCCTGCAAGCGCCCAATCCACCCGCAAGCCCGGCCATCGCCACGCGTCGCGTGCTGCATGTCATCAATGGCGAGCACTACTCAGGTGCCGAGCGCGTGCAGGATTTGCTTGCCGAGGAATTGCCACACTGCGGATTTGAAGTGAGCTTCGCTTGTGTAAAGCCCGACCGCTTTGCCGAGGTACGGCATTACCAGCAAGCCACGCTCTACCAAACGCCGATGCGCGGAAGGTTTGATTGGAAGTGCGGTCATGAGCTGGCCAAGCTGATCCGCCGCGAAGATTTCGCGCTCGTGCATGCCCACACGCCGCGCTCTCTGTTGGCTGGTGCGATTGCCGCGCGCGAGGCGGGAGTGCCGCTCGTGTACCACGTTCACAGTCCGACGGGAAATGACTCTACCAGACGCCTACAAAACTTTGTCAACGCTCGCCTGGAGCGTTGGCTGTTGCGGCGCGCGGCCAAGTTGATTGCCGTTTCGCCGAGCCTTGCCGAATTGATGATCCGGCAGGGCTTCGCGCAAGAACGCGTGGTCTATGTCCCCAATGGTGTACCAGCGGTCAAGTCAATTATTCGCCATCGCCCGACGTCGACTTGGACGCTGGGCATGGCGGCCTTGTTTCGCCCACGCAAGGGAATCGAAGTTTTGCTCCAGGCGCTCTCGCTGTTGAGATCGCAAGGCTACGACGTGCGGCTCCGCGCCATTGGGCCGTTTGAGACCCCGGCTTACGAACGGGAAGTACACGCTCTCGTCGCACAACTCAATATTGCCGACGCGATTGATTGGACCGGCTTCGTGAGCGACGTGCATGCCGAGTTGCGTCAGGTCGATTTGTTCGTGCTGCCCAGCCTGTTTGGCGAAGGACTGCCGATGGTGGTGCTCGAAGCGATGGCTGCCGGTTTGCCGGTGGTGGCAAGCAACGTGGAAGGAATTCCCGCCGCGATTCGGGACGGGGAAGAGGGCCTGCTCGTCGAGCCGAACCATCCCGAGAAGCTCGCGGCGGCAATTTCCGAGATGGTTAAGCCCGGCAGTCGGCACGATTATGCCGCGATGTGTCAGAACACCCGCGAGCGTCACGCGGCACAATTCTCCGCCACGGCGATGGCGGCGAATGTCGCGCGGGTCTACCGCGACGTATTGGATTAAGCAAAAGCCCTGGGACGGCGCTCCCTGGGTCGCGTTTGGTAAGAATTTCGGACCCGGGGAGTCCCATCCCCGGGCTTGGCGGCTACTTGAATTGCGTTGTGGCGGGTTGAGTCGCCTGCGGCGCGCTGGGGAGTTCTTCGACCACGCGAGTCCAACCCAGCGGTGTCCGTGGTGAACTAAAGAGCGAACCCAACAACGCGTCGAGCGTGCCGTTCACGCTCGGTTGTTCAAACATATAAACCGCCCGATTGCGGCCGTTGGGCATGTGCATCTGAATCGCCGACGGCATCATCGTCTTGCGGTCGAGCATCACATCGACATGGTGATAGTTGGCCGCATCGGCTTGGGTGCGCGGATAGGCCTCGAGCCAAATCGTAGCGGCGTCGGATTGCCGACTGCGAATCCAATAGCGGGTCTTTAACTTCTCCGCCTCGGCCCCGAACAGAAACGGCAGCGGCCCATCGACAATCGACTGGCCGCGCATTTCCTCGGGCAGAGCCTGCACGACAAGTTGCTTTTTGTCGTGCTTGTACTCAAAAATCGCCTTGCCGTCGCAGACCCAGTGCTCGCCGACTTCGTGCTTTTGTACTTCGTAGGTGCCGGGCTGCTTGGGGTCTTTTTGCACGTAGCGTTCCACTTCCTCGATCTTGAAGCTCCCCTTGTCGGGTTTCGAATAGGAGAGCTGACCCTTGCTTTTGATCGAAGGATCATTCGCGGGACCAAAGACGGGATCGTATTCCCAGCGATTGAACTTGCAATCGAAGGTTTTCACTTCGTTGGATTTGTTTTCCCACATTTGCAAGATCTGATCGACAAACTGTTGCTCGACGTCGTTCAATTGGAACGGCGGACCCAGAGCCGCGGGTTGCGCGGGGGGAGTCGGCGTGGTCCCCTCGGCCGGTGGTTGAGCGGGCACCGAGGAGACTTGCGCGAGCGGTGCGCCCATCGTTTGTGCTTGGGAAACGTCCGGTTGCGAGGTTGGAACGGTGGTCACTTGCAGCGGCTGTACGGCTGGCGCGGTTTGTTCGGCGGGATATTCTGTTTGAGCACCGGCGATCGTGACGATCATCGCGGTGAGTGCCAGCGAAGCCAAAAAATTCTGCTTGAGATGCATGGGTGTGGTCTCTCAATAGGGCGTGTGAATCGTCACGCGGCAGGGCAAGTTCCGTAATCTTGAGATGGGCAAGTACCGATGCTTGCGACCGGCAACGGGGCGGGGAGCATAGCAACCGAGGCGAACCGCCACTAGGGCGATCTTTTTCTATTTAGCCCCGCCGCTTGCGGCGGGTTGAAAACCGTGTCGCGACCCAGCGCGGAGCAAGCTCCGCAGCTAAATAAGGCACCTTGACTTCCTGCCAGCATTGCGCGCACGATGCCGACAGTATCAATTAAACTCAGGCTCTTCTCATGGAAATCCGCTGGAAAGCGAGCTTCTCGGCCAGTTGTCTCCATGCAGTGCTCTGTGCTGAAGTAGGTTGGCCCGCCGTGGATGACGAGCTTGCTCAGCTTATCGCCGAACCCGCTGGGCAACTCCTCGCGACCATCAACGATCATCATCTGCCGGTGCGCGAGACGCTTGCCGAACTTGTCGCGTTGTCGAGCGATTACGAGAACAATCGCCAATTGGTTGAGGTTACGCTCAGGAGATTGCAGGGTGCTGCAGCCGTGAAAGAAGAAGCCGTAAGCCAACTCGCGGCGGCCATCGGTATTTTGGAAACGAAACTCCTCGCCGCGCGACCGGAAATGGTCGACGAGCTGGCTCTCCGTGGTCGGCCTTTGCAAGAACAGTGGCAAGCACGCGGGCCGGGGCTGCTGCAACAAGTCAAACGGCTCACCGAGGAAAATTTCCTTGTTCCCGCCGCTGAGATTGTGCTTGTGACACCGTGGATCGGCGGGCATGGTTTTGCTCACTTAAAATCGAATCGTGTGACGTTCGAAGCGGTGCTCGCGAATCCTCGCCCCGACTTGCCCGAGGCACTGCGACTGGGCTGGCTGCTAGCACAACTCAACACCGACCTGCCGGTTTATGGGGAAGCGATTCCTGCTGACAGGTTGCGATTGATTGCTGGACTTGCCACGTTGCCAGTCATTCTCACGGCCGCAGAAACCGTCGAATGGGGCACATGCAGTCTCGCCAGCATTGAGCGAGCCCTCGAATGCTGGCACATTCTGCCCGCTCCCTCACCAACAGTTGCCGCGCAACTTTGGCAGTGGTGGCAGGCTTACCAAGACGGCACGACTTCTTGGCTCGTCGCCTGGCGGGGGCTCGAAGCGCTGTTGCGCTGAAAGCCCGAAATTGCTACCGTTTCGACAAATACTCGCCTTCTTTCTAGATTGGGTCATGCCATGTCGTCACGCGCCAAATTGCTTTTTTTCGCACTCTTCTTGATGACGACTCCAGTGGGCGCGGAAGAACCCGACGTGCAGCCTGCCATCCACATTGCACCAGTGGCACCAACCGCTCAAGTCATCAAATTTTCTAATCAAAGGCCCACCGTGGGTGAGCGCGTCGTCCAGCGCGTTGGCATGGAACTCAACCTGCACACCGTGATCAAACAGGCCGGCCAAGTGGCTCACGACGATACGACCGCACTCCGTCGTCGGCAAGAACGGGAGATCGAAGTGCTCGAAGTCGTGGAGGGCCGCGCCCGCAAAGCGCAAGTGTCCTACCCGCTCGCGCGGCTGATGTCGCCGGAGAATACTGACACTGCCGCTGAAACCGCGCAAGTCGTTGAAGGAAACAGTTATCTCATCACCCGCGCGAACGACCGCCTGCTCGTGACGGATCTCGATGGGGCCATTCCCACACAGCAAGAGTATGAAATCGTGGTCAGCACGATGGAAAGCTTCGGCCAAGCCAACCCGCTCGCTGAATTTTTGCTGGCTCGTGAAATCCAAGTGGGCGAAACGCTCGAAGTTCCCAGCACGCTTGCCAACAAGATGATGGGCTTCGATTCTCTCGGCGACGTGCAGAAATTCGAGCTCCATCTGATCGAAGTCAAACAGATCAACCACCAGCAGTGTGCCGTGTTCAAGGCGAACATCGTGGCCCTGGGCAAACCAGACAATCCGCTTGAAGTGCATGCCCAGGGGACCATTGTCATCGAACTGGCCACCTGCCGCACGATTGAAGCGACGCTCACCGGACCGATTTCTCTGCTGTCCACGGAGCAGGAAGTCGAATACAAGGCGACGGGAGACCTCTTGCTGGCCATCCGTTCGCAATACACCGCGAAAAAATAAATTTCTCTGCGTCGCAGGCGATAGCCTGCAATTTCTGCGTGATTTTCGCTTTTCTTTGCCCCCTCCCGGGCGCGACGTATAATTGCGGCGCAAGTTAGGCGCACTCGTATTTCCGCATTCAAAGTCGGTATGGCAACTCAAGGATTTCGCAACCTGTTTGTGCGTCGCCGGGCGATGTGGCCGTGGATCGGCTATTGGCTGGTTCTTGCCATTCTTCCCGTGCAGGGGGCCGACGTAGACGCCGACCCCAAGGAACCCGCCGCCAACAATCTCGCCGGTCTGGTCCGCGTGCAATTGCCCCTCACCGGCAGCGCCGACCAATCCTTGCAGACAACCATCCGCCGCACGCGCGACGAGCTTGTCAACCAAGCGCGCCTGGAAAAAGACGCGCGGCGGCCCCTGTTGGTTCTGCAACTGGATGCTCGACCCCAAAATGACGAAGCCGGCGATGGTAGCCAGTTCGAGCGCGCCTTCGCGTTGGCACGATTTCTCTGTAGCCGCGAAATGGCCAGCGTGAAAACGGTTGCCTTTATTCCCCGCACGCTCAAGGGTCACGGGGTGCTCTTGGCCTTGGCATGTGAAGAAATTGTCATGGCACCCGAGGCGATGATTGGCGAAGCCGGTGCCGACGATGCGACCGACGGCTCGATCCGCCAGACAGTCGTCGCCGCGTATCGTGAAATTGCCGAAACACAATTGACCATCCCGGTGGTGCTCGCCGTGGCGATGATCGACCCGGCGGTGGAAGTGCTGCAAGTCGAGGCCGAGGACGGCACTCATTTTGTCGCCCGGGCCGAACTTGAAAAGTTTGCCGCCGAGCATGAAATCATTGAAGAAAAGGTGCTGGTCCCCGCCGGCACACTTGCCGAATTTGACGGCCGTGAAGGTCGGCAATTTGGTTTCGTGAAATATCTGGCTGCGACCCGCGAAGGTTTGGCGACGGCCCTCGATGTGCCGCTGGAGTCGCTTGTGGAGAATGAATCGCTTGCCGCGGAGTGGCGGCCCGTGGTAATCGACGTGAGTGGCGAATTGACCCCCAAGTTAGCGAGCCGGATGGAAACGCTGCTAGGAGTCGCGATTCAGCAGCAAGGGGCCAACTGGATTTGCGTACGCATTGATAGTTCCGGCGGCGACCTCGAAGCAGGAATTCGCATGGCTTCCGCTCTCGCGCGGCTCGATTCCAATTCCGTGCGAACGGTGGCCTATGTTCCCTCCGAGGCAACAGGTGCCGCGGCGTTGATCGCGCTCTCGTGCGATCAACTCGCCATACACCCCACCGCGCGGCTAAGCAGTATGTTGCCCTTGGAGAATGTCAAAGCCAAGCCTCATATTAAGAATCGACCACTGGGCGCGGCCGACGCCCAATTGGCTGCCGGCGTGCAGTCGATTCGCCAGTCGCTCGCCCCACGCACCGATTACACATGGTCGTTGTTGGCCAAGTTAGTCGATCCCGCGCTCGAATTGGCCGAGTACCGCAACAAGACGACCGGCGAAACGCGGCTGATGACGGCCGAGGAACAAGCCGAGCAGACCGACGCGGCAGATTGGCAACAAGCCCAAGTCTTCGTGCCGAAAAACGAGCGGCTGGTTCTCGACGGTCAGCAGGCACACGAACGCGGAATTGCCTGGCATACCGTGGATACCTTCGACGAGCTCAAGCAGCAGTTTGGCTTGGCAGGTGAAATTCCCAATCCCCAGCCGAACATGGCACTCGAATTCATCGAAGCGCTGGCCACCCCGGAACTCGCGATAATTTTGTTAATGGTCGGCTTCGCGGGGATCTACATCGAATTCCGCACCCCCGGCTTGGGTCTCGGCGCGTTTGTTGGTGCGGTGGCGCTCTTGTTATTTTTCTGGAGCAAATACCTCGATGGCACGGCGGGTTGGCTCGAAGCGTTGCTCTTCGCAGCGGGATTAAGTTTTTTGATGCTCGAAATTTTCGTGCTCCCTGGTTTCGGCGTTTTTGGATTGGGTGGTGGGGCGTTGATGCTCACTTCGCTGGTACTGGCCAGCCTCACATTCGTGCGGCCTCACAGCGAAATGGAACTTGAAGAACTCGCCCGCTCGGTCGGAACCGTCGCGTTGTCGGGATTGGGTGTGATGGCGTTTATCCTCGTATCGCGGCGTTACCTGCCGCAGGCACCCGTATTCCGCAACATGGTGCTGGAACCTCCCGCCGAGGAGGAACGCGACGAGCTCGGCCATCGTGAATCGCTTGCCGATTACTCCGCGCTAATCGGTGCCAAGGGCCACGCCGCCACCGATCTCCGCCCTGCGGGCAAGGCCCGCATCAATCACGAGTTGGTCGACGTAATCGCTGAAGCCGAACCCTTGGACAGCGGCACGCCCATCGTCGTCGTCGAAGCCCGCGGCAACCGCGTGGTTGTTCGTGCCGTTTAGCGGCGACGCGCCGCGGAGCGAGAAATGCGGAGCGCTCTTCTCCGCTGACGCTGTGAATCGCGGCTTACACTGGCCTCTGCACCAAATTGCGATTTCGTAGTAGAATTGATCCGTCACGAGTCACCGGAGTATCGCACGCATGTCGGGGTTGGATCCTTTCACTTGGGCCATCATTTTGATGCTGATCGGCTGCGCGCTGGTGGTGCTGGAAGTGTTTGTCCCTTCGGGGGGCATTCTGGGAATGCTCTCGGGAATCGCCATCTTGGGAAGCATCATTTTCGCCTTCCGTCGCGATCTCACCGCCGGTTTAACCTTCGTGCTGATCTCGCTGGTGGCCGTGCCGACACTCCTGGCCTTGGCGTTCCGCGTTTGGCCGCACACGCCGATGGGCAAAGCCTTTCTCGGCGAACTTCCCAACGAGGAAGAACTTAAGCCCGTCGACACCCGCCGCCAGCTTGTGGGCCGTCTGGGCGTGGCCAAGACGATGATGCTCCCCTCGGGTTCGGTGCTGGTGGATGGCCACTGGCTCGACGCGGTATCGCAAGGGGATGCCATTGAACCGGGCATGCCGATTGTCGTTGTCGAGGTTCGCGCTAATCGCGTTGTCGTACGTCAGGCTGACCCCGATGAGGCGGAGCAAATCACCAGCAGTTCGCCCGACATGCTCTCCAAACCGCTTAACGAACTGGGGCTCGAAGGTTTCGAGGACGAACCGCTCGGGTAGCCAATTGATTCGGTCCTAGCCGCAGGCGGTAGCCGGCGGTTTTTCTTGGTTCGACCGTAGGCTGCCGCCTGCGGCTAATAGTGCTCTTACACTCGACTCATGTCTCCTCAACCTTGCAATTCCCCACCTTAAGCGGTACAAAGCCCTCTGTGTAGCACGGTTTAATAGCCCGGGGGAGAAACGCTTTCATGCATTGGCAACTGCCCACGACGTATCCGTTAGGAGCCATCTCGACCACCATCATCTTGGTGCTTGGCTTCTTCGGTTTGGTCGTCTTTATGATCTTCTTCGCTGTGTTCGCCCGCTATGCTCGACTGTGGATTCAGTCGGTGAGCACGGGTGCTCGCGTTGGCATTTTTGACCTGTTGCGGATGACCTTCCGCAAAGTGAATCCTACCGTGATCCTGCGCAGTAAGATCATGGCCATCCAGGCCGGTATCACCGAAGCGGAGGGAATCACCACCAAAGCCCTCGAAGCCCACTACCTTTCGGGCGGGAATGTGCCGCTGGTGATCCGCTCGATGATTGCCGCGCGGAAAGCGAAGATCATCGACCTCGATTTCAAGCGGGCCACGGCCATCGACCTCGCTGGTCGCAACATCCTCGAAGCCGTTCAAACGAGCGTTTACCCTCGCGTGATCGATTGCCCCGCGCGACAATCGAAGCGCCCGACGCTCGACGCGGTCGCCAAGAACGGCATTCAGCTCAAAGTGAAAGCACGCGTCACGGTCCGCGCGAATCTCAACCAACTCATCGGCGGGGCCGGGGAAGACACCATCGTCGCCCGGGTGGGCGAAGGTATCGTCAGCGCGATTGGCTCGGCCGAAACTCACGCCCATGTGCTGGAGAATCCCGACACGATTTCCAAAGCGGTGCTGGCGCGGAAGTTGGACTCGCAGACAGCGTTTGAAATCGTGTCCATCGACATCGCTGACATCGACGTGGGGGACAACATCGGGGCCCGCCTGCAAGCCGACCAAGCCGAAGCCGACACCCGCGTGGCCCGTGCCGCGGCGGAAGGTCGCCGAGCGATGGCCGTTTCGCAGGAACAAGAAAACATCGCCATGATGGAAGAAAATCGTGCCCGGCTGGTCGAAGCGGAAGCCGAAGTCCCCAAGGCGATGGCCGAGGCGTTCCGCAATGGTAAGTTGGGAATTCTCGATTATTACAAGCTGAAAAACGTGCAGGCTGACACCGACATGCGCGAGTCCATCGCTGGCGTCGGCGCAAGCCGATGGTGAGCTAACCCCCACGGCTTGCGCCGGGGGCTAAAGTGAGTATGTTTCACTACTCCCCTATCATTGCTGCCGGTTGGATCGAGTGGGTCTTCCCCATCATCGTGTTCATCCTGTACACGATTGGACAGTTGGTATCGAACAACAAGGGCAATAAACCGCCGCAACCTCAGCCGCGTGGACCAAAACCTCGTGGTCCGGTCGCCCCGCCGCAGCAACCCCGCACCTTGGAAGAAAAACTTCGCAACGAGGTCGAACAGTTTTTGCGAAAAGTTCAAGGCGAAGAGCCTGAAGAAGGACAACGACCGATTGTCGTCAAACAGCGGCCGTTGGTTGTTAAGGGGGAACAATCCCCAATTAGCGTGCTGGAACTCGAACCGGCCCGCGAGAGCGTCCAAGAGCATGTGTCCAAACACATGAGCACCGCTGACGTGACCCAACATGTCGCCACGTTGGGAGCGGAAGTTGGCCAGGCCGACGAAAAATTGGAGGCCCACTTGCAGCAAAAATTCCAGCATCAAATTGGTGCGCTCGAACACCGGCAGCAACGTGCCGAACCCCAACGCCGCCAGAACAAGGCCGCCGCCGAAATCGCGGCTTTGCTCCGCAGCCCCACAGGGATGCGGCAGGCCATTATCGCCAGCGAAATCCTGCGTCGCCCAGAGATTTAGGTTAGCCGCGACGCGGAGCCGAGTTCTGCTCGGCAAAGCGGAGCGGTTTCCCCGCTGCTGAGCCTAATTTTTGCCCCGGAACCCTCCCACGGATAGAATTGCCGGTAGAACCCTTAGATTCCGGCGGGAAACGGTGGCTTCACCCAGATTGCCTGACGTGGAAGTTTGACACTCTTTTCGCACCCTGATTATACTGCCAGTAGTGTAATTCTCTCTTGTCCGGGCAGAGATTCGGGACTTGGCGAGGTCGCCGCTGACCTTGAGTTTCGGAAAATTTGCCAGTGATTGATGTCAGTCGACGAAGCATCGGAGGCTTCCCCCATTACGGAACATGTCCTTCGCGGTGGAACTAGGTTGGTTCACCACTAAGGCAATGTCGGAAGCAAGGGCTCGCACTGAGACCTGTCTTCCCCCATGAGGAAGTGAATTCGATGAATTTCTTCGGCAAAATACTAGTCGGGCTTACGGCCATCGCGTCCATCTTCTTGCTGGTTGCTTCGCTAGCGGTCTATTCGACCCATCGCAACTGGAAAGAGGATTACGACGCCATCAAGGCCCAGCTTTCCACGGCACAGAATCAGAACCAACAGCTTGAAAGCCAAAAGAACAGCCTCGAAGGCCAGCTCACGGCCGAAGTGGAATTCGCGAAACAGGAAGCCAGCAAGCTCGCCACCGAGCGTGAACAATTGGTCTCGCAGAACATCGAAATTCAACGCCAACTCGACGAGGCCACGCAACTCGCGCGATCCAACACGGCAGCCGTCGCTGCCACTCAAGCCAACAATCAAAAGCTCACCGCTGAAGTCGGCGTGCTCCGCGAGGAAATTCGCACCAACCAATCCGAGCGTGATCTGGCCTTCACCACGGCTTTGGAAGCGACCGATGGTTTGCATCAGGCCGATAACGAATTGACGACGCTTCGCGAACGCAACACCCAGCTTGCTCAGGAAGTCGGGAACAAAACCGCGTTGCTCGACGAGAACGGGATTGATCCCGATACCGACCCCGATGCCGTGATGCCCAGAGTTCGTGGGATTGTCAGCAAGACCCAAAGCACGGCCGGTAGCCAACTCATCGAAGTGACCGTGGGTGCCGACGACGGCCTCAAGCCGGGCCACACGGTGGAAGTCTTCCGGGGCGATCGCTATCTTGGCCGGGCCGAGATCCTCAAAACCGAGCCTGATCGTGCCGTGGGCCGCATTCTTCGCCAGTTCCAACAAGGACAGATTGAGGAGGGCGACGATGTCGCAACCAGATTTAGAATCGGTTAGTATGCCGAGCATCATCAACAAGAAGCCACGCTACGACGTGTACTTCGTGATGTTGGTGGTTTCGTTGATCGCCATATTGATGGGCTGCCTGTTCCTTTACCTGGAAATCCGCGCCTACGGCGGGTTTGGCCAGATCAAGGGTGCTCTGAGCGCCGTGAGCCCCGCGCTGTCTGATCCGATTGCGCAATACTGGGCGTGATTCTAATTAGCCGCGGCCATGATATAGAAATTAAGGGCACCGTGATTGGGAAGAACCCGCTGCAAGCAGCGGGGCTAAATTGAACTGATTATTTCCGCTTCTGATTCGACGGGTGATCCGCTTTCTCGTGGGCCACGTGGGATATGGTCGACAGCACTTGCTTCATGGAAGCTGTTCGTGCCTCGGGATTCGGTTCCAAGCAGTGGTGAATCGCCTTGGCGATGTCGGGGTGGATTCCGGGCACATGTTTATCGAGCGGCGTTGGCTGGGTCTGGCCGTTGCTCATCGCCGCCAAGCCATCGCCCGTGCCGCGCTGCCACGGCAAGTCAAACGCGAACATCTCGTACATCGACACGCCAAACGCGAAAATATCAAGCCGTTGATCGGTCGGTTTGCGCCGCACGACTTCAGGGGCCATATAGTTGGGCGTGCCCGTGCGGATGCCCGGCTGCATGAATTCTTTGCGCGCCGGCACGGTGAGGCCGAAGTCGATCAGCTTGAGCGAGGTGACGTCGGCAGCGCACACAAAATTCCGCGGACAAATATCGCGGTGGATATAACCCGCTTCATGCACCACCTGCAAAGCCTCGGCCGCTTGTCGCATGAGTGTCACGCGATTGCCGTCGAGTTGTTTGCTTTTGCCGATGATCAGCGAGTTCAGCCCAGGGCCGTCAAGAAACTCCATGACGATGAATTGCTGGCCTTTGGTGGTGACCCCATAGCCGAAGGTCCGCACGATCCGGGGATGCTCGAACAACGTGGCGATCTGGCCTTCCGAAGGTTTGTCCAACCCTCGGAAACGCATTTCAAGTTGCTCGGTCTTCTCCTTGTCGAGGATTTTCAGGCCGACGATCTGGTCGGATTCGCGGTCGCGGGCCTTATGGAAATCCGACATCGTGCCCGACACGGCATCGCGCAGGATTTCATACCGCTTGGCAATGTCGACCTTGCCGCCGTCGATGATCGATTTGAAAAACGAACCAATGCCCATCTCGGAACCTGTTTCAGTGACAAGAACTCCCGGCTTCTCTCAACCTTTAATTTACGACGCGACACGCTTAACGACAAGAAACCGCCCGGCGAGCCAGGAGAACTGCAAAGTAGTAGGCACACTCCGTGTGCCGTAACCGACTTGATGAAATCACCGCGTTTTCGCGCGTCCGCCACGGCACACGGAGTGTGCCTGCTACATTCAGGCGGACTTTGCAGTTCTCCTGCCGGCGAGCGGGGGACGTAAGTCCCCTGCACCACGAAATCGCGTGAAAACCGGAAGCTGACGCATCCGGCTCGCCAATTAGCGGAAATGTTATTATCACTGGCATTTTCCCCCGGTTTGGGTGATAATTTGATTGGCTAGCCCGCCGAATCCGTGGGGGCACATTTCTAAGGCGATGTGGCGCGCCACGAGTCGGAACAAACTTTTCGAGGAGAGACTTTCATGAACCCATCATCTCGTCGTGGTTTCACCTTGGTGGAACTTCTGGTTGTGATCGCCATCATCGGCACGCTGGTAGGGTTGCTGTTGCCGGCGGTGCAAGCGGCGCGCGCCCGCGCGCGCCAAGCTCAGTGCTTGAACAATATCGCGCAGCTCGGCACGGCGCTGGTGAGCTATGCGACGGATGGGAAAGGCGAATTTCCCGGTCTTGTTCAATATCAACGGACCACCATCCCTTATGAAGCGATCATTGATGGCGACATGAGTACTAATACTGTTGTTGATCTAGCGCTACCCTGGCCAGCAAAGCTTCTGCCCAACTTGGATCAGCAGGGACTTTCTGAGCAGCTTGTTACAAACAACGGTGGGGCTGGATTAGCCGTATCTGCCTCCGACTCCATCTATAAAAATCCTCCCCGGATAGAAGTTTTCATCTGCCCCAGCGATGAGGGAACGAACGCCGAAGTTGCCAAGCTGAGTTATGTGGCCAATTCAGGCTACTTTGATCGTGACGCAAAGACTGGTGGTAACCAGATCAATGATGTTAAAGCCAACGGGTTATTTCACGATCAGCGCTATCCAGGTGCTGCCAAAGTTCGCCTGGGTGCTGATATCAAAGATGGTGCCAATGTAACACTTATGCTTTCCGAAAACATTCATCGAGACGAGGCGATCAATAATGTCGCATCCTCGTGGTTGAATCCCGTGGCTCTCGATCCACAGTTGCCTAACCCGAACCTTAATATCGAACAGATTTACGGCATGGTTTGGGATTACGATTCTGCAGCGTTCAATAATCCCTCAACCCAGGCGCGCTTTAATCGGACAAATCCTGCAGATCAAGAGTATTCGATTATTGCAGCAGATAGATATTATGCTCGACCCGCAAGTAGCCATTCGGAAGTTTTTAATGTTACATTTGCTGGCGGCAATGCAAAAGCAATCAGCGAAAACATCGAGTATCGCGTATACCAGCAATTGATGACCCCCAATGGGGCTAAGGCTGATGCTCTTGATAGCCCCGATGACATGCGTCAGTTCACGCGGGTTCCTTTGAAAGAATCGGACTATTGATTCTCAACCGAAGTAGATATGCGCAAAACACAAAAGCCCGGGGATGGCAATCCCCGGGTCTTTTTTTGTGCTGAACTTCCAGAGACCGCTCACTCACCATCCGACTCTTCATACACGGCCTGCGACACGTCGGCCACGGGCTGCGTGCGGAAGGGTTGGCCCGTTTCGTAGAGTTTCACCCGGGCAACATAGTCGGCACGAATTCCCGACGGGGCGAGTTCGATGGCTTCTTCGAGTGTGGTGATGGCTTCGTCGAACTCACCCGCGCTGGCCAGCGCGGCGGCTAGCGTGTCGAGGGCTACGTGCCGCTCGCCGTATTCCGTTTCGAGCGCCTGTTTCGCCCCCAGAATCGCGTTTTTCGGATCGCGGAATTCCTCGTTGGGGCAAGTGGCTAGCAGCCAGGCACCGTTGCGATAGGCGTGGCCAAAGCTCGGTTTTACCTCAATGGCCAAGGCGTAACTCGCGAGGGCTTCGGAGTATTCGCCCATGTCGGCGAGCAAATCGCCGCGACTGCACAGAATGCCGGGATTCTCCGGATCAAGCTTGGCAGCGGCGGTAAAATGCTCCAGCGCTTCGTCCCAACGGCCGCTCAGGTGGCAAGCCCGCGCCAGACCCAGTCGAGCCGACACAAGCTTCTTATCCAACTGGCAGGCTTTTTTGTAATCCTCCTCGGCACTCTCCAGATCACCGGCCTGCACGAACAATGTCGCGCGGTTGGTGTAGGCCTTGGCGAACTTGGGATTCGTTTCGATCACGCGATTGAAATCGTCGAACGCCTCGGCAAATTTTCCCGCCTCGGCATACGACACGCCCCGATTGTGTTGGGCGCGCCAGTTGCTCGGATCAAAATGCAACGCTTCCTCGAAATCAGCGTCGGCGAGTTCCGGTTTGTCAGCGTCGGCATAAACTTGCCCGCGACGATTAAGCGACCAAGAAATCAGTTGCGTGGCAAACTTTTTGTTTTCGCCCTTCACCCCCAAGCGCAGCGCGGCGATGGACTTGTCGATGACTTCGCTGAGATCAGTTTCGGTCTTGGCACAGGTCGAAGCGTTGTGGGCTTCGATAAGCAATTGCCCCGCTTCATCCAGCTTCTGAGGACAACGCTCGGTGCTCCGCCGCGCCGCGACTTGTCGCGATTTTTTTTCTTGGGGAGCGACCTTCACCTCGGCCCGTGCCGACTTGGTTTCAGCTTGCGAAGCTTCATTCACCACAACGAACGAGCCATTGCTAGCACCGGAGCTACTCGCTGCGCCTTCGTCATCGACAAACACGATTGAACCGCTATCGGCGGCCGCGGCGAGCGAAACCGTTGAGCAGAGCAGCGTGCCGCACACGAAGCGGCCCAAGCGATGAGCAAAAGAGACTTCCATGTTCTTCAATCCGCAAGTGGGGGGACTTGGCGAAGTCAAACGACACCGCACGGCGGAAGAGATCTCCCGCCTCGGTCGTTCTATCGGCCACGGCGACAAAGTCGCTGCAATCGAACGAGTCAAAAGATGCGGAAAAGTCTTGCCAATTACCCCAAGCTCGCGTGCTAGCTTAGCTATCATTCACTGTGGGATAGCACGCTACATTCACAGGAAATCCAAAGCGAGATTGAACCACGACGACACAACGGCCACTACGAAAGACACGAGGGCTACTTTTTGAATTTCGTCGTGTCCGTCGTGCCGTTGTGGTTACTCAAATTACGCACTTGGCTTCGTCATCGACATCGGATCGAGTGCTTTGTCGAGTTCCGCTTCGGGGAGAATTTTCCGGTCGAGGCACAATTGGCGGATTGTCGTGTTGAGCTTGAAGGCGTCTTTCGCAAGCGTGGCGGCCTGCTCGTAACCCACAAGCGGGGCAAGTGAGGTGACCATCATTAGCGATTGCTCGATCAACTCTTGGCAGCGTTCTTCGTTGACTTCGAGGCCCGTGAGCAGCTTGTCGACAAACACGTTCGAGGCGTTGGCCAGGAGCTTCACCGACTCGAGGAAGGCATCGATCATCACAGGCATCGCGACGTTCAGTTCAAATAATGAACCAATACCTCCCAAGCCAGCGATGGTCACGGTTGTGTCGTTACCGAGCACTCGACAAGCCACCTGCATCACCGACTCGCAAATCACGGGATTTACCTTGCCCGGCATGATCGACGAACCGGGTTGTGTCTCGGGGAGCGACAATTCAAAAATGCTGCAACGAGGGCCGGAACCCAAGAGGCGAATGTCGTTGGCGATCTTGGTGAGGGCCACCGCGATGGTTTTCAATTCGCCGTGGGCTTCGACAAACGAATCCTTCGCCGCCTGAGCTTCGGGGTGATTGGCCGCTTCTTGAAATTTCTGGCCCAGCCGTTTGCTGAGCACTGCACACACTTCGGCGGCAAATTTCGGATGCGTGTTGATGCCGGTGCCCACGGCCGTGCCGCCGATGGGCATGTTTTCCAACAGCCGTGCCAGCGCGCGCCCCGCGCGGATTTCGCTGTAGCGTGCCTGGGCCGCGTAACCGCCGAACACTTGGCCCACGCGGATCGGCGTGGCATCCATCAAGTGCGTGCGGCCAATTTTGACGATGTGGTCCCAGGCTTTCGCTTTTTCTTCCAGCGATTTGGCCAAGCGTCCGAGTGCGGGAATCAACTGCTGGGTGAGCGCCGCCACGCCGGCGATATGCATCGCGGCGGGAAAAGTGTCGTTGGAGGATTGCCCCATGTTCACATGGTCGTTGGGATGCACGGCCCCCGTCGCCCCCTTGGCACCGATGCCGAAACCGAGCTTTTGGTTAGCAAGGTTGGCGATCACCTCGTTGGCGTTCATATTGGTCGAAGTGCCCGAGCCGGTCTGATAAATATCGACCGGGAAATGCACATTGTGTTTACCGTCGGCGACATCATTCGACGCCCCAATGATCGCCTCGGCATGTTTTGCGTCGAGCTTGCCAAGTTTCAAGTTGGCTTCCGCGCACGCTGCCTTTAGTTGGCCGAAGGCATGGATCATCGCCGCGGGGACCGGTTCCAAGGCAATTGGAAAATTATCCACCGCGCGCGCGGTCGAGGCTCCATGGAGGGCATCCACTGGAACCTGCATCTCGCCCATCGTGTCAAGTTCGGTACGGTATTTGGTCATTTTTGAGTGTCAGTTGTTCGTGGTCAGTTGTGAGTTGTTGAAAAAGACAAACAAATAGCCGCGATTCAACGAATCGCCGGTTGGATCAGCACATTGGCCAGTCACTCACCATCACAGTGTCTTCATGTTCGTACGCCGGAGCACAACAGCACAAAAACCCTAGCGTCTCGCTGCCGATATTGGTAATCTGATGTCGCTTGCCGGGGGGAATCGCAATCGCGTCGCCAGGAGCCACACTGCGGATGTCGTCTTCCACTTGCATCCGTCCCTCCCCTGCGAGCAAGAAGTAGATCTCCTCGCAGAGCGGATGATAGTGCGGGGCGGTGCTCGCCCCCACCGGCAGCCGCGCTTCGGCCAAACTCTGGTTGACGATGCACGAATTGCGATGGGCGAGTAACTCGCGAATCTCCGAACCATCTTTGGTCGCAAATGCCCTTACTTCGGCCAGATTGAAAACGTCCACGGGGCAATTCCTGCAATGGTGACAACGCGACTGATCAGCGGTTTAGGCTACTGCCGATTGCGGCAAGCGACAAGCTACGCGGCTTGCTGATTTCCCGTCTGAATCAGATGCACATCCATTTGCGGGAACGGAATGCCGATGCCAGCCTGATCGAGCTCGATTTTCACGGCCCGAATGAGGGCTTGTTTGGCGGTCGAATTGTCGGCTTGCGTGGCCCAGACGCGCGCCGTCCAACTCACGGCGGAATCGCCCAGACCCAACAAGACCACGTCCGCGAGCGGATCGCGGACCGCTTGGGGCACCATCGTGAGTGCTCGTTCCAGGGCCTTGCGCGTGATGTCGATGTCGGCGTCATATGCCACCCCCACGGGAACGGCGACTTGCCGCAGGCGATGGTAGGTGACGTTTTCAATCACCGAGCCATTGATGGCACTATTCGGAATAATAATCCGCCGGCCATCCGAGGTATCAATCTCCGTCGTGAACAGAGCGATCTCGGCCACGGTGCCCTGATAATTCCCGCTCGTGATCGTGTCCCCCACTTTGTACGGACGAAAAATGAGCAGCATCGCCCCCGCAGCAAAGTTGGAAAGCGTTCCCTGAAACGCGAGGCCAATCGCCAAACCCGCGGCACCGATGATGGCTGCGAAGCTCGTGGTTTCGACGCCAAAATAGCTCAGGCAAGTAAGCGCGGTGAGAAACAAAATTCCCCAGCGCACCAAGCGAGCGAGAAAGAGAGTGAGCGTGGTGTCGAATTTGATTCGGCTCAGTCCCTTTTGAACTATTGACGACAACCAACTGGAAATCGTCCAGGCCAGGATCATCAGCACGACAACGAACATCGCCCGCAGGCCATAATATTCGCCGAGCGCGATCCAGTGCTCGCGGTCCATCGCGCTAAAGTTCAGCGTTCGCGCGAGTTCGAGCGCCTGCGCGCGAATTTCGGAAATCGGTCTCGGCGCAACCGCCTGAGCGAACAATGCAATATTCATGAGTTATTTAGCCCCGCCGCTTGCGGCGGGTTTGTTTCGAGCGCGGAGCCCTTGATTTCTACATCATGGTCGCGGCTAAATCGGGATTGAATTTGCGGTATTTATCCCGTGTTTGGCAGTCTGTCGAGGGCAGCCTGTGTTAAGTATTCATGCCAGCAGCTAGCACCCGTCATAACGGCTCTTGTTGATCGAGATTGGCACCGCGTATCATTCCTCGCGTGGCTCAAGCACCCAGCAATCCCGATCCCAACTCTGGCGGACGCTTCTCGCTCCATCGGCTCTCCGCTGCGTTTGCACGGCTTACCGGAACGGCGGAAGCAAACGAACCAAGCCCCACGGCAGTTGCCGAATCGCTCGATGAAGTGCAGAGCACCGCATCGTTGGCCAACGACCGACAAATACTCTCCCCCCGCATGATCGTCGAGGGGATGCTGTTCGTCGGTCATGCGGATGGCAAGCCGCTGACGAATCGCTCGATGGCCTCGCATATCCGCGACGTATCGCCTCAGGAAGTCGATTTGCTCATCGCTGAACTCAACGAAATTTACGACCGCGCCGGCACTTGCTACTCGATTGTCAGCGAAGGGGCTGGCTACCGCATGCAACTTCGGCCCGAGCATGAAGCGCTGCGGCAACGCTTGAGTGGTCGCACGAAACAAGTCAAACTCACACCCCAGGCAATCGAAGTGCTCTCGGTCGTAGCCTATCGCCAGCCGGTGAGCGCCGAGGATGTGACCCGCGCGCGGGGTTCGCGGAGTGACGCCCTGTTGAACCAATTGATCCGTCGGGGGTTATTGCAACTCGATCGTCCCGGCGGCCAGCGTGAGCTACCGGAGGGAACTGGCAAGCCGGTGTATCGCACGACCGACCGCTTCAACCAGTTACTCAATATCAAGTCGCCGGCCGAATTGCCGCACAGCGAAGACCTCGACGATAATTAACATGATTTAGCCGCAGAGCTTGCTCCGCGATCCCGGCCAGCAACTCGCAAGTCATTACCCAGTAACACTTAACATCGCTGCCCCATGCCACACACTGGCGGTTCCCACCAGGAGTGCTAGAATTTCGCCCCGTTGAAGTTCATTATTGAAGCAATCAATTATCACAGACGAATATCGGATCAGAGAAATCTTTCCGGGCCAACACCCGCCTTCCATGAGCGCCGCTCTTTGTTCACTTCCTGCCATGAGCCAACCTCCCACCGTGAATAGCGGTTCCTCGTTTGCCGAACTGCGTGCTAGCGCGCCGGTGATTCTGCCGTCGCTGCTGCTCTGCGACTTTGGGCACCTGGAACGCGAGATTCGCGCGGTCGAGGCGGCTGGGGCGCGGGCGTTGCATCTCGACATCATGGACGGCCACTTCGTGCCAAACATTACCTATGGCTTCACGATTGTCGAAGCCTGTCGGCGGATCACCGATTTGCCACTCGACGTACATTTGATGATCGCCGATCCCGCGCGCTATGCCGTGCAGTTCGTCAAAGCAGGTGCTTCACTTGTGACGATTCATGCCGAAGCCACTGATAAGCCGCGCCCGATTTTGGCCCAGATTCGCGCTGCTGGCGCGGCTGCTGGGATTGCGTTCAATCCACCAACACCCGTCTCAACCGTCGCACCGGTGCTCGATCTTTGCGACTATGTGCTGGCGATGACGGTGATGCCCGGCTATGGCGGTCAATCGTTCACGGCCAGCGTCATGGACAAAGTTCGCGAATTGCGTGAACTGCTCCCCGAGGAAGCGATGATTGAAGTCGATGGCGGGATCAACGAGGAAACCATTTCCACCGCTGCCGCGGCGGGCGCCGAGATGTTTGTCGTTGGATCGGGGATTTTTAAGACCCCCGACTACGCGGCCAGTATGAAAACGCTCAGCCAATTAGCCAAGCGTAAGCAATGAACCCGAGGAAGTGCCGTCAGAGGTACTTCACACCTATGATCAACATCTTGTTAGTTCGTGCCGGCAAGACCGACTACGATTGTCAAAATCGCATCCAAGGCGTGCTCGACCTTCCCTTGAGTGAAGAAGGTTGGCAAAAGGTAGCCGCCCTTGCCGAGGAACTACACCAACAATCCGTCGATGCTATCTACGCTGGCCCCGATCAAGCGAGCCAACAAACGGCCGAGTTGGTTTCGGTCAGCCTGCAACAGAAGGTGAAGACCAACAAGGATTTGCACAACTTGGATCTCGGCTTGTGGCAGGGCATGTTGATCGAGGATGTGAAAAACAAACAGCCGAAGGTGTACAAGCAATGGATCGAACATCCGGAAACTGTTTGTCCTCCCGAGGGTGAATCGCTTTCCGCCGCCCAGGATCGCTTGCAAACCGCGCTCGACAAGATCACCAAGAAATACAAGGACGGCACGGTGGCACTGGTTCTCGCCGAGCCGCTGGCCAGTTTGCTTTGCAACTTGGTCCGAGAAGACGATTTGGGCAATCTTTGGACCACTTGCTGCAAGTCTCGCCCCGCTTGGGAGTTACTCGCTCGTCCCAGCGAGGCGGTCGCAATCGCCAACGGAACGGTGATCTCCAATGACACGGCAGACACGAACGGCCAAGCTCACCCCAATGGCCAAGTTTTGTCCAACGGTACGGTGCCCAATCTAACCTCTCCCATTTAGCCGGGTAGCTTGCTCCGCGCTCGGGAAAAGCAGCGCCGCGGAGCTTGCTCAGCGCTCGTCAATCACCCGCCGCAAGCGGCGGGGCTAAATAACCCGGCATGGCTGAGCGCCGGTATAGTTGGTGGTAAAGGCCGCTGATATACTAGGCTTTGGAAGTATTTCAAACTCCACGATCAAGTACCAGCCATGGCGTCCGGCCAAACTGACATTTCGAGCGAGCAAGTCACACCGATGCGGGACGATCAAGCGAAACCCATCCGGGAGAAGCGTGGTGTACCGAGCGGGCTGTGGTTGAGCTGCGAAGATTGCGGAGCGATGATCTTCCGCAAGGAATTCGAGCGGATTTTCAACGTCTGCCCCGAATGCGGCTTTCACATGTACCTGAGTGCTCGGATGCGCATCAAGAGCGTGCTCGACGACGGCACCTTCGAGGAATGGGATGCCGATCTCTCTCCCACCGATCCGTTGGGTTTCGAGGACAAGAAGAAATACAGCGAGCGGATTGTCGCCGAGCAGGCCCGCACCGGTTTGCGTGACGCTGTCCTCACCGGCACTGGCATGATTCGCGCTCGCCGCGTTGCTTTTGGCGTCACCGATTCGGCGTTCATTATGGGGAGCATGGGTTCGGTCGTCGGCGAGAAACTCACACGGCTAATTGAACGTGCCACCGAACAGCGCCTGCCGCTGATTATCGTGAGCGGTTCCGGCGGTGGTGCCCGGATGCACGAGGGGATCTTTTCCTTGATGCAAATGGCGAAGGTTTCCGCAGCGCTCGCCCGTTACGACGAAGCTCAAGGTTTGTTCATCTCCGTGCTCACCAACCCCACGATGGGGGGCGTCGCCGCAAGCTTTGCGTCACTCGGCGATATTATCTTCGCCGAACCCAAAGCCCTGATCGGCTTCGCCGGTCCACGGACAATCAAGGCAACCATTCGCATCGAATTGCCTCCCGGTTTCCAAACGAGCGAATTCCTGCTCGCCCACGGCTACATCGACCGCATCGTCGCGCGACCCGATCTCAAAAGCGAAATCGCCAAGATTATCGACTACTGCGGCAAATAGTCTGTAGCCAGGTCGCAACGCGACCCACGGCATTCCTGAGTCGCGTTGCGACTCGGCTACGGAACGAGCAGCACTTCGGCCCAGCAACTCGGATCTTCCTCATAAGGGAAACCCGTTCCTAGTGAGAAGGTTTGCAGCCCCTGTTCGCGATCCATGAGGGCGTAGGTGAAACCCAATTTGGGAGATCCTTCGGGATCGAAACCGTACAAGGCCGTGGCCGGGGCAAAGCAGGCCAGTTCGTAGCTGTTTTTGGCAACCTTGGCTTTCACTTGCAACTCCCGCGGCCTCACTGGGCGGGCATTTTCGCGGGCTCGATTGATCAACAGTTGGTCAGCCACCGGCTCCTCCGCCGAGTGACCACCGCCTCGCGGCAGGAATGTATAGCGATGGCAGAATTGGCTGGCCCGGTGGATATTGGTTGTGGCCCGAGTGTCGACCCACACTTGCAGACCGTCACTATCTTCGAGCCGCGAATCGCGGCACCAAGGAAGTTGGGCCTTCCCTTCCACTTTCACCCACCAGGCGAGTCCCTGCGGGCTCCAGGCCATCCGCATATCGGCAATCTGCCGTTCGCCATCAAGGGCGGCCAATGTCGGCAAGCGATATTTTTCGTCGAGCGTAATGCCCTGCGGCGTCCAAATCGGGTCGCACCGATGAATCTCCACCGCAAAGCGGAACAGAAACCGCGGCGGAACGAGCGAACTATCAGAGGTGGGAATATCGGACATGATTATTGTTTATTGCCGTGCGACGCGTTGCATCGCGGCTATTACATGAGTTGCCATTGGTCGAACATCACAACGTAAACGCCCAGCAAAAAATTCGTCACGCCGTGGGCGATCACGCAGTCCCAGATGTTTCGCGTGCGGATCATCAACCATGTGACCAAACTGAACCAGACAAACGCTGCCAACAACTCGCCAGGGTGCATCAACATCGGAACCGCCGTCCCCACGACAAGTGCCGCGCGGGTGAACGTACCGAACGGCACCTGCCACCACTGCTCATGCACGACAAACCGCATGAGAAACCCACGGAGGAAAAATTCCTCGATCACTGGCACGACCAACGCCAGCCCGACAAATCGAATCGACAAAAACAGCCAAGCCAGAGCCGGTTGGTCGGCCAAGTAAACCAAGGGATTGTACGCACTCCGCTCGCCAGTTCCCAGCATGCCCAGCAAGCCGACCGACGGCGTGTCGTCCGGTTCCAGGCCAGGAATGAAGCTGCCAAGGAAGCGGTCCACCGGCCCGATGATTTTGGGTTCAAGCCGAAGCTGACACAGCACGATCCACAATACGACCCCTACCACGCCGACCACGACACTTAGGGAGCTCACCCGCCAGGGAAAAGTCCGATAGCCGGGGAGCACCGCGATCATCGTGAGAATCACCAGCGCGATTTTGGCCGAGTAGACCCAGGGATACCGCTGGTAGGAGAACTTGGGGAGCAAGCCTTCACTGGTCGTGGAGAGCGCCTCGGCACGTTCCAGATTGGCGCGCAACTGGGTGATGTTTTTCGCGTCGGCGGGATTGAAGTTTTCGGGGGGGGTGGGTTCGAAAGTTCCCAGCACCATAAACGCCACCATCGGTAGCAGAAATGTCGCCCATGGATACCGCGACAGCCAGCCCTCCGGCAGCTTGCTGGCCACCGCTTGGACCTCGTTTGAGTCTGTGCCAGCACTTCGCGGTGAGGGAGAATGAGGCATGAGGCGTATCTGACGGCAGGAAAAGCACTTATCAGCAGATTCAATGCTGGACAAACGCGGGGGCACTCGAAATCTTCACACGCCCGCAGGTGAATGTCGCGTAAAATGCAAATCGCTATTTGCGGAAATTGGCCTGATGCCTACGCTTAGACATTAAAATGCAGTCGAAATGGGGAGCAGTGTCCAAAGTCCACAAACGGCGGTTTTCACGGAGGAAATCGCATTTGCACTAGCTATCACAGGCCAACGAGGGCACAATACCAGATTACCCCGCCTAGCAACAGGGTGACAGGACGCCACCCCTGGGAAATCCAGCTTGGGGAATCCCATCCCAGGGATTCTGCATCGGCCGGGAAAGCGATTCGCCTTCCGGGCAACCCCCGTAAATATACTGCTGCGTGTACGTCAGACTCACCGCTGCGTGTGCGATATACGACGGCACCGATAAAATTGTTGATTGATTGAAGGGTTTGGTAGAGGCTTAAAAATGGACCTTCGTAAAGTACGAAACATCGGTATTTCAGCGCACATCGACTCAGGCAAGACCACGCTCAGCGAGCGGATCCTGTTCTATGCCGGTCGCATTCACAAAATCGAAGACGTCCGCGGCGGCGGCGATGGCGCGACCATGGACCACATGGAGCTCGAAAAAGAGCGCGGCATTACCATCACCAGCGCGGCCACCACGGTGCAGTGGCAAGGCAACACGATCAACCTAATCGACACGCCGGGCCACGTTGACTTCACGGTCGAAGTGGAACGTAGTTTGCGCGTGCTCGACGGGGCGGTGCTCGTGCTGTGCTCGGTGGGTGGCGTGCAATCGCAGTCGATGACCGTCGATCGCCAAATGAAGCGGTACAACGTGCCCCGTCTCGCGTTCATCAACAAAATGGACCGCACGGGTGCCAATCCGGTTTCGGTGGTCAAGCAGGTCCGTGAAAAGCTCGGTGCCGACGCCGTGGCGATGCAATTGCCGATTGGCAAAGAAGAGAATTTCAAGGGCGTGGTCGACTTGCTCTCCATGAAGGCCATCTACAACGACGGTGCCAATGGCGAAACGATCCGCGAGGAAGAAATTCCCGCTGAGCTCAGGAAAGAAGCCGAAGCCGCTCGCCATTTTCTGCTTGAATCGCTCTCGATGTACAGCGACGAGTTGATGGAGCTGTTGCTCTCGGAAGAAGAAGTCCCGATGGACTTGATTCACAAGATCATCCGCAACGCGACCATCAACCAAGGCTTTACGCCCGTGTACATGGGTTCGGCTTTCAAAAACAAGACCGTGCAGCCTCTCTTGGACGCGGTGAATCGCTATCTGCCCTCGCCCCTTGATCGCGAGTTTTACGCCCTCGATCCCAAGGAAGAAGGCAAGAAGATTCCTCTCACGAGCGACCCCAAGGATCCGTTTGTCGGGATGGCGTTCAAGATCGTCGACGACGAATACGGGCAGCTTACCTACACCCGCTGTTATCAAGGAACAGTTGCCAAGGGCGAGCCTTACTTCAACCAACGTACCGGCAAGAAAGAACGCTTTAGCCGCATTGTGAAAATGCACGCCGACAAGCGGGAAGAAATCGATAAAGCGGAGGCCGGCGACATCGTGGCGATCATGGGCATCGACTGCGCGAGCGGTGATACCTACTGTTCGACCGCCAATTATTGCACGCTGGAAAGCATGTTCGTCGCTGCTCCGGTGATCAAGATGTCGATCAATCCGCTCTCGCGTGACAACGCCGACAAGTTGGGTAAGGCCCTCCAACGCTTCCGCAAGGAAGACCCGACCTTCCAGGTGGCCACCGACGATGAGACGGGAGAAACCGTCATCGCGGGCATGGGCGAGTTGCACCTCGAAATCTATGTCGAGCGCATCAAGCGTGAATACGGCGTGGAAGTCGAAGTCGGTGCTCCCAAGGTGAGTTACCGCGAAAGCGGGACCGTCCCTTACGCCTACGATCACAAGCGCAAAAAGCAGACCGGCGGTTCCGGTCAGTATGGTCACATCAAGGGTGCGCTGAGGCCGATGACAGCCGAAGATCGCGAAGAAGCGGCCGGTAGCGAGCTACTGTTCGTTGATAAAATCACGGGCGGTAAGATTCCCAAGAACTTTATTCCCGCGATCGAAAAGGGCTTCCGGCAGATGCTGGATAAGGGCCCGCTCGCTGGTTATCCGGTGGTGGGTCTCACGGTGGAAGTTAATGACGGTTCGTACCACGAAGTGGACTCGTCGGACATGGCGTTCATGCTGACCGCGCAGGAATGCTTCCGCGAGAATTTCCAACGCATGAAGCCGGTTCTGCTCGAGCCAATTATGTTGGTGGAAATCGAATGCCCCGAAAGCTTCCAAGGCCCGGTCGTAGGTCAGATTTCCAGCAAGCGTGGCATGGTGGTTTCGACCGACACGATGAACAAGATCACTAAGATCATCGCCGAAGTGCCCCTGGCCGAGACGTTTGGTTACTCGACCGATCTGCGGAGCCAAACCCAGGGTCAAGGCACGTTCACAATGGAGCTGTGCAAGTACTCACCAGTGCCTGGCAATATCCAAACCGAGATCATCGCCGACCGCAAGCGCGAATTGCAGCCGGCTTAAACGCTCTTGAACTTTGTCTCAAAAAACAAAAAGCCCGGGGCTGGCACTCCCCGGGTCTTTTTGTTTGCGTTTGCATGGAGAAAATTTAACAGCGCCAATTTACCAGCGGCCACCACCGCCGCCACTACTCCGCCCGCCACCACTGCGCTCCGCCTTCGGACGGGCTTCGTTCACGGTGACCGTGCGGCCATCAATCTCTTGGCCGTTCACGCCCTCAATCGCAGCCCGCGCTTCCTGCTCGTTGTTCATCGTCACAAAGGCGAACCCCCGTGGCCGACCGGTTTCACGATCCATCACAATGGCCACTTCATCCACTCGCCCGTGATCGCTGAACGCGGTCTCCAGACTTTCCTGTGTGGTTGAATACGATAAGTTACCCACATACAGCTTCATCATTCGGACTCCACTACACGGGCCTTTTTGCCCATCACGACTAAAAATAAATGGTCGACGAGATCAATTCAGTCTGACGAGAAAAGCGCCTTCACTGGCAAGACGGTCATTAGGCGGCGAACGCTAAGGCCGGGGGAGGAAACACCCTCTTGCCATAAAAAAGACTCCCACTGCAAGCGCGGCTCGAAAAGCTCAAGTAGCGTGCGTGCCGCATGGCGCACCATGGTTCGCCATTCTAGCGACTTCCCCGGTGTTGTCGAGAATATCTTGGTCTCGGCTAGGATTTTGAACTAATTCTTAGCAAAAGCACTACTTCTGGGGGGCGTTTTGACCAACCTTTGATCTATCTGCGGAGCTTGCTGCGAGTTTAACGCCGCAGTTCGGCACGGATTCCGCTCAGAATTTCATAATATCGCCAAGCTGCCGGCGCATCCGGTGCTTGATGATGGTCGGGTTTCAAAATGAGATCGCCCGTCGATAACAGTACACTGGCGACGATGGAGTTCTGACGAACTTTTTCCTTCGTCGCCGCCACGATCAGTCGGTAATGTTCCCCCGGCTTCTCAGGTCGATACGGAAATCGTTCACCGTTGAAGGTGACCCAGTCGATTCCCATGGTACGCATGTTGGCGGAAGCCAGATGGCCGGCATGTTTTGCCTCGAAGGCAATCATTTGGGCGACTTGGTCACGAGTAAACTTCCACTTCAATCCTGAATGAGTGGCACGTGGATCATCCTGGCCCTCGGGATATTTCATCGCTTGCCAAAAACCTTCCAGGCTGGCGTAGCTCTTGCCGCAGTAAGTGAACGGCGTTGCGGCGAAATTTGAGAGCAGCCCCAACTCGTTGCGCTTGGAGAGAATCACTTCGCCGGGCTGCGCGTCTTGCGGCAAAATCTCCCAATCAGGTTTATTGGCATCGTCAAGCGGGGACCACCAATGCCGGGGGTAAAATCGCCCGGTTACTTTGCGCAAGAAAAACTCAAGGGGAATATCAACCCGCGCTCGCCAGGAGCGCTCCGAGTGGTCCGCGCCGGCAAATTTGCAAGTAAGCCAGTTGCATCCCCTTTTGTAGCCTCGCTCCGCGACGACAGTATCCATGCGCCATTGAAACGGTTCGTAGTTTTTGTCGAGCGTTTCGGTGCCGAAATCAAAATAGAGCTTGTGACATCGGGGATCGGGAAGCCGGTCGCGAAAGGCATCAACCAACATGCCATCCCCCAACGGATAGTGCCCCGACACACTCCCCGCGCCGCCAAAGATGTGGGGATACTCGCAAATCGCATAAAGCGAAATGAACGCCCCCGCCGAGGATCCCATGATAAAAGTGTTCGCACACTCGTCTTGAGTTCGATAGGTCTTGTCTATAAACGGTTTTAATTCAGTAACGAGGAATTTGAGATATTCATCGCTTCGTAAATCATCAACGGTCAGTGGTGTGCGATCTTCGCCGGCAAGCTCCTTGAAAACGGCCTTGCGGCGTTCCTCGGTAAGAAACTCACGAAACGGCCGCGCAGGCAGATACTCCTTCGTGCGGTCGGGAGTATTCCAGATCGCCACGATGATCGCTTCGCGAATCTTGCCCTCGGCAATCAAGCGGGTCATCGCCTCATCGACCCCCCAATCAACGCCAATAAACGACTTCGCAGGATCGAACAGGTTCTGCCCGTCCTGCATATAAACCACCGGATAGCGTTTTGCAGGATTCGTGCCATACGACGGCGGAAGCCAGACATCGACGTTTCGTGGCAGCAATTCCCTGGCTGGGAATCCGGCATGATGCTCGACAGTGCCCGTTATGCCGGGAAGCACTTCGCCTCCCGAGATTTGTGTCATCAGGAACAGAATCGCCAAGCAAACAATACGCGCCACGAGAGATATCTCCAAGTTTGCCGAAGTATATTTCATTTCGCTTCCAGTTTAACGAAAAAATCTGTTGGAACTGTAGGTTCCGGTGATAGAATGTTTGGCGAGTATGAAATAGGCGGCCGCAGTCATTTCTACCCCTCACACCTCGCGCAAGGAATTGCGTCCGATGCCCACAACCGCAGAAATGGTAGGCCCTTACGTGCTTGGCCGCTGCCTAGGGCGGGGTGGTTTTGGGGCTGTCTTCGAAGCTCACCACCAAGATACCAAGCAACGGGCCGCCGTCAAAATCCTGCACGGCACGAAGGAACTTGAACCCGAAGTCCAGCGCCGCTTTGTTCGGGAAGTAGCGCTGCTCAAGAAGCTCGATCACAAGAACATCGTCCGTGTTTATGAGGCGGGATTGCATGAAGGGAGCATCTACTGCGCGATGGAGTTGGTCGAGTGCGGCACGCTGAAAGAAGTGCTCATGTCGCGCTATCGACTTCCTTGGCGCGAAGCGGCTGAAGTGACGGCACAAGTTTGCCATGCCCTCGCACATGCCCATGAGCGCGGCTGTGTGCATCGCGACCTGAAGCCCGCGAATTTGTACCTTTCGGAAAATGGCTTGGTGAAGCTCGGCGATCTCGGTTTGGCGCGGGATCTCAACGATTCGCGGCTCACTATGGCGGGGCAAACCGTGGGGACTTGGCGATATATGCCCCCCGAGCAGATCACCGGCCAGGACGACATTGATGGTCGACTCGATATTTATGCAATGGGCTGCATTTTATTTGAAATGATTGCAGGACACGTGCCCTTTGATGGACCAAGCTTCGCGGCAATCTTCGATCAGCACTTGGAATCGGCTCCCGCGAGATTAGACGTGCTCGTGAAAGATTGTCCTACCGAGTTAGCGGACCTTGTCGACAAAATGTTGGCCAAGAAACCCGAAGACCGTCCAGCCGATGCGAACCTCATCGCCGAGGCCCTGGAAAGCTTGCTGGCGGGAACCTCCAATGCTTCCCGGCTGATTTACGTCAAGCAAACTCCCACGGAATCGGCCATCGATTCTTCGACCGCTGTGCCGAACCTCACGCAGCGATTGCAGTCGGGAGGCCTGCCCGAGAAATCGCCACCGAACTGGAAAATGTTCGGAATCATTGCCGCGATCCTGGCCGCCATTGGCTTATTTGCCGCATTGAAGTGAACAATTTGACCGGCAAGAATCTTCATCTTGCGGCGAATTCCACTTGGCAGCGGTTTTTACTAATGTAATTCTGCCCTGGGACGAGGCTCATCCGCACTCTAAAATGATGAGTCACGCATGAGTGTTAGCCGTGGGTGGAAGCCGACGGTCCGGATTGTTCTCTCAAACAAGTTTGAAAAAATGGCCAAAGTTCTTATCCCCGATGCGGCTGGTTCCGACGCTCCCGGCGATGCTGTCGTGATCGAGCTGAAACAGCCGTGGCTTGCTGGCATTCTGGCCTGGGCCATCCCCGGGTTGGGCCATATCTACCAAGGCCGCACCGGCAAAGGGTTGTTGTTTTTCATTTGCATACTCGGCACGTTCATCTACGGTTTGTATCTCGGCGGAGGCAAAGTCGTGTATGCGGCTGTCCCCTGGGAACAACAATTTCGCTGGCAATATTTTTGCCAACTCGGCGTCGGCCTCCCCGCGACTCCCATGCTCGTGCAGAGGCAGCGAATGCTTAGAGATGAGCCCCTCTTGTGGAACGGCTTTATGGCTCCACCCAGAAACGGTCCCGTGGATTGGAAAGACGACTCGGGCCACATGTCGAAACAACCCAATGAACTGGCCAAGTGGACTGTCGAGTTGCATCCCTTTTTTGAGATCGGGACTGTGTACACGGTGATCGCGGGCCTGCTGAATGTGCTAGTGATCTGTGATGCTGTTGCCGGGCCACTGATCATCAAGCCGCAAACGAAAAAAGAGAATGAAGCGGCCAAATCCACCAAGCCTGACGGCAGTTCGTAATCAACGGATCAAAGCATGTTCGCAGTTTTCAATTTGATTCCCTTCAATGCGGTTCTTCCCCCACTGGCAGCAGTTAGCCTCTGGTACGCCGTGCCGCTGATTGTAAGCGTGAGCTTGGTCTGCGCCGCGACACGGCACGAAGAGTTGGGGCCAATACTTAACCACGCAGTGCGCTTCGGCGCGTGGATCGTCGTGTTCATGGCCGTGGTGATGGCGGTCTTATGGCTGATGGGCAAATTGGTGTAGCGCGACCGAACTACTCCGCAATTCTTCCCGTCGCTTGTTTCTGTCGCAGCAAAAACGTATGCTGCATGACTGCGATTTGCGTCCGTAGCTCAATTGGATAGAGCACTGGTCTTCGGAACCAGGGGTTGGGGGTTCAAGTCCCTCCGGGCGTACTTTTTTTGCGATGTCCTTCGCAGACGGCTTTTTGTCGCTTCGAAAGTATTACTCTACCAGTCGATGTGATCGCTGCTTACAATCAACGAAACCTTCGGTCGCCTATTGCTCAGTGGTTGTGGATTCGATCATGGAATCCAATGAGCGAAATCTTAGCCTGAAATTTTTGGGCTAACAACAGATTTATTCAAGCGCCGCTGCTCCAATCCCGTAGGCAGCGCGAGCCCCTGCGTCGTCCCCCAGGGGACCCAAGATGAGTGTTCCAGGCGTGGGGCATTTGCGTTCCCAGACGGAAAACTTCTGCTCAATGCTGTTGCCTGGCCCCACGGCAACTTTCAGAGAAAGATCCGAGATGACACGTCGTTGGAAGTCAGTATAAGACCACGGTCCCTCATCAAGGCCGATGTCAATTCCTGTATTGTCGAATTGTGACGTCAACCAAGCTGGCGTAGGAACCCGATCATCGAAAAATACGTAAACAACCGCTGGTCGAGCAAGTTCGAGTTCAATTTTTAGGTTGCTTGCATACTTAAAATCGTTGAATGTTCTAACGTAATCAATACCTTTAAGAAAATCAGGTAGGCCTTCGGTGCCGAGGCCGTTCCATTCATGGACTCTGTCAACATACGCTCGAGCATCCTCATTAAAACCTTTGTTCACGATCTCATAGTATTTGACGCTTGATGATGACAAGATATTATCACGAATCGACTTGATAACCCCCGATTGAGACGATTCCGAGTCCGTCGACCAGGAACCGTTGCCAGGCTCGCGCCGCACCTCGACGACTCTGGCGATTTTGCCTGCATTACTAACCCTGACTCCTTCACCCTGATAGAGGCGCGTTTGTTGCGAGTTAGAATCGTATGATGGCTTGAGGTCGACTTCGCCTTCAAACACCACGACGTCCGTCGAGCGATCATCTCTGGCCAGCACGCCGAATTTTGTGCCCAGATCAACAACTTCGACATCAGGCGTCTCGATCGTAAATCCCGTGGCCCATTTGGGAACGTTTGCGCTTGCCTGACCTCGATCAAGCAGCACAAGCATGTCGGATTCAATACGCAGCGTCGCCGGGGCAATCGCGTACATGGTTACGCCTGATCGAAACTGGAGCGTCACTGCTCCCGCTTGAAGTTCAAGCAGACCCGTTGAGATTTCGCCATTCTGGCCCAGTGCCGTTGTGTTCTTGGACCAAGCGACTCCTTCTTGCTCGAGAATTTCGGCAATCGTGGAAGATTGGGGCCCGAGGTGCCCGCGACTCACCCAGGCAATTCCCAAGGCAGCAATCAGGAGGCAAGCGGCCAATAACCAGCTTTTTTGGACAAACTTCGACCGGCGACGATTCCGATCCTGGAGCACCCCACGATGATCTAAACTTGCAAGCTGGACGGATTTTTGTTCACGTTTACTTTGCATTTGCAGCAAGCAATGCGACTGCATCTGTTCCAAGTACTCTTTCGACAATTCTGGATTAGACTCCAGCAGAGTGGAGAACTCCCGACGGTCAGCGCTGGAACAAGAACCAGCGAGAATTTTGTCGAGAAGCACCATCAGTCTTGCCTGAGGTTCAATCATAACTGCCTCTCCTTAATGACTGCTGCCGCAACGCATTTAGCCAATGATTTGCGAATTCGGTGCATTGTGACGCAGACTTGATTGACGTTTCCGCCGATTCTCTCTGCGAGAACCCTCATCGATATTTTCTCAAAATAGCGATCATAAACAAGCTTTTGTTGTTTCGGATCAAGCTTTTTGACGCAGTTGCTCAGCGCTGTTAATCGTACATCGAGCGTGGAAGCGTTACCAGCGGTCTCCATATAGGCTTCACTGATCGAGTTGAGAAACTCATCACTAAAGATGATGCGAGAACGTTGCTTAGTTTTGCGATAGGCCAAAACTCGCTGGAAAGCGAAAGCAAAAGCCCACGGCAGGAACGGGCGCTCATGATCGTACTTGTCTTTACGAGCCCACAAATCAAGAGTGGCTTCTTGAACAATATCGTCAACATCGGGGCTGCCAACGAGCAAGGTGTTGACGTAAGCAAACAGGTCGATCTGGTGAGAAGTGAGGAGTTCTACAAATCGTGTTGTTGGGTCGCGTCGGTCCATGAGAATTTCTAGTGATACCTTATCTATTGACCCATGAGTCATTCGGTCGAGGCCTGGCAGGCTAATTGAAAACGAAACACGAGTACCACGACTGTTCGATCACATTCAGTCCATTCAGCTCCCGTAAAACGAATCAGAGTAAAGGCTTAACTCGCATGCGTAAGCAAAGATTCCGACAATTTCGCGAACTGAATGGTGGGTGTAATACAAGCAGTCTAATTCAGCCCTTTGTGTTGCAATCTTACATAAAAACTGGCAAAAATAGCAAACGGCAGTTCTTTGCAGAAAAGTTGTAAGGAATCAACCCCACGCGCTGAATTACTCCACTGGCCGAGTGTGCGCGGAAGTCGCAAGTTCGTCCATCGGGTCCAGAGAAGTAATTCGATCTGGCGAAGCTCGTTGCGGAAACTCTTCAAAAAATCATTGAACTTTTCGAGTTGTGAGCATTTCGTCTGCTTGAAGCGGGGCAGCCGCTTTTCGGGCTAACAGATTACGGTCGACATGAAACGTCTTGCATTAGCGATGCGCAAAGCCGTCGGCTGCTGTCGCGTTTGGGGAAAGAACAATTTGATTGCCAATGCTCGCGCACAGCGCGGTTTTGGCTAATTACCAACTAAGTGTTAAACCAATCGAGAGTTTTAAGGGGGGTTCTTATGCATTCATTGATTAGGCAAATTGTGGTGATGGTACTTTGCCTGACTGGAATTATTGTGGCAAAGGATGCTTTTGCTGCGTTCAGCATTATTAACGGAGGTTTTGATGCCCAGGGCGCTGAAGTGAATAATCTTCCCGAAATCCAGTCCTCCGACTGGTTTACACAGAGCAACGCGGCTCAGACATGGAGCGACGCGATGCTACACGCTCCCGCTGGCAACCAAGGGGCTTGGGACTTCAATGGGTTGCTGCTTGGCAGCAACGGTCCTGCTTTTGCCGTCGATGGCTCGGGCGAACCTGGTTATGTCTACCAGTCGATCGGTACTTACAGTGGCGAAGCCTCGATAACAATCACCGGCTACGTGTTTAATCGAACCAATAGCAACCCAGTGGGTGACTTTGACGTCGCACTATTCTACAGCGAACCTGGTGCCTTTACTCCGGGCGTGGGGGTCGACCTGACTGGCTCCGCGGCGGTGCTCATCAGCGAGAAAACATTTACTGAAACGACCTTGGCTCTGCCGGGTGATTTTCCAACACTTACTGGCGCTACAGCCCAAAGCGCGTTCTGGTCGAATGCGTTTACTTTAACCGGCTCGGGCGTCACTTCGGGGGATTCGGTTTGGTTGCGTATTGCCGACGGCGGGAATCCCACGCTTTTGGTCACCGATCAACCCGTCATTGACAATCTCAATATCGCGCCGAATGTCATCGGCGACGTCAATGGTGGCGGGGCGACATTAGCCGACTTAACGATCATCCGCAATAACTTCCGTAAATCCACCGCCGTCACTCGTGCCATGGGTGACCTTGATGGTAGCGGCGACGTGGACTTTCTCGATTACTTTCAGTGGCGCACACAGTATTTGTTACAGAATCCTTTGCTTGATGATGCTCCGGGTCTCTTCGACGTTGTTCCCGAGCCAAGCAGTGCGATTTTGCTGCTTGTGTGCGGAACCCTGGCCGGCACTCGCCGCGGCAGGTTATTTGATACGTCTCGTTGAAATAAAACTGGTCTCACTACACACAAAAATAATTCTGGCTCTCTCACTAATACTGGAAATGCGCTGATGTCGGCGAGCGAAAAAGTCTCGCCCCTTTTCAAGCGACACCCTTTGATCAAAAAATATAAGGAAACCGCAATGAGCTTCATAAAAGTTCGACGTGCCTTTGTGGCGGCGTTGACAATGACTGGTTTAGTGTTTTGCATCCAAACCGTCAGCGCGACCGATACATTTTTCTTGCAATCAACTCCGGGTTCCACGGGTGATTGGAATGTTCCTGGCAACTGGAGCAATGGCAGCGTCCCCGACTATCTTTTTGAGGACCGGGCCGTTATTGAAAACGGGAATACGGCGAACCTTTCGGCTGCGGCGGCGGCCCAGACAGGCGGTGTCGCGTTGGGTCTAACGCTCAACAGCACCGGAACTCTCAACATCAACCCCGGCGGCACCCTTACCAGTCGACCTTCGGTGTCGACGAATGGCAACTTCGAAATCGGACCGACGGGCGGTGGTGTTGGTATTCTCAACATGACCGGTGGCACACTTACCGTTGGCGTGACTGGTGCACTTGCCCAGTTACAGATGGGCAATAATGCGTTGAATCAGCTTAACTTGAGTGGCTCGGCCACGATCAATACCAGCAATGCCCAACTTGGTGGTACCACCCGTGTGACGGGTCCGAGCGTGAACTTTAATCCGTTCAATTTCACTTTGCAGGGGCCTAGTGCCCTTATTGCTGGAATTACGGGACCAACTCATTCAGCCTTGAAAGCGTCGGGCATTGCCACGATCGGTGGGACGCTGGCTGTGGAATTTACGGGTGTGACCCCTGCCTTTGGTCAGACTTGGAATATTGTCGACGCCCCCGCGATTGCGGGCACGTTCACCAACGCCGGCAACGTCCCTGTCACGGGCCTTGCGGTTCCACCTGCACTGGGCGAAGTTTACCGCGTCACTAAAACCGCTGGCGGCACCTTTGGAACAGTCCTTCAGCTTTCTCGCCAAAAGGCCTTGGTCTTGCAAGTCAATCGCGATACTGGTGCTGTCGCTATCCTGAACCCCCAGGACGGCGCGATCAATATCGATGGCTACCGGATTAGTTCGGCCGCAGGCTCGCTCGAATTCACAGGCGGAACCTGGAATAGTTTGACAGATCAGTCAACGCCAGGGTGGGTTGAGGCCTTTGCCTCGGGCAACACCCTCGGTGAATTGAATATTGGATCAACTCTGAATTTCAGCGGATTACCGTCAAAGTCTTTGGGTAACGCCTACGACGACCGCAACGCATTCTTCAGCGGCGGGCTGGGTGCCTTAGGCACTGATCTGGTGTTTACTTATTCCGAGCCGGGAAATCCCAATCAGATTTTTGGACAAGTCGTCTATGAAGGAGCGGGGCGGACTAACTCGTTAATCTTGTCCATTGATCCCACCGATGGCCAAGCGACACTCATTAACGACGCTCCGGGAGCCATTTCTCTTGAAGGCCTCTCTATCTTGTCGGATGCCACGGCTTTAGTTCCCGGCAATTATATCGACAGTGCGACGCCCAATATCACAGTTCCCCCGGGAATCAACACCACCAGTGCCATTTCGGAGTTGGTCACGAATCCCGCTAACCCATTTGTGCTGGCTGGCGACGCTACGTTCAATTTGGGCAACATCTTCAACACGGCTTCGCCACAGTCGGGTATTACGTTTGAGTTCGTACGCCCTGGTGAAAATCTCGTTCGCACGGGCCTCGTGGTGTTTGAAGAAGCCACGGGACAAGATGGCGACTTCGATGGCGATGGCGATGTTGACGGTCGAGACTTTCTTGTTTGGCAACGGGGTGGCTCGCCCACGCCGTTCTCCTCAGGTGATCTTGCCCTGTGGCAAACCAATTATGGGGTGGGCCCTCTCACCGCCAGCGTGAACTCGGTTCCTGAACCTAGTTCGATCTCGTTGGTAATGCTCATGATTTGTACCACATGTGCTTTACGATTCCGGGACCGCGGCTAGCGTTGCCAAGACAGCATTTCATGTGAAGAGGAGACCGAATGAAAATGGAGAGAACCCTAATGAATACAAGATGGCAGCATTTCGTTGGGAGAAGTCCCAAAGCGAACAGTCAAGCTAGGAAATCCGCTTGGCTGCGCACCCGTGGTTTCACGCTTGTGGAGCTATTGGTCGTGATTGCCATCATCGGTGTGCTGGTCGCCTTGTTGCTCCCAGCAATTCAGGCGGCTCGCGAAGCGGCACGACGAACTCAATGCACCAATAACCTCAAACAATTAGCGTTGGGAGCGCTTAATCACCACGATGTGCAGAAGCATTTCCCCACGGGGGGCTGGTCTTACGGTTGGGTCGGCGACCCCGATCGCGGTTTCGGTAAAGATCAACCGGGGGGATGGATCTACAATATTCTGCCGTTCATTGAGCAAGGGAACCTGCACGACATTGGTACCGATGGAAATCCTGATGCCGCCACGAACCCTCAACGACTTGCCGTTAAGGACTCGGTTTTACCCCAGCCGATTGACACGATTAACTGCCCGAGCCGACGACCCAATACACCGTATCCCTTGGCGAAATCAGACCAAGCAGGTGGTTTCAACAACTCGCTGAAACCCGAAACCTGTGGTCGAAGCGATTACGCCGTCAACTCGGGACATATGTTTGTCGAGTTCGATGCCGGGGCCAACAATTACGGCGTGGCGGACGCTTATGCTTGGCCGAGTGATGACACCGATCTGCATGTTTATTTGACGGGTATTTCGCACCAACGGAGCCAAGTGAAGATCTCACAAGTCACGGATGGCACTTCAAATACGTATCTGATTGGTGAGAAGTTCATGAGGTCAGATGATTATCTGACGGGTTTCAGCCCAGGAGACAACGAGACATGGTGTACCGGCTACAACAATGACAACTATCGCGTGACCGGGGCTTGGGCCGGTGGCCAAGTTATTCCTTTGCCACCCCTGCAGGACACGAGCAATCCCACCTTGCCAACGGGTGTGGGAGCGCCACCCAACCCCGCACCAGGTACGGTCTCATCCAACCCCGATTTGGCGGCTCGGCAGTTTGGTTCCGCACATGCCGCCGGATTTCAAGCAGCCATGGCTGATGGCAGCTCTCATTTAATTACTTACGATGTTGACCCCTTCGTTCATCTCTATCTCGGTAATCGCGAGGACGGTAATACAACCACGTTACCTTAAGAACCTCGGCCTTAATTGACACCCACACTTGATAAACATGTTGACGATGAAAAATTCTACTGACTTACACTGGAGATTCGATATGAATACCTTTTCGATGCGTGCCAAATGCTATCTCGCGGCGCTCGCTTTGATCGCCGTGGGAACCGCCAACGTCCATGGCCAATGCAATCCGGCCACTTGCTTGGGTACCTATGCCACGGTGAATACGTATGACGAAAACGTGGTGGCGACGAACACGGTTTCCATACTACTTCCTAACAGCAACGTCACGATAGAAGATTTTAAGTTGGAAATGATTGCAGCGCATGCTGCTCAAACGGGGGGCGTGGTCAACTTTGATACGGTCCAGAATCAGACCGAGAGTCGAGCGATCAAGCAATTTGATGCCTTGTTTGGCAGCGATCTGAGTTTTATTTTAACCACGACAAGAACCGACAATCCTGATCCAGTCAACGGTACCAACTGGAATACCAACAGCAACGAGCCCAACCGAATATCGGGTGCCAACTATCTGGGTAATGGGGGCGGCTCGAATGTGATTGCCATCTTCAGTCAGCCGCTGGAATTGTTTGGCATTACGGCCTTGGATCGTGGCGGCGCGCGGCCAGGCACCTTTCGCGTTGATTACCAAGACGGCACGTTTTTTGATTTTGCTACTCCCACGGGAGTACCTGGCAGCCCGATCAACCTGGCTGACGGCAGCAAACTCATCACCCATCGGGCTCCGGTTGGCAAGAAAATCACAGGCTGGAGATGGACGGGCAACTTTATCCGCTGGGACGACTTTGGCTTTATCGTGGCCGACTTCCAGCCGGGCGACGCTGATGGTGATCTCGATGTCGACCTCGACGACTTCGAACTCATTCGCGGCAACTTAGGCAAGGTCGGCACAGGTTTGGCGGGCGATGTTCGCGCGAACGGCATCGTCGATCTGAACGACTTCAAGCTCTGGAAGCAATACTATCCCACTGCCGCGCCTCTCGAAGCGTTGGCGGGTACTGTCTCGGTTCCTGAACCAACTTCACTGTTGCTCGGTTTGATGGGAGCCGTTGCTTATCTCGGCGGCCGTCGTCGGCAGCGTTAATTTTTGCGTAGCGAATCGAAAGCGAATTGTTCTTCTCTATTTTTGAAAGGGTCAAGCTAATGAGGTTTCAACTAAGATTTTGTTTCAGTATAGCGACAATCGCTTTACTGCTAGGGATGGTCGGAGTGACGCAGGCAGCGTTTTTGACCACGGGTATTTACGATGAACCTGTGAATCTGAATGCAGCGGATACGCTGGCAACGAGCTCCAATCGGACGATAGTAGAATTTACCTCCGACATGGCCGCCGCCCATGCCGCGGATCGAGGGGGCGTGGTTAATTTCGATACCGCATCCAATGATGCTGATTTGGCGACGTCACTTGTCCCTGGCGATCCTGGGCGGGGAAGCTTCACGGCCCGCTATGGCGTTAGCCAAAACCTTTCCCTCGTTGTCAGTCGCTTGGAATATGTTCCCTCACCTGCGGCACTGGGAATGAATCAAAACATTGTCGCTGAGAAAATCTCCGGCGATGGTGCTCTCGGGTTGTCCGGTTCGGGTGCCTATACACTCTCGTTTAGCTCACCACTCACGGAATGGGGCATGACTGCCATGTCGCGTACTGGCGACCGCACAGGCACCATGACCATTACTCACACCGATGGCAGTACCTTTGCCTTTGCCTCTCAAAATCCGACGGGCGCAGCCAATGCAAATGACACGTTGTTTGCTTATGCTGCTCCTCACGGTAAGTTCATCGCCAGAGTGAATTGGAATGGCCCCTTTTTGCGTTGGGACGACATGGGCTTTGCTATTCCCGAGCCCAGCTCGATTGCCTTGCTGGCCTTCGTTGCTATGGCTGCCTTGATGCGTCGTAATAAATAGTAATGAAATATCCTGGGACGAAAGTTGATATCAGAATCGTCCAGCTTTTAAGTGGGGGCGTCTCGCGTAAGCGGGCGCCCCATTTTTTTCAATTTTCCACATTTTTCTACCGTACTCGTTTTTGCATCGCGCTTTCACTGGCTTGAATCTTATTAATTGCTGTTTGATTCGCTTTCTCCGGAACACGGAAAGTAGGCACACGGAAAGATGGTCACTCCCCTCGCTCAATGGCTGAAAAGAATAATGCTCAAGGCCTCGCTTCGTTTCTCGCTGTGGATCGTCACTTGGTTCTCGCGCCTGCCGATTGCGTTGGCACGAAAAACTCGTGAGCGGGGCGTTCACCGCACGGCCGTGTTGCTGAGCCGTTGTTGCTTTATTGAGTTGCTTGAACCGCGGCTGGCGATGGCCGTCGGGGATTCCTTCGTGGCACCAGCCGATCCGCGAGTGATTGTCGATGCCACGGGCGATTGGCGATTTGCGTTCAATCCCTCCGGCACGCCGCAATCGGTTTCCTACAATGATTCGAGTTGGGGCCTTGTCGACTTGCCGCATACTTGGAATGCCACCGACGGACAAGACGGCGGCACTTTCTATGCGAATGGGGTCGGCTGGTATCGCAATACCTTTACCGCCGCGGAACTCGCCGCGCTGGCAGGCCAGAAAATATTTTTGGAGTTTGAAGGGGCCAGCATCATCACCGATTTGTACGTCGACGGCGTGGCCATCGACTTCAATCCCGTATCGACGGAAGATTCGCACGTCGGGGGTTTTGGCACTTTTCGTTTCGATTTGACGCAGCAGTTAACGGCAGGCCAGTCACACCTGGTTGCCGTGCGAACACAAAACAATAATTTTGCAACGATCACGCCGCCTCAAGCTGGCGACTATTCAAAATATGGCGGGTTGTACCGCGACGTACGTTTCGTGGGCGTTGACCCGACCCATATTGCGCTCCGAGAACTGCAGACATTCGCTATCGACGCCGATGGCAACGCGGGGACCGCGCCCACCGCCACGAATACTCCCATCGCTACTCCAGGAATTTACTTTAATTCGTCAAATGTTTCGGCCGCGTCGGCGACTGTTGAGGTCAAAACCAAGCTCGACAACCAATTGGCCACGGCTCGCAATGTTGCGGTTCATAGCGTGCTGGTGAACGATGCGGGAGTCATTGTTGCCGAGCATGAAAACACGCAAAATCTTGCGCCGGGTGCTTCGTCAATAATCGTAACTCAAAGCTCGAGCGTGGCGAACCCTCGCTTTTGGAACGGCCGGATCGACCCCTATCTTTACGATCTGTACGTCGAAGTCCGCGACGAATCCACCGACGAGCTCTTGGACCTGATGCACGAACGAGTGGGGATTCGCACTTTTGACGTTCGCGCTTACGACGCGCAGAATCCGAACGCCAACGGGTTTGTGCTCAATGGGCAAGATTATGACTTGCATGGCGTCAATTATCATCAGGATACCGCGGGCAAGGGATGGGCGAAGTCCGATGCCGACACACTCGCCGACTTGACGCTCATGGCCGATATGGGCGTGACGGTCATTCGCACGTCGCACTATCAGCATAGCCAGTATTTCTACAACTTGGCCGACGAGATGGGATTCGTGGTCTACACGGAAACCGCCGTTAACGGTACGGGAGGCAACATTCCCACGACCGAGCCCAACATGTCCGCCTTCTTCAACAATTCGGCGGATCAACTCGCGGAGCTAGTCCTGCAAAACTACAACCGACCCTCGGTCGTGTTTTGGGGGATGCATAACGAAGTGTCGCAGGGTTCGGGCACTCAGTTTGCGGTTAACGAACGTTTCTTCATCGAAATGAACCGCATGGCCCATGCCCTTGATCCCTCGAGGATGACGATCGCGGCCAGTACCAATAATACGGTTACAAATTACGACAGACTCCACGATAACATTACGTTCAATCGATACTTCGGCTGGTACGGCGGCGCCCCGGCGGATTTAGCCGCGTGGGCCGATCAAAGCGGCGTTAGAAACGCCAATTTTCCCGTTGGGTTGGGTGAATTTGGTGGCGGTGCGAGCATCTATCATCACACCAACGACGTGACCGACTTGATGAGCAATCCCAATGGCCAGCAATGGCACCCGGAGAATTATCAAGCCTGGGTTCATGAGCAATTGTGGTCGATCATCGCCGATCGACCTTGGATGTTCGCCAAAACGATCTGGTTAATGTTCGACTTTGGATCGGATGGTCGAAATGAAGGTGCCCAGCCCGGCATCAACGACAAAGGAATAGCAACTCTCGACCGTCAGACGAAGGACGCCTACCACTATTATCAAGCCAACTGGAACGATCCCAATCGAAGCTGGAACAACGAGCAGGTGCTGTACATTGCCGACTGGAGGTGGACCGATCGCCATTCCTCGCCAGCCACGGTCAAGGTTTACTCTAATCTTGACGCGCCGCAACTTACCCTCAATGGAGTGTCGCAAGGAACCATGATTCCGCTGGTGACGGGAGGATTGCTCATCCCCAACACCTACACCATGCAGGTAACTCTTGCCGATGGCGACAACGAAATCGCGGTGAACAGCCTTTTCAATTCAGAAAATGTCGCGGATTCGGTGACTTGGACCTATCATGCGCCGACCCTCGCCGGTAGTCCGTTTGCACGGATCGACTTTACCTCCGGCCCCTCCAATGCGCAGCAAGGATACGATGCCGACTCGGGCCTGGCGTATGGCGTTCAATCCAATGGAACCTACGGTTGGCTGAATGCGTCCACGCTCGCGCCAGCCACAAACTTTACGGGACTCATCGATGCCGCCGCGGCAGCCCCGTTCAACGAGTTGCGCTATCGCACTAGGATGGAGTTTCCCTCGAATCGCATCTGGGAATATGCCCTTCCCAATGGCTTGTATGACGTGCGCGTCGTTTCGGCCGATTCGGACTTCACGAATATGATCAACAACATGACCCTGGAAGGCTTTCAGTTGCAGGACGATGATTCCGTCCTCAATGCGGGCAATCCTGGTTCGTCTCCCGATCACGATGAGTTCTACGCGCGGGTGGATGTGACCGATGGTCGGCTGACGCTGACAACCGCACCAGGCGCTGTCAATGGACGACTCGCGTTTCTTGAAATCAATAGTGTCGTCGAGCAACCCGAGTTGCAGGGCGACTACAATAGCGACGATGTTGTTGACGGGGAAGACCTAGGCGTCTGGCAAAGCAACTACGGACCGGGCGGCAGCATGGCGGATGGAGATGGAGATGGAGATGGTGATGTCGACGGCCGGGACTTCCTCATTTGGCAACGCAATTACGGCAACGCAATCGAGCCAGCTCCCTTAAACAACTTGGTGCTCATCATTCACCCCGAGACGGGCATCGCGCACCTGAAAAATGAAACAACCCAGACGCTCCTGCTCGATGCGTATTCCATCAACTCGACCGCTGGTTCTTTACTCCCGCAGAATGGGAGTTGGAATAGTCTAGCCGATCAATCGATTCAGGGCTGGGTCGAAGCTTTTACCTCGGAAGGCATTATTTCCGAGCTCAATGCCCTGGGATTCATGTCGATAGCTCCCGGCAATGCAATTTCCCTCGGAGAAATATTTGATCTGAATGATCCTCAAGTCGGGATTACCCTCGAATATACACTTAGTGACGGCACTGAGATGCAACAAGGGGCCGTCGTGTTTCGCGCTGCCGTGGGAACATTTTCCAGCCTCAGCGACAATGAGCTGGAGCAGTTTCAAACTTCCCTAGTGGCGAGCACGCTCTCTGCATCAGAGACAGGACCACAATCGCTCGACGCGGCCTGGTCTGCCTTGGACTTCTATGCGCGAGGAGCCAATCGGATTGAAAGCAAGCCCACGGAAGATGAGGCGTACTACCTTGCTGACATTTCTGCCAGACGGCCTGGAAAGTACGGAACAATTCAGCCAGAAACCGCTCCGTCGCGGGGGGTATCCATCGACGAGGCACGTTTGGCCCGTCTTACTCCAGACGGTGATTGCAGTGCGCGGTCATTTGACAAATTCTACGAGTGCTTGGGCGCGGAACTAGAAATAGTTCTTGATGAGTAGCACAAGGTCGCCACTCCTTCAGCGTGCATGTTGCGTGCATGTTTTTCTCGTGGTTTGCCCTAAGAGATTGAAGGGTATGGCGTTACGTCACTCATTGAGTGGGGTTCGCCTGCCGTGAATGTGTTTCACAAGATGCGGGAATGTGTACGAACATTCTCGATTTCTTAATACCCGCTCATTTTACGCAATTTCAGATGACCGATTGCTTCTGGGTGACTATAACAATTTGGGCGGCTTAGGTTTTTCTTTCTAGTTCATCATCACCAGTTGGCTCTCGACAGAAGGAATAATTGTATGGTCCCGTGCATGTTGCGTTCATGTTTGATGATACTTGTATGTAGCGTTTTTTCTGTGCAGCAACACGCCGCTGTTGCCGAAGAGTTTGGTTTTCAATATGCCGGCCTCGTCGTGCAAGCTTTTGGTGCTCCCTACGGATACACCGTCCCAGGTTTCACTCCCACGACTGGCCGCTTTGTTTATGAAACCAATACCGGCGATCCCCTCCCCATCGCCGGTTGCGGTGACTGCGCGGCCTACGTGCATCAGCAGATCAATGGTTTCTCGGCCACGTTTAGCGGCCTCCACCTGCGTGCTGATGAGTACGTCATCGAGGTGCGCAACAATGTCGAAGTCATCGGCGTCGGCATGGCTGATGTGTTCTCCGTGCTTTACCCGGGGATCAGCGGTCTTGATCTCGACGCCCCATTGCTGGCCAATGGCGTGGCCCAAGCCGCGGGGCAGATCCGGGTTGACTTCATCGGCAACACCAGCGTATTCGCCGATTCGTCGCTCCCCGCGGAACTTGATCCGGCCGACTTCAACTTGATGCTCGGCGTGAATGTCATGGGAGATGAAGTCCCCGCGAATGCTCCCGATTTGTTGTTCGCGCTGCAAACACTCTCCGCCGTGCCGCTCCTGGAAAGCGATCACGATCTCGACGGCGACGTCGATGGCCGCGATTTCTTGATTTGGCAACGCAACCATGGCACGGCCAATTGCAATGGCGATGCCAATAGCGACAATCTTGTGGACGGCGTCGACCTCGGAGTGTGGCATACCCAGTATGGCTCGTTCGTCTCTCCCCTGGTGGCGGCGGTTGCCGTGCCCGAGCCGTATTCACTGACGCTCATGGGGGCGATGCTCTTGACGTGCGTTTCACGCCGACGGTAGTCGATTTTCCTGAATGTCATTCCGAAAGGAGCCCTCTTGTCTCGTAGAGCAAAAAAAGGCGACTTGAGGAATCGGGCTGCCAATCTCGCGCACTGCGCTGATGTGAGGGAACTGCGGAACAGTTCCCTCGGTCGGCGAGCGTTCACGCTTGTGGAACTTCTGGTTGTCGTGGCGGGGCTGTTGATGCCGGCCTTGCAGGCGGCCCGTGAGGCCAGTCGCCGGGCTTGGTGCCAGAACAATCTCCGGCAGTTGGGGCTGGCGCTGCTGAATTTCGAGCAGGTCAACACGCGGCTTCCCGTGGGGGCCCGTACGCAGACCATTCCCGGCTTTACGCTCGGTTCCTTCGGCTCGTCCTGGTGGATCGACGTGCTGCCGTACATCGAACAAAACGAAGTCTTCCACCGCTACGACAAGAAGTCGATGAACCATGGTTTTGCCCTGGTCCACGTACAAAATGCTCGGTTGGCGGACGGCTTGGAAATGGGGGTCATGTTCTGCCCCTCCAGTTCGCTGCCGCGCACCCGTTATGTGGGGAGCGTACAAATGGCGATCCCGGCTTATGTCGGCGTGGCGGGGGCCGCCAACGATGACACCTTTTCCGAGACGCGGTTCAATGTTTGCTGCGAAGCGCGTATGACCGGCGAAATCGCGGCGGGGGGGGTGCTCGTGCCTAATGCTCCGATCACGCTCCGAGAAGTGACCGATGGCGTGGCCCATACGCTTGTCCTCGGCGAAACCTCGGAAGCGGCCTACGACTCCGCAGGCCGCGCCTATCGGGTCGACGGAGGGCACGCTTTGGGCTGGATCGTGGGGACGAACGCTGTTGGAACCCCTCCCGACTATGCCAAGTTTAATTACTCTGACAATGCCAAGCCTCCAGACTGTTACAACATCGTCACCGTCCGCTACGCGCCCAACGAGACCAGATACGAACTCCCCGGAATTAATGACGATCATGGTCCGAACAACCCGTTCATCTCGGCGCACCCCGGCGGGGTGAACGCCTTGTTGTTGGGGGGCGGGGTTGTTTTTTTGGCCGATGAGATTAACCTAACCAGCCTCAAACAATCGGCCACCCGCGACGACGGCCAAGTCGCGGCTGAACAAGATTGATTAATCCCCCTCCCCAGTACTCTGGGGAGGGGGATTTGTTTGCCACTAACCACTAACTCCCCCCACCAAGGAGCTTTCGCATGTTGCGTCGCCAGTTGTTTTCCCTGCTGACCGTGTTGGCTGTCCTGCTGCTATCGGGACTCAACCAGAGTGAATCCCATGCCGCCCGTTGTTGCCGAGCCAAGCAGAAATCCTCGTGCTGTGCTTGCCAACCCACCACGACTTGTTGCCAGCCCTGTGAAGAGTGTTACGAATGTCGTGCTGGCTGTATCTGTATTGACTATGTCTTCTACGGCTTTCCTGGGTACTATTTGCACTATGCCAAGAGCTATCCCAACAGCAACGATTGCACTCAGTACACTACTGTCATTCATCAAGACACCTCAATCTTAAGCCAGACAACCTGCCCCAATTGCCCATTGCCAGCCCGCTATAATACGACCAGCGTTGATTGCCTACCTGATGCTGTTCCTGCCGATTACGACATCGAACTGCGAGTCATTGCACCCGATTATCAGGCGGTCAAGTATCTGATGGGCGAAGCCAAGCTTCCTGATGGCAGCTCGCTCAAAGCACGGCTGTTGTTACTCAAGGTCAAAGTGGGCAAGCCGGGCCAGGAACATCTAGAACTTTTCGCTTTCGGATTTCAAGCCAAGGAACTGCCCACGGGACCAAACGAATTGGCTAATCCCGGATTTCCCAGATGACTTCCCGCACAATGGCACGCGATTTGCGCCACACCTTGTAAAAACAGCGGTTTGTACGCTCAACATGCCATCGTGACAGGGGAGCCCCATGGGTGACTGCCAAAACGAG
>Ga0163151_10001057_pt1 | contig 47650 bp, 48 predicted proteins | sample OliLakLV19MP5IB2_FD_145596 | JGI IMG/M metagenome (GOLD analysis project Ga0163151, IMG submission 145596) | Freshwater microbial mat bacterial communities from Lake Vanda, McMurdo Dry Valleys, Antarctica - Oligotrophic Lake LV.19.MP5.IB-2 | ecosystem: Environmental > Aquatic > Freshwater >...
CCTCGAATCTCATCTTCCGGATCTCCTGTAACAACTCCGTCCGTCTCATCGGTCACCCCCTTTGGGTGACTATGACAACCGGACAGATGTCGTGCTACAGAACCGGACAGATCACGAACTCGCAACACATATGGAACAGCGCTTGACGCTGCTGCCAACGCGAAATAGTATCGCAGTCACCGATTCCGATCAGGGCTTTAACCCGGCATCAATAGTCGGATTGCAAGTAAATACTGCAATCAAAGGAATGCCTTATGCAATTGCTTGTGCTGGTCATGTTGAGTTCTTCTACTGGTAAGGCCTTGGTATCATCTATAGCCAAATGTATTGGCGCAGTTACCCTGCGTGATAGGCAGATAGGAAGAGCGGCTATTTTTCGCGTAGTAGGCTGCGTATCGCCCCTTCCGCTTCATCGTGTGGCACAAAACCTTCAAGTCAAATCATAGACAATCGTGGCTGACTCACTCGCCCACCAGACAGTACGGTACCGGGTTGGTATAGACATAGGCGGCACGTTTACCGACTTCAGCCTGATCGACAATATTGAAGGTCGGCTTTATTCCGGGAAGTGCTTAACTACGCCTGCGAATCCGGAGCTTGGAGTAATTGAAGGCTTGAGTGTGTTTTTGAAGGAATGCGGCATTGACCCTGCTGAACTCCATGCAGTAGTTCACGCGACAACTCTGGTTTCCAACTGCTTAATCGAACGCAAGGGAGCTGTAACCGGACTTTTAACGACCGACGGCTTCGCAGACATCGTTGAAATTGGAAGAGAACTACGCTACGACCTTTACGATCTATTCCTGCGTTTTCCTAAACCTCTTGCCGCAAGGAATCTTAGGCTTGGTGTGCGCGAACGGATTGCCGCAAGCGGGGAGATTATTACCCCCCTAGATGAAGGCGATCTGATCGCGAAAGCCAATCAACTAATTTGCACAGAGGGCGTCGAGTCACTAGCAATCTGCTTCTTGCACAGCTTCAGAAATCCAGCGCATGAGGAACGTGCCAAGTCCATTCTCGAAGCACTATTTCCCAACTTCCCAATCAGCATCTCGGCCGACGTAGGTCGTGAAATCCGTGAAGTCGAGCGCACCAGCACAACACTTGCCAATGCTTATGTGAAACCGATCGTATCGCGGTATCTCGAAAAGTTGTCACAAGGATTTCGGAATTTAGGCGTCAAGCCTGAAATATTCATTATGCTCAGTAACGCCGGTTTTTCCAACTTAGAGACCGCTCGCAAGTATCCAATTCAACTCGTCGAATCCGGACCCGCAGCTGGAGTTCAGGTGGCAGCTTACTTTGCCAAGCAACTCCGTAAAGATCGCATAATCGCTTTTGACATGGGCGGCACTACTGCAAAGGCAGGTTTGGTACGAGATGGCAAACCGATCATTACCTATGAATCCGAAGTCGCGCGAGAGCACCGTTTCAAAAAAGGTAGCGGGATTCCGCTTCAAGTACCCACTATCGATTTAATCGAAGCTGGTGCTGGAGGAGGCAGCATCGCACAGCTTGATCGCTTGGGCTTACTGAAGGTCGGCCCCGAAAGCGCAAGTTCCGACCCGGGGCCAGCGTGCTATGGCCTTGGCGGCACCTTGCCAACAGTAACAGATGCAGATCTTGTTTTAGGTTACCTTGATCCTAATTATTTTCTTGGTGGCCGCATGAAGCTCGATATTGAAGCCTCCAGAAAAGTGATCCTAAAAGAGATTGGAACACCACTCGGCATGAGCGAAATCGAGGCTGCTTGGGGCATTCACGATCTGGTCAATGAAAACATGTCAGCGTTCATCCGCACCTATCTCGCAGAGCGAGGCGAGGATCCCCGGAGATTTTCGCTGGTTTGCACTGGCGGCGCCGGCCCTGTACATGCATTTCAGGTGGCACAAAAATTACACATGAGTCAGCTGATCTGTCCGCTTGGTGCAGGAGTGGCGTCAAGCCTGGGTTTGCTAACTTCACCCCCCTTACTTGAGCGCGTGATATCGAAGTGGGTACGCCTTGACAACGTCGATTGGAACGACATTAATAATCTCTACTCCGACATGGAGACATCTATCGTCCGTGTATTAGCCCGATTCGTGGACAGCAAGAGCGAACTTCAAACCACACGTTCTGCAGAGGTGAGATTCATTGGCCAAGGCTATCAAATGCTCGTTAATGTACCTGACGGGCCACTCAGTGCGAAATCTGGAGACATCATTGCGTCCAATTTCGATACTGCTTTCAAATCACGCTACGGGCGGTTACCGATGCGTGCAGTTGGCCGCGAAATACTCAGCTGGCGCATATCAGTGTCCGGTCGAATACCAGACCTAGAGTTGCGTCATGTGACGCCCAAAGCAGGAACCTCTGCAATCAAGGGGCACCGTACAGCGTATTTTGGACGCCGATTCGGCATGTTGGATACCCCAGTCTACGACCGCTACTCTCTTGTTTCTGGCACTCGATTCGACGGACCTGCACTCGTCGAAGAACGAGAGTCGACCGTTGTGATCGCTCCTCGTTCTTACGTAGAAGTATGCGATCGGGGGGAATTAATGATTACGCTAGAGGCTCTTACATGATATCTAGCTTTGATCCAGTCACGACCGAAATTCTTTGGTCCAAGCTCATCTCGTTACTCGATGAGGCCGCTACCACGCTCGTTCGCGCAGCATTTTCCCCGGTAATCCGTGAGGCAAATGACTTTGCATGCGTGCTGACTGATCCTATGGGTCACTCTCTCGGAGAATCAGGTCTGAGTGCGCCGTCCTTCCTAAACACTATTCCCATCACTATTCGCGCCTTTATCGAGCATCATCCTCTTGATACTCTGAAACCCGGTGACGTACTCATAACTAATGATCCCTGGCTCGCATCCGGCCATCTGCCTGATGTCACAGTCGCGATGCCTATTTTCTATCGAGGTTGTATTGTGGCGTTTGCAGGTGTGTGCGCACACATGACCGACATGGGAGGGCGCCAGCGCTCAACAGACGCACGCGAACTCTTCGAAGAAGGACTGCAAATCCCCATCTGTAAGCTGATCGATGCACATGAACCCAACAAACTTGTATTGAGCTTTATCTCTGAAAACGTGCGCGTACCACAAGATGTCATCGGTGACCTTACGGCAGCCACTTCTGCGCTAGAGATTTGCCAGCGTCGAGTATCTGAAATGCTCGATGATTATGGCTTTAATGATTTTTCAGGTCTTGGCCCGACTATCCAATCAATCTCTGAACGCTCCATGCGTGAAGCTATAACTGGAATACCAGACGGCGAGTATTACGCCGAAACGCGTGTGGACGGCATTAATGGCCAGCTAACTATTTGCTGCACTTTGCGCGTTCAAGGCGACGAAATAGAAATCGACTACACCGGCTCGCCACCGCGTCAACCAGTGAGTGTCAACTCAGTTTTCAACTATACCTACGCCTATTCGGTTTACCCGGTGAAATGCGTAATTGATCCTCAATCACGCAATAACGCGGGCAGCATTCGGCCCATCCACGTCATCGCTCCTGAGGACAGCATCTTGAATCCCAGAAAGCCGGCACCTGTCGGTGGGCGGAGCGTGACTGGCAACATGCTTCACGATCCAATTTTCCGCTGTCTCTCGCAAGCCGTGCCCGACAAGGTACAAGCAGCAAGCTATGGTCCAGGATGGACGCTGACAGTAGGAGGCAGAACGGCAGATGGTCGTAATTTCGCGGGTAACTTCCATAATACCGGAGGTCAAGGCGCATCGATGCATCGTGATGGCATTGCCTGTGTACGATTCCCCTCAAATGTCTGCAACACTCCGGCGGAGATGCTCGAAAATGCTGTGCCATTAATGCTAATCGAGAAATCACTTCGCGTTGATTCCGGTGGCCCCGGGAAAAGTCGAGGTGGACTTGGCCAGAAAGTCATTTATCGTTCACTTTCCGATGGGCCAATGACAATTTCACTTATTGCCGACCGCACTACAGAAGGTGCGCTGGGCTTACTGGGTGGCCAACCCGGTGCGACTGGCAGCGTACGCGTCAATGGCAATTTGGTGAATGCCAAATTGCAATTTACGCTGCCTGCGGGTGGGTTCCTCGAACTTGATACTCCAGGCGGAGGCGGCTTCGGAGACCCTAGGCAACGCACATCCGTATCTGTGCAACGAGATATCACGCTTGGATACGTATCATCTGAGCGCGCCTCAGACACCTACCTGAACCAAGAGGAAAAACCATGATGAAGATAATTACAAGCTTCAAAATATGCACTTTCTTCATCCTTATCATTTCAGCGGTGCTCATGCAGGTCGGCACTACGTTGGCTCAGACTTTTCCAACCAGAGCAATCCGTATCATTATTCCATTCCCCGCGAGTGGGCCATCCGACTTTACCGCGCGCGTTATGACTAGCCGTCTGCCCGAATTGCTTGGCCACCCCGTTATTTTTGACAACCGGTCAGGTGCAGCCGGTGGTATCGGTGCTGAAATCGTAGCTACGTCGGTGCCCGATGGCTACACACTTCTAATCGCCAACGTCGGCATGTTATGCATCGCACCACATCTGGGAAAAGTGCCTTACAATCCATTCAAGGACTTCATGCCAATTACCAACCTTGTAGGAACCCCGCAGTGGCTGGTGATTCACCCTTCGGTGCCAGCACGCACTGTAAAAGAACTAATCGCCCTTGCTCGATCCAAGCCGGGTAGTCTGAGCTTCGGTTCGGCAGGTATTGGGCAGCAATCGCATTTGTCAGGCGAACTCTTCAACAACGTTACGGGTGTAAACATCCTGCATGTGCCTTATAAGGGCGCAGCGCCCGCGGTGACCGACCTCATCAGTGGTCAGATCGAGATGGTATTCACTAGCTCCATCGAAAATCTGCAATTTGCGAAAACTGGTCGCCTGCGTATCTTGGCAATCACCACTCGCAATCGCTCAAGCGTAACGCCCGAAATACCGACGATGGCAGAGGCCGGCGTCAATGACTTCGAAATCACCAGTTGGAACGGGATTCTTGCTCCGTCAGGCGTTCCAAAGGAAAATATCGCGAGACTCAATCGCGATTTCGTGCGAGCCATACAATCGCCTGATGTCAAAGAACGCGTCACGGCCCAAGGAAAATTCGTAATTGGTAACACTACCGAGGAGTTCACAACCTACATTCGTAATGAATCGGATCGCTGGGCATCAGTCGTAAAAAAAATGGGCGTCAAGCAACAATAAACTTTCTCATCACAATTTATTTTGTTTAATTTCCAATGGATAAGATCATGACTCCTCCGCTGCTACTGAAACCCGGTCCCGTGCAGGTGCCCCCAGAAGTCCTCAAAGCCGGCGCTGCGCCGATGACACATCACAATTCCGCGGAATTCCAGGCTATTTTCAAACCGCTATTCGGGCAGCTGCGGCCGTTTTTCGGCAACGACGGCGCACTGATGCTGCAGAATTCATCCGGCCGCGGCGCAATGGAGGCGTCATTGACGAATCTGTTTAATCCCGGCGATGCCATCGCAGTTATTGTCAACGGCCGCTTCGGCTTGCGCTTCGCCGGCATTGCGAAGGACCTGGGGTTGATCGTACATTCAGTCTGCCCGGAATGGGGCATCACAGCACGCGAGGAAGAGATTGCTGAAACGCTGAAGAAACACCCTGAAATCAAGGGCATAATCGGTTCCTGGTGCGAAACCGGAATGGGCGTGCTCAATGACCTCGACATGGTGGGTCGCATTGGCAAGCGTTTCGGCATTGTCACCATCATCGATGCTGTGTCTGCAGCGGCAGGCATGCCGATCAACATGAAGGCACAGAACATCGACGTGTGTTTTTCCGGCATCCAGAAATGCTTCATGTGTCCACCGGGACTTGCCATCGTCGCGTTAAACGAACGAGTATGGGACATCATCTGCAACTGCAAGCACTACCGACACTATTTCAACTGGGTCAAGATCCGTGAATGGGCTGAAGCACCAAAACCACGCATGATGGGCACTCCGCCCGAATCACTGATCCGCAGCCTGTCCTGCGCGGTGGGCATGATGCATCGCGAAGGTCTACCCAACGTTTATGCCCGTCACCAGCAACTGGCCAACGCGTTTCGCGCTTTTGCTGCAGAGATCGGCTGCGAACTCGCCGCAAAAGAGCCTGAATATCGTTCCAATACGGTAACGGCGATGATGCTGCCGGCCGGCATCAAATCTGGCGACATCACTAAACACGTACTGCAGCACGCCAATGTCGCTATAGCTTCTGGGCAGGATACACTCAAGGACACTGCGATCCGCATGGGGCACATGGGTCCGGTGCAGCCTGACATGCTGATGCGGGGTGTTGTAGCACTTGCAAACGCGCTCTCAGCGCATGGCATGGACCCCAAGCTTGCACAATCCGGAGTCGAGGCCTGTGCAACAGTGGTGGCGCAATCGCGATCTGTCGTTTGCGCCGCCTGAGGCCTATCCGGCAAAACCTGTTTACTAGCCAATGTTGAGGTTGCGCATGAACTACCAGAACCTGCTTTCTGCAATAGTCACTGCACTGCTCACCTGCAGCAGTCTCGCAGCACATGCCGCATCACCAGCTTACCCAGAGAAACCCATTCGCCTCATCGTGCCTTCGCCGCCCGGCGGAGGCAACGACATCATGGCGCGTATTGCCGCCCACCATCTGACCGAAAGCTGGGGCAAACAAGTGATTGTTGACAACCGTCCCGGCGCCGGGGGTGCCATCGCCTTCGAGATGGCAGCACGCGCCGAGCCCAATGGTTACACTCTGCTCCTCGGCAGCACCAACTTGACCGTTTTGCCGGACATAACCAAAGTTGCCTACAGCCCAGTCAAGGACTTCGACCCGATCACGCTAATGGCAAAGTCGATGAACATACTGTTAGTGCACCCCTCACTTCCCGCGCGTAACACCCAGGAATTGATCGCCTTGGCCAGGAAATCCCCCGGAAAGCTGAACTACGCTTCCAGCACTGCAACTTCCGTGCACCTCGCCGCGGAACTGTTCAAAGCCATGGCCGGGGTCGACATTACCTACATTCCATACAAAGGCATGGGCCCGGCTTTGATTGACCTGATTGCCGGCAACGTGAACATGGCGTTCAGCAATCCGGCAGCCTCTCACGGCTTCGTCCAATCCGGAAAACTGCGCGCCCTCGCGGTAACAGGTGAGCGCCGTTCGAACATGATGCCGGAGGTGCCGACCATCGCCGAAGCTGCTTTGCCTGGATTCGAGGCCAGCACCTGGTGGGGCATCCTAACTCCTGCCGGCACTCCTTCGACGATCATCAACAAAACCAATACCGAGCTTGCAAATGCGCTAAAACTGCCCGCCGTGACCAATCGCATCGCGGCATTGGGTGCGGATATCGTAAGCGGCACACCGCAGGCCCTTGCCGATCATTTGCGCGAGGAAATTTCAAAATGGCGCAAAGTTGTACGCGCCGCTAACATCAAACTGTAAATCTGAAACGATTGCCGCGCTCATCATCGATGAGCACCACTCCATTACGCCTGCAGTCCTTACTGGGCGACTATCCCAATACGTGCGCCTTGAAAAACGGCGCCGTTCGCTCCCAACGCTTTACGCTGGACTTCGCCGATGTCAAAGCACCGAGCAAGGCATTCAAGCGCGTGGTTCGCAATCTCGAATTCGACATCGCCGAATTGGCCATTGTCACCTACCTGACGGCGATGTCCAAAGGACTGCCGTTAGTCTTGCTACCCGTGGTGGTTCGCGGAAATTTTCTGCACGAAAGTATCGTCTGCCGCGCTGGTGACCGGATCGACCCTGCAAATCTCAAGGGGAAAAGGATAGGCATTCGCTCGCATACCGTCACAACAGTCACCTGGGTGCGTGGCCTGCTGCAGAATGAGTTTGGACTCGATCTACGATCGGTGAACTGGGTTGCGTTTGAGGAATCCCATGTCGCTGGTATTACCGACATCATCGGTAGCGAACAAGCGCCTGAGGGCAAAGACATGCTGGCGATGCTAGCTTCGGGCGAACTCGATGCCGCCATTACTGGTAGCGAAACTTTGGGCAATCCGGCATTCCGACCCTTGATCCCGGAAATTGCCAAAACTGTCTCTGCGTGGTTTGACAAATACCAGACAGTGCCGATCAATCACATGGTGGTGGTTCGTCAGTCTTTGCTGGACACAGACTCTGGACTGGCAGCAGAGCTATTCGAGCTGTTTTGCAAAGCCCGCAGCCTCGACACCGCCGATGCCGGTGGCATTGATCGTTTCCCGCTGGGCGTGGACACTATGCACAAGAGCCTGGAACTGATCATAACCTACGCCCATCAGCAAGGGTTGATCCCGCGGGCCTACGCCGTCGACGAACTTTTCAACGACCAGACACGCAACCTGAGTCGGTAATTTTACCTACTGCAACTGCTCCTCACCCTGAAGACCGAATATGATCATTGACTGCCACGGCCACTACACCACCGCGCCAAAATCGCTGGAAGCCTTCCGCCAGAAACAGATTGCGGGGCTGAAAGACGCGACCTTCAGCCCAGCGAAGAACTCGCTGCAGATCACCGACGACGAAATCCGTGACAGCATCGAAGGCGCGCAGTTACGCATCCAGCGCGAACGCGGCACCGACATGACCATTTTCTCGCCACGCGCGGGCGGTATGGCCCACCATGTCGGCAATGCCGCCACCAGTGCGCTGTGGAGCGACATCTGCAACGAGCTGATCCATCGCGTCTGCACGCTGTTCCCGAAAAACTTCGTCGGCGTCTGCCAGTTGCCGCAAAGCCCGGGCGTGCCGCCCGCAAACTGCATCGCCGAGCTCGAACGCTGCGTCAATGAATACGGCTTCATCGGCTGCAATCTGAATCCGGATCCGTCCGGCGGCTACTGGACCGACCCACCGCTGACTGACAAATGGTGGTATCCACTGTATGAAAAAATGGTCGAGCTCGACGTGCCGGCGATGGTCCATGTCAGCTCGTCATGCAACCCGGCCTTTCATTTCACCGGCGCGCACTACATCAATGGCGACACCACAGCTTTCATGCAATTCCTCACTTCAAACCTGTTCAAGGATTTTCCCACGCTCAGGTTCATCATCCCGCACGGCGGCGGCGCAGTGCCCTACCACTGGGGCCGTTACCGCGGCCTCGCCCAGGATCTCGGCAAACCGACGCTACAGGAACACCTGCTGGGCAACGTCTGGTTCGACACCTGCGTCTACCACCAGGCCGGGATCGACCTGCTGACCCGGGTCATTCCTGCCGACAACATTCTCTTCGCGTCGGAAATCGTCGGCGCAGTCAAAGGCATCGATCCGGAAACCGGCTACTACTACGATGACACCCGGCGCTACCTTGATGCGGTGGCCACATTGAGTGCTGCGGACAAGGAAAAGATTTTCAACGGCAACGTGCGCAAGGTTTTTCCGCGGCTGACCCGACGTTAGAAAGAACAGTTTGACTGCCCACTCCAACTTCTCGCTGAAAATGGCCATTGCCACCTACGGCCATACTGCCGCCTTCAAAAGCAGCAATGTTCCCGTCGAGGGCATCAGTCCAGACTTCATCGAAATCACACCGATCATCGCCGCGTTCCGACGCATGGTCAGGGATCTGGAATTCGATGTTTGTGAAATGGCCTCGGCGACTTACATGATCGCGCGTGAAGCAGGCCTGCCCGTGCGCGCACTGCCGGTATTCACATTCCGACGTTTTCATCACTCCGGTTTTGTGGTTCACCCTGACGCCGGCATCCGCGCACCCAAAGATCTTGAAGGTAAGCGCGTCGGGGTTCGTGCATGGTCTGTAACCACGGGTATCTGGACTCGGGGCATACTGCAGAACGAGTTTGGTGTGGATCTCTCGAAGATTACGTGGGTGGTCGATGATGAAGAACATGTGCAAAGTCTTCGGTTGCCACCCAATGTGGTACAGGCCCCCGCAGGCCGTTCGTTGCCCGACCTAATGGCGAGCGGTGAACTGCAGGCCGCATTCACGGCCAACGCCGGCCTGGGGCGGGCCGGAGCACCCAAGGCCGGCTGGTCAAGCACACAACAGCCAACATCCTATGCCGAGCTGTTCAGCGACGCTGCGCGCCTCGAAGCCGAATGGTTCAGTAACACCGGGATTTATCCGATACACAGTCTGGTCGTCGTCAAGGAAGCACTACTGCAACAGCATCCGTGGATTGCAAAGAGCCTGTTTGATGCGCTGCTCCAGGCCAAGGAAATTTACCTCGGGCAACTACGGGCCGGGGAGTCCGTCTCGGACAAGGATGATCATTACCGAAAAATGGCCGCCCTGGTCGGCGACCCGTTGCCCTACGGCATCGGCGACAATCGCCCCGCTATCGAAGCACTCATCAGTTATTGCCATCAGCAGGGTCTGCTGAAAAAGCAGGCATCGCCAGAAGAATTATTCATTGATCCTTAGGAACTGAATCGCCCGCCGGTTTGATAGACACCTTTGAGCCTTAAACTTGAGGCTATCAGGAGGTGTTATGAGCGGCAAGCGCTACGCGAAGGAGTGGAAGGTCGAGGCGGTGAAGCATGTCAGGGAGGGCGGTCACTGGGTGGCCGAAGTAGCGGATCGGCTGGGGATATCCGTGCACAGTCTTTATGAGTGGATCAAGCAATAGGGCCACGGCTGCGAATATCGCTTGCTCCCGGTCATTCAGGAGGAGGCGAAGTTAATCGCGGACTGCGGTAGGGGAGCTAAGTGCGTCGCCATGTTTGATGCGAGTTGAAAGGATTTCCTTAGCGGCGGCTACTATGCTGTCGGTATCGCCCGACTGCGCTAAGCGTAGGGCATTGTTTCTCGGCGATAGGCTCGCCTGTGGTAAGACATATGGACGCTCTGACCTGTTGGTGGCGAATTTGTCATCAGAGTTTTTGGCGGAGATGGATTGCGTGGTTATTCGATAGGTTCGCTGGCGGCAGTTGTGGATAGCACTTCAATAAATTTCTCGATTGCTGGAGATGTATAGCCATAATCCCTTATTGTGACCCCCAGATTATGACGCCAAGTGAGTGCATCTGATGATAGCGGCCGTAGAAGCTGCCCATAATTGTTTGTTCGGGAGACGGTTGGCCAAGATTGAAAGGCGAGTAGGTCAGTATCTGCCACTAAGCGCAACAAGGTAGGCAGGGTCCCTGTTTGTACGGCACAGCTAAGAGGTTGAATCCCAATATCTCGCATTCTCTGCTCAAGCCAGTCTGAAGATGTGGTGTTCGTTGCGGGCAGAATCCATCTCTCTTTAGTAAGTGTTTTGAGATTCAGTCTCTTCTGCTTTTGTAGTCGATGTTCTTTCCGTGTAATTACGGTTACTTTATCCTCCATTAAAAATATCTGTCGGAAGCCGGGTTCAGGATGTGGGCCGATACTGGCGAGCACAGCATCCAATTTTCTCTCATGCAGCGCTGGGAAAAGTGTGGCTGTGTTACCACTGGAGATTTCTAAAGTGATTCCCGGGTATCTCTCAAGCAGAACTGCACATGCCGAAGGTAATATGGTCTGGGCAAGTAAAATCCCCGTGCCAATTCTTAAATGTCCAATTTGACCTGTAGACAGTTCTTTCAATTCTCTTTTTAAGTCCAGATTGGCGTTGCGCAAGCGCTCGGCATGCCTGGTTAAGTGCTCTCCGTAAAGTGTCAGAGTGACCCCTTTGGGAGTGCGTTCGAGCAATGGGACGTCTAGTTCGCTTTCTAACCTAGCAATACATTTGGTCAGGGCGGGCTGCGTAAGTCCCAAGCGTTCGGCAGCACGCCCCAGATTGCCTATAGAAGCCACTTCCAGAAGGTAGGTTAAGTCACGAAATTCCATGGGATTCTCAGTGAGGACCGCTAAGATCATAACCCATAGGAATGGAGTTTCATAAAAAAATGAATTAGCAGTTATGTGGTGATTATGCAATATTAAATATGCAAACGCCCTGTTCCAGCGCTCTTGGTTGAAATCAAGTGCTCAGTGACAGTAGCTAATTTCTGTAGATAAGGTGTTCAACTTGGCATTGGTAAGAAACTGGCGAACACATTGTGCTGCAGGCGTTCCAGCAAGGGAGGCTTTGGTGAGCTGATGACTGTCTATCCCAACTTAATAGTCTCTTTGACACGCGCGCTGAAATTAGGATTAGGGTGCACATACTTCCATTTAGTGCCCTAATTTTGCATTTCTTCTTTCGGAAGATTTTATAGATGGAGTGTGGTCTGATGGTTCTCGCCCTTGACAGAGTTACCCATGAAACGGCGTTTTACAATTCGCTAAAGAGCAAGAAGTCGACGATTGAGTCACGGTACCGAGCCTTGACTCCGAAATCGGGAAATCTCTTTATTGAAGCGCAGAAAGTATTCCCTGGGGGATTTACCCGTGATGCCGTCTTGCGCAAACCTTACGCCCCTTTCATCGATAGGGGGCAGGGAACACATCTTGTTGATGTGGATGGGCGGGAAATCGTTGATTTCTGGTTCAACGCAACCTCATTGCCGTTTGGACATCGACATTCTTGCGTGGTGGAGGCTGTTGAAGAGCAGCTTTCAAAAGGTACGGCATTCTTTGCGCCAGGCGTATTAGAAATTGAGCATGCAAAACTTATTCTAGAGCGTCTTCCTTCGGTCGACCGTCTGAGATTCACAAATTCAGGTAGTGAAGCGGTAATGCTGGCATTGCGAATTGCGCGCGGTGCTACAGGGCGTAATTTGGTCGCAAAGTTCGAGGGTAGTTACCACGGTAGTTATGACGACGTGTCGTGGTCAGTAGGTGCAAGCGCAGACAAAATGGGGTCAATTGATAACCCCACGCCAGTTGCGGAAAGTGCCGGTCTGCCAGCCGCACTGGGACGATCCATTGTATTGCCGTTTAATGATCTCCTCAGGGCTACGTTGCTGATTGAGCGACATGCGAATGATTTGGCAGCGGTTATCGTCGAGCCTATGGCTAATCGCATGGGGCTCATCATGCCCGACTTGACCTTTGCACAGGGGCTAAGGGAGCTTTGTACTAGATATGGGATTCTGCTTATATTTGATGAGGTCATTTCTTTCCGCTTAAGTTACGGTGGAGCTCAAGGTGTGCTGGGCATCACTCCAGACATGACGACATTAGGGAAGATTATTGGTGGGGGATTTCCTGTGGGTGCGGTTGTTGGGCGAGCTAACGTAATGGCAACGAGCGACCCATTCAAGTCGGGTCGTGTAACTCATGCGGGCACGTTCAACGCAAACCCTATGACAATGGCGGCTGGTTTGGCCACTATGCGTGCATTGACGCCTGATGTTTTCGAGGTGATGGCAGTCAATGGTGAGCGTGTTCGAGCTGGCCTTCGAAAGATCTGCAATGGATTGCCGCTTCAAGTTAGTGGTGCGGGATCACTGTTTAAGATGACCGCTCTTGGACGTCCGATAAACAGCTACCGTGATTCTGTTCACGCCGATCGCGAATGGGAAGAGATTGCATCGCTAGAATTGCTAAATCGCGGATATCTCCTGACCACTCAGTTGCAAGGTTGTGTAAGCGCCATTACTGAAGTGGCGGAGATCGACGGACTGCTGGATGCAATGAGAGAAATTGTTTTAATTTAAGACATATATGCATTCGCCACATAGTACGTAAACGAATCATAGATCTATTTGGTTATTCCGACTTCGAAGGAGTCTATTCTATGTTTACAACTAATGCTTCGCTCTTCGGTCTTGGTTTTCTTCTATGTGCGAATCAGTTTGCAAGCGCACAAGATTATCCTACCAGGCCTATCAGAATGATCATCCCGTTTGCTGCCGGAGGGCCAACGGATGTTACTGGACGGATTTTAGGGCAATCACTGTCAAAACAGCTTGGTCAACAATTTGTCATCGTCAACAAGGGAGGAGCATCTGGCAGCATTGGTGCAGTAGAGGCCGCCACGGCTACGCCAGACGGCTACACCGTAATGTATACGGCATCTTCCTTCGCATTAGCGCCACTGCTTAACAAGAAGCTTGGATACGATCCAATAAGTGATTACCAACCGATCTCGTTAACTGTAACGCAGCCCATGATGGTGGTTGTTAATTCAAAGATGCCTACAACCACCATTTCAGAGTTTATTAACTACGCTAAGGCAAACCAAGACAAACTCACTTACGGAACAACGGGTTCCGGCGGTATTACTCACTTGGTGGTAGCGGAATTCGCCAAACGTTTCGATTTAAGAATGATACATGTGCCGTATAAGGGGAGCGGCATAGTTCTGGCAGATTTGGCGGGGGGGCAGCTAAACATGTCGATCAGTACATTTAGTACGGCTTTGCCCTTTGTGCAGGCCGGTCGGATGCGAGCGCTCGCGATCGCATCAACCAAGCGCCATCCGCTCCTGCCAGAACTCCCGACTCTTACGGAAGCTATTGGTCAAGAATATAAAGAAATCAGTACTTGGCATGGCATGTTGGTGCCGAAGGCGACGCCAAAACCGATAGTGACTCGTTTGCACAAAGAAGTATCGATGGCAATGAGTGATCCCAACACTCGTAAAACGTTTATTTCCCAAGGATCTGAACCAATAGGCAGCACTCCAGAGCAATTTACTGCACGGATCAAAGATGAGATGGCTCGTTGGGGGCAAGTTGTACGCGACCTTGGGTTAAAGCCTCTTGACTAAGATGGACCATACAGCGCTTGAATCAGTTCGTATTTACAAAGTAAATATTTAAAATTTAATCGCCCGAAAGGAGCAGCAATGAACAACGGAAAAGTAGAGTGGTTTGGTAATTTTCCCGCAGTCGTAAGCCCCTTCACGAAGGATGGCGCAATTGATGATGGCAAGTTTGTCGCTAATCTCGAATTGCTGGTATCTGAAGGTGCGCGTGGTGTCGTCGTGTCTGGCTCAAATGGCGAGTCTTGGGCGCTTTCAGCACAGGAAAGACTGCGATTATTCAAGTTGGCTAAGAACGCAGTAGGCAAGCGCGTATCCGTTATTGGCGGTACCGGAATGATTCCGACAGGAAGTGTTGTTGAGTTAACGGTCGCGGCAAAAGAAGTGGGTGTTGACGGCGTTATGATCATGCCGCCTTACTATTGCGGACCATCCCGTCGAGACGTAATAGCTCACTACAAGATGATCTCGGATGAGGCTAAGACACCGATTCTGATATATAACTCGCCCAAGGCAGTTGGCTTTGATGTTACCGCTGACGTAGCGGAGGAGCTTTCGAATATCGAATGGGTCGTGGGCATTAAACAAAGCACACTGGACTTTACGGTTTTTGAGCAAACGGTAGCGGCGTGTGGTGACAAGCTTCGCGTATTCACTGGCCATTCTGCTAAACGTGGCTTAGCCGCTGTGATAGCTGGTGCTGTCGGCTTCGTATCAAGTCTCGACAGCCATGTATTTGGTAGAGAAGGCATTTCGTTGTTTGATCTGGCGGTCAATGGCGAATATGAGAAGGCGAAGCAAATCCAGATGCGTACCCTTCAGTTTGACCGTGCGGTTGCGGGTATCGCAAGCGGTCCCACGATCATGAAGGCAGCGATGAATTTACTTGGTCGTCCTGGTGGATATCCTCGTCGACCGCTCTTGGAGGCATCTAGAGGTGAGCTTGAAAAGATCGAAGCAGCCATGGATGGCGCTGGTCTTCTCAAGAAATCATCTATTGCAGCCTGATTAAACAATTGCTCATTAAAAGGATTTCTTATGAATAACGGCAAGGTAAATTGGGCTGGAAACTTCGTAGCTTTAGCAACTCCCTTCACGAAGGACGGTGCTATTGATGAGAAAATGTTTAAGGCAAACGTCGAGCTATTGCTCTCAGAAGGCGCTGACGGCTTTGTAGTTTGTGGCTGTACAGGTGAGGTATGGTCACTTGATAACGAAGAGAGACTGCGACTGTTCCGTCTTGCCCGTGAAGCTGCCGGCCCCAAGGTTCCAATTATTGGCGGGACTACCTTGATTCTTACTTCAAAAGCCATCGAACTCAGTAAGGCGGCAATTACTGCGGGTTGCGACGGAGTGTTGTTGATGCCGCCTTACTACGCCGTACCTGGAGAGCGTGAGATCAAGGATTACTTCAAGCGCGCCTCTGATGAAGTGAAGTCCCCGATATTTTTGTATAACATGCCAAAAAGAACGGGAATCAATCTTGCGCCTTCATTGATTTCTGAGTTGGCAAAATTAGAGTGGATTGTTGCTCTAAAGCAAAGTACAAACGATTTTAACGAACTTGAAGCAACGCTTGCCGAGTGCGGCGACCGGATTAGTGTTTTCGCAGGGCATTCGGCTGAACGTGGTTTCTCTGCGGTCATGCTCGGGTGTCCGGGGTTCGTGTCCAGCATGGAATCGCAGGTCATGGGAAGAGAGGCGATTTCAATGTACCGGCTAGCTAAAGAGGGGAAAGTCGAGGAGGGGACACGAGTGCAACGTCGTACTGTCGCATTAGATGTCTCAATGCGGAAAGTTGGGACTTTCCCCGCAAACATGAAAACCGCCATGAATTTACTTGGACGTCCTGGCGGGTTCTGTCGGCAGCCGTTACTTGATCTGAATACCGAAGAACGCGCTAAGGTAGCGGACATACTGGTAAAACTCGGGTTGCTCAAGCAGGTTATTGCGGCTTAGGGCGGGTCTGATTGTTTAATGCCGCAGTTTTTTGTGCTCTGTTGCGCATTATCTAATTGAGAATTTTTAGATACTTTTTCTGAATTGGCAACTATTGCCCTTAGCCAAGTAAAGCGGTTCAACCCAGTACGGGCATTCCTGATCGCGGTAATTGAAGTGTTTATAAATTCAAAACTGTCATTTCCTGGCCTGCGATCAGAATCGCGGCCAGGGCCCTTTCTTGCTCAGGCTTATTGACTATGAAAAGCAAACGCCAATTTCATTTGCATTTAGAGAGTTTTAGCAACCGGCCTGCATTGTTTAAAATTACAGAGCAACGATGGGCAGCGGCAGCACGGCGAAATCCCGCACTTTCCAAAAAAATACATGTAACTATAGGATGGGATGGAGATACCCTGAATGAAGCGCTAAAAACGGCCGATTTTATGATCAATTCGAACCCGCCTCGTAATGAACTAGGTGTGCTCGCACCGAATCTCAAATGGATTCAAACGACAGGCGCAGGTATTGAATCTTTATTGCCTCTTGATTGGCTTCCCAAAAAAACTGTTCTCACTAACAACAGTGGGGCACACGGCGCTAAGGCAGAAGACTCGTGTGCGATGTCATTGCTGATGCTTAACTGCCGTCTGCCAAATGTAGTCACCAACCAGAGAAACCATGCATGGCAGCAGATTTACTCAACGCCGATTGCAGGTAAAACTGTGGTGATCATTGGTTTTGGAGAGCTAGGAAAAGCAGCTGGTCGTGCGGCAAAGAAGCTTGGGTTACATATTATTGCGATATCTAGAAGTGGCAAGGCAACAGCACCTGCGCATGCGGTGTATCCAGTATCGCGCCTGGATCGGGTGCTTCCAAAGGCTGATTTCGTTATCGTAACCACACCTCTTACACCTCTGACCAAAGGCTTGATCAGTGCGCAACGGCTTAACCTCCTGCCAATACATGCGGGGGTCATCAATATTGGTCGCGCCCCAGTAGTTGATTATGAGGCGCTGTGCATTAAACTGAACGCGGGTGAACTCTCTGGCGCTGTGCTTGATGTATACGATCAGGAGCCTTTGCCGAGTTCATCTCCACTTTGGAGCGTACCGAATTTAGTGATACTGCCGCACATTAGCTGTGATGATCCACGGTACATAGACCAGTTGTTTGATCGTTGGTTTATCAACTTTGAGCGATATATTACTGGCAAGCCGTTGCGAAACATTGTTGATCGTAAGCTCGGTTACTAGAAGTGGTCCCAATAATCTTAACAGGCCTGTGGGTGGCGAATTCGTAGTCAAGTGGCCCTGAGTTTGGAATAGCTCCTGACAGTGCTGTTGCCATCTGTAAGAATGATGCCGAAAATCGTTATTAGCTCAGGGTCTCCACCTGACGGGTAATACACCTGGGGCATTTTCACAATTCCTGCGTGAAGAACTGGGTAAATGGAGAAAAGTTGTAAAGATTTCCAGTGCTAAAGTGAATTGAACGGTCGGATTACCCACCGATATGAGTCGCGTTATCACGACCGGCATTCAATGCAAGACTGCATTGCCCGCGCCGCGTGTGCTAATCTTCTGAATCAGGGTTCCGCACCTCACACCTGCTCAAAGTAGGCATCGCCTGCGACAGCGCCGCCACAGCGCCCGACGCAAATCAATAGAACAACACGTTTGCATTCCGGAGGAGTCATGCATCATCGCATTACGGCCGCAGTAGTCGGAGTCGTCCTCGCATCGCTGATTGCGCTGGCGTCCGCGCAGACGACTTTGCCAGGCTCAGGACCGGCCTACCCTGCCAAACCCATACGCATTGTCATCGGCACACCGGCCGGCGGCGGCAGCGACCTCATGGCGCGCACCATAGGGCAGCTCTACACCCAGGCGTGGGGACAGCAGGTGCTCGTCGAGCCGCGGCCAGGCGCCAGCGGCAACATTGCCGCGGAGCTGGTGGCGAAATCTCCGCCTGATGGCTATACGCTCTACGTCCCGTACGGGACCCACACCGTGAACCCCAGCATTTATCCGCGTGTGGGATACGATCCGATCAAGGACTTCACGCCCATCTCGCTGATCGCAAAACAGTACAACGCGCTGGTTGTGCACCCCTCGGTTCCGGCGAGGACGGTCAGAGAGCTGGTCGCGCTCGCAAAGAGCCGTCCGGGCAAAATGACTTACGCCTCGTCGGGGAATGGTAGCCCCACTCACCTGGGGATGGAGCTCTTCAAGATCGACGCGAAAATCGACCTCACCCACGTTCCCTACAAAGGTGCTGCGCCGTCGCGCACCGATCTTCTCGGTGGAAACATCGACACGATGTTCGACGTATTGCGCACGGCGCTGCCCTTTCACACGGCGGGGCGCGCGCGAATACTGGCGGTGGCGAGTGCAAAGCGATCGCCGCTCGCGGCCGATCTACCGACGATGGATGAAAGCGGCTTCAGAGGCATCGAAGTGCTGACGTGGCACGCGCTGCTTGCCCCTGCCGGCGTTGCGCCCGCTATCGTCGAGCAACTACAGGGCGAGATGCGCCGCGGCCTGCTCGCGCCTGCGCTGAAAGACAGGCTTCTGAAAGACGGCATCGAAGCCGTGGCGAGCACGCCCTCGGAGCTCGATGCTTTCATGCGCGCCGATATCGCGAAGTGGAAGAATGTAGTGCAGACGGCGCGAATCCGCGCTGATTGATTCGACTCGTAAATCAATGTGTTTCAATGTGCTCTATTTTCGTATAGCTCGTTAAAGAACACTGGAGAGCGTCATGGAAATCCCGCGTCTGAACGGCATCATAAAACAGCTCGAGCAGGGCAAGAACACGTTCGTCAGCTTCGCGCCCGGCGACATCGGCCACACCATCAGCGCGGCGACCGAGCCGTATGACGGCGTGGTGTTCGAGATGGAGCACGGCCCGTACGACATCCAGACCCTACGTCACTGCCTGCAATACATGCTCAACCGCCGGCAGATCGTGGAATCGGGCTCCCTCGCACCCGCCGTCACGCCCTTGGTGCGCATACCGCCGAATGGCATCGAGATGAATCAGTGGGTTGCCAAACAGGTGCTCGACAGCGGCGTGTTCGGCATCGTCTGGCCTCACGTGAGCACCGTCGAAGAAGCGCGCAACGCCGTGTCGGCGTGCCGCTATGCGCGCCCGAAAGGATCGCCGCGTTACGAGCCGCAGGGCCAGCGGGGTGACGCCCCCGCCACGGCCGCACGGTACTGGGGACTGACGCAGCCCGAGTATTACGAGCGCGCAGATGTCTGGCCGCTCGATCCCAAAGGTGAGATCATCGTCGGCATCATGTGCGAAGACGTGGTTGGACTTAAGAACCTGCCGAAGATACTCAAGGAAGTGCCCGGCATCGGTGTGGTCATCATCGGCGAAGGCGATCTGTCGCAGAACCTCGGCTTTCCGCGCCAGTACAGCCATCCGACCGTGGCCGGCGCGATCAACGAAATCCTCGGCATCTGCAAGGAGCACAAGGTCGCCTGCGGCCATCCGCACGTCGACGAAAAGAACGTGAAGGAAGTGATAGAGCAGGGCTTCACGTGGCTGATGCCCAAGCCCGAGCGCACCAACGCTGCGCTGGCGATGGGGCGCAAGCTTTCCGCGGGCTCATGACAGGCCGCGTCTGAATGCATTCCGGTTAATAGAAGTAAGGCCGGGGCCGCAACCTGTGCATGGCCGGAGCAGGGTGGCATTCCTCTCTGTCACTTCGCCGGCGGCCGGCTACCATCCCGGGCAATCCTCACCCGTTCGGCGATCCACTCACTCACTTCCGACTCGAGCCAGCCAACCGCACGCGGTCCGAGTGGTACGGGCTTCGGGAATACGCCGTCCTTGATGTACTGATGGATCGTGCTGCGCGAAAGTCCTGTGCGTATCTGGACCTGCTTGCGGCGAAGAATCGCAAGCTCCCGCTGGATATTCTGGGTCATGTTCGTCACCTCGTAACCGGTAATGGAAGGTGGTGGAATCTTTCCATGCCCGGCAGTCGTTGTGGTCCCGAATTGAGGTCTCGATGAGGCTATAAAAGCGCTTGACACCCAGAAGATCGAAGGCGTGACAGTTAGCAACCGTCGAGACTGCTGACACCGTGAGCTTCCCGGTTATCCACGGTCCGATGCGTGCGGCCCCTCTCTGGCACGCACGGAGCGGGCGGTGGGTAACCGGGGCTGACTGCAGAATGATTCGTTCTTTATTTGAAACGCCACCTGCAGAACGCTGCGAGTTTTGCAAGGCGATTTGAGGCTTCGTCCAGGCACGATTTCTGCGGCCTGTCGCAGAATAAGGGCCCGCGCAGATATGCGTTCTGCTGTTGCCGATAACAAAGGTAAAGTCCGGTTGCACACTTCACAGACAGCAGGGGCTATTCCAATGGAAGAACGCACGGTTTTGCCACGCGACACGGCTTCTCTCATAAGTGCAGATAGCGGCAGTCAAGAAAGAACTGGCCGCTGCAAGGCGATCCTGGAGCGCGGCTTATTCCCGGACTATGAGCGGTTACGGGTGCCGCAGCACATGCGGGGAATCCCGTACATCGAACGATGGCTGCCGCAATCCCATCCCCCCTTGTTCATCACGGCTCCAATCGGAGTCGCTTTGGTTTAACTGCCCTGCCGGACGGTTTTCAGTCCGGCAACGGTATGTACGGAACCGAACATTCAACGGAAGTCTTTTGTTATACGCTCAGCTTGTCGTTGCCATGGTCAATCAAAGCCAGACCGGCACCGGGATCAAACAGTACACCCAGTACTTCCGCTGAATCGACGCACAGCCGGCAGGCACCATCGCTCCCATGGCTGCGTACTTGAGGTATAAAGCCATGCTTAAAACACAGTTTATCGCGGCATTATCGCTGGCGATTTTTTGCCCGGCGGCGTTTGCCTGCGGTGATTGTGTCGACAACAAGATTTCATCTGTGTATGACCATGGGGTGGTCGATCGTGCCCTGGCCTCTAAGCACCAGGTCATGTTTTTTGCCATCGATGGCCGGATTACATCTACCCCGGGGGAGCGTCGGGTTCTGGAGCATGTCGTGGCGAGCACGCCGGGAGTGGAAACGGGCACTGCCCGCGTCTCTACGGAAGCGGCAGCCTTATCGGTGGCCATCGACCCGGAACGCACACCGGTGGCGGCGGTCGAACGTTCGTTGCGGAACACAATGGCCCGCAGGAGTTTGACACTGCAGTTATTGCGGGTCATGTCCGGATCGCGTTTTTGAGGTAACGGGCAACTGGCAGAGCCTGTCGTGCAGGACACTGCAGATTGAGGTGCGGGCTTGTCACAACCCCCGCGCGCTGCTGATAACATGGGCTTCCGGCCGCCTGCCCGGCCCCGGGCTTGGCAGGCAGCGCCTGCGTTAAATCCTGACGGATGCAATCATGGCACAGCAGCTTCCCTACGACGTCACCACGGCCACCGGCGAGCGCATCGCCTTCGAATTCCCCTTGCATGCGGAAACCCAGTCCGCAATGCGCGTGTCGCAATTGCTGACGGCGGTGCTGGGTGCTGTTGATCGCGAGCTGCGGGTGCTCGGGAATACGGCGAACGGTGACGTGATGCAGGCGCTGGCCATGGCGCTGGCGGCGCGGACGGCGATGCTGCACGCGCCGTATGCGGTGGGGCGCCAGCTCGCCTCCGGCCTTGCTGCCACCGCGCTGGCTGCCGCCGAACATTGCGGGCGTGACGACGGCGGCGCGGGGCACGCCTGAGCAGCACGGACGACTTGATTCTTCCGGCGTGCTTTGCTTTTACTGCGCCAGCTTACTGTGCCAATTCATGCATGACCTTGATCAGGTCGGATTTGCCCTCGAAACCGATGCCCGGAAGTTCCGGCATGGTGATGAAGCTGTTTTCCACTTTGACGCCGTCCGGGAATCCGCCGTAGGGCTGGAACAGGTCGGGATAACTTTCGTTGCCGCCGAGGCCGAGGCCGGCGGCGATGTTCAGCGACATCTGGTGGCCGCCGTGCGGAACGCAGCGCGAGGGCGACCAGCCGGCAATTTTGAGTTCGCGCAGCGTGCGCTCGTATTCACACAGGCCGTAGGACAGTGCGCAGTCGAATTGCAACCAGTCGCGATCGGGACGCATGCCACCGTAGCGCAGCAGGTTGCGTGCATCCTGGTGGCTGAACAGGTTTTCGCCGGTGGCCATCGGCCCGGGATAAAACTCCGCCAGCGCTGCCTGTAGCGCAAAATCCAGCGGGTCGCCCGCTTCCTCGTACCAAAACAGCGGATAGTCGCGCAGCGCCTTGGCGTAGGCGATGGCGGTTTCCAGGTCGAAACGGCCGTTGGCATCGACGGCGAGCCGAGCATCATGGTTAATTTCCTGCAGCACGGCTTCGATGCGCCGCCGGTCCTCGGCAATGTCGGCGCCACCAATTTTCATTTTGACGACGCTATAGCCACGGTTCAGATAGCCGCGCATTTCATTACGCAGTGCCTGCAGGTCCTTGCCCGGATAGTAATAACCGCCGGCGGCATAAACGAATACCTTGGGATTCGCGGTGACGCCGTGTTGTTCGGCAAGCAGTTGGAACAGCGGTTTTCGCGCAATCTTGGCGACGGCATCCCAGATCGCCATGTCCAGCGTACCGACCGCGACCGAACGTTCGCCGTGGCCGCCGGGTTTTTCGTTCTGCATCATCGCACTCCAGGCGAGATGGGGGTCGATGTTGTCGCCAGCCGCATTGAGCAGGGTCGCGGGATCAGCTTCCAGCAGCCGCGGCGCGAAGCGTTCGCGGATCAGGCCGCCCTGGCCATAACGTCCGTTGGAGTTGAAGCCGTAACCGACGACAGTGCGGCCGTCGACTTTGACGTCGGTGACCACGGCAACCAGGCTGCTGGTCATTTTGCTGAAATCGATATAAGCGTTGCGGATCGGCGAGGCGATCGGCTTGGTGACTTCACGAACGTCGACGATGCGAACCATTTAAAAACTTTCGATAATGGTGGCTGGTGTTGCCGGCAGGGGTGGACACGATGGCGCAGATGCAGTCCACATTTTAATCAATACGGCGGTGCACGGCCAGACCGCGGTAATATTGAAGCCAGAAATTGAAGCCAGAAATTGAAGCCAGAAAAATATGAACATTCACGATTGTGCGAGGACAAGCATGTTGAAACTCATTTTGATACTTTCACCGTTTACTTCATTTCTGCTCATGCTGGGCATGGCTGCGACAGTTGCTGCGCCGGCACAAGCGGCCGACCAGTATCCGCAGCGCCCGGTGCGCCTGGTCATTCCCTACCCGCCGGGCGGTGCCGGTGACATCGTCGGCCGCCTGCTCGGCAACAGCCTGGGCGCGGCGATGGGGCAGCAGTTCGTCAGCGACAACCGCGGCGGTGGCGGGCAGATCATTGCCACGCAGATCAGCGCCGCGTCTGCCCCCGACGGTTACACGCTGTTCCTCGCCAGCGCCACGCATTCGATCAACCCCGCGCTGCGCAACAAGCTGCCTTACGACACACTGAAAGCTTTTGCGCCGATCACGCTGGTCGCCGAATCGCCACTGGTATTTGTTGCCCACCCGTCGCTGAAGGCGGCCAATATCAGGGAGCTCATCGCGCTGGCCAAAGCCCAGCCCGGACGTATTAATTACGCGTCGTCAGGCCCCGGCACCGGCGGCCACATGTCGGTCGAGTTGCTGAAATCACTGACCGGCATCGACCTCGTGCACATCCCCTACAAGGGCGCAGGGCCGGCGCTGGTCGACGTGGTGGCCGGCCAGGTACAGATCATCTGCACCAGCCCGCTGCCGGCGATGCCACACGTCAAGGCGGGCCGCTTGCGCGCACTGGGCATGACCAGTCTGCAGCGTTCGTCGGCGCATCCTGACGTGCCGCCTGTTGCGGAAACAGTGCCGGGTTACCAGTCGACGCTGTGGTACGCGTTGCTGGCACCGGCAAGTACGCCGCAGGCCATTATCAAAAAAGTGCATGGCGAAACCGTGAAGGCGCTGGCGGCGCCGCAAATGCGTGAACAACTGCTGGCGCTGGGCGCAACACCGGTCGGCAACAGTCCGCAGGAACTGCAGAATTTCATGCGTGACGAAATCGTGATGTGGACCAGACTTGTCAAGCAGGCCAATATCAGACTCGATCCCTGAGCCCCTTATTCATTGCAGAGGACAACATGACCGAAACCGTAATGCTGTTTGACCCCACGGCCCCGCGCGGCGGATCCGCGCAGCCTGCAGCGACAGTGGTAAAACGTATTGCCCTGGCCGGTGCCGTGATCGGGTTCATCGACAATGCCAAACCTAATTTTCACCACCTCGTCGATGATCTCGCCGAACTGCTGATCAGCCGTCATGGCGCGGCGCGGGTGATCAAGCGCCGCAAATCCTCGGCGTCCATTCCGGCCGATGCCGCGGTAATCGCTGCGTTGTCTGGTGAATGCGATGTGGTCATCGCGGGCTCCGGCGACTGAGGATCATGCGCGTCGTGGAGTGTCCACGACAGCATCGAAGTGGCGAAACAGGGCAAGGCCGCCATCACCGTGTGTTCGACGGCATTCCTGACACTGGGCCGCGCGCAGGCGCGCGCGCTGGGCAATGATGCGTTGCCGATCGTGGTGATTCCCCATCCCTTTGGCGGGCGCAAGCGCGAAGACGTGCGCAAGATTGCCGAGCAATGCGTCGATGACATCGCAAAATTGCTGAACGGGACTACATGAACGCACCCACCGACGCTTCTGCCGACCGAGCCGCGACATTCGAGGCGCCGGACGATTTCGACGCCATCAACCGCATTTACCGCGAGCGGCACTGGAGTGACGGCCTGCCCATTGTGCCACCGACTGCGGCGCGGGTCGAACGCATGCTGCGAGAGACCCGGCGCAACCGCGACGAAGTCATTGCCAGCGTTGCGCCGGGTTTTGGCGCGGCCACCGTCGAGCGCATTGCGATCAATGCCGTGCTCGCCGGCTGCGATCCCGAATATCTGCCGGTGCTGATTGCGGCGACTGCAGCGGTGGCCGATCCGGCGTTCAATCTGCAGGGCATCCAGGCGACGACCAATCCGGTCGCCGTGTGGCTTGTGCTCAACGGCCCGCAGGCGCAGCAGTTGCAGGTCAATGCCGCCTTCAATTGCATCGGCCAGGGCGCCTGGGCCAACGCCACGCTGGGCCGCGCGATGCGGCTGATTCTGCAGAACATTGGCGGCGCGCTGCCAGGGGAAATGGATCGCGCGACCCACGGGCAGCCCGGCAAATACACCTTCTGCTGCGCCGAGAACGAGGAGAACCATCCGTGGCAGCCGCTGCATGTCGAGCGCGGTTTTGCCGCCACCGACAGCACGGTGACCGTGGTCGGTGCCGAGGGCACGATGAACATGAACACCCATGCCAAAACCGCAGACGAGCTGGCGCGGGTGATCGCTGAAACCATGGTGCATCCGCCCAGCAACGAATATGTGCATGGCGGAGAACCGTGGTTCATCATCTGCAGCGAACACGCGGAGATTTTTTGTCGCGAAGGCTGGGACAAGGCGCGGGTCAAGCGCGAGCTTTGGGAACGTTCGAAAATGGCGGTCAAACAGTTGAGCGTCAACGAGATCGAACGCGCACGTGCTTCACGCACCCCGGAACTCGGTGAATTAACCGGCGACACTCTGTTGCCGATATCACCGCGACCGGAGGATATCCAGTTGATCGTCGCCGGCGGGCCGGGCACCCATTCGGTGTATGTGCCGTGCTTCGGTAACAGTCGCGCAGTGTCACGCTGCATTGACGAGTAATTTAGCAGGTAATTGCCGAACATATTTTATAAGTAATTGTTTTTATTGTTATTTTTATTGCCCACGACAGTTCCGGCACATGTCAGTTTTCGTAAGCCTGCTGTAAGTCATGAGAATTAAAGTGTCACCGTGCAGTGACCTTTACATCAACAGCAAGTTACGAAAATTCAGAGGCAGACACCATGGGCAGAGGGCGTGTCAAGGCAGAACCGGGCGATCCGAATAATTCGATCGCCACCCGCATCCGCACCGCGATGGCCGCTTGCGGCATGAAGTCTGTAGCCGAACTCGGTCGCCGCATCGGCCTGCCGCGGCAGACGGTGCATCGCTGGATCAACGGTGATACCAAAAACATGACCCATGAAAACCTCTACAAGGTTGCCGATGCGCTGCAGGTGCGCGCGCGCTGGCTGGCCGTGGGTGATACCGCTCCGGCGCAAATCGATCTCGGTGAAGGCGATGTGGTCGGCCTGATCAAAATCTATGAAACGATGTCGGCCGCCGCGCGTGAGCAGTGGCTGGCCATCGGCCGCACGCTGCTGTCGATGCACACTGTGGGCAAGGGCACGCCTGTAGATCCCTACCCGAACCTGATGGCGCCGCCGCAGTCGCCGCAAAGCAGCAACATTTCTTCCCCGGCGCAGTCCACGCAGCGCTGATCCGGTTTTACCCCGCACCGGGGCCATTCCCCGCGCCCCTGATGCATTCCTGATGTGAATCGCTGGCGCAGCACTGCGCCGGCTTGGTAATCTCCCGCTTTACTTGTGATATTGCAGGATGCCGTGCAGGCGGATGATGCACTGCGCGCGTCCGGAAAACGGAGTGATGCCTCGATTCTCGCGGATGATGATGGTGCGCGCGGCGGCCGCGGCTGTTCTGCTGGTTGCGGCGTCGGCGGCCTGCCATGCGGCGGCACCGCGTCCGGAACTCGGCGCCGACGTGCAGACATTCGTGGAGGATATGGTGGAGCGCCACGGTTTCGGGCGCCCGGCGCTGGAGCGGGTTTTCCGCGAAAGAAAATTCATGGCTTTCGTCATTCGCGCCATGGACGCGCCGTCCACGGCGCTGCCGTGGCATGAGTTCCGTGCGCGCCACATCACCGAGGCGCGGATCGGCGGCGGCCTCAAATTCTGGGCAGAAAATGCAGCGGTGCTCGAGCGGGCGGCCGCGGAGTACCAGGTGCCTCCGGAAATCATGGTCGCCACCATCGGCATCGAAACCCTGTTCGGCCGCCTCACCGGCAACGTCAATGTGTTCGACGCGCTGACCACGCTGGCCTTTGGTTACCCGCGGCGCGCGGATTTTTTTCGCGGTGAACTGGAGCAGTTCCTGTTGCTTACCCGTGAAAACGGCTGGGGCCTGAATACCGTCAGGGGGTCGTTTGCCGGCGCCATCGGCGTGCCGCAGTTTATGCCGAGCAGCTACCGGAAATACGCGGTGGATTTCGACGGCGACGGGCGTCGCGACCTGCGCCAGGTCACTGACGCCATCGGCAGCGTTGCCAATTACTACCGGGAGTTCGGCTGGCAGCCGGGCGCGGCGGTGATGGTGCCGGTCGATGTCGGCGGCACGGCGCTCGAACCATTGCTGAGCGCGGGCCTCGCACCGCACACCAGTGTGGCGGAGTTCAGGAAACGTGGTGTGCTGCCGCTGGAACCGGTTGCAGACGATGTGCTGGCGGCACTGATTTCGGTTGAAACCGAGGTCGGCAGACGTTATTGGCTGGGGCTGAACAACTTTTATGTGATCACGCGCTACAACCGCAGCATCAATTACGCGATGGTGGTGCAGGAACTGGCGTGGACACTGCGCCAGCAGCGTTCGCGCGCGGCAGGGACAACACCTTAAAGCTGCACCCGTCAGTTGCGCGCTTGCGCTGTTGACGGATTCCGCGGGAATGCGACCAGGTGGTCGAGTTCCAGCCGGATGCCGATTTTTTCGCCGATGGCGTGGTTATGGTGGCTGGGCACCAGTGAATACACATGACCGCCGTCGGGCAGGCGCAGTGTGTACAAAAACTCCGCGCCGCGGAACGCCTTGTGCAGCACCGTGGCCTGCAGCGGGCTTGCATCATCATGCAGCACGTCGTCGGGTCGCAGCAGCACATCGACATTGGTGCCCGCGGGCCAGTGCGGCGCGGTATCCGGCACGAATTCCCCCAGTTCCAGCCGGATGCAGCCGCTGTCGATGATGGTGCCCGGCAGGAACAGGCCCTGGCCGATGAAATCCGCGGCATATCGTGTCTGCGGTTCGTGATAAATCCGGTACGGCGTGTCCCATTGCTCGATGCGGCCGTCCCTCATGATGCCAATCTTGTCGGCGATGTTGAAGGCCTCATGCTGATCGTGGGTGACCAGCACTGCGGTGATTTTTTCGCGCTTGAGGATGTCGCGGACCTCGATGCTCAGCCGTTCGCGCATGTCCACGTCGAGGTTGGAGAAGGGCTCGTCAAGCAGCAGCAGTTGCGGGCGAGGCGCCAGCGCGCGGGCGAGGGCGACGCGCTGCTGCTGGCCGCCGGACAGTTCCTGCGGATATTTGGTGCCGAGGCCGGTGAGGCCGACCACCTGCAGCAGTTCCCCGACCCGCGCATCGCGTTCGTTTGCAGTGGCACCGCGCAGGCCGAAGGCGATGTTGCCGGCGATGGTCAGGTGCGGGAACAGCGCGTAATCCTGGAACACAACGCCAATCCTGCGCTGTTCCGGAGGCACCACAATGTTTTTTGTGCTCATCACCACGCCGTCGAGCGCAACCGTGCCGCTGAGTACCGGTTCAAAGCCGGCGATGCAGCGCAGCACGGTGGTTTTGCCGCAACCACTGGCGCCGAGCAGGCAGGCAATCGTGCCGGGCTCGACTTCAAAGCTGACGCCCTGCAGCACCGGCGTGCGGTCGTAGGCGTGGCAGACATCAGTGAAAGCGAGATGCGCAGTCATCGCGAAATTATAGCGGTTTTGCTGCTGATAATGATTCTTGTTAAAATGTTTTTCTTATAAATTTCCGTAACTTAGGCTCGCTCGAATCGTTTCGGCCGAATCCCGGTGACCACCACTACATTCCCGCAACCTGTCACGGCAGCACCGGCAATGCGCACGCGTATGCCGCGGCTGCTGACGGTATTTGCCGTCGCACTGGCCGCCGTGCTGGCCTTGCCGGTGATCGTGGTGTTGCTCAATCTGCTGACGCCATCCACCGACACCTGGCGCCATCTTGCGAGCACGGTGCTTGGTGACTACATCACCAACTCACTGCTGCTGATGCTGGGCGTCGCTTTCGGCGTGATCATTGGCGGCGTCTCGACCGCGTGGCTGACGACCATGTGCCGCTTCCCGGGGCGGCGCGTGTTCGAATGGGCGCTGCTGCTGCCGATGGCTGTGCCGGCGTATGTGATGGCCTATGCCTATACCGATCTCTTGCAGTTCGCCGGCCCGGTGCAGTCGGCTTTGCGCGAGCTGACCGGCTGGGGCGTGCGGGAATACTGGTTTCCCGATGTGCGTTCGCTGGGTGGCGCCATCGTCATGCTGGCGCTGGTGCTGTATCCCTATGTGTATCTGCTGGCACGCGCGGCTTTTCTCGAACAATCCGACAGCATGCTCGAAGTGGCGCGGGTGTCCGGTTACGGGCCATGGGGCACGTTCCGCCGCGTCGCGCTGCCGCTGGCGCGCCCGGGCATTGTTGCCGGCACGGCGCTGGCGCTGATGGAGGCGCTGGCCGATTACGGCACCGTGGCTTATTTCGGCGTGCAGACATTTACCACCGGGATTTTCCGTGCCTGGTTTTCGCTGGGCGACCATGCCGCGGCGGCGCAGTTGTCGGCGATGCTGCTGGGGTTCGTATTCCTGTTGCTGCTGATTGAGCGCATCAGCCGTCGCGGTGCAGCCTTTCATTCGACGTCGCACCGCAAGCGGCTGCGCAATGTCTATCACCTGCGCGGTGTGCGCGCCGCCACCGCCGTGCTGTTCTGCGTGGTGCCGCTGGTGTTCGGTTTCCTGTTGCCGGTGGGTGTCATGGCTCACATGGCGATCACCTCGGGTGATGCCCAGTTCGGCACGCGGTATCTGACGCTGACCGGCAACACGGTAACACTCGCCGCGGTGACCTCAAGTCTTGCGGTGGCGCTGGCGCTGGTCGTCGGTTACGCCGGACGCGTGTCGCCAACGCGCATGGTGCGCGCGGCCAACCGCGTTGCCGGCCTGGGCTACGCGGTACCCGGCGCGGTGATCGCCGTTGGTGTGCTGATCCCCGTGACCCGGCTTGACCACGTGCTGGCCGGCTGGATTGAAGCCGCGACCGGCGCCAATCCCGGATTGATCCTGACTGGAGGCATTGCCGCGCTGGTTTATGCCTATCTTGCGCGATTTTTTGCGGTGTCGCTGCAGACGGTGGATGCCGGGCTGGCCAAGATCACGCCGTCGATGAACGATGCTGCACGGTCGATGGGGCTGGGGCCGGGCGAGACGCTGATGCGGGTGCATGCGCCGTTGCTGTGGCGCAGTGCGCTGACGGCGGGGCTGCTGGTGTTTGTCGATGTGATGAAGGAGTTGCCGGCCACCTTCGTGATGCGGCCGTTCAATTTCGACACGCTGGCAGTGCAGGCCTACAACCTGGCGGCCGATGAGCGGCTCGCCGAAGCGTCAACGGCAGCGCTCACCATCGTGCTGGTGGGGCTGCTGCCGTTGATTGTGCTGTCGCGGATGATACTCAGGCCGGGGCCCGGGCATCATCCGGATGAATAATCAGGATGATCGATTTGTCCTGATTTCAAAATCCGTTCGGGCTGAGCCCTTCGGCGTACTCAGGACAGGCCCTGACGAAGCCTGTTTGCCATTCGACAGGCTCAGGGCGAACGGGTATGGGTTAGGCTGGATCGGCACCTGATTACTTGTAACCGACGCGGTCGAAGATTTTCTGCGCCGCCGGCTGGTTTTTGCCGAGTACGCCGATATTCAGCGTATCCATCTTGAACGTGCCCAACGAGGCCAGTGCCTTGTTGTTCAGCGCCGCGCCCTTGACCACCGGCCATTCGTTGTTGCCTTCGGCGAAATAAGTCTGCGCCTCATTGCTGGTCAGGTATTCGAGGAATTTAATTGCGGCGTCCTTGTTGCGGGCCGTTTTGATCACACCGGCGCCGGAGACGTTCATGTGGGTGCCGAAGCTTTTCTGGTTGGGCCAGATCAGGCCGGTCGCCGCGATGACTTTCTGGTCTTCGGGCCTGGTCGATTTCATCAACCGCACGTAGTAGTAGCTGTTGGCGATCGCCACGCCGCATTCGCCGGAGGCTACGGCGGTGATCTGGTCGGTGTCGCCGCCCTTGGGTGAACGCGCAAAATTGTCGACTACGCCCTTGGCCCATTGTTCGGTTTTGGCTTCGCCGAGGTGCTCGATCAGCGCGCTCATCAGCGAGAGGTTGTAGATATGACCGCCGGAGCGCGTGCAGACCTTGCCCTTCAGTTTCGGGTTGGCAAGGTCTTCGTAGTTCTGCACGTCGGCGGGATTGACGGTGAGCTTGTTGTAGACGATGACACGGGCGCGGGCGGAGAAGCCGAACCACTGGCCGTCATGAGTGCGCATGTTGGCGGGCAAACGTTCGTTCAGCACTTTCGACTGGATCGGCTGGAACAGGCCTGCCTGTTCGGCGCGCCACAGGCGGCCGGCATCCACGGTGACCAGCACATCGGCGGGGCTGGCCGCGCCTTCATTGACGATGCGCGCGATCAGCGGATCTTCGCCGGCTTCGATACGGTTCAGCTTGATGCCAGTGGCCTTGGTGAAGCCGCTGTACAGCGCCTCATCGGTCTGGTAATGGCGCGAGGAATACAGGTTCAGTTCCTGGGCAACAGCGGTGGTGGCGAACAAACCGGCCAAGACGAGCGTCAGAGTGCTGAGGCGCATAAAAATATCCTTTAAAAACAATTGGTTATATAATTCAGTGCTGACAGTGATATCAGGCCCGTAATATTAACAAGAATTATTCTCAATATCAAATTTAATGAGAATCATTGTTGTTCATGGCAGGCAAGGACACAGGCTGGCACAGGCAGCGGGCGCGGCATTTGATCGGGAACAAAGGGGCGAGAACTAAGGGGCGAGAACTAAGGATCGGGAAACAGGGGCCTGAAAAAAACAGGCGGAACCGGTAAAAACCGGCCGGAGGAGCAACTAAATCGGCAGGCGGCGGGCGCCGTTGTAGCGGTTCTGCCAGTAACGCTGAGTCATGTCGACGATTTCGACGGCGCCGCCGCGGCTGGGCGCGTGCACGAAGCGTGATTCACCGAGATAAATGCCGACATGGGAAAACGGTTTGCGCAGCGTATTGAAAAACACCAGATCGCCGGGCTGCAGTTCGGATTTGTTCACGGTGGCGCCGACACGGCTGATTTCCTGGGCGGTGCCGTGCAGCGTCCGGCCGGTGATCTGGCTGTAGACATAGCGAATCAGTCCGCTGCAATCAAAACCGGTGTCCGGCGAGGTGCCGCCCCATTTGTAACGCACGCCGATGAAACTCAGTGCGCGCAGCGCGAATTCCTGAGCCTGGCCGAATACACTGTCGGCGGCTTGCAGCGCGGAATGGCTGAACTCCGGCGGCTGGCCGGCCTCGTCCGCGAGTGCGGGCAAGGGCAGCAGCGCCAGGGCAATGAGCAGTATCCGGAATCGTCGCATGGCCGGACTGTAATCAATAACAATATGATTGTAAAGGTGAAGTTGTCATTATTCCGGGAGCTGCGCGAGGCGGGTAAACTCAACCATCCTGCATGCCGTTGAAGGTGTTATGAGCAAAATTATGAACAGAAGCTGCATACGCGGCTTGGGCTGGGTGGCCGCGATGCTGTGTTTTGCGCTGGTGCCGGTGGCCGGCGCGCAGACCACGGTGGAATTGGTACCGCTCAAATACCGCAAAAGCGAGCAGATGATCCCGGTGCTCCAGCCCCTGCTTGGGCGTGATTCCAGCATCACCGGTTTTCAGAACCAGTTGGTGATCCGCGCCACGCCTGCGGAGCTTGCGCAGTTGAAACGCCTGCTGGCCGAAATCGATACCGCACCCAAGCGCTTGCTGATCACCGTGCGCCAGGACACCGATCTGGACCGCGATCGCCGCGAAGCCGAACTGTCGGGCAGCATCGGCAACGACAATGCCCGCATCACCGTGCCTGGCAGCGGTTCGCGCAGCGGCGGCAATGTGACCTTGGGCGACGGCGATGACCGGCTGCGCGGCCGCGTTGTTGACTCGCAGCGCTCCACCAGTTCCAGCACCTCGCAGTCGATCCAGGTGCTCGAAGGTTACAGCGCGTTCATCCGTGTTGGTGAATCGCGCCCGGTGCGCAGTCGCCAGGTGGTGCGCACGGTGGTCAACGGCCAGGTCGTTGATCGCGTGGTCGAGGGCACCGACTACCGCGATGCCAGCACCGGCTTCAGCGTGGTGCCGCGGGTGCAGGGCAACAGGGTCACACTGGACATCGACCCGCAGCGCGAGACCTTCGATGACGGGCGGCGCGGCACGGTCAACGTCCAGCGTGTGGTGACCACGGTGTCAGGCCGCCTCGGCGAATGGATGGATCTGGGCGGCGTCAATGAATCACGCAGCGACGTGCAATCCACGCTCCTTGGCCGCAGCAGCACCAGCAGCAATGAGCGGCGCGGCGTGCAGGTGAAGGTCGAGGAATTGCCTTAGCGCGTCCTTCAACAGGCTCAGGGCGCACGGATTTATTAAGCAGTCGTAGGGCGGGAGGAGTGAAACGGATCCCGCCGCTCAGTTTAGAACGACGAGCCCGGCTGTTTCAAAAACGCGGTTTCTTCCGAAATCGATACGCGCCCCAGAATCTGATTGCGGTGCGGAAACCGCCCGAAGCGGTGTATGACATCGCGGTGGCGCACCGCGTAATCGACATAGCCGGTGAAGGTTTTGCGGTCGGTGTCCGGCACGCCGGCGGCGAGTGCGGTGAACAGCGCGACGCAGCGCTCCTGCAATTCCGGTGATTCGGCATGTTCCAGCGGAAGATAAAAAAACACGCGTTCGATGGCGCGTAATGTCCGGTCCGCGTCGACGGCGATGCCGGCCAGTGCCAGTTTGCACGCGAGAGGGTCGTAAGCAAACGCGCGCGCTGTGTCGCGATACATATTGCGCGGGAACTGGTCGAACAGCAGGATCAGCGCCAGCCGTCCGTGCGCATCCTGCGCCCAGCGATCCAGTTTTCCGCTTGCCGCGGTTTCGACGAGATCGCCGAAACGGCCGCGGATGTCGGCATCAACGTTTTCATTTTTTGACCACCACAGTTTCTGCTGTGCCTGTGCGATGGCGGTGTCGCCGCCGGCGCTGCCGAACCAGAAATCAAGGACGGTGTCAGGTGTGATCGTATTTGGCATGGCCGCTTTCAACAGTCGTAGGGCGGGAGGAGTGAAACGGATCCCGCCGCTCAGTTTAGAACGACGAGCCCGGCTGTTTCAAAAACGCGGTTTCTTCCGAAGTCGATACGCGCCCCAGAATCTGATTGCGGTGCGGGAAACGCCCGAAGCGGTGTATGACATCGCGGTGGCGCACCGCGTAATCGACATAGCCGGTGAAGGTTTTGCGGTCGGTGTCCGGCACGCCGGCGGCGAGTGCGGTGAACAGCGCGACGCAGCGCTCCTGCAATTCCGGTGATTCGGCATGTTCCAGCGGAAGATAAAAAAACACGCGTTCGATGGCGCGTAATGTCCGGTCCGCGTCGACGGCGATGCCGGCCAGTGCCAGTTTGCACGCGAGAGGGTCGTAAGCAAACGCGCGCGCTGTGTCGCGATACATATTGCGCGGGAACTGGTCGAACAGCAGGATCAGCGCCAGCCGTCCGTGCGCATCCTGCGCCCAGCGATCCAGTTTTCCGCTTGCCGCGGTTTCGACGAGATCGCCGAAACGGCCGCGGATGTCGGCATCAACGTTTTCATTTTTTGACCACCACAGTTTCTGCTGTGCCTGTGCGATGGCGGTGTCGCCGCCGGCGCTGCCGAACCAGAAATCAAGGACGGTGTCAGGTGTGATCGTATTTGGCATGGCCGCTTTCAGCGTTGTACTCAGCGGTATTTGGCAGCGGTGATGAACTGGCTGAAGGTTTCGCACCAGACGATGACCGTGGTGTAGGCGGCGGGATCCACTGCTTCGGGCACAGGAACGATGAAATTGTCGAAGGTTTTGACATCGCCGACACGCACCATGCGCGGCTTCAGGTGCATAAAATCAGCTTCGGTTTCGACAAATTCCGGCGACAGGTACAGCTTGTAATCCGGCCCCGGAGCAATGCGCCCCATCAGCACGATGCTGTGGTGGCTGACCGAGACTGTGCCTTCACCCCAGTGCAGGAAATCGCTGCCTTTCAGGTCACGGCGGAACTGACCCGTGAATTGCGCGCCACCGGCCTGCGCCTTGATGTCGTTGGCAGAGGGCGCCGCCGGTGCGATGAGGATGGGCAGCAGATAAATACCCGCGGCAAAACCGATGGCCAGCGCTACGGCGTGGGTGATGCCTGACAACAGCCATTTTTTCATTGGTGTTCCCTTCCAGGGCCTGAGCATAAACCAGAATGCCGCGGGCTTGACGCTGCCGCCGCATCTGGTGACCATGGACTGCCTTTCCCGAAATTTCTGCTACCGGAGTGCTGTTTCATGTTCCTCAAACGCGGTTTTGATTCCATCGTCGCCACCTGGCTCGCCGGGTTAGTGGTGTTCCTGCCGCTGGCACTGACGGCGGCCGTGCTGCACTGGCTGATCGGCCTGCTCAACAATTACATCGGCCCGGACAGCATGGTCGGCGGTTTTTTCCTGGCGCTGGGTTACAAGGTTGCAGCCAGTTCCCCGGTGCCGTACCTGCTGGGCACGTTGATGCTGATGGCGGCGATCTACCTGCTGGGAGTGGCGCTGCGCCTCGGCCTGCGCCGCCCGCTGGCGCAGTTTCTCAATGTCACGCTGCGGCGTATACCGCTGATCGGCAGCCTCTACGATTTCACCAGCAGTTTTGTCGGCCTGCTCGACCAGAAACAGGGCGGCATCGGTACCATGAGCGCGGTGTGGTGTTTTTTCGGCGGTGACGGTGTCGCGGTGCTGGCGCTGGCACCGAGCGCGGAACCCGTGGATATCGACGGCCGGAATTATTTTGCGGTGCTGGTGCCGACCGCGCCGGTGCCGATCGGCGGCGGGCTGGTGTATGTGCCGGTGGAATGGGTCAAGCCTGCCAACTTCGGTATTGAAAAGCTGACGGAGATCTACGTCTCGATGGGACTGACGCCACCACCATCCAGCTTAACGCCTGAATCAGTTCAGATCATTGCCGATGCAAAAAGCGGGGCGACGGAAAAAGAACAGAAAGAACAGAAGTAGCGCTGCTGCAGTTCTGATCAGTCTTCAGTCAGCGTCATCAGGATGTCGGAGTACCAGGCGCAGTTCAGTCCCAGCGCCTCGTCCAGGCCCAGATCGCGGGTGCCGATATCGAGCCTTGCCGAGTGCACACCGAGCAGCAGCCATGGCAGTTTGTCGACAGGCGAATCATCTCCCGGAATTCGCATTACCACCGGCGCGCCGCTGGTGCCGCGGTGAGTGCGCGCATCGGTGAGGAAATAACCCTTGCCCTGAAAACGCAGACCGAATGACGACGCCACTGCCGCGCGGCGCGCGACCGGCATGTGGTGCAGCGTGTCGTGAAAACCCAGCGGAAAACCCACCATCACCAGCCGGGCGCCGACCTCGATCTGTTCTGATGGCGAGTACAGGTGCTCCGGCGTGAAGGCGCGGTAAACCACCGTCTCCGGTAGCGCGGCGCGTTCGATTTCAATGACCGCGACATCGATCCCGCCGGCGGAATCGGTGCCCTGACGCCACAGCCGTTTGCCGTTGCGGTACAGCGGGATCGAAAACGCGCTGGACTGCACCATGTTCTCCGGATCGATATGCAGTTCGATTTCGATACGATCCGGCTGATGGCGGCTTGGCACGTCGAGCATCACATGCCGGCTGGTCACCAGGAACAAATGGCCGTCGCGCTCAAAGAAAAATCCGCTGGCGTTGGTCAACTGCCGTTGTTGCTGGAAAGTGATGACGCGGGTTGCGGTGAGGAGCAGGGATTCAATCATTGCCGGGGCAGTTTACCGTATCGGTGATGGTGGCCTGTAAGGAGCGCTGTATCAGCGATATCGCTGTCACGGCATCTTCCAGCCCAGCCATTCACAAATCCCGCGCCCCAGCACCCATTCCTTGTCGGCTTCCTTGAGCCAGGGCGCATCCTTCAGCCACATGTCGACATGCTCGCGGTACGGCACCGGTGAACGCGACCAGTCGCTGCCCCAGAACAAACGCTTCGGCCCGAAGGCCTCGTAGGCGCGTTTGGTATGCGCCTGTATTTTTTTGAATGGATAGGCTTCGGCGATATAGGAGGGCAGCGCGCTGGCCTTGACCGCGACATTGGGGCGTTTGGCGATCGGCAGCAGCTTGTCGAAATTGCGGAAGGTTTCGTCTTCCGGCTTGCCGCTGGTCAGCGCCATGTGGTCCATGACGATTTTGAGATCCGGATAACGCGCGGCGACGTTGTCGATGGCATGCACAAAATCCTGCGGCACCAGCACCATCAGCTTGATGCCGAGTTTTTCCGCCTCGGCCCACACCCAGTCGAACTTGCCTTCCACCAGCGGCTGCTGCAGCACGGGAATATGAAAAGTGAAACGCATGCCGAGCATGCCGGGTTGATTGAGCCAGGTCTTGATCGTGCTGCGCGCATCCGGCGCTTCCGGATTGAAGCGGCCCATGATCGCAAAACGGTCCGGGTGTGCCTTGACGGCAGCGATGGCGAGGTCATTGCGGTCGCCTTCCCAGGACGGCGGCACGATCACCACCCGGTTGACGCCGGCTTCGTCCATGTCCTTGAGCAATTGCTCGTGCCCGAGCGGAATCTCGCGCTGCGCATGAGCGCGCGCGGGCCACGGCCGTTCCGGTGTGTTGGCACCCCAGATGTGTACTTGTGAATCAGCGATCAGCATTAAATCCTCCGGTTACAGGTTTAAACGGCTTGTTATTGAGTGGCGAGTTCAGCCCAGGGCTTGATCTTTGCCAGCTTGCGGCCGAGGGTGCGTTCCGCCACTTCGGTGTCATAAGCGGCCTGCGCGCGCAGCCAGTAGCCGTTCGACAGGCCGAAAAACCGACACAGGCGCAAGTCGGTATCGGCGGTAACGGTGCGGCGACCGGCCACGATTTCACCAATACGCTGCGCCGGAACGTCGATTTCCTTGGCAAGGCGGTACTGGGTGATACCCATGGGTTTAAGGAATTCTCCCAGCAGGAGTTCGCCCGGAGTGACAGGGTTGAGTTTGCTCATATGCTTACCCCTCAGTGGTTGTCCACGATTGCCACGTTTTCGGCGCCTGATGTTGTCCAGCGAAAACAAAGGCGCCACTGGCCATTGATGCGAATACTGTGCTGTCCGGCCCGGTTGCCTTTCAAGGCATCCAGCCTGTTTCCCGGCGGCACCCGCAGGTCGTCCAGGCGACCGGCGATTTCCAGTTGCCGGAGTTTGCGGCGGGCCACATCAACGATGTTGGCAAAGCGTTTAACGCGATCGCTTTGGGCCAGTGCTTCCGTTTCAGCGCATCGAAACGACTTGATCATGCGCAATAGTAACGCGGCGCGTGATGACTGTAAAACACGGCCCTGAACGGAAAGGGCTGACGAGAAGAGCAAAGTCATTCAGAATCGTCCCCCACTGCACCCTGACGCGGGACAATACGTTGTGCAGGCGACAAATAATTATAAGTAATTGTTTTTAAAGGAAAAACTATGAACGGGGCAGAAAGCCTGGTGCGCACGCTGTTGAACGGCGACGTCAATGTCTGCTTCGCCAATCCCGGCACATCGGAAATGCATTTTGTCTCTGCACTCGATCGTGTCGAGGGCGTGCGCTGCATCCTCGGCCTGTTCGAAGGCGTGGTCACAGGTGCTGCCGATGGTTATTACCGCATGGCGGGCAAACCGGCGGCGACCTTGCTGCATCTCGGTCCAGGACTCGGCAACGGACTCGCCAATCTGCACAACGCCAAAAAAGCGCGCTCCGGCATCGTCAACATCGTCGGTGAACACGCGAGTTATCACATCAAACATGACGCGCCACTGACCGCCGACATCGAAGGTGTGGCGCGGCCGATGTCGGACTGGGTGTTGACGTCGCGCTCATCCAGAGCCGTCGCTGCTGATGGCGCGCTGGCGGTGGAAGCCGCGCGCAAGGCGCCGGGGCAGATCGCCACACTGATCCTGCCTGCCGATACCGCTTGGGGCGAGGCGGAGGGGCCGGCGACCGTCAATGCACCGGCCCCGCGTGAACATGTGCCGGACAGCGCGATTGCCGAAGGTGTGCGCGCGCTGACCTCCAGCCAGCCGGCAGCGATCCTGCTCGGCGGTGCGGCACTGCGCGGCAAGGCACTTGACTACGCCGCGCGCATCGCCGCCAAAACCGGCTGCACGCTGATCTCTGAATACAACAACGCCCGCATGGAACGCGGCGCGGGCCGGGCCGTGGTCAAGCAATTGCCCTTCGTCGTCGACAACGCGCTGGCGATGCTGAAGGATGTGCGCCAGTTATTGCTGGTCGGTGCGAAATCGCCAGTGTCATTTTTTGCCTATCCGGGCAAACCCAGCGTGCTGGTGCCCGAAGGTTGCACCGTCACCAAAGTCGCCGGTGCAGAAGCCGATCTCGAAGGCGCACTGGAAGCACTGGCCGATGCGCTGGGTGCACGCAAGACTTCGCCTCTGGTCAATGCGGCGAAACACGATGCGGCGCTGCCCACCGGCAAGGTCACGCTCGACGGCCTGGGTGCTCTGTTCAACACGCTGATTCCGGAGAATGCCGTCATCATCGATGAGGCGGTGACCAGCGGGCGCGCCTTTACTGCTGCCACCATGGGCGCGCGACCGCATGACTGGTTGAACATCATGGGCGGCTCCATCGGCTGGGGCTTGGCCGCGGCAACCGGTGCGGCGATCGCAGCGCCGGACCGCAAGGTGATTGCTTTTGAAGGTGACGGCAGTGCGCTCTACACCCAGCAGGCGCTGTGGACCATGGCACGGGAGAATCTGGATGTGACCGTGGTGATCTTCGCCAACCGCGCTTACAAGATACTCATCGGTGAACTGGTCAATGTCGGCGCCAGTGCACCGGGGCATAACGCCACCGCAATACTGACGCTGGACCGTCCGGCTATCGACTGGGTGTCGATTGCGAAAGGCTTTGGTGTGGCAGCGGGGCGGGCGACTACGCTGGATGAACTGGCGGTGCAATTCAGGCGTGGATTGGCGACCCCGGGGCCGTATCTGGTAGAGCTGGTGATGTAAGGGGAAGCCGCCTGACCGCGGAGCTTGCGCTGTCCCTGCCGACTGCGGTCAGTCCGGCTTCTGCGCCTGGCTGATGCGTTCGCGCAGCGCGGCCAGGGCTTCGCGCTCGGCCCGCACGCGGAAGTGCGCCCCCTCGCCGTCAGCGCGCTCCTCCAGCACTTCGCAGGTTGCGAACAGTTCGCCGCGCAGCTGCTGCGCCGACCAGGGCAGGAACAGCTCGGCCCGGGCCAGGCGGCGACTGAAAAAAGTCCGGATCGCCTTGCGCAGCCGCGCCACGTCATCCGGGTCGACGGCGCTCATCACGATGCACTTCGGAAATTGCGCGCGCAGGGCCTTCGCGCGCGCTGCCTGTGCCTTGGCATCGCCAACCTGGTCGATCTTGTTGAAGATGCGCAGGCGCGGCACCTGGTCCGCGGCAATTTCCGCAAGCACCTGCTCGGTCACGCCGATCTGGCGTTCAAAGCCGGGGTCGCTGGCGTCGATCACGTGCAGCAGCAGCGTCGCCTCGGCGGCTTCTTCCAGCGTCGACTTGAACGAGGCGACCAGGTCGTGGGGCAGGTTCTTGATGAATCCCACCGTGTCGCTCACCAGCACGCGCGGTACGCCTTCGGGCAGCAGTGCGCGCACGGTAGTGTCCAGCGTCGCAAACAGCTTGTTGGCGACCAGCACCTCGCTCCCGGTCAGTGCGCGCATCAGGGTGGACTTGCCGGCGTTGGTGTAGCCGATCAGCGCCACGCGCGCGATGCCCTGGTTTTCCTGGCGCCGCGCCCGTTGTACCCGGCGTTCGAGGTCGAGGGCCGTGATCTCCTGCTTCAGCTCGGCGATGCGGTCGCGGATCTTGGCGCGGTCCGCCTCGCCCGCGCTCTCGCCGGCACCACGGCCGCCGACGCCGCTGCGCTGCCGCCCCTGCGGCCCGGCCAGCTTGGCCGCCTCGCGCAGGCGCGGCGCCAGGTAACGCAGGCGTGCGATTTCCACCTGCGCCCGCGCCGCGTTGGAGCGCGCATGGCGGTGGAAAATTTCGAGGATCACCATGGTGCGGTCCAGCACGTCGCAACCGATCTCGTTTTCCAGGTTGCGCGCCTGCGAGGGCGAAATGTCGTGGTCGACCAGGACAAAGGCAGCGCGGCGGGCATCGGACCCGGTCAGGGCCTTGGCCGCCTCGCGCGCCGCGACGGCGCCGTGGCGCGCGCTGCGTTTTTCCCCGTGCCGGGGCGCGTCCGGTGTCGTCCCGGCGGGCAGGTCCTCCGCAGCAGGATCCGGCGCGGCCTCGCCCTGCACAAAGCGGCGCAACTCCTCACGCTTTCCGGTGCCCAGGTAAGCCGTCGCGTCGAAAGTGGCGCGCTTTTGCGTGAACGTGGCCACCACTTCGAAGCCCAGCGTTTTGGCCAGTTCGCGCAGCTCGCTCAGTGAGGACTCAAACTCCGGGTCGCTGACTCCGGTGAGCTGCACGGCAACGACGACAGCGCGTTTTGTGGTGACTTGGACGGCCTGGGACATGCGGTGCGGACTTTTCGGTGGTGGAAGAGGGTGAGGGCACATGGTACGGCCTGGACGGCCGGTTTGTCGCCTGCAGCGGAATGGCGGCTGGTGCCGGATGGCTGCTGCACCGGCGCAACAACGGTGATATGGGGACGGAGCTCAATACATTTTCGGGAAAGTATTTGGGCTCCGTCCCCATATAACTCGCCGATCTTCTTGAAATGCAGAGAAGGATGCCGAGAATCCGATTTCAGAAGTTCGAAGTTCTTGTCTGCAAGGGCGCGAACATCGTTCGCGCGGCGTTCCGTGCAGCGCCCAAAACTTCGGCGACGCGAAATGCTTCAAATCTCCCGGGCCTTGCCAGCCTGATAATCCACGAGCGCTTCGGAAACGAGGCCGTGCAACTTTCCAGCCTTCGAATCAGCCTCAAGCTGCTTATCCCAGAGTAGGTGGTCAAATTCGATAAACCACTCTCGAAATTTCGCCAACTCGTTGATCGGGAGATTCTGGATTCTGTGTTCAAGCTCTTCGAGGTTACTCATGATTGATCACGATTTGTATGAGTCAACAATCGCGATTCTACGCCCGCCCGTATTCGTTGCATAACGTGGAGTTCAGTGGTGCCGGAACGGCGTCCGCTGCGGCGCAAAGTTAGATGCAATTTCTATGACAGCTTGCTTGAGACTAAGCGGTTCAGGCTAATACCAGACTCTGCTGCCTGGATGGCAAGATTACGGTGAGTTTGCGGTGGTATGCGCACCATAAACTTTCCACTAAATGCCTTCGTCGCGATGGGTTCGGGTGCTATTTCGTGACTCTTACGCATGTCTGCGATGCATTCTTTCACGAGCCGGCGAATTCCTTGTAACGCCTTTTCCGGCGTTTTCTCCAGCCAGCTCAAGCTCGGAAACTCCACGCATAGTCCAACGTGTTCTCCGTCTTCTTCAGACCAGGTAACACGGTACGTATATCTGTCAATTTCTTTATTCATCATTTCTCTCCAGACGGTCGATAGCCAGCAGAACCTGGCGTACCTGATAGGGTTTTGCCTTAGCTCGGTCATTTTGAATATTGATACGAGGATCGCCTTGCCACGGGGTCTTGTAGATTCGGTGACTTGTGCCAGATTGCCTCGGCTTCCCGAAATATTTGTCGCAAACCTTACAAAGCGCATTGAAGCTGATCCCTTTCGGGTTTTGCCTCATCAGTTTGACGATATCGTCTGCCGAAGCCATGGGTTAAATAGTATCACTATTGGTACTACTCGGCAAGGAAGGAAGGGGATTAAGGTGAACGGCGCGCGTCTAAGGCATATAACGTCGCCGTTCAACGGCACGCCGCTTTTTGGCGCGACCGTTGCCACGGCTTGTTATGCCCCATGTTGGCAATTTGCTACTTGCCGGCTGCCGCCAGCAGTGCTTTGGGATTAGTGTGTGCGATTGTCAGTAGAGTGCGCGCGGCACCGCTGGGCTGCTTGCGGCCTTGTTCCCAACCCTGAAGCGTGCGCACGGAGACGCCCAGCAGTCTGGCAAACTGTGATTGCGACAAACCCGTGCGTTCGCGCGCTTCAATTGCGGGGGACAGGACGACCTGGGTCTTTCCAGCCTTCATTTGCCGCACGGACTCAATCAACTCGGCAGCAAGGTCGCACTTTGCTTCATAGGCACGAAGCTTTGCGCCGGTGAGCGGTTTAACTTTCAATGACACGTCGGATCTCCTTTAACTTGGGGCCGGTGATATTGTCTGTCTTGGACTTCGCGTAAATGAGTAGAAGCGCGATTTCTTCCTCGACAGTTCGTGTGAAGTAGACGACGCGAACACCGCCAGACTTACCAGTGCCAGCTCACCGCCAGCGGACCTTTCGTATGCCGCCAGAACTGGGCACCACGTCTCCGGCGCTTGGAAAGTCGGCGATGAATGCAGCGAACTCACCTCGATCTTCCTCGTTCCAGTAGTTCGGCCATTGTTTCCCGAACATTAAAGTTTCGACTACCGTGAACATGAGTGAACTATACGCCCAAGGCGTATAGTTGTCCAGTTGGCAAATTCAGGGGGCATAACGTCCGCGTTGAACGGCGCGAGCAAGGGAGCGAAGCGACGCTTGCGAGCGTCCGTCTTCGAACGCGCGGTTAGCCGTTTCCTCGCAAAAGAATAGTGTCATCGAAGATTACCCAGGCAGGATTGGCTCGATGATCTTGTCATCCGTGAGCGCTGGCTCAAGCCTGAAGTCCTTTGGCCCTCCATGATTGAGAAGTCTAAATAGGCCAGTGCATTTTTGACCGCTAGAAGACACACTGACAGCGATCAGATATCTCCCCAACGGCAGTTTCCAGTCTGGGTGTCTCCACGGTGGATCAGAAAAGTAGCTCAGATTACTCCACCCGTAACACTCATCCTCGGAGTCAAACTTCACCGCAATGTCGATCGGCGTGAATTCACCTGGGTACACGTCGACGCGCGAGTCTGCGGAAAGACGCATTGGATCAACCAAGAAGCCATGCAATTCGCCGAGCACAATCTGCATGGGAACGGGTTGAGGCGAGCGAGCAAAGCGAATCGGCATTTGGTCTTTGAAGAACCTCTGGCCATCCAGGTGATGAAAGGAAATGGCGCCACGGCATTGCAGCGCCGGACTTCTGGACATCCAACGAAAGAACGGAGGTAAGGGGTCGTTGATCAAATCCACTGTAAGGGCGTGACCGCGCTTGGCTGGTCGGTCTTCGGGATATGGAGCGTCTACCGCGGGCGCGATTCGCAAGCGAAGCTTGGGCCGCCGAACCATTTCGACAGTAATCGTTGTGAGGATGGCGACGATCGCGCCTGCAACAATGCTGATAACAGTTTCCAACATCGCGCCCCCAAGAATCTGCAGACGGCTAACGACTTGTTGAGCGGCGCGCGCGACGCCGCATGGACAGCGACACCATTACAGGCATACCACTCACGCTGACTCGCGTCCGCTCGAACTAAAGTTAGCGTGCGTCTCTTGCTTCATATGCGAGTTTTCCTAGGCCTAGCACTACACCGAGAACTACCCAGTCCGCCTTCGGTGGCATGGACCCGCTAAGCCAAAGATATACAGCGTAAACCATAGCCGCCGCTACGAATGGAAATGGGTGTAGTACGGCCAAGAGAGGTGACCACCGGAGGATTTGCAGAAATCCCTGCCACGGCGAAAGTCGAAGGGACGGAGTGGTCGCTGCTAGTGAGACCCGCCGTTGGCCAAAGACCACCCAGATAGCACCAGCCCAGATCATCAAAACCAATGATCCGATGTACCCGATGATCGAGCCACCGAAGACGAGGATGGCAATTTCCCAAATGGACGAGAGGCTCACGGATTGGCGCGCACGCTAACGTAGAGCTAACCGGCGCTGCGCGGCTTTATCGCGCATCGTCCAGCGACCGAAGGGAGCGAGGTTGAGCGCCGGGTTAGCTTTCATTTACAAACTTTCGCATCCATTGCGCTACGAACGGCTTCTCTTTCACCACGCACATTAGCCAATTCACTCGCTTCAATTCCATCGCCTTGACCATAGCCATACCAAAAGGCTTGGGTTTCACTCGTTTTAATTCTCTGTTGCTGCGCAGTTACCAACTGATTCTCTCGCCTCGATAAAGACCCCAGTTCTGCCGATAAGCGCGAACATTCAAAATTTTCGTATTTGAGTCCAGATACGTAAGCCCCAGTAATTTGTGATGTGGGTGTTGGCATGTTCATGCAACCCGCTAGTAGTGCTAGTGTGACAACTGCCAGAATTGCCAGCCTTGATTGTTTCTTCATAATTTCCCCTTGTGATTGAAAGCTAACGTTCGCAGTCAGCGGCGCGCGCCGCTCTTGCGCGCGTCCGATGCACTGCGGGGTTAGGCGTCATTGTCAATACTTTGCCAGTGGCCGCAAAGTTCACAACTTCCACCCCGCATAGGAACCGTTAGCTGTTCGCACACATCGCAACATGATGGATAGTCCCCTTTTGCCCTTAGCTTTGCTTCCAACCTGGTGCCGTGGGCCCGAGAGAACTCGTACAGTTCATCGAGTAGCATTCGCCATGTGTCGTCGCGGCGAAACTCCTGAGCAAGATCGACGCCGAGGTGGTCCTTAGCGAAGGAAAAGGCAAAACTTAGGGCGTTTCCAACAATTACCTTCGCCTCCTTTTCCGTAGCCCGCCATTCGTAATGCTCGATCGCGTTGCGTGTCTTGCGAAGCGATTTCAGGCTTCTTTCGTCATCAGGTGAAAATGCCAAGCCGCCAATCGACTTTAGCCTATCGATGGCGGCATTTACGGTGACAGTGCGCGCCTCAAGGCTGGGATAGCGATCTACGTTTTCCCAGACAAACGCGGGATTGATGTGCCGGAGCCGCTCCTTCAGCAGTAGCTCGATGCAATGTGCTGCGCTTGTGATCGCGTGCTTTAGTCGTGCGTGATCCGATCCAATGTCTTTCAGGGCGAGTAATTCGACTGCCTGCCGTAGTGAGTCAGTTGCATTGCGAAGCAAATCAAACTCAATTGGTTTGCGGCCGCGGACGGGACTCGAAGCAGCCACTGTCCCTACCGCGAGAGTTTGAAAAAAAGTGGAAGTAAGAACACTGCGCCTATGCCGACAATGATGAACACGCCATCGTGCAATCCGCCGAGCACAAGGAAACCACCAATGAGTGTGCAAACCGAGACGGGAAACCACCCCCAGCCACCAACTCGCTTCTTTGCGCTGGCGGAAACCTCAGTTGCGACGCTCGACGTTGTTTCAACGATGTGACTGGCTTTGTTTGCTAGGCGTTCATTTCGTTCTAACTTTGCAATATCTCTTCGCAACTCAAGTTCGCGCTTGTGGCGTTCAAGTTCCTCAAGATCTGCCATACCCCCTCCCTGACGAAATGGACAACTCTAGCGCCATGGCGCAATGACGCCTAACGTGAAGTAGTTGACATTTTTAGTTGCCAAATTTAGGTGACATTTTTAGTTGACATATTGCACCTGATTAGTGCGCATCATAAGCTCGCCTCGCGTCATCCTCAACCCCTCCGGTGCGTTGATTTAATGGTCTGACTGCAGATCATACCGGGGGCGAAAATGACGGCGGATGACACCAATCCAGGGGTGGCTGCGGCCACAGCCAAACCAAAATTGCTGCAACTGGTGCGGGACGCCATCCGGCGCAAGCACTACAGCCCGCGCACTGAGGACAGCTACGTTCACTGGATCAAGCGCTTTGTTTATTTTCACGGCAAGCGCCATCCTGCCGAGCTGGGCGAGCCGGCGGTCACGGCTTTTCCCAATCACCTTGCCCGCGACCGTAACGTAGCGGCCTCAACACAAAACCAGGCGCTGTCCGCGTTGCTATTCCTGTATCGCGAAGCGCTGGCCAGGCCGCTGGACTGGCTGGACGGCCTTGATCGTGCGAAACGCCCCGCACGTACGCCGACCGTGCTCACCCGCGCCGAAGTCAATCTGATTCTGGATCGGCTGCAGGGCACGCGCTGGATCATGGCCGGCCTGCTGTATGGCGCGGGACTCCGGCTGCGTGAATGCCTGAAGCTGCGGGTAAAGGATATTGATTTCGGATACGGGCAAATCA
>Ga0163151_10001058_pt1 | contig 47604 bp, 45 predicted proteins | sample OliLakLV19MP5IB2_FD_145596 | JGI IMG/M metagenome (GOLD analysis project Ga0163151, IMG submission 145596) | Freshwater microbial mat bacterial communities from Lake Vanda, McMurdo Dry Valleys, Antarctica - Oligotrophic Lake LV.19.MP5.IB-2 | ecosystem: Environmental > Aquatic > Freshwater >...
GGTTCGACGTGGATGGCAGGCGGTGTAGCGGGTTGCGATGCGGCCGGTGGCGACAGCGCGAAAAGCAAAGCAACAAAAGGTCAGTCCGGGGGCAAGGACTTTGCAGTGCATGGTGAAGCTCCAAATTCATGATGCGTTAGATAATTCGCACAAGGAAAGCCCCCGGCCAATGTGCTCATCCAGACTATTGCGAGAAGGGGCCGGGAGCGAGCGCCAACACACAGGCAGCATCAGTAGATAGGTCGGCCCGCGTCTGTTCATCGATAGAGGGTAAAAGCCAGTGTCGGCGTGTACCCAACATTGAAGCGAGAGCGGACTCGCATTTGATGGGAACCGTAGCACTATCTGAAGCAACTATACAATATCTCTTTGTATAAAGACTTCGTGTTTGTCGCCTAAGCATCTAATTTTCGATGCCGCATCCCAGCCAGCGCGGCCATGCAAAAGTCTATTCACCGGCCTCAACATAAGATCGTTTGTGCCGAGTTACGTGCTGTGCGCGAGGCAGCAGGATTGACGCAAACTCGATTGGCGAAGCGTTTCAAAAACACCCAGGCTTGGGTGTCGTCGGTTGAAGTAGGCATCACTCGACTGGACACGGTGCAGGTATGGGAGTGGTGCCGCGCATGCGGCGCGACGCTGGCCGAGGTCGCTGCGGCGATGGAGAACGGATTCGTTGCCGCAGCGTCGTTGGATCGAAAGCGCGGGAAGAACGCGCCAGTCGCAAGCAAGGGCGACATCGCGGCTAGCGTTGCGCGGCGCAAATAGCGGACGCAAGTTACGACTTGATGTCCAACGGCGACCTCCAGAGAGATCACGATGATTCGCCTCTGTGGCTAGTACCGCAACCCAGAAGTATCGAGACATGAAAGCGCGACTTCGCAGGTGTGGCGTCGTTGCGAACCGTGTCAAGGCCACCAGCCTGGCCTGCGGTCCGCGCCTAGCCAAACCAGCGAATCCATCGCTTTCATTTGTCCCGATACTTCTGTGTTGCGGTACTAGTAGTCCGATTTCAAGAAAAACACATGCGCGCCTACCGCAATGTCAATCGATGCTGAGTAGGTCCAGGTAACAGCGGCGTTGGCACGCCCCGAGCCCAGTCGTCATGACCGGCGCCGTGGAACGGCGACAGTGGGTGCGGGCTCTGGCCACCGTACAACATCAGGTAGCTCTGGTCTTCGTGCCCCGGCGCAATGGCAAAGCGCTGCGAAGCGCCGAAGTCAGGCGATTGTACGCGCGGCATATTGTTGTCGCCCGGCAGCGGCTGGCGCGGCATGTCGAGTCGACGTGCGAGAAAACCGGGTAGTGCGCCCGACAGTGGATGATGGATATTGCTGGTGTTGCGCTCGCCCCAGTTGCGTGACGCAATGCCACATTGTGAGACGAAGCACACGAAGTCAGAGCAGCCGCACCAAGAAGGCAGGCAAGGATTCGTTTCATCCGCAGATTCCATTTTCCTTTGGTGTTCAAATGCCGTAAGAGCAATTGCGCTTCGGCCACGAGCTTACGCTTAACAGTACTGCTTTCGGGACCATGTCTTTTCGGTCATCGCTGGCATGAACCGCGATGACTTGCTTCCACACGAAATGGCATAGTCCCCTAGGGGCGCTTGGCCGTTGTAAGTGACGTCACTTTTCACCACATCACGCACTATGACAATCGGCTATCATATGACCGATAATCATGATAGTTTACGATTATGATTGAACGCCCCGCTTCTCTGGAGGCCATTCGGGCGGCGCTTGCGCGCAGCCGGATTGTCACGCTGATCGGCCCGCGCCAGTGCGGGAAGACGACGCTTGCGCGCGAGTTTCTCGCGGAAGATTCGGCGAACTATTTCGATCTGGAGGATCCCGCCAGCCTGGCTCGCCTGGCTGAGCCGATGACGGCGCTGTGCTCGCTGAAGGGGCTGGTGGTTATTGATGAGGTGCAGCGTCGGCCCGATTTGTTTCCGGTGCTCAGGGTGTTGGTGGACCGTAAGGGATTTGCGGGCAGATTTCTTATTCTCGGCAGCGCCTCCGGCGATTTGCTGCGGCAGTCGTCGGAGACACTGGCGGGCCGGATGGAGACGCTGACGCTACGTGGTTTCAGCCTGGGTGAGTTGGGCAATCCGGCACCCGAGCTGCATTGGTTGCGCGGCGGGTTTCCGCGGTCTTATCTCGCGGCCAGCGCTGCCGATAGCACGGCCTGGCGCAAGAATTTCATCCAGACTTTGCTGGAGCGCGATCTGCCGCAATGGGGAGTGCGCACGCCGTCGGCAGCTTTGTGGCGATTCTGGACCATGCTGGCGCACTACCACGGGCAGACCTGGAACGCGGCGGAACCCGCCCGCGCCATGGGCGTGAGTGAATCCACAACACGCCGCTATCTCGATGTGCTGACGGATGCGTTCATGGCGCGCCAGTTGCAGCCTTGGCACGCCAATGTGCGCAAACGCCAGGTCAAGGCGCCTAAGATTTATATCCGCGATTCTGGCCTGTTGCACCAGTTGCTGGGCATTCGCAGTGATAGAGAACTTCAGACGCATCCCAAGATTGGCGCCTCGTGGGAAGGTTATGTCGTGGAGGAGGTGTTGGCCGCAGTGCAACCTGATGAAGCGTATTTCTGGGCGACGCATCAAGGCGCTGAAATCGATCTGGTATTACGCAAGGATGGGCGATTGTTAGGCGTCGAATGCAAACGCACGGACGCGCCGCGACTGACGCCATCCATGCGCATCGCGCTGGAGGATTTGCAACTCGAACGTATCGCCGTGGTTTATCCGGGTTCGAAACGATTTTCGATCACGTCGGTGGTCGAGGCCGTGCCTTTGCACGATGTATGGCGGGGCAGTCTGTTTATTGGGCGATAAGCTGATGGACTTCCGCATCGCCGACTTGCTGCGCATTCTGCCCATCCTGTACATCCTGTCAAAAAGTTTTCTTGCAGACAGGATGAACATGATGTGCAGGATAAGAACCAAGGCGACTGAATCCCATCAAATCCGCATGCAGACGGATCGTCTGCTCGGCCCGGTCATGACCGACGTGGGTGGCCACAGCGAGGACCGGAGCGATACGGTTTCCGCGTCAACGGACCGCCGCCGCCGATACGTTCGCTCAAGAGCGAAAGCGAGGAGACCAAGACCGTCAACAATTGGATTATGGAACGAGCAAAGTTCGGTGTGCTGCCGCACGAGTTCGGCGTGTTCGTCCGATCCGCCGCGCAACTGGATCGTGCGCGAGCTGCCGTCAAGGAATTGGGTATGGCATTCAAGATTCTCGATGAGCATGTCGAGACTGCCAGCGGCCACGTCTCAATCAGCACTATGCACCTTGCCAAAGGTCTGGAATTCCGCGCCGCGGTCGTGATGGCCTGCGACGACGAGATCATCCCCTTGCAGGAGCGCATCGAGACGGTCGGGGACGCCACCGATCTGCAAGAAGTCTATGACACCGAGCGCCACTTGCTCTGCGTTGCCTGTACAGGGGCGAGGGATCATCTGCTGGTGACGAGCGTCGAACCCGCCTCGGAGTTCCTCGATGACATGCGTAGTTAAATGTCCCTTGCAATAGTGAAGCGTCAGCTATTGGATCGCCCGGCACGCCGCTTGCTCGCTACGCGGCAAGCGGCGTGCCGGACTGCGGCGGTGGCAAGCTGATACGCCGGGCAATGCACCGGCGGCTTCGTTCGATGCCGCTCCCTCCGTTTCCGCCCGCTCTCCGCCACGGCACCCTTCGTTCCAAACAACGGGACCAAGGGCTTGCGGCTCCGAGCGGGCTGCGCCGTGCCGAACCTGAGCGCCGCCGGATGCTACGCAACCGGCTCAGTGGCTTCGGTCGGCTTGGATTCCCTTGGTTGCCGCTTGCGCGGGTCCAGCGCCAGGCTCAGCTTCGCACAGCCTGGCGTGTCCCCGACGGCGCTACGTTTTTCCTCCCGCAAGTGTCTTCGGCTTCGTTTACGGCCCAGCGCCGGCTGCCCAGCCATGTTCGTTGGTCGGCAATTCAACATAGCGCCAGGAATTACGCGCAGCGTAAAAAAAACGCGCTGTCCGGCTCGCGCCCACAGTGTTGCATTATGTGTTTGTGCCGCCGCATGTTTTTGATCTCCCGCCCGCCCAGCGTGTCGCTGCGCGTGGGGCTACAGCCGATTCGTGTCTTCCTCTCCCCGTGCTCGCGGCCCCGCACCCGTCCGCCCCAAGGGGGCTCCGCCATGATGCGTGCTCAAGCCACTCCAGTTTTGGCCGGCGGGCTGAGTCGCGGCCGTTCGTTACGCCACCTTTCCGAAGCGGCCGGGGATCAATTTGCCGCCGCCGGCCATCGGTGAATCAATCAAGTCGGCCGATGCCTGCATCGTCTCGCGGGGCTCGTATAGATACTCGGCCTGATTGCAGGATGCGCGTCTTGTTGCGCTCCTGGTGGCCACGCTGGCTCTCGATCACGTCTGGCCTGAATTTCATTTCGCTAGGGACTGTACTGCCGGTCGCGCGAATGCCGTACGGAGAGAATTTACCGGCGTAGCCGATGCGCTCGACCGCCTTCCATAGCATGCCGATGGAAACAAGCCGGCGCATGGATTGTTGATCAGTTGGCTGTGTTCGCCCAAACCGACAAGCGTCTGCACGCACAAGCACAATCTGCTATCTGCTGGCGCGTAGGATGGGGTGAACGCGATGAACCGCATCACCGGCCATCGAACGATCATGGCGACAAACGCGTTCGATGCGGGTCACCACGTTCACCGCATCGTACGTTCTGCTAGCCTCGCGCGTCTTCTGTGAGCGCGCCGTCAGCATGAACCTTGCAACGCCTTTGGCGCAGCCGCGCCGAGCAGCTTTCGCCTTCATTATTTTCACCGTGGTGCTGGATATGCTGGCACTGGGCATTGTCATCCCGGTGTTGCCCAAGTTGGTCGAAAGCATGGAGGGCGGCAACACCGCCAGTGCTGCCGCCATCTATGGCTGGTTTGGCTTTACTTGGGCGATGATGCAGTTTTTCTGCTCGCCGATTGTCGGCGCGTTGTCGGATCGCTTTGGTCGACGCCCGGTCATCCTGATGTCCAATCTCGGACTGGGCGTGGACTACATCGTGATGGCGCTCGCCGGCGGCATCCCCTGGTTGCTGATCGGGCGCGCCATTTCCGGCATGTTCGCTGCCAGCATCAGTACCGCCTATGCCTACATCGCCGATGTCACCCCACCGGAACAGCGCGCTGTACGTTTCGGCAAACTCGGCGCCGCATTTGGCCTGGGCTTCATCATCGGACCGGCCGTTGGTGGCCTGCTCGGCGACTTCGATCAACGCTTGCCGTTTTGGGTCGCCGCGGGCCTGAGTCTGGCGAATGCTGCGTACGGCTATTTTGTCTTGCCCGAATCGCTGCCGCCGGAAAAGCGCGATAGCTTCCGCTGGTCGCGTGCCAATCCGTTCGCCTCGTTGAAGTTGCTGCGTTCGCATGCCGAATTGTTCGGGCTGGCCGGTGTCGGGTTTCTGATGAACTTCGCGCATTTTGTCTTGCCCAGCACCATGGTGTTGTATGCCGGCTATCGCTATGGCTGGGATGCCAAAGCAGTTGGACTGTTTCTCGCTGGTGTTGGCATCTGCAGCGTGATCGTGCAGGGTGGCATGGTGCGCCCGTTTATCGCGCGCTTTGGACAACGTCAGACGTTGTTGATCGGGCTGGTGTTTGGTGCGATCGGGTTTGCCATCTATGGCCTGGCGCCTACAGGCCAACTGATGCTGATTGGTTTGCCGATCATGGCGATCTGGGGGCTCTCGGGTCCTGCCTTGCAGGCACTGATGACCGAACGACTGGGTCCCAGTGAACAAGGAAAGCTGCAGGGGGCCAATACCAGCATGATGGGCATCGCCGGAATGATCGGGCCGCTGTTGTTTACCAAAATATTTGCCGAGGCCATCGGCCCGCATCGGGATGGAAGCTTGCCCGGCGCGCCGTTGCTGCTGGCCGCCGCGCTGATGGTCATTGCAACGCTTCTGGCATGGCAGGTGGCGCGGTCGGTGCGGATACGCGCTTAGCAGCGGAGGCTGCGGCTGCGGCGTCCACAAAAACCCGCCGCTCTTGCGAGCGGCGGGCACCAATCCATCATTGCCGATGACCCATACCAGACAACGATGGTCGGTGCGCTGTCAGGGGAAACAGCGCACGGCGACGGTTGCCACTCAGTTGCCCCCGCGTTGCGTGACGAAGCGCTCTGCGTCGGAATCCACTGGTGGGGTTTGATCATCGATGCTCAGGATGAATTCCTTGAGCTCGGCAAGGCTGGCGGCATCGCCGATGGTTTGTTGGATCGACTGTCCGCCGGCGAGTTTATGCCGCGCAAATACTTCTTCCATAGTCTCGGCCGAGCCGTCATGCAGCCACGGTGCCGAGAACGCCAGGCCAAGCAATGACGGCGTGTTGTAGCCGGCGCCACCGAGCGACGCAAAGCCCTGTGCGACCTGACCCGCGACGGCACCAGCGCCGCGCAGCTCCAGCGGATCGGCGGCATTGAAGGTGCCGACATTGTCCAGCAGCACCAGTGGCGCCACACCCTGCGGACCATTGATCTGTTTAATCTGCGGTCCGGCCACGATCAGATTGGCGTCGAGCGGCGGATTGTTGCCGGCGAAGAATGCCGGGCCGAGCGGATCGGCAGCAAACGTCGGATTGTTCCGGTAAATCGGCGAAGTGCGGCTCTTGGTCCACTTCACACCGCCATGGCAGCCCGCGCATTGGGTCTGAAACATCTCGCGCCCGCGCACAACGGCTTGATCCGGCATGATCGGCGCACGGATCGTCGCCGACCAGTCGTTCATGGCATCCAGCGACTCGCTAACGCCGCGCACGTTGCCATGGTTGAACGCCCGAGCGCTGTTGTCTGTGCCATTGACGTTGGTGGCAAATCCCTTGCCGCCCTGGATACCGCGTGCGTTGTTGTTGAAGTCGGTGAATGAACCTTGCACGCCGCTCCAGTTGAATACACGCTGGTTGTTGACGTCGCCGCGGGCAAACGATCCTTCGAGCGCGATGGTCGAACGTGGTCCGGTCGGGAAGATCCACGTCACGTTATCGGCATGTCCGTCTTCGTGACAGCTGGCGCAGCTCGACCAGCTGTTGTCACTGGCTTTGCCCTTGTGACGTAGCGGCACGATCTCGCGGATCGCTGTCGTTGAAAGGCCGCTGTCGGGTAGCCCGAGTGCAGTGAAGAAGGTCAGTTTTCCGAGCAATCGCGTGTGTTCCGGCGTGCCCAATGCGGGCGGTGTGCTGGAGTTGATATCCAACGTCAGCGTGCGGTTGTTCTGCAGATCCAGCGCAGTGACCGAAGTGCTCAGCTCATTATTGGTGTACGCGCGCTTGCCATCGGTGCTCATCACGACACCCGTTGGCAGATTGCCAGTCTGCAACCGGACTGCAGCGGGCGCGCCAATGGAAAGTTTGCCCAACGTATCGCGGCTGGCGCGCATGACGAAATTGCCGCCGCGACTGACGAACAGAAATTTCTCGCCACGAAGATCGGCAGTGCCGGCGACCAGATCATTCATGAACAAGCGCGCCATCGATTCGCTGCCTTCCGGCGGTTGCACTTCGTCTTTGATCTGTGCATTGAGGTTGAGCGTGAACGGCTCGTTGCCAACAAACCGATCGAGCACGCCCACCAACCCATGGACATTGACGTTGAAGCGAACCGGTGGCTCCGGGCTGGCGCCAATGTTGGGCACATACAGCAGCGTGCCGCGCAGCAACAAGGCGTTAAGCATGTTCGGATACACCTTTTGCGCAACTTTGCCGATCGGACCATCGGCACTGACATCCACAGAATTGTTGTCCGGACAAAAGGTAGTGCGTGCAAGCGCGCCAGCGCCATTGCCGCTGCCATCAGCACCGCTGTTGAAGTAGCGCACCGCGCCACTGCCCTGCTGCGCCTGGCGCGTGGCCAGACAGAAATTTCGTCGGTCTGCAGCAAACCCTGAGAGCAGCGGCTTGAGCAGCAACTGTCGCGTTGTTGGCTGACCGCCAAGCGCATCGCCAAGCACGAAGCTATCGACGACGCCCTGCTTGGCGTCATCAAATCCATCCGGCCGCGCCGCATTGATCACTTCGGAAAACAGCCGCGTGACGTAGACCATTTCGTCGTTGTCGTCGGCATCACCATCATTGCTGATGCTCACTGCGTGCGGATTGCCGCCGGTCGCCACTCGGCGCACTACTTGCCCCGTCGTCAAATCGACAACGCCAACCGAAGCCAAGGTACTGTTGGCGATTAGCGCGTAACGCCCGCTGGGTGAGAGCGCGATTCCGCGCGGTTCGACACCCACCGACACTGGATTACCCAGCAGCGCCGGCTGCGCGCCGCTGATATCGATGGTGCTGAGCGTGCCATCGATCGCGCTGGTGACATAGGCGCGCCGATTGTCCGGCGAAATGGCAACAAAGCGGGGTTCACGACCGACTGTCACTTCACCGAGCAAAGTCTGCGTATCCGCGCCTGCTGCATCACGCACTTCGATCAGCGAAGCCGAAGCCTTTTGTCGATTGACGACCACGATACGTCGATCATCCGAGGTCATCGCCAGGCTTGATGATTGTGATTGTCGGAAATTCAACGAGAAATTTGCCAGCGCCACCTCCGGCGCCAGCAGCGGTCGGTTCACTGCGCTCAACACCGCAGCAATCGGCGCCAAAGTAGCGAACTGAGCGGGGGCCGTGGAAAAATCCGGAGCAACGGTCGCACTGATTGCGGTAGCAATCTGCACGCGCATGGCATCATCGATGTTCACGCCATTGCGAAAATCGCGATCCGCGTCCAGCGTCTGCAACAGGCGCAGGGTATTGACGGTGATGTTCTCCGACGCAACTGTGCCACTCGCTTGAAACTGCCGCGGCGTAACCAAGGTGGCCGCGGTCGCGTCCTGCGGCAGCGAAGCATTGCCGATTTCCAGACGCCGATCCGCGCTTCCAATAAAGAACGTAGTGGGCTGACCCACGGTGAACTCGAACACGCCTTCAGCATTGGTAATCGTGGAGGTCCCGACACTGAGTACGCCCAAGCCCGCGGTGCGGTCGACAAAGGTCGCAAAAGCTTTGCGGGCAGGCGTTGGCGGGATGTTCGGTGAGTAGTTGCTGTCGCCACTGCAAGCGCTCACGGCCAGGGCCAAGGCCAACACAGGCACAAGCAACTTCTGCCCGGCAGGCGCGCCGGGGGAATGGGAAATACGCATGACGTGCTCCGGATGAGGGAATGTGGTGCGGCACAGCGCGCCGATCGCTGTCGGTTGACGCTGTGTACACACGCAACCACGTTAGCGATCGCGCCCGACAATCCAACCTGTCTAAAGACAGGGCGATGAATGATTGGCGAGCAAACCCGAATCGTGGAAGCGTCGGTCCGCGTGGGAGCGACCAGAAAACGCGAGAGTCGGATGATCAACGACTGTGCGCGCCGGCACGGCGCTCCCACGTGCCGGCAACTGCAGCGCGTGGTTCGGCGCGCCCAGGCTTCAACCAGCCCGCGACTTCAATGTCACGTGCGCCACCAGAAACAATCGCTCACTGGTAATCATCAGGTCTGCACCTTCCGCGGCCTGCTCACTGTTCTCGCGCCGTGCACCTTTAGCCGTGTGATCGTGACCCCAGGTTTCGCGTTCACCGAACTGGATATCGCCGATACGCCACTCGCGTCCGCTTGACGCATTGAACGTGGCGATCCGTGCCTTGGTCTGTTCGACAATATTGGTTTGCAGCAGCATTGTCGATTCGCTCAACACCTTGCCGCCAACGCTGTAGTCGACGGTGGGATCCTGAATGGACAGACCTTCCTCGCTGGCCGAACGCGCGCGGCCGGTGAGATTGTAGTTCTCGCGTTCCTTGACGCGTGCGCAGGCGAACAGGGTGACCCGCTCGAATCCGGAGTCATCGCGCTCGCGCTTGATCGATCGAATTGTCCATTCTGCCGCTACAAAGCGCCGCAGCGCCAATCCCACGCGTGTGTCCAGCCCCTGCTTTCGGCATCCTGCGATCCGACCAAGGCGATCACAGTGACCGCCAAGAGTACTTCGGTGCGCGCAATCACCTTGCTCGAGGTGAGGCGGAAACGTAACGTATCGACGTCGGCAAAACTGTCTTCACTGTGTGTGGCCATGATGTCGCTCCGCAAAGTCCGGCCGGTTGCCGGTCATGCACATCTTCCACTTTGGCGTTGCAAGGACTGCGACTGCGACGAGTTGGTCGCGGCGTGCCTGCCCTTTCAGTTGATCAGGAGCGGCGACCATTCACTCGCCAACACTCGCGCAGGGTATGGTCGTGAATGTCCAGCACGCGACGCAGCGGTTCCTGATAGCCACCGGCGAGATTCCAGGCAATCGGCAATCCGATGACGGCCGCTGACTCAAACACAATCCGATCGCGACGGATCAGTTGTGCGTTGCTCAACCAACCACCCAGCGGATCATCAATATGCGGATCGGCGCCGGCCTGATAGAGCAGCAGATCGCAGCCGGCAAAGGCCCCGACGCGACGACCCAACGATTGCAGGAACGGTTCGGCATGCTCCGCATCGAACTCGCGTGCACCGACGCTGTCGTGTTGGATCCATGCCGCCAGATCCAGACGCCGGATGATGTCCTCGGTGCCATTGCCGTAGTGATGATCGCAGTCGAGAATACCGACCCGACCGGCCAGGCCTGCATCGCGCAAGGCCAGCGCCGTCACCATCAGTCCATTGAATGTGCAGTAGCCGCCACCGTCGTTGTACAGCGCATGATGAAATCCGGACACCGGTGCAATCGCCACACGGCGATTCTCGATCGCGCAGCGCGCCGCTTGCAGCATCGCACCCGAAGTGTGCGCTAGCGTCGCTGCTACTTCGGCATTACGGTTGCCAAATCCATTTTCAATACGCAGCGACAACACACCGTCGACGTAATCTGCGTCATGCGCTCGCTGCAACTGCGCGCGGCTTGCCGGCGCAGGTGCGCTGACATCCAGGGCAATGCCAAGCCTCATCCAGCTGTTCATCACTCGAGCGGGCTTGGCCGCACTGGGCGAGAACGAATGCGCGTCGGCCACCATCGACGGTGAATAGAACACGGGCAAGGCGGCGAGACGCGGTGCGGGCATGATGCGCTGACGTTCCTGGAAGTATCTGCATCCTATGCCCAGTGTGGCGCGGGTGCCATGGAGTCGACCATTTTCTGGCCCGCGCTCCCTGCCACGCCGGGCAGTGCTAGCGAATACCGGCGATCGTGTGTGGTGAACTCAACCCGGTGGCAATGGCTGCCGCTGCGCTCAGTGCAGCTACCGCAGCGACGTGGAAACTTTGCCGAAGTTCACTATAAGTATTCTGGCTTGGTGCACAATGTGTCATGCGCAAACTCCGTCTGTACAAGATAACGTTTCTCAACCAGGGCAAAAGCTATGAGCTGTTTGCCCGCCATGTGCAATCGGGTGAGCTGTGGGGATTCACCACCATCACCGACATTGTCTTCGACGCACCCGGTGAAAGCTTGATCGTTGACCCGGCTGAGGAAAAACTGCGCGACGAATTCAAGGACACCAAAGCATTGCACCTGCCGATCCAGAGCATTCTGCGCATCGAAGAAGTGGACAAGCGCGGCACCGCGCAAATCCGTGACGCCCATACCGGTGAAAAAATCACCCCGTTTCCGCTACTGCCTTCCAAGCCGCGATAGCGGGCGTGCCTGACGAAGCAGATTGATTCGTCGGCTGCGCTCGAACTGAGGCGGACGCTGACGCGATCGGGCTGATGCGGGTGAGCGGATCAGGCATGATGTGCGCCTGCACCTGCCGCACAGCCCTCCATGACCACCTTCGACACACCAATTTCGAACGCGCCACGCTATCTGTTGTTCGGCACTGAGCTGTATGCGATTGCGATCCTGCGGCCGTTGCAGGCAGCGATTCGCGCGCGCGGCGGTACGCTGCACTGGTTTCTGCACGGGCACGACAGTGCGCTGCATCTGCGTGAGGATGAGCCGGCGCTGCTGGATGCGGGTGCGGTAATGCGTTTTGCCCCCGATGTTGTGTTGTGTGCGGCCAATTGGGTTCCGGAGTTTTTCCCTGGAATCAAAGTGCAAGTGTTCCACGGGTTCAATGTGGAAAAGCGCAATCAGGCGCGCGGCCATTTTCGCATTCGCGGCATGTTCGATCTGTACTGCACTCAGGGACCGCAGACCACGGCGCCGTTCCAGGCGCTGGCCGAACAACATGGCTATTTCCGCGTTGTGCAGACCGGGTGGCCGAAGCTGGATCCGATGTTTGCTGCGCCCGATCCTGCCGCCGATGCGATTCGTGCGGCAGCGGGTGGACGTCCGGTGATTGGATTTGGCTCCACCTTCACGCAGCGACTTTCGGCAGCGCCGTTGCTTGCCGATTGCATTGAGCGCTTGATCGCCGACAGCGGCTGGTACTGGGCCCTGACCCTGCATCCACGTTGTTCGACGGCGCTGTTTGATCGCTATCGCGGCCTGCAGGGCGCCAGTGCCTGCTTTGTCGAGCCGACCGCAATGCTGAGCCTGCTGCGCGCTGCACAGGTGCTGGTCGCCGATACCTCTTCGATCCTCTCCGAGTTCGCGGTGCAACAGCGGCCGGCAGTGACCTTCCGCAGCCAGGCGCCCAAGCCGCACATGCTCGATATACAGCAGCCCGGCCAATTGCCTGCGGCAATCCTGCGCGCCTTGCAACCGGACGCAGACTGGATGCGACGCATCGTTGACTATGCCGAGTCGATCCACCCGCTGCGCGATGGCCGCTCCAGCGAACGCGTGCTGGATGCGGTGGATGCGTTTGGTCATAGCGGTCACCAGGGATTGCGCCGCAAACCGCTGAATCCATGGCGACGCCTGCAGGCGCGTTGGCGCATGCGCTATTTTCTGCCGTGATCACCGCGATTGCACCAGTCGACCGCGACCACCGGGACTTTGGGCAATGCATCGCGCACCGTCGCCGGGGCGGAATCGAGCAGATCGCGCAGCGACGCGGTGGGTCCGAGTGCGCCGGCGGAGGCACGTTCTATCAAGTCCGTGAGGAAACGATTAGTAAAGCGCGACCACCGCGTATCACCGTAGCCACATCGTCGCGGCGCAATTTCAGCGCTACCGTTCGTTCCAGAGTGGGGTCGTAGGCACGATAGACATCGCCAAAGCCGCCGCGCGCGACGAAATCCAGCTGTTGCAGGTGGCCCCAGGTTTTTCCGACCGGCGCGTCCGATGACTTGCCCTGCCTGATCCTGGCCAGACGTTGCAACCCGCGCGCCAGTCGCGGATCGATTTCCAGCAACGCCGCAGCGTCGAGGGTCTGACCTGCGGCAAGCCGTGATGCCTGTTCGACGGCGGGCTCGATCGGATCGTTCATCGCTGATCAGCAAGCCGGTCGCTGGCGAGCGATTCGGGCAACGCACGCTGACGCGAAGGGCAACGGCGTCGACACCGCGGCGGACCGTTATCGCGCGAGTTGCAGCAGATCCCAACGATTGCCATACAGATCCTCCCACACGGCAACGGTGCCATAGGCCTCTTCGCGCGGCTGCTCGCAGAACCGAACCCCGCGACCTTGCATCGCTCGGTAGTCGCGCCAGAAATCATCTGTATGCAGGAACAACCAGACGCGCCCGCCACACTGGTTGCCGATCTGTGCGCGTTGCTCGACACTGGCCGCGCGCGCCAGCAACAGCTCGGTGCCAGCGTCGCTTCCTGGTGGCGCTACGCGCACCCAACGCTTGTCTTCGGACATCCGCGTGTCCTCGATCAGGGTAAACCCCGCGCTCTGCGTGTAGTACGCGATCGCCTCGTCGTACTCGCGCACCAGCAAGCTGATCGCGGCTATGTTCTGGCTCATGGCACGAATTCCGGGTTTTACTGGCAGGTGTTGGGCAGCAGCATACCGGTAAGATTTTACAGGTGCGTTCGGGATCGCGCTGGTGTACGTTCGGGGTGTGGTTTTGACGCGTTGCACCAGCGCCACAATAAGCTAACGGAGCGCCGCAATGCTTGGCCTGTATGCCAACTCGACAAAGCGGTCAAATACCCTGCAATTGTCGCCGGTGACGCCGCCTCGGACCGAGTTGCCGCAACCTGCGCGCGCTCCGGTTTTTATGCGTTCGGTGTTTGCTGGCTTGGTCACCGCTGCCGCGATGGCGGCGATGTTGACCGCGGTCGTCCTGGAAATTCAGGCAGGCGCCAGCGCTTACATCATCGGCGAAGGTCATTGGTCGAAGGCACAGCAGGATACGGTCTACTACCTCTACCGCTACTCCGAGCATGGCGATCCGCGCCAGCTCGCGATGGCCCGCGCGGCGCTGCGGGTGCCGCTGGGCGACCGCGATGCACGTCTGGCGCTGGAGCAGCGTCCGGTCGACCTGAAGCGCGCTCGTGCTGGCTTTATCCAGGGTCGCAATGCACCTGACGATGTCGGTCGGATGATCCGGATGTTCCGCTATTTATCCCGGGCGCCGTACATGCGTGAATCGATTGCGTTGTGGCGCGACGCCGACCTGGAAATCATCAAGCTGCAAACCGTCGCCGACGAAATGGAGGCTGTCTACGCGCGCCGCACGCTGGACTTGGCCGAGGCGCGTTTGCTACGCGAACGCATTGGCAGAATCGGTTCGACGGTGCGTCCGATTGAGGTCGCGTACTCGCAATCGCTTCTGCGCGGGTCGCGCATGCTGCATCGCTTTCTACTCATCGCCAGCGCGGCGATTTTCCTGTTGATCGCTGGTTTTTCAATGGCCGTGCTGCGCGGCGCCCTGCGCCGGGTCAACGAGAGCGAGGGCAAGTTTCGGGCCGCATTTGATCAGGCTGCGATCGGCATGCTCAAGCTGGACAACGCCGGTAAGATTCTGGACGCCAACGCTGCGCTCGCCGACATTCTCGGCTATCCGACAGATGCCCTGACTGGAATGCATATCGCGCAGCTGTTGCACGCCGATGAACGCGGCGACCTGGTGCCGGATGCCGATGGTGCGCGTTGGGACCAACAGGGCGTGCCTACAGACCGTCGCTTTTTGCGTCGCGATGGCAGCACGCTATGGGGCCGCTGGACTGCATCGGTGATTCGGGCCGCGCACGATCGGCGACCGGACCTGATCTTCGCCATTCTCGAAGATGCCTCCAAGGCGCGCCAGCTTGCCGCCGAATTCGCGCACCAGGCCAGCCACGATGCGTTGACCGGGCTGATCAACCGGCGCGAAATCGAACGTCGCCTCGAGCAGTCCTTGCAGAGCGCGCAGTTGCACGGCTTGCGCCACGCGCTGTGCTTCGTCGATCTGGACCAGTTCAAACTGGTCAACGACACCTGCGGGCATGCGGTAGGTGATTTGCTGCTGCACCAGTTGGCAGGCACACTCGCCGCACAACTGCACGACGGCGATTGGGTCGGACGCCTCGGTGGCGACGAGTTCGCGATACTGCTGGATCGTGCCTCGCGCGCCGACGCAGAACACGCCGCCGAGCGCATCAGTGCGCAACTGGCCGCCAGCGCTTTCCTCTGGCAGGGGCGCAACTACAGCATCACCTGCAGCATCGGCGTCGTCGAGATCAATGCCCAAACGCCCGATGTCGGCTGGCTGCTGCGCGCCGCGGATGCTGCTTGCTATCTGGCCAAGGATGATGGACGCAACCGGGTCCGTGTGTATCAGGATTCTGACGAGGCGATCACCCGCCGTCATAGCGAGATGGAATGGGTCGGTGAAACCCAACGCGCCATGGCCGAAGGTCGGCTGCTGTTGTTTGCACAGCGCATCGTGCCGTCGCGCGGTGAGAGCAGCATGATGTACGAAGTGCTGTTGCGTCTGATCGATGCACACGGCCGGCTGCAGTTGCCGGCATTGTTTCTGCCCGCGGTGGAACGATTCGGTCAGGCGATGGCAGTTGACTGCCACGTACTGACTCTTTTGTTAAACCAGTTGGCAGCGCACCCCGAGCATCTGCGTCAATTGGAGTTGTGTCACGTCAATGTATCGGCGCAGTCCATCGCCATCCCTGAATTCCGTGGCTTTGTGTTGGACCTGCTCGCCGAAAGTCGCGTGCCGGCGACGAAGATCTGTTTTGAAATCACTGAGACCGCGGTGATCTCCAGTTTGGCGGTCGCGCGCACGTTCATCGATGCCGTGCGCGCCCAAGGTTGCCGCGTCGCCCTGGACGACTTCGGCAGTGGCCTGTCGTCGTTCGCTTATTTGAAGCATCTGAGCATCGATTTCCTCAAGATCGATGGCGTCTTTGTGCGCGAGATGGACACCGATGAAATCGATTTTGCGCTGGTGCGTTCGATCTGCGAACTGGGCCGCACGCTGGGAAAACAGACCATCGCCGAATGGGCCGAATCGGACGCCATAGTCAGCCGCCTGCGTGCCGTCGGCGTTGACTACATACAGGGCTTCGCCATCCACCAACCCTGCCGCCTGGACGAACTGATGCGGCAATCCCGCAACATTCCCGAGGCCATGATCTGCGCGGCGATGTGAACCGCATCGGTTGCCAGCAAATCAGTCAAGCGCCATGATGCTGGCGCATTCCGCCATAGCGCGGGACTCGATCAGCGACCCACAGGTCAGGGCATTCCGGGGCAATGAGCAGCGCGACCGAAAAATCCGACGACGGTGAGGCAACACGCCCGCCCACGCCGGTGCCGCCCGTGACGCTGGAGCAGATGCCCACCTTGGTGACGCACCCCGGCGGGTCAGGAGTGGAGGCCACATCACTGGCTCCTGGCGCGGTTGCAGCGTCGCATGAACCCTGGCAGGGCGAAGCATCGATCAGCCTGATCGGACAAAAAGTCGGACCGTACCGCATCGTGGCCGAGCTCGGCACTGGCGGCATGGGTGCCGTCTATCTCGCTGAGCAGAGTGTGCCGGTGCATCGCCAGGTCGCGCTCAAGGTGATCAAGGCCGGCATGGACAGCGCCGACCTGTTGGCGCGGTTTCGCTCCGAGCGCGCAATGCTGGCGCGCATGAACCATCCGAACATTGCGCAGGTGCTGGATGTTGGCGCCACCGGTGAGGGGCGCCTGTACTTTGCGATGGAATACGTACCCGGCGTCATCATCGATGAGTTTGCAGATCGTCGAACACTCGATCTGCGACATCGCCTGGAGTTGTTCCTGCAAGTCTGCGAAGGCGTGCAGCACGCGCATCAGAAGGGCGTGATGCATCGCGATCTGAAGCCCAATAATTTGCTGGTTGCTGACTATCAGGGCCAGCTGCTGGTCAAGATCATCGACTTCGGCATCGCCAAGAATATGGATGCGTTTGGTCGCTCCGAGCCGGGGTCGACCAGCGTCGGCATGCCCATCGGCACGCCCAACTACATGAGCCCGGAGCAAGCCACCGGCGATCCGGCCGCGATCGATACACGCACCGACGTTTATTCGCTCGGCGTGGTGCTGTACAAGCTGATCACCAGCGAATTACCCATCCCCAGCGATGTGATCGCGCGTGCGATCAACCACGATCTGGCCAAAGCGCTGCGCGAAGCCGAGATCAAAGCGCCCAGCCGCAAAGTGCTGGATTTGACCAACACCGGGAGTACCCAGTGGAAGCGCTTCATGGCCTCCGACCATGTTGCGCACGCGCGCCGCCTGCGCGGTGATCTGGACTGGATAACGCTGCGTGCATTGGAGCGCGATCGCGAACGTCGCTATGCCTCGGTCAGCGAATTCGCCGCCGAGATTCGGCGCTACCTCAATGGCGAGCCGGTTCTGGCGGGGCCGCCGAGCCGGCGCTACCGAATCCGGAAATTTGTCGAGCGCCATCGCTTTGCCGTGGGCACCGCGGTCGCGGTGCTGATCAGCCTGATCGCGGGCATCATCGGCACCAGCTGGATGGCGGTCGAAGCCGGACGGCAGCGCGGTCGCGCCGAGGCCGCCTTGGCCAATGCCGAGCAGCAACGCCAGCTTGCCGAGTCCGAGGGCGCGCGCGCAGTCGCTACCAGTGCATTTCTGCAGGACATGATTGCCGCGCCCGATCCCTGGAAGCTTTCCGGTGATGCACGCACCGCGCGCGATGTGAAAGTGCTGGACGCGTTGCAGCTGGCCGCGCAGAACGCCGATACGCGGCTTGCCGGCAATCCGCAATTGCGCGGCCAGGTCGGCATCATGTTGGGCCGGACCTTCCGTCGCCTGGGCCAGCTTGAAGCCGCGCGCACGCAACTGGACGCTGCCGTTGCGGCGCTGACGCCTTCGTTGCCGGTTGACGCGACGCCGCGCCTTGAGGCGGAAACGCAACTGGCGCTGACCCAGCTCGAACAGGGCGAGCATCAGCTCGCTCGCGACGCACTCGCGGCATTGTTGCCGCGGCTGGATAAAGCACGCGGACTGGAAACCGGACTGATCGAAGAGGCGCGCCGTGGGCTGGCGTTTGCGGCCATGGAAACCGGTGATATCCAATTTGCAAAAACCACTGCGCGCGCCAATCTGGAGCGCGCGATCCGCGAGCACAACGTTGATAGCACGCAGGCCAATGGCGCGGCGGCGAGTCTGGCCGGTATTCTCGGCGCCAATGGTGAATGGACCGAGGCCAACCAGCTGCTCACGCGCGCATTTGAAGCCGAACGAAAACGTTTGGGTCCAGCGCATCCGAACGTATTGGGATTGCAGATGCAGGCCGCGGACCTGGCATTGCGTGAAGGCAACTACACTCTTGCCGAGCAGCGTTATCGCGAAGCGGCGCTATCCGCCGAACAAGTGCTGGGCAAGGACCACCCAACGACCCTGCTGCTTTATGCGCAGGTCGCCACCACGCTGAGCGATGGCGGCAAACCATTGGATGCGATTGCGCTGTTGGAAAGCGTGCTGCCTCGGCAGATTACAGCGCTCGGCGAGGACCATAGCGATGTGTTGACCGGGCATGCCAATTACGGGCTGGCGTTGCGCCTGGCCGGACGCACCGACGACGCCGAAAGAGTGCTGGACGATGTCTACCAACGGCGCCGCCGCGTGTTGGGTGAGACCCATCCGGAAACCATGCGCACGGTCAACTTTCTGGCCGCCATCGCCAACGACCGCGGCGATTTTGCGAAAGCGGAAACCTTCTTCCGCCAGGCCTCCGACCTATTCGTGCAAGCCAATGGTCGCGACCATCCCGAAGCACTGATGTTGCAGAATAATCTGTACTCCACAATCCGAAAACGCGGCGAGTACGCGCGTTCGATCGAAGGCTATGTCGATTTGCTGCCGCGCGCCGAGAAGGCGCTGCCAGCCGAACACTGGCATCTGGCCGCGATCCGCGGCAACTACAGCGAGGCGCTGTACCGGGCCGGACGATTCGACGAGGCCGAGCCGCTGATCCGCGCCAGCTATCGCGTGATCCGGGCACAGTTTGGTGAAACCGATCCGCGCTATCTCGCTTCCAAAAAACGCTTTGAAGAGTTGTATCAATTGTGGGGAAAGCCGCTTCCCGTCGAGCCGTAAAGGTCGCTGTGACTGTGTGTGCGAGCTGCGACGGGAAGTGCGCAGTCAGCGTCACCGGCTGGCGCCAATGCCTGCTGCGCCCCCATTCGGATCGCTCCCCGGATCATCGCGCTTGGAGTTTTCAACGCGACGGCACAGATGGTCGGGCGACCGTTTGAGCCGCAGAATCATGCGTGTCTCGAGCGTGCGTCCGGACCGCTTCGACTGCATTGCACAGCGTGTCCAGATCGTCGCACGTATCACGATCTGCCTGCGAATGCCCGGCCCATTTCACCTGCAACTCAGCCGCAATACAGCTACGTGGCGCGCGCGTGAACGCGATGGCGCGACCCCGTTCAAGTCCGCGCGGTTAGCGCCGATACTGCGCCGCGTTCGCGGTGCGCTGTGCCGCAAACGTCGGGGTGCTCTGGGTCCATCGCGCAGTACGGACCAGAGTCCCTCCACCCATGACACCATCAAGGATCGAATCATCATGCGTAAACTTCTGCTTGTCGGCGCGTTGGCTCTAAGCGCTGGCCTTTTCTCCGCTGCATCCCACGCCGACAACACCGGCCACGGCAACGACACCCGCTTCTATGCCCGCGCCAGCATCAGTCGTTCCGATCTTTCCAATCCGACGTTCTATGACAGCGGATCGGAGACAAGCCTGGGCATCAGCCTGGGCTGGCGGTTCCTGCCTTGGCTGGCGGTTGAGGCGAGCTACAGCGATCTTGGTGATTTCAGTTTTCGCTGCCGCGCTGGCTTTGTCTGCGGCGCTGTTGTGGTGCCTCCGCTTGAAATCGACGGCGTCGAACTCGGCCTAGCAGCCCGCGTCCCGTTTGGTGATAGCGGGCTGTTTGGGCAGGCGCGTGCTGGTGTATTGCGCTGGGACGCCGGCTTCAACTCCGAAACCGCCCCGTACTACGGAATCGGCGTCGGCTATGCGTTCAATGAACGCTTCAATCTGGGTCTCAACTTCGACCGCTATGACCTGGGCGAGGTCGACGCCAACCGCCTCGGATTGGGCTTTGAAGTAGCCTGGTAACGCACTCGCCGACCTGGCGCTGCCGCGCCGGGTCGGCGTGGTTCCAACGAAGTCGCGCTTTTATCTAGTGTGGTGTTGCACACTAGGATATTTCCCAGACGAATTCCGGATTTCTGCTATGGGTTTCGGCGCTGCATGCCGACATCCTGTGCCCAGACTGTCCGAAGTGTCGCCCCCATCGTGGGCCAGGCCTTCGGCGCATTACTGGACGGAGCGGGATCAATGGATACGCCGAACATTCTCATCAGGCAGCGATGGCTTGAACAGGCAGAGCGTGATATCCGCGCCCTGCGCCAGGAAGGCAGCAGTGAGTCCTTGCAGGCGGCACAGCTGTTGCAGGAGGCACTGGACGAATGCGCGCTGCTGGCGTTCAATCCGGAGATGTATCTGCAAGGCTCCAGCTGCGCCCAGAGCGGCGATCTGGTGCTCGAAGGGGCGCTCGATTTCATGCGCAGTCGGCGTGGCAGTTGATCGAAGCGACACCCGCGTAGGCGTCGGCAGCTGACGCGCGCTTGAGTCAGAACGGTCGCCCGTGCTACATCGCTGTACGGTCCGATCGGAGCAAACTCATGGAATTCCTGCGTCAAGTAGAAAAATTCTCAGTAGCGCGGCGCTGCCTGATGTTGCCGCATCCGGATGGCATTGCCGACTCCATTGCCGATGCCTTTGAAGCGTGTGCGCTGGGACTGCGCAATCTGCATCGTGACTCGCTCGATGCGCATGCCCGCGCTTGGTTGCAGCGCGTCGAAGCGTTGATGGACACCACGGTCGTGGATACCCGGGATATGGACATCAAGGACCTGGACACGAGTTCGACCACGACCCCGCGCCAACGTTGGCAGACGCGGGCGGCGCAGTTGACCGAGGAGGACCAAGCCGATCTGTCGCGTCTGGTCGATGAGTTGGCGCACTGGTTTGCAAAGCGCGCCCAAGCCTCGAAGTGATTGCGCTGGCTTGCATCGATCCGAGCGGCGGCGGCGTCACTGGCTAGCAGCGTCGCCCACAGCAGTCTGGAGATTCACCATGTCTGATTTCCGCTCGCTCAGAATAGAGTTGTCTACCGCCGGCATCGCCGAACTGGTTTTGCTCGGCCCCGGGCGCGGAAATGCCATGGGCCCGGACTTCTGGCGCGAGTTGCCGGAGGCCGTCGCCGAGCTGGAGTCGGATGCCAGCTTGCGCGCCATTGTGGTGTATGGCAGCGGTGATCACTTCAGTTATGGACTGGATTTGCCCGGCATGGCGCAGGAAATGTCCTCCCTGCTCAACGATGGCGCGGCGGGTCGCCCAGCAATCGTCGCCCAGGCAAAACGCATGCAAGCTGGATTCGAGGCGCTCGCAGCCAGCCGCCTGCCGGTCATTGCCGCGGTGGATGGCTGGTGCATCGGCGCCGGCATTGAAATGATCGTGGCCGCTGATATCCGCATCGCCTCGACGCGCGCGCGCTTTGCGCTGCGCGAGGTCAAGGTCGGCATCGTGTCGGACTTGGGCGGCATCCAGCGCCTGCCGCACCTGATCGGCGAAGGTTGGACGCGACAGCTGGCGCTGACCGGCGATGAGATCGATGCTGCCGCTGCAGCACGCATCGGATTGGTTACTGAGGTCGTTGATGATGGCCAGGCGCTATTGGATCGGGCCCGTGCAATCGCTGTGCGCCTAGCCGCCAATCCACCCCTGGTCATTGCCGGCATCAAGCAAGTGCTCAATGCGCGCATCGCTGCCGGCATCGCGCACGGCAATCGCGAGGCGGCTACATTGAACGGCATGCTGATGCAGTCGGAAGATTTCGCCGAAGCTATGCGCGCGTTCATGGAGAAGCGCGAGCCCGTGTTCCGCGGCCGCTGAATGTCATGTGTCAGGCCTGGGCAGGCGACACCGATGTTCCTGCACACTTTCACAAACGAACGAGCAAACCCAACCGATGAAATATTTGCACAGCATGGTCCGCGTGCGTGATCTCGACGCGTCGCTCGACTTCTACTGCAACAAGCTCGGGCTGCTGGAAGTACGCCGCAGCGTCAACGAGAAGGGGCGCTATACCTTGGTATTTCTCGCGGCCCCGGGTCAGCAGGGCGTGGCCGAAGTCGAGCTGACCTGGAACTGGAACGATGAGCACTACGGCAGCGCGCGCAACTTCGGTCATCTCGCCTATGCCGTCCTCGACATTTACGCAACATGCCAACGCTTGCTGGATGGCGGCGTGGTAATAAACCGCCCGCCGCGAGATGGGCGCATGGCGTTTGTGCGCAGCCCCGATCTGGTGTCGATCGAACTGCTGCAACAGGGCGGCGCCTTGCCGCCGCAAGAACCCTGGCTGTCGATGCCCAATAGCGGCGCCTGGTAGCGCAGTGAGTCGTCTTCCCCGCGAAGAAAGGTCTGAATAAGTCACGACGTGGTCTAGGCCACACTACTTATTGCTTGCCAAACCCCGCTCTCAACAGCGGAGCTGGTCAAAACCTGCGGTTTTTCGCCCCCTGACTCAGGGAGCTATCGCGGCTCCGGACTTGTTCAGAGGTTCCCTAACTCAGCGCACGCACGCAGACCCGGTTGCGCCCCGCGGCCTTGGCTCGAAACAGTTCGGCATCGGCGGCGCGCATGAAATCTGCTGTGGTCTGCATGCCCGGCTGCCATTGCACGACGCCAACGCTGGTCGTGATCTTGCGTGGCCCGGTGGGGAGTTCAACACTCAGGTGTTCAACCGCCCCGCGCAACAGCTCAGCATAGTCGGCGGCCTGACGCAGCGACAGCGGCAGGATCACCGCGAACTCTTCGCCGCCCAACCGCCCGGCGGCAAATCCTGACAGCAACGAATTGCGGATCACCGCAGCGACGGCCTTGAGCACCTCGTCTCCGGCCAGATGTCCCAGGTCGTCGTTGATGCGCTTGAAATGGTCCAGATCGATGAACGCCAGACTCAGTCCGACACCCGTCTGCGCCTGCAGCACGGCCCGCTCCAGGGATTCGCGCCAGACGCGGCGATTGGGCAACTGGGTCAGTGTATCCACTGTGGCCAATTCGACCATGGCCTGGTGGTAGCGATCCTCCAGACTCTCGCGGCGCAGAAATTTCAACACGATCTCGCCGACGGCAATGTTGTCGCCGTCCTTCAATTCGCTTTTGTCGACGGCGTGCTCGTTGACCAGCGTCTTGTTGGTCGAACCCAAATCGCGCACGTGGAACTGCCCTGCTTCTGACCACACTGTGCAATGCATGCGCGACACACTGCGATGATCGATGTGCATCTCGCAGCCAGGTGCACGACCGATGGTCACGGGTTTATCGATCAGTTCGACGCACAGGCCCAGGCTCTCGCCATGGATCACTACCAGACGCGCGCCCGGTCGCGACAGATCGCCCACCGGAATTCGCAGGCGCTGCGTCGTGTGCGGGTCTTGGCGGCGCTTGGTCATGGGGCGACAGTGTACGCCGGGAATTCGTGTTGCACGAACCGGCCTCGCGTACACTTGCCGCTGCCCTCGGTCGCTCGGCCGGGCGCCATCACCAACCCGTTTCTGTGAGATCAGCCATGGCCACGATCACGCGCTATCCGTTCCTTCGCCACTTGCGCGCCGAGCCCAACCAGTTTGTGCTGCATTTTACCGCCGGCAAGCTGAGCCGCAGTGGTGTCGGGATTGCGTACTGGTTTTCGCCGCTCAGTGCCGCATTGGCGCAGGTACCAGTAGAGGATATCTCGACCACTTTTGTCCTCAACGAGCGCAGCCGCGACTATCAGGCGGTGAAGCTGCAATGCACGGTGATTTATCGTGTAGCCGATCCGGCCAAGGCGGTATCGCGCATCAATTTTTCGATTGGCATCGATACCGGCACCTGGAGCGAGCGCCCGCTCGAGGCCATCGCCACGCTATGGATGCAGCGCGCACTGACACCGACGCGCAACTATCTGGCCGGTGCCACGCTGGAAGAAGCACTGCGCGAAGGCTCGGAGAAAATGCGCAGCGCGCTGTGGCACGCGCTCGGCCAGGATGCCGAGATCGCGGCAATGGGGCTGGCCCTGGTCGGCGTAGTAATCGATCAGATTTCGCCCTTGGCCGAAGTCGAGAAGGCGCTGCAGACGCCGACCCGAGAAGCGATCCAGGGCAAGGCCGACGAGGCCACGTTTCAGCGTCGTGCCCAGGCGGTGGAGAAGGAACGCGCGATCAAGGAAAACGAGCTGGCGACGGAACTCGAGCTGGAGCGCAAGCAGGAACAGCTGATCAAGCAGCGCGGCGACAATGCCCTGACCCAGGTGCGACACAATGCTGCGGCAGAGCATGCCAAGGTGATCGCCGAGAGCGAACGCCTGGGGCTGATCAGTGCCGCAAACGCCAAACGCACCACGCTCGACGCCGAGGCCCAGGCCACGGCGCAGCGCAGTCTGGCCGCCGCCCGCCTGGAAGAAGATCAGGCCCGCCACAACATCTGGAAGGCGACGCCGAGTCAGGCCGCGCTTGGGCTGGTGATGGCGCGTTTTGCCGAAAACATCCACAGCGTTGGCAATGTCAACATCACGCCCGACCTGCTCGCGCAGAACTTCCAGAACTGGCTGGGTCAGCTGCCCAACCCAGACGCCGCGGGCAAGTAAGCGAACACCCGGCATGGGCGCGCGCATCACACGCGTGGTGATTGTCACGCGACCGACGCCGCTGGAGCAACTGATCCAGCGCTTTGGCACCTATGGCCAGGCCCGATTCCATTTGCAGTCGCGCGGCGAGTCGATCGACTGGTTTGAACAACTGCACCAGCGCCTCGAAGATGGGTTGCGTCTCGCCGTGTCTGCCTTGCCGACGCATCTGCCCTATGTGCGCGTGGGTCGCGATGATCTCGATCGCTTCCTGTTTGCGCCCGACGATGGCGTCATGATCGTCGGCCAGGACGGACTGGTGGCCAACGTCGCCAAGTACCTGCAGGGTCAGATCGCCTTTGGCATCAACCCCGATCCGGCGCATTACGACGGAGTGCTGTGCCCGCATGCTCCGGCTGTCAGCGGCAGCTTGATCGATTGGTGCGCTGCGCAGGACACGCGCTTTCGATTGGAGTCGCGGGTGCTGGCAGAGGCACGGCGCGAGGACGGGCAACGCTTACTGGCGCTCAACGAAATCTTCGTCGGTCATCGCAGCCACCAATCAGCGCGTTATCGATTGCGCGTGCTGGATGTCGAAGAGCGCCAATCGTCTTCGGGCCTGATCGTCGCCACCGGCACCGGCAGCACTGGTTGGGCGCGTTCCATCGTCACTCAACGCGGTATTGCGCAGGCCATGCCCACGCCCATCGAGCAACGCCTCGCCTGGTTCGTGCGCGAGCCCTGGCCTTCGGTCGCATCCGGCGCGGCGTTGAATTTCGGCTCGGTCGATAGTCGCGTATCGTTGCGCGTGGTCTCGGAAATGGGCGAAGGTGGGGTGATCTTCGCCGACGGCATCGAGGGCGACTGCATCGAGTTCGTCTCCGGACAGTCAGTGCAGATCGGCATCGCTGCGCAGCGCCTGAATCTCGTCGTGCCAGCAATTGTGGGAGCGGCGGGAGCCGCGATCCTTTGAATGATTGAGGCACGACATAGCATCGCGGCTCACGCCGCTCGCACGGTTGCGCTTTGACGCCTAGTTGCGCTTGCGGTGCTTGCCCTGGAATGGCTCATAGTACGCGCGCAGCTTGGCGATGTCGGCATGCATGTCGTCGCTCATCTCCAGCACTGGGCCGATGCCGAAGGTCTTTTCCGGATAGTGCAGATAGAGGCAGCACACTGGAACATCTGCCTGCCGTGCGATGTGCCAGAAGCCGGTCCGCCAGCGTTCGACGCGGCGGCGCGTGCCCTCGGGTGCCAGTACCACCCAGCACACGGGTTTAGAGCGCAGCGCCTGCACCGTGGCACCCACCACGCCATTGGCCGCGTGACGGTCCACTGGCACGCCGCCGAGCAAGCGCAGCACCAGACCGAGCGGAAAGAAGAATATTTCCTTCTTGGCCATGAACTCGATATCCAGCCCGATCGCCACTTTGATCAGCAGGCCCCAGATCGCGTCCCAGGCCGAGGAATGCGGTGCGGCGATGATCAGCACACGCGGCACATTCGGAAACGTGCCGAGCAATTTCCAGCCAAACAGACGCAGTACGCCGCGTGCCATTGCGCGAATGACCGGATGATTGGTATGTGGGGCCACTGCGGGTAGTGCGTTGGCAAATGGTACGGCACTCATTCCGGATCCCAGGCCTTGTTGCCGCGCGTGGCCTTGACCCCAGCGCGCACGCGTTTGCCTTCCATGCGCCTTTCCTTGGCGCCACGCGAGGGTTTGGTCGCGATACGTTTCTTCGGCACCAGGGTCGCGGCCAGGATCAGCGCCGCCAGACGCTCGCGCGCATCCTCTCGGTTTCGGTCTTGAGTGCGAAAGCGACTGGCCTGGATGATGACCACGCCCTCATCGGTGATACGTCGGTCGCGTCGCGCCAGCAGCCGCGTGCGAACCGGCTCAGGTAGCGCCGCGCAGGCGCGGGCATCAAAGCGTAGTTCGACCGCAGTCGACACCTTGTTGACGTTTTGACCACCCGGGCCGGAGGCACGTACGAAGCGCTCGACCAGTTCGGAGTCGGGGATCTGGATATCGGGAGAGATGTTGAGCATGACCGGCGATTGTAGGGAAGGCGGACAGAAGTCGCACGCATCCCGGCCCGCGTTCAGGGCGGCAGCGCAATCGGCATGCCGCCCGATCGTCGGCATGCCGACATTGCCGCACCGCGCCGTTACACTGCGCGGATGAGCGCTACCCCTGACCAGCCCAGCGTTGCCGCGTCGCCCAAAGCCTATCTCGGCGCGATCCTCGAAGCGCTGTTGAACAAAGCGCTGGCGCTGGATCCGGACTTGCCCGGTGAGATTGCAGCACTGGACGGACGCTCAATCACGCTGACCTGGAGCGGCCCCGAGTGGGCTTTGCGCATCACCGTCGACAAGGGCCAATTGCGCGTGGGCCCAACCCATGCAGGTGAGAGCGACCTGAGCCTGCGCGCCACGCTTGGCGGTCTGCTCAGCCTGCTGCGCCCCGAAGCCTCCAAAAGCCTGCCGGCAGGACGCGTGCAAATTGCCGGCGATGTCGAACTGATGCGCCGTATCGAGCAGCTCAGCCGTCGTTTCGATCCGGACTGGGACGGCGCTTTTGCGGCGCGGCTGGGTCCGATTCTGGGACCACAGATTGTGCGCCACCTGCGTGAGGCTTTCTCCTGGGCGCAGGCCAGCGCGAAGGGATTTGCCGAATCGGCAGCGGAGTATGTGCAGGAGGAGAGTGGCGATGTCGCGGCCGCGCATGAGTTGAACGAATTTGGTGAAGCGGTGGAGCGCCTGCGCGATGACGTGGAACGCTTCGAAGCCAGATTGCAGCGAATGAAACGTCCACGTGGAGCGACCTGAGTGCTCGGCACCAAACCTTTGCTTCGCCTGATCAGCATCGGCGCCACACTGGCGCGCTACCGGCTGGATGAACTGCTGGAACTGTTACCTGGTTTGCGGCTGCTGCGCTGGATGCGCGGCCTGTTGCCGGCACCACGTGGCGACATCGGCAGCCTGTCGCGTGGCGCGCGTCTGCGCCTGTGCCTGCAGGAATTGGGCCCGTTGTTTGTCAAATTTGGCCAGATCCTGTCGACGCGGCGCGACCTGTTGCCAGCGGATATCGCCGATGAGTTGACGCAGTTGCAGGATCGCGTCGCGCCATTTCCGGGGGTGGAGGCCGAACGCGAAATTGAGCGCGCGCTGGGCGCGCCGATCGAAAAGCTGTTCAAAGTGTTCGATCGCGAGCCGCTGGCTTCAGCCTCGATCGCCCAAGTGCACAAGGCGTTGCTGCCAGACGACACCGAAGTCGTGGTCAAAGTGCTGCGGCCTGGCGTCGAGAAGCGCATCGCCAACGATCTGGGCCTGCTCAAGGTGATTGCCGGCATCGCTGAGCGCCATCTGCCGCATGCCGACAAGATTCAACCGCGCGAGATCGTCGCCGAGATCGAGCGCACGTTGAAAAACGAAGTCGATCTGCAGCGCGAAGGCGCCAACGCCAGTCAGCTGCGGCGTAATTTTCTGGACTCGCCTGATCTGCTGGTGCCCAAGGTCTATTGGGATTGGAGTGGCGACCGCGTGCTGACGCTGGAACGCGTGCGCGGAATTCCATCAAACGATCTTGAAGCCCTGGACGCAGCCGGCATCGATCGCGCCGAACTCGCCGAGAAAGGCGTACGCCTGTTTTACCAGCAGGTGTTCCGCGATAATTTTTTCCACGCCGACGCGCACCCCGGAAACATCTGGGTAGACACCGCGCCGGCTTTATCGCCGCGCTTTATCGCGCTCGATTTCGGCATCATGGGCGCGCTGCCCGAAGCCGATCAGTATTACCTGGCGGAAAACTTTCGCGCCATGTTCTCAAGCAATTACCGGCGCATTGCCCAGCTGCACCTGGAGGCCGGCTGGATGCCGGCACACGTGCGTGTAGATGAACTGGAAGCAGCGGTGCGCAGCGTCTGCGAACCCTACTTCACCAAACCACTGGCCGAAATTTCGTTGGGCGAGGTGTTGGCAAAGATCTTCAAGATGGCGCAGCGCTACGAGCTGACCGTGCAGCCGCAGCTGATGTTGCTGCAAAAAACCCTGCTCAATATCGAAGGCGTCGGCCGACTGTTGCACCCGCGGCTAGATCTGTTCGCGGTGGCGCAGCCGGTGCTGGAGGAGATCGTGCAGAAGCGGTATTCGCTGACCGCGCTGCGCGATTCTTTTCAGGAACGACTGCCGGAGCTGATGCGGCATGCGCCGGATATGCCGCGCCTGGTGCATGCCTGGCTGCGCCAGGCCACGCGTGGCGAAACCGCGATGGAAATCCGCTCGAAAGAAATGCAGGCCCTGGTCGATGAGTCGCGCGAAGGCCAGCGCCGTACCGTGTTCGCCGTGCTCGGCGCTGGCCTGATGGTTGCTGCGGCCCTGCTCTATGCGCTCGATGCCGAGGGCCCGCGCTGGCTGGCGTTGCCGTTGGCGCTGTGGGTGGCGCTGGCCGGATCGATTGCCGCGTTTCTGGCCGCCCTGCACCGACGCACGTGAACAGCGCCGCGTCCTGCCGTTGCAGAGCGGGGCTTGCTCCGCTGCCACTGATCTTGATCAACTTTCGCCCTGGCCGCAACCAGCCGCGCCGCCCGCCTCACTTTTCCGCTGCATGAGCACGCCGACCGAGATTGCGGCGCGCTTTGCCGAAGGGGTTCAAGCCCGCTCGCGCTGGGACAGTGACACCGCAGAACAAATATTCCGTGCGCTCTGCGCGTTCGATTTTGCTCGGCCGCGTGCACTCGCCGAACTGGCCGTTACCTTATCGCTGCAGGGCCGGGGCGCGGAGGCGCTGCAGACCATCGAGCAGGCTGTGGCCCTGGCGCCAATGGACGCGACGATCCGGCAGAACGCGCTGATCCTGGAAAAATTGCGCGAGCCCGAGGACCCGGCGCGATTTGTCGCCCTGCATCGACAATGGGGTGCCGACTTCGCGCCCGGCGGCGGCTCGATGTACGCCTGGACACTGCGCGCTGCCGATACGCAACGGCGATTGCGCGTCGCCTACCTCGGCGTCGATGCGCATACCGCGCTGGCGCGGTTTATTCCGCCGCTGGCATTGCATCACGACGCCAGCCAGTTCGATGTCGTCTTTGTCTACCGCAGCTACACCCCGGCGCAGGTCACTGCGGCGACGGCAGCTTTGCCGATGGTGCGCCACCTGCATGCCACCGGGGTCGACGCGCGAAGTCTTGCGCACAGTTTGGCAACGTTGCAGATCGACATCGCCGTCGACCTGTGCGGTCATGGTATCGGTCAGGTACTGGACGCACTCGCCTATCGTCCGGCGCCTGTGCAGCTGAGCTGGCTGGATTACGTGGCGACAACGGGAGTTGCAGCAATCGATGGCCGCATCGCCGATGCGATCACCGACCCAGCCGAGGCGTTGTGGCCCGAGGTGGCCAGCGAGCGCACACTGCGACTGCCATTCGCACAGTGGTGCTGCACCCCGTTCGTGTTGCACGAACGTGCGCCGCGCAATTGCGCGGGTGTCGTGTTCGGGCTGATCAATGCACTCAACAAGATCTCGCCCGCGTTGCTTGAGCGCGCGACACGCCTGTTGCATAAGGTGCCGCGATCGACCCTGCGCGTGTTCGGCGTCAGCGGTGAACAGGCGCGGCGCAATCTGTTCGGCCGGCTGGAGAAGTCACTGCACGCGCGCGTCGAGTTCATCGCGCGCGTCGACGAGTCCGAATTTCATCGTTTGCTCGGTGCTGTCGATGTCGCCCTCGACCCATTGGTCTTCAGTGGCGCCACCAGCACACTCGACTGCCTGTGGGCCGGCATTCCCGTGGTGACCGAGCCCGGCGTGCTGCCGCACAGACGCTCCAGCGCCAGCATTCTGCACAGCTTGGGACTGCAGGCCTGGATCGCGCGCGATGCCGACGACTTCGTGCGTATTGCGGCGACGTTGGCGGCAGACACCGTGCTGCGCGATCGGCTGCGCATCGAGTTGCCGGAGCGTCTGCGCCAATCCAGCCTTGCCGACGGTGGTCGTTTCGTACCTGCGTTGGAACAGCTGTTTCGGAACGCCTGGCGCGACTACAGTGCTAGCGCCGAGCCAATGGCAGCGATCGCGCTGGGCAGCGACGCGGACGCATTGAAGCGAACGCTGATTGAGCGAGCCAATGACACCTTGCTGCGCAGCCAAACTCAGCGCGGCGATCCGCAGCAGGCGATTTACGCATTCGAAACTCTGGCGTTGGCAATGCCCAGCGCGGCGGTGCAACGCAACCTCAGCCGGGCGTGGAACAATCTCGGTGTGATCCGGCGCAAGCGCGATCAGCAAGCTGAGGCGCGTGCGGATTTTCGCACCTCGCTACAGATCTGGCCGGACAATCCCGAAGCCCGGGAAAACCTCGGCACCGTTTAGCAGCGGGCCTTTCTTTTCACTCGCCTGCGTAAGCTCGCAACGCACACGCAGATACAGCGCGAGGAACCCAGTGTGGTGTTGCACCCTATGCGGCGCAAATAAAATGGATGGGTTCGGCCCCGTGGCGAGGCGCGAATTGCCGCCAAGGCTGGTGGCCTTGGCAAGATGCGCAACGAAGCCACGGGGTCGAGGACGCGATTTTATGTGTCGCATAGGGTGCAACACCACACTAGGTCCGCGCCTGCATCGGCTTGCCGGTTTGAGCACCATCAGTCGTCGTCTTGCTCTTTGGCGGCCTCGCGCCCCTGCTGGCGAATCAGCGCTTCCTCGCGTGCCTCGCGAATGGCGTCGTAAATGCTGTTCACATCGACGCGCTCGGTGCTGTCGACAAAGACGCCGCTGAGTTCGCTATCGGGACGCAGCTCCCCGTGTTCGAACAGCGCCCACATCTCTTCGGCGAACCGGGTATTGAACAGTTCCGGCGCAAACTGGCCGAGGCTATTGGTCAGGTTGCCGACATCGCGCATCAGCATCGCGCGCGCTGCGTTGTTGCCGGCGGCACTGACGACTTGCGGAAAATCGATCACGACCGGGCCGTCCGGCCCTACCAACACGTTGTATTCGGACAAGTCGCCGTGGATTAGACCGACGCACAGCATGCGCACGACCTGTCGAATCAGGAATCGATGAAAACTGCGTGCTTCCTCAGCGCTCAGTTCCACTTCGCCCAGGCGCGGAGCGGAATGTCCGTCGGCATCGGTGACCAGCTCCATGACCAGCACACCGCTGTAAAAGCCATAGGGCTTGGGCACACGCACGCCGGCTTCCATCAGCTGATAGAGCGCTTCGACCTCGGTGTTTTTCCACGCGGTCTCTGCTTCCTTGCGGCCGAATTTGCTGCTGCGACCGATCGCGCGGGCCTGACGGCTGCCGCGTACCTTGCGCCCTTCCTGATACTGCACGCGCTTTTGAAAGCTGCGCTGCGCCATGTCTTTATAGACTTTCGCACAGCGGATCTCATCGCCAACGCGCACCACATACACTGATGCCTCTTTGCCACTTTTCAGCGGGCGCAGCACGGCATCGATCACGCCGTCATCGATCAGCGATTGCAAACCAGCAGGAGTTCTCACAAAACGGGCACGGGTAGGGATTCCACAGGGGATGCGGGCGCGCGATTCTACGTGATAGCGGCGAAAATGGCGCAGATCGGCCGGAAATAGGCCTGACCCGGCCAAGGCAGGTGCGAGATCTGGCTTATCCCAAATGCTCGGCAAGCTCTACGATTGCCCGCGACACCATCATATGTGCAGCGGCTTCGCTGGGCCGATCAAGTGCTGCCGCAATCTCGGCGTAGCTCATGCCGAACTCCAGACGCAACACCACTGCTTCGCGTTTGTGATCGGGCAGCTTGGCCAATGCGCGCTCGTAGTCCAGCCACTGATCCGAATCCAGACGTCGCGATAGTTGGTCCGCGCCCAGCGCTTCCGTGTCTTCGGGCAATGCGTCGTTGATGCCGTGGCGTCCAATCCGGCGCATCTCGCCGCGGATCGCGTTCATCAGGCTGGTGCGCAGGTAGGCGAGCAAGGCGCCCTCATGCTGCGATTCAAACTTGTCCAGGTTCTTCAATGCCGACATCAGGGTGATTTGCACAAGATCGTTGGTATCGTTCAGATCGCGCGCCACACTGGGCAACCGCCCATGCGCCCAACGTCGCAGCAGCGGCAAATAGCGCGCCATCAAGCGCTCGCGCGCAGCCCGATCGCCCTGGCGTAGCAGCGACAGCAAAGTGGCGGTTGACTCGGTTGGCGACACTTCGGACATGCACGCATGGTAACCGCAGCCCGCTGCACCCAGGTTCTGCCAAAACACGGTACCGGCAGCCCGCGCGTGGCAACTCTGTCTTCGAAGTGGGTCGATGCCGGGGCAATGTCGATTGCGATTGCGATTGCGAGCGCTCGGTTTGTGGCCATCGGGCACTCTGCATGGGAAACTCCGGATACGCGCTGAGTCCGGAAGCAATGGCATCCCACCCCGTACGGCAGTTTTGTGACAATGACATCGCCGAGCTCAGGTTTCTGACATAGCATGTGGCGTTGTTTGACGATCGATATGGCTGGCCGCAGGCGCCGGCGTCATTCGTGACGAGAACCAGATGTCTGAAGCAGGGGAACTCTTGCATGTCCACGCGTTGACCTTGATCGGTCGCGCGGTGACTTGTCTGTCATGGCGTGGTCCACGGGCGCATTCGGGCGTACATGAGGCGCGCAAGGCAATGCGCTACGCGCGCGCCAGCCTCGCTCTTGGTTTTGCCGGCAGCAAGGCGCCTTGGAACACGATCGACCATGCCATCGCATCCATTGGCCGTGGCCTGTCACAAACGCGTGATGCGCAGGCACAGGTGCACACTCTGGATCGCCTGCTCAAACTCGCGCCCGATGATGAAACACGCGCCGATCTGCGCCGTCAGCGGCTGCATGTGTTGGCGCAGCGCGTGCAAGCAATGAAACTTGCGCAGAGTGAAGATCCCGGGTTTGCCCAGCGGCAGCGCGAACTTCGCCTGCTGGTTCACGCTCTGGATGCGTTGCCCTGGGCGAGTATCGATAGCGAGTCTTTGCGTCGCTCAATCGCGCTGACCCTGCGCCGTTCCCAGAAAGCCGAACGACGCGCACTGGACGACGGGGATAACGAAGATTGGCATCGTTGGCGCCGCCGCCGCCGCGGCTTGGTGCAACAACAGACCATACTTAAAGAGTGTGGCATCGACGATCATGGACTGCCGCCTATTCCGCACAAGCTGTCGCAACAACTTGGCGAATCGCAGGATTTCGCGATGTTGAGCGAATGCGTCGACAAAGACCGCAGCCTGCCCAAGCCGCAACGACGCCGCATGCTCTCGTTCATTCGCGACGCACGTAAGGCAATCAATCGCAAAATTCGCCAGCGCGCCCTCAACCTACGAAATCCTCCAATCGAAATTGCTTAGCCGAACGCCCATAGGCGCTAGGGCACCGCGCTCACGTTGAAATTCCATCGCCATCGCTTTGCGTTGCATCCCATCCGCTGAAATTGAAGGAAGCCGACTCATGACCAAGAAGCCACAGAAACCTGTCGAAAAAATCGCAAAACCGACCAAAGCGGCCGAACCGCGCTCGGCAAAAAAACTGGAGAAGAAACCCAGCGCGTTGCTGGCACCGGCGCCGACCAAAGAGAGCGCTTCTTCCCCAGCAAAGCAGAAGCGCATTCACGGCAGTTTCTCCATGCCAGCCAGCGACTACGCGCTGATCGCCGAGCTCAAGGCGACGTTGAAAAAAGGCGGTCGCCCGGTCAAGAAGAACGAGTTGCTGCGCGCTGGACTGCACGCACTCAAGTCCATGAACGACGCTGCGCTGCAGTCAACGCTGTCCGCGCTCAAACCGGTCAAGACCACCCAGCGCAGCAAGTCGAAATAATTGCTGGCGATCAAATTGATGGCGTCGCGCAGTCTGGTTCAACTGAGCTGGTCAGTGACCGCCGCTGCGTGTTGACGGCAACGTACTAGCGTCGCGATGTCCGCTGCGTCTACATCGCGATCAACGCCGTGGCGATCGCGAAGTAGATCAGCAGCGACAAAAGATCCTGGATCACGGTGGCCAGCGGTCCGGCTCCAAACGCCGGGTCGACCCCGACGCGCGACAGCATTACCGGCAGCGCCAGTGCGACAACCGTGGCCACCGAACACGCGGCGAACAACGACAGCGCCACAATCATCGCGATACGTGCGTCGTGCCAACCAAAACGAATAATTGGATAAATGAGCAGTGCCGTGGCTGCGCCGATGACCAGACCAGTCATCGCCTCTCGCGCCAGCATCTGGCGTACGTCGATGCCGAGCGACAGGCCGCGCACCACCACCGTCTCGGTCTGGGTGCCTACGGCATCCGCGAAATAGATGATGCCCGGAACAAAGGCCGCAAGCAGCACGATTTCGCTCAGCGTCGACTCATAGCGACCGACAATGCCGGCGGCGAGCAAGGCGCCGAGCAGGCCGATGAACAACCAAGGTAGACGGTGCCACAGTCTGCTGGCCATGGGTTCGGTGGTGGCGTGCCGTGCCGCCTCGGTGCTCCGGGTGAAGCCACCGATCCGCGACAAATCCTCGTCGTGCTCAGCCAGCATGACGGCCAGTAGTCGATGCGGCGGAATGATGCCAATGTAACGCCCCGCATCATCGACAACAGCAAGCGTCGACTCGCCATGCTGCACCGCTTTCCAGGCCGCGTGCTCCCGATCGAGCACGTGTGATACGCACGGTGGATCAACATCCATCAGTCGCGCCACCAGCACGCCCGCATCAGCACTCACCACATCCTCAATGTGCAACAACCCGACCAGACCGCGCGTCGTCGAGTCAACCACTGGAATATCCGAGATAGTGAAATAGCGTCTCTGTGCAATGCGCGCGCGCAGCAGGCCCACACTATCTTCAGGGTGCGCGATCGGAACGTCATCCGTCGCCAACGATGCTGACGACCTGAACGCTGCAGCAGGCCCAATGGCAGCCAAAGGTGTCGGGGTGTTCATACGTAGCCCACAGGCCAAGACGGTGTCGATCATGACGCATTCGCGCCAGGCGCACGCACGGCACCTCCAATCACGATTCAGCGCGTTGGAAATCTCGCACGGACATCGATCGAGTTGTGGCGTAGTCAGGAGCCAGCTGGCTCGGTGCCGCGCACGCCAAACACATAAAGCCCCGCGGTAATGCCTGCTGTTGCCAGAATCGAGCCCCAGCCCACCCATTGGATGAGACCGCCCCAGGATTCCAACGCCCCGCTCAGTGCGAAATACGCAAGCAAAACGCAGGCGCCGGCGTTGCTGACCACGCCGACCCAGATTGCACTCAAATCGCGCCGGCCGCGCAGCGCGGCTTTGAGGCCGAATGAATAACCGACACAGAGCGCCAGATACGCCCAGCCCAGCAGACGCACAAACAGGTAAGTAGATTGAACCGGAAAGCCCGCTGCCTCCAGCACGGATGGCGGAAGCAGGATAAGCGGCAGGCACCAGAACAACACCGTGGCCGCGATCTTTACGACGAAGACTTTTGCGAGACTGTTCACGCGATAGGCGCCCGTGGTGTTGGACGAAACCAGAAACTGTGCCAACGGAAATTGACCGCGACCGATCTGGTCTCCTGAGCAAGGAATCTCAGGGACCGTCATCCGGCGTGGGATTCCCAACCAGATTGGCGCGCATTCCGCCAGCATACTGCGGGTCAATGCGGTGATCGCCGTAACACAGTAGACGCATCACCGCTGCCGGGCGACGCTACCAACTGGCCCAGGCCAGCGCGGTATCACCCGCCACGTCGGTAGCATCTATTTTCGCGCCGGCGCCAATCCTTGACAGCAGCGGCCCGCGATGGATGTCCGCCTGCCGCAAGCTAGGCGTGATGATCTTTTCAGTTTGAGGGCAGCCCCGGTTTCTGCCGGCGCTACTGCAGCGATCGATAAACAGGCCAGCATCATTCAAGGCCGCTTGCGCCGCTGCCGCACGGCAGCGATTGATCGACACGTGCCCTCATCCTTACATGGCTTGAGCGCGCACTCAGGTGCCATTCGTACCGCTGTGCTTGGCCTATGAGCGCGCAGCAACGTGGAGTCCGGGATCACTATAACCCTCGACGTTTTTCTCGAACCACGCCTCCGAATACACACCGCCCGGCGCCAGCTTGATTGCCTCGTCAACTAATGCGAGTGGTATTGGAACGACCTGGACGTCAACGCGCATTTGCAGCCACAGCGATGCGTCTGAAGCATCGGCAACGACCGTGGCGAGCGGGTGGGAAAGGCCGTTGAAGCCGCAAAAAGAATTCGACAGACGATCACCCCTGGCTCCAACGCCGTGGTTGACGGCGGCCAGGCGAGCGTCCAACCCGTTGAAGAAAGCCGGTCCTGCGTGCTCCGTGTGACAGCATAGTCAGCTTCGCCCGCGAGCCGCAGCGAAGCTGGCCCACTCTTGAACCAAGACAGCGCCCAGTGCAAGCGGAATGGCCACGCGCATGATTGTGCGGCGTACCGTGCGCGACGCAAAAACTTATGCAGCCCACCCGGGGGTCCGCTTGAGCAAGTTGTTCAGCATCATTGCTCAATGCGGGGCGACCATCGATTTCGCAGGCGCGTCATTTGCCCGTTGCACTAATCTGTCCAAACCACAGCCGATTCCCATCCGGATCATCGATTCGGAACTCGGTCATGTCGTAAAAGGTGACTTCCAGATCGGGTACAACCAAACCATTGCTGCGGACGTGCTGGTGATACTCGACAATGTCGTCTGGGTAAAAGTAGAGAACGGAAAAACGCGGCGCACCGGGATGAACATTAATTGATTGATCGACCATCAGACGGCATTCGCCAAAGTTCAGCATCGCCCAGTGCCAGCCGTCATTTCTCTGCTCGACGCTGAAGCCGAGCTTCTGAAAGAACTCGATGCTGGCGGGCATGCTCCGCACCGGGAGCATCGGAACAAGGCGGTTCATCTGCACTGGATGACTCCAAGAGGGTCGTAAGACGATGATCGCATGACGCGGCACGCCGGGCGCGCGTCGTCACGAACGCCAAGCCAGGGAAGCGCGTAGGTCGGGCCCGCGCAGCGGTACCCGACGGCGGTACATCATCACCACTTGAGGTACCGCCATGAAGATACCGCCATCATCGCGACCACGACGTCGGGTACCGTCGCGCGGGGCCCGACCTACTTCTGGTGCTGCAGTATGTGTTGCCAAAAGGATGCCGAAGTGCAGGACATCCAGAAATTGAAAGCCCAAACGATGATGCCGCGACAAGGCCGGTGAAAGCGCCAACGACACGCAAATAGTGGCTGGGCATGCCAAGTCAGCGGGTTTCCCGTTCTTCCGTCGACGCTGGCGCCCAGTCCAGATTCTGCGCGCTGCCGGCAATCAGAAAGTGCCGTCGGAAAGAGCATGCACGTCGTGGAATCCATCCTTGCCGGCGTCACCGGCATAGAACACGCGGGTCTGCGCAGTCACAGTGGCTGCTTGCAACAAGGCGGAGAGTGCGATCAATAGGCGCACGCTTGGCCGTCTCCGTAATTGCGTCCGAAAAGTTGCCGGTGCTTGGGCGACCGATAAGCGAGCCGCCGCCATCGTCGGCCGACAGTGTTTACGCGGCTTCGCGCATGATCGCGCACCCATATGACAGGACGGGGCGGAGTCTATAGGGGGCATGCAATTGAAAGACGTGATGGACCGAGCAGAAGGGCGCTCTAGGCACAGTGTTGAAGCCGGTGGCTGGCCACAACCACACGAGCGGGGTTTGCCCGCTCGTGTGAAACGCCGTGGCGATTAAAAGCCGAAGTCGGCACGTACGAAGTAGTAGCCGCCGTTGATGCCGAACGGTAACGTTTCCCAACCATAGGTGAAGCCGAGTTGCGGGAACGGGAACGCGTTGGTTTCATCCCATTTGTCCGGGTAGGCGTCGAAGATGTTGGTGCCGCCGACGCTGAGCTTGAAGGCGTCGCTGAAGCGATAGCCCACCATCAAATCCGCCAACCATTCGCCATCCCAACGCTGTGTGTAGCCAGGCGTAAAGCCCTGCCCGGCGACCGATCCGAAGTAGTTGGCACTGGCATTGACCGACCAACTGCCATGCTTCCAGCCAGCACTGAGCACATGATGCGCACCGGGTTGGCCTTCCTCGACCAGGGTGACCTGCGCATCGGGGAATAGCGACGTCGGCGAGAGGATCGAAGAGGTCGAACGTCGTGCCCGCACTTTGGTATTGTTGAAATGCATCAGCGCGCTTAGGTTCAGCTCATCGGCGTTGCTGAGTTCCATGGTGTAGTCGGCGACCAGATCGACGCCGCGTGTCCGCGTGTCGACCGCATTGGTGAAGAACTGCGCCTGACCGACACGGAACGGATCGAGAATCGCGCGTATCGGGCATCCGGCGTTGTTGGGACCGCAGCCAGCCGCGGCTTCAGGAACGATTTCACCGGAAAAAATGATGCGGTCGTCGATGTCGATCTGGAACACGTCCATCGTCAGCGAGAAATTGTCGCTGAGTTGAGCGGTAAAGCCGAGGCTGGCGCTCACCGACTCCTCTTCCTTGAGCGGCGCAATACCCAGCGCCCGCGTAACCGCGGAGTCCTGACGAGCAGTGAGTGTGTCGGTGAGCACGCCGGCCGAATTCAGATTGGTCGAGACTTGGCTGAAGAACGCCTGCTGCACCCCGGGGGCACGAAATCCGGTTGCCACGGTGCCACGAAAGGCGAAGCGATCGGTGACATCGAAACGCGCCGACAACTTGCCGGTGAAAGTGCTGCCAAAGTCGGAAAAATCTTCGAAGCGCAACGCCGAGCCCAGCGTAAACGCATCACTGATCGGCGCCTCGAGATCGCCGTAGACCGCGTAGCTGTGACGGCCCTCGTCGACTTCCGTGCCCGGCGTGAAGCCAGGGAAACCCTGAATACCCGCAGCAGCGGTTCCGCCGGTTTGATTGAGAATCACGATTGCCGGATTATTGGTGCGGCCATAGGTGTAGGAGACCGGATCGCCGGCCACCACCTCGTAGTTGTCGCGTCGATATTCCACACCCGTGGCCAGGAACATCAGGTTCTCGCCGACGCCGGCAAACGAACCGGTGAAGTCGAGATTCAAGGTGGTCTGCTCCTGGATCAGCGAGCCGGTATCGGCCGAGGTGGGCGAGTCACCGAAGATGCCGCCGGCGCCATTGGGCTCGTAGAACCAACTCACATTGACCGAGTTGCGCTCATGGAAATCGAAGCGGTTGCGTCCCCAATTGGCTGATGCATCGAACGACCAGGTATCGTTGATCGGGCCACGGAAACCAGCGGCGAGGGAAACGTCTTCCACGGTGGTAATGATGTTCGGCAGAAAGCCATTGGGATAGAGTGCCGGTACGGTGCGACCGTCGCCAGCGCTGCGGAAAAATCCGGAAGAGTCGCCCTCGCGTTCAGACCAGCCGCCGAATAGATAAAGTTCGCCATCGCCAGCACCCATGCCGGAATTGAGCCAGAGATATTTGTCTTTGGCGTCCGGGTCGCCGATGCGCTGCGTCACCCGCGGCGGGTCCACGCGTAACGAGTCCGGTCCGGCACGATTGGTCTCGCCACGGTCGCGATATTCGGCGGTCAGATTGATGAAGCCTTCGTCGCCGAACGCGAAGCCAGTGTTGAAACCGCCATGGACGTTCTCGCCATCACCTTCATAGGTCTGGCCGACTTGCGTGCTCAAGGTACTACGATCAGTGCTGTTCTTCAGCACGATGTTGATTACGCCAGCGATCGCATCGGAGCCATATTGCGCGGCGGCGCCATCGCGCAGCACTTCGATGCGCGCAATCGCCGACAACGGAATCGCATTGATGTCGGTGCCGGCAGAGCCGCGCCCGATCGTTTGCTGCACGTTCACCAATGCCTGCTGATGGCGGCGCTTGCCATTGATCAGCACCAGTACCTGATCCGGGCCGAGCGCACGCAGCGTGGCCGGGCGGATGATATCGGTGCCGTCGGAAATATAGGTCGTCGAAAAATTGAACGATGGCTCCAGCATCTGCAACAGCTTGCCGACCTCCAACGCACCGTTGGATTCGAGTTTCTCGGCGCTCAGTACATCGACTGGCGCCAGCGTCTCGGTAGCGGTGTGCCCGCGCGCGCGCGATCCAAGAACAATGACTTGCTCAAGCTCGGTGTCGTCGTCATTCGCTTTGCTGTCCTGTGCCATCGCCGGCATAGCCAGGCTCATGGCAATAAACAAGGCACTAAATCGCACTTTCGCAGTGTAATCTCGGTTCATCTCGGGCTCTCCAGTAGCTATAGGTATATAGGGGATGGGCTGGTTCCCAACCGGCATCGGATCTCCCCAAAACAGCTCCGTACCAGCAATCAACGCAATCGACCCCCAGTCAATTACGCAGATATACGCGCGCCACTAACGTAAATTTTACGTGGCACGACGATACCGCTTTTTACAACTATGCGCGCTTAAACGGAAGCGCGACGTGCGTAGCATCGGAAGCGCGAGCCCTGCTTTACAAGGGCAGGGCAGCGGCGGCACAGCTACAGCGCTCGACGACTGCCACTGCTTGGGGATCGGTTGCCGGTGACGGAGAACAGATAGTGGGTGTCCCGTTCCCTCGTTCCCTCGCGAAGCGCCCGCAACCGCGCACACCGGGGAGGTCAAAAATGCTTGACATTTAATACAGTTGCTTATTCGTTAGGCATCGGTTTGACCACTTCGGAGTTTTGCCGGCACGACGACAGAGCACTACCGAAAGCAATGGTCGCAGCGGTTCTACACAGTGGGCCTTCCGCAGGCGAACCAGCCCCACTATTTTCACTGCCCATCTTCGTAGTGCTCATGATTTTGGCTTGCACTCGAAAAGGACTGAATAAATTGAGGTTGAGAATGTTCCGGTTTCTTGGGCTTAAAGAAGCCCTGTTGAATTGCCCAATCGTAGACGCCAACACCGACAGGGTACTCAGTGAGAGTTCCTGTAAGCCCATTTCTCCGAACCCAGGATTCGGCTTCATCTTTCGAGTGGAAAACGCCTGATGGAAAGGTGGCGCTCACCCCACAGAAGACGCACACGGTTGATTGCCTCATGGGAGGCCTAACGCCTTGAGTTAAGCCACGCCGAAGGCGTCGTCAAGAATGATCGGATGGGCACCTCCCGGGGCGCATGCGGCATCGGTGTGCCGCGCTGTGAGTTGTTGCTGTTCAAAGCACTGTCCACCAAGAGGAGTTCGTCATGAAGTCTACTGCTGCTGTCACCACGATTGCCATTGATCTTGCCAAGAATGTGTTTCAGCTGGCCCTGGCCGATGCGTCGTTTCGCATCGTGCGCTCGTCGCGCTTGAAGCGTGCGGATTTTTTGGCTTACTGAAAAACCTGGACACCGACTTTTTGCCAGATCAATCCCCGCGGAGCGATCGCATTGCCATCGCTGGCGGGATCGTCGCCGGTGACAGGGAACAGATTGTGGGTATCCAGTTCCTTTTACAGTTCCCCTGCAAGGCGACGAGTACGCGGGCATGTAGCGGCGCGCCGCAAAACTCGATCAGTCACTCAAACCCATCCCCAAACAAAACTCCTGCATCCAAAATAGATGTGTTGTCGACAAACAATCCGGCGGCGATGAATGGGGTCATGCCGTCGCTAATGGCGCCGGTGCCGAGGGTGAATGACCACAGACGCGGTGGATTGAATGCGAGGCCAGCTATGCCGGGGCCGAGGGTGATGAGACGGTTGTTGTTGGCATCCAGAGCACTGGCGCCAGCCATGACAAAACAGCAGTCGCTCATGCCGCTGCCCAAGGTGCTGATGTTGAGGGCAGCATCCGTGCCGAATAGCAGTGTGACTTCGGCCACAGCGGAGTAGGCCAGACCAAGCACGCTGCCGCTGGCATTGACGACGATCTCGTTGACGCTGAGATCGGGCGGGATGGCAACCGATTGCGCCAAGGCGGGCGGATTCATCGTGAAACGAAAAAATTGATCCTGGGTATCGGTGCTGCGGCGCCCAATCAGATACAGGCTGTCGTCAGTGCTGCGAAATGCCGAGACGCCACTTCGAAAAACGCAGCAGTTGGCAATCGGCATACCCAGATCGGTAACAGTGTTGCCGACGATCGAAATCAGCCGCACCGTATCGTCGCTGGTATTGATCGCCACACCGAGCAATCGCGGGCTGCCACCGCTGTCCCATTCCAGATGGGTGATTCGGTAAACGGGATCAAGGACCTGTGGCAAGGCTTGGCCAGCGCTGGTGTAGTTGAGTTGATAGAGCGACTGCAGGCCAGCGCTGTTGCCAACGAAAAATGCACGATTGCCCACTGCGTCGGCGGTGACGCTGCCGAGCTGCACGCTCATGTTGGTGGCATCGGCAAAGGTTGCCGAAGGCGTGCTGCCGTCAAAAACCCGCACAGTTGCCGTTGCGCTATCGCCGGCTACGCGCAGCACCGCCGATTGCACGGCGCCGGTCGCGGCCAGACTGAATACGATTGATCCCAAACAGGTGATGGCTCGCATGGCCGCTGCTCAGCGCACGCTGCGTGCTTCGAGATCGGCCAAGCGCCGCTCCAGGGCGTCGATCTGCTGATCGCGCCGTTGCACCTGATCCTGCAATGCTTTCACCGCCGCCAAAGCAACGCCGGCCAGGTCGGACGGCGCGATCATCTTGTCGGTGCTGCCCAGCCCAAATGCGGCGTGGAAATCTTCGGCGACTGGCCCAAGATGCCGATCCGGTGCGGCGATGTAGTGCCAGGTGGTGACCGGCAGCGCGTCCACTCTGGCCAGCAGCGCGACTGCATCGATAGCTTCAAAATTTTCCTTGGCGCTGCGACTGGAGAGTTGCGAAATGGTGCCGCGCGCGTTGACGTTGCCATTGCTGTCCACTTCGAACCTGCTGACTGGCGTCGCGCTGGCGTTCGTCACCCGCAAAAGAGTTTCTGGCGCAGCAACATCCACCGGCTTGCTGATGTCCAGGCGTACGGTCGGCGACGCGGTACCGATTCCGACGTTGCCGGATGCGCTGATATCAATGCTCGATGTCGGTGCGCCCGGACGAATGCGGAACGGCAAACGCGAGCCGCCGGTCAAATCGCGCACAAAGAAATTGGCTTCGTTACCGCCCATATCCCAGGTCTGCGCGGTAAAGCCGCCAGCGGAGGTTTGTTCGAATCGCTGCGCGGGTGTGTTGCTGGTGGCAATGTGCATATCCAGCACCGGGTTGGTCGTACGCAAACCAATGCGGCCGACAGCAGAAATGAACAGCGCATCGCTGGGCGCACCACCGGTAACGGTCAGGGGTCGGGTCGCAGCGGTGATGTCTTCAATCACGAATTCTTCCACGCCACCACCGGCGCTGGAGTTGGCGGTCAACTGCCAGTCTTGTGTGGCAAAACCTGCACCCACCGAGGTGTCCTCAAACATGATGCGGATATTGTTTTCCTTAAGGCGAATTGTGTCAAAACCGAAGGATTCATTGTTGACGCAATCCAGTCCGATACATGTACTTCCTTGAACGATCAGGTCATCCGGAATCACCTGGTCCTTGGGCTGCGCTGATGCTGATTTGTTGGCAAGGTCCTGTTTGCCGCCATGGCTGGGAGTCTTCGGGAAATAGACCTCGCCGTTCTGGATCATGAAGGTGCCGGCAACGGCCGCGGGTGAAGCCGCGCCAGGGCGTGCGGATTGGGCACGACCATCAGCACTCACGGGAAGCTTGGCGTCAGCGGCGGAAGTCGATCCGTTCACAAAGAAATCGAAACGATAACGATATTGCCCCTCGGGCAACAGCCGCGAATCGATGCGAAATGATTGAGCAGCGGCCGCATCCAGCACCTGTTCCGAGACCGGCCCATTGGGGCCGCTGAGCAGCAGGCGCGCGCTACTGAACGCAGCATCGACACGATGCGTGGCCAGTGCGCCACCCGCATGCAGTACAACTTGTTGCTGCGCCTGCTGCGCCTGCTGCGCCTGCTGCGCGATCAGAGTACCCGATGCCAGGCACAGTGCCGCGAGTCCCATCTTGATTGCTGTGCTCATGATTTTTCTCCGTGATCGATGCGAAACAATTTCATTATCGACGGGTTGCAGACGCCTTGGCAGGCGCCAAGGAACGCATCACCCAAGCTCGTCACTCCAGTCCATCGCCAAAAAAATCACTGCCGTTGCCACGACGCAATACGATGCGTTGATTGAGGGGACAGGCAGCAAACTGTTCGTTCACGCCGTCCGGCCAGCGCACACGGATCATCGATCTGCCGATGGCCGCACCAAAGCCGAAATGCGCTTCGATCGGATTGGACGACAGGAAATTATTACCCGCAGCCAATTCCCGCATTTGGGTGATGCCGGCAGTGGAAATTTGAATGCGCGCGCCAACCGCGTCACGATTGCCACCCTGTTGCTGCAAGCGAATGCGCAGCCAAGGGTGGGTGTTGCCTTCTTCGTTGCGCCACAGACGCGTCTGGCCTGGCGTCAGCATATCGTTGCCGGTGTTTTGGGTCAGCACGTCGATATCGCCATCGTTGTCGAAATCGGCACAAACGATTGCGCGCCCTTGATCGGTGTCACTGATGCCCAAGGCCGCCGAGCGCTCGGTGAAGCTGCCATCGCCGTTACTGATGAACAGACGGGCAGGATCGACCAGATAAAACTGTGCCCCCGGCTGCTGTGGCGCCGGCCAGCCATTGACGTGAAACAGATCCAGCCAGCCATCCTGATTGAAATCGGCGAAGCAACTGCCCCAACCCCAGTAGCCCGCACGCACACCCGCAGCATCGGTCACATCGTCGAAACCACTACCGTTGTTGCGATAAAGCCGATTGCCGGTGGTGCCAGTGCCGCCGCGATTCGGCCCGCCTGGCCACCAGACGGCCGTGACAAACCAATCGAGATCGCCATCATTGTCATAGTCGGCAATCGCCGAGCCCATACCATTTTCGTCACTGATCACGGCGCTGGTCCGATCGATCATCGCGCTTCCTGACTGATTCGCAAACCAATGCGTGGTTCCGAAATCGCTGGCGATGGCCAAATCCGGCCAGCCGTCATTGTCGAAATCAGCAAAATTGGGTGTGAAGCTGAAGTCCGTCGTGCCCCAAGGCGGCGCCGTAAACCATGACTCGGCCGCGGACCACGCGCCCGCCTGTTGCAACCACAAGTGCCCAGCACCGCCACGCCCTGGCGCATCCCAGTGGCCAAGCGCCAGGTCCAGATCGCCATCGCGATCAATATCCGAGAAGCTCGCGCCGTAGGTGTTACGGCGCACTTCTAGCGCAGGCGTCGGCGCAAACTCCTGATCCACCAGGGGTAAGGTGAAATGCGCCTGACCATTGTTCAGCCATAGCCGCGCCGCGTGTCCGTTGCTGCCACCGAGGAATAGATCCAGTGTTCCATTGCCGTCGATATCGACCAGCGCCGCGCCGTTGATGGCACCGATCGCGTCGATTGCCAAACCGGTGTTGCTGGCAGCATCGAAAACCCCGTCGCCGCGGTTCAGCAGAATGGCAGGTGGGCCCAGATCGGCGCGCACGACGAGTAGATCAATATCACCGTCACCATCCAGATCGCCACCAGCGGCGCCGCCTGAGGTCATGTCGGTCATGTTCTGGAAGCCGAACTGGAACCAGTGCCCGAATTGTGCATGGGCACTTTGTGTGGCGTCAACAAAATGCCAATCGCCTTGTGCTGCAGCTGAGTGCATCAGCAGCGCGGAGATAGCCAAGGCGACGCCACTCGGGTGCGGAAATCCTCGCATGCCATCGATCCTGGTTGCTGCGCCTAAGGTCGCATCGCGTTCATGCATTTGCAAGACAAATGGGCGAAACATTTTGTCGTGCGCCGGTGCAAGCAGGAGTTTGACCCGCGCATTCACCGGGTTTCCGTCGCAAGCGTGCGCAACCACGATTTGGGAGCGGCCATGTGGGAGCGGCGTGCCGCTTCGAGCGTGACTTCGGCGTGGGTTGCTACGCGCAATTTGCGGTAGATGTCTTTCGAGTAACCGGCGACGGTGTTCTTGGTCAGCGTCAGGGTTTCGGCGACTTACCCCACGGTGTAACCCTTGGCGATCAGTCGCAACACTTCATTTTCGAGCCCGGTGAGGTCGCAATCATTGCTTCCGGTGGGTGTGCCGCCGACCGGTTGAAAACCGAAGTGCAGGACATCCAGAAACTGAAGGCCCGAACGGTGATGCCGCGACAAGGCCGGTAAAGGCGCCAACGACACGCAAATAGTGGCTGGGAATGCCAATTCAGCGGGTGTGCCGTTTTTCCGCCGATCACTGCGATCACACGCGAGGCACTCTGGCGCGCTACATCGACAGCCCCGATCAGCACCACGGCAACAGCGCCCGCAAGCTGATGTCCGCACCTGATTTAAATTCGCGCGTAACGCTATAAGAACTGCGCAATCACACTGCGCTTCACGCAAGCACTCTGCATCAACGCGCCTAAAAACACTCAAGCGCCGGCAACTGGACACACCGGGGCAGTAACCAAAATATATTTCCTTGGGAGCGCTTGACCGCCACGTCCGCTCCGGGCCGGGCTCGTCCAACGAATAAGGTTAGATCGCGCGCAGCCGCGATCTGAACCGTTTGTTGGACGAGCCCGGTCCTGAGCGGGCGGTTCGCGCTCATAGGAAATACATTTTTTGGCGGATGCCCCGGCGAGCGATGTTGCGGGCGCTTGGGTGTTTTTAGGCGCGTTGGCGCAGTCTGCTGGGGTGAAG
>Ga0163151_10001061_pt1 | contig 47578 bp, 52 predicted proteins | sample OliLakLV19MP5IB2_FD_145596 | JGI IMG/M metagenome (GOLD analysis project Ga0163151, IMG submission 145596) | Freshwater microbial mat bacterial communities from Lake Vanda, McMurdo Dry Valleys, Antarctica - Oligotrophic Lake LV.19.MP5.IB-2 | ecosystem: Environmental > Aquatic > Freshwater >...
GCGGCGCGACTATTACGCACGCTGGAGAATCAGCCTGAAACCTGAGCCGAGTGGTTAATTCAACCAGCTAAACTTAATTGAGCTCCCACTAAAAAAGGAGAGAGACAAATACCTGTCTACTTTTTTTTAACTGTTTATAGTTTTGACAGTGGCTAAACAAAAAAGGGCCAGAGCAATTATTCAAGCCGTAAAGTGGCCCAGAGGGTTCTGCCCCAGATGGCTAACGGCCTGAAAAGACTTAAAATTGAACGGGGCGCAGAATTTGCGAACTAGCATCAGTTTTGCAATTCTGAATTTTGATGAATTTCTTAAATTATTACCTACGTTTGATTTTAGTCTTTACGATGGTCTATTCGGGTCCTGGTTACGCCTATGGCCAAAATGCTAAACCGTCCCAACTCTCGCAAGTCGTTGTCAGCGCGCCAGGCGCCGAACTGAGTTTGAATTACAGCCCAAAACTAAAAAAGACTGCTGAGCTCAACGATCAAACGATTAAGTTTTCACAGAAGCTTTTTGAAAAGTTAAAAATAAACATTCAAAAAGGAAATGTAACCAAAGAGGTTATAGCAGACATAAATATCGCCAAAGCTACTGCACAGGAACTTCAAATCTGGAAGGCCGGAAACCTCTATGCTGGCGGAGGAGCACACCCTTACCGCGCAACAACAGCAAGACTGCCACTTGAAGTAATGCTTTTTTATTCGGCTATATTTTTTAATACCTATATTTCAGGAGTCTTTTCTAGCTGGAGTTCGAGTTATGAAATGGACCCCGCCGCATTCCATACGTTTATGAAAATGCTTCAGGACCCGATAGGCATATTAAGTTTTTATAGTTTTATGATGACCAGCACCGCAATTGGACAACGTGGACACAATATGGTCGGACGCTTGGTAAAGTCATCAACTGAATATTTTAAAGAGTTAAATAAAGACATTGCGATTAAGGCTTTTGCCGGTGCGAACAAAGATTTTGCTAAAATGCCAGACTACCGATTACCTGAAAATCTCGCCAAAACTAAAGCGGTGCGTGGACGTGTCAGTTACATCTTAAGAACAATTGGCCCTGTCGGCATGGCATTTGGTATGACAACCAGTCATTTCTTTGATCAAATTCTTCACGATGAGGATTTGAAAAAGTGCAACTCAACTTGGCTAAAGGCATTTTCTAGCGAAATCCCCGTTTCGCCCCAGTGGAAAGAGCATTGCGACGTGGCCTACGTTAAATGGGTAAATTCGGGAACTATTTTTCGCTTGTTGCCTGATCTCGGAGCCATGTTGACTTCAATGACTATTTCACATCTTTTGGTAGGCGGAGTATCAAGTTACCTCAGCACTCATCTAGCGAATAAGAACAGCGTTAAGTGGATATTTAAGGGATTGCAGTTAGGGTTCACATTTACACCAATGGGTAAAGTTATAAATGTCACTGTCGGAAAGGCGCTGTTTTCTATTTCAAACTTTATGGTGTTTTTGGCTATTCAAGACCATATCGCTGCACCTGTTTTTAACGAAATCTTCAAAGAAGATATTGATAAACACATTATATATGCCCAATTTGATAAACTTTTACAGGGCGTAGATGAGCTTAAAGATAAAAATTGGAACGAAAAAAAAGAAGTGTGTAAGTCAGAAAATGAGCTCTGGTGTCTGTTGAGCTTTGCGAAGCAAAAACTTTGGGATTCAACTACATTTTCGGATAATCTGGTGAGGTTGAACCAAGTTATGAGCCAACACCGAGCCCAACAATTGGCAGCTGCTTCTCAGGCCAATCAAAGTTGGGTTGATTTTACTCATGAATACATAGTCAGCTATCAGTCAGCCTATCAAGCTTACAAACAGTTTATCGTTCAAGATGGTAGTGGCGATGTTGATCCCTTTCAACTTCGCGAATATTTACGTGGAGTCCATATTCGAAAATTTGGAAAAGCTTTTTTTACACGTGATGATTATATAAATGAAGAACTAGGTTTAACTCTAGATCAGTATTTGGAGTCGAAAAGTGTCGATATGCCCTTAGCCAAGCGAAAGGGCTATTTGCGAACTGAGAGATTCCTAACTATATCTGATGCCGCACAAAAGATTACACCATGGTTAAAAGACCCCTATCACGGCCTTACCCAAACAATAACCGCAATTCAAAAACAATTTACTTTTGCGGATGAGCGATACGAAATATTAAGCTTAATTAGCGGTCCAGAAAAAACAGAGTATTTAAAGCTGTCAGACAGGAACAGAAAAATCTGGGAGTTTAATAAAAGAAGTCGAGAGGCAGCAATCGGTATTATTATATTAGACCGTGCCCTCATTCAGTTAATGGAAGAACAGGGCTATACCGACCTTGAGCAAGTACCCATAGAAAACATCTTGGTGCAACTCAAGATTTTTGTCGGCAACTTTTATCCTGAAGGTGACGTCGGTGAAATGCAGGTATTAGAATTGGCCGTTAACAGCGATATTATGGATCCCAAAAATCTAGAAATTTTGCCAAAGAAATTGGATAGTGTAAGAACACCAAGGCATATTGACTATCTTATTGCATCTATGGCGTGCGGACCGATAGCTGAAAAAAATAATCACTTTAATCTTTCGCAACACCTAAACGAAAACATTTCTGTGGGAGAAGCCTCGGACATCATTAAGGCAAATAGCGAATTGGTTGCTAAAGCGTGGGGAGGAATTTTGCAGTTCTTGCCGCCGCGAATTGTAACAAATCCCACAGACCAAACAGTTTGTAATCAAGGATTTTTTAGTCGCGATCTATATTCGGGACCGATTTCAACTACAGGCGCTATGTCAGCAGTTAGCCCAGTCCCCAAAACCTACAATAATATTTTTGAGTATATTCGTGGTGACATCAAGCCCTCAGTCTTAGGCGTGGGCGCAGATAATAAAATGAATTTTGACACTTGGTGGGAGCAGAACACAGGTAAACTTACGCGTTCTGTATTCACTTACCTAAGAGCCCGTTATCGCAAAATTCTGACCCAGCATTTTTATCCCGCGATTGTCACTGGGGAGCAAGATATTCGCGATGATTTTGGTTATAAATATTCAGAATCAAAAAAAATTAATGATAAGAACTTTAAAGCTAAAAAGTTTTATACGCAGCCATTGTCTCGAGGTGTTTTAAGTTCCATCGAGCAAGAGGCCGAATTTTACATAGATTTTCTCTTATATCTATACATGAGTGGAATCTCTGGCGGAAAGCAAAATGAATTGGTCTCCTTAAAAAACTCTCTAAAAAATCCTACGGAGTTTGAAAATTTTTGGAACTCACTTCATGGTGCGGAGCCTGAACTTGATGATAAAAAGAAAAAGAAGCTTGAAGAATTAAAAACATTTTTTACTGAAACTCTAGGCATGTTTAAAAAATCTCATTTAAAAATTCGAAAAATTGGCCGAGGGCCCAATGACCTCAAACTTGTAAGGACAAAGTTGAAGGAACTTGAGGATTCACAAAAGATTCTCCTTAATCAAATTAAGGGAATAGGCGTGATTTATTTTGGCGAGAAGTTTTCTAACGATCAATTGGAGTTGCCATTAACTAAACTAGGCACACGTGAGCATTATGTGGAGTTGGCTCTTAAACGCCTAAGGACTCTGGCTAATGAAACGGGCCTCTATGGCGGCATGGCAGGCAATTTAGCCGAGAGCTTTTTTGGTGATTAGAACTGGTATGAGAATAGCAATAAATGACTAGCGAATGGTTTAAGTCGCGTAGGACGGAGCTTAAGAGGTATTAGAACCCAAAAGTGACAGAAAATGCGCAAAGTGTTTAACAATTAACAAAATAACCCTATTGAAGGAGTGAGACATGAAGAAAGTATTACTAGGAATGACAGTGGCTACATTATTGGGAAGCGTTTTTACGGCGGACCTAGCTTTAGCAAGAAAAGGACAAAAGATTGATGCTCGCGCTTCTGACGCAAAGTTGCTATTTACCGAAACTGTAAATACACATATGAAAGAAAAGACATTATTAGAAGTTAAACTCGGCAATAAACCAGTATCGAGCGTAGAAGTTAGTTCAAAAAATCTATCTACTATTAAAGATATGTTATCAAATCTAACACCCAGCCAATTAGAAATTCGGGAATTGGTTTCAAACCTCATTAAAGGGTCTGATAAGGGTATTATCACGGCAGATACAGCTAAAACGATAGCGTCAATTAAATTGGAACCGAGTTCAGAAAAAGAAACGCTTGTCCTTGACGCCAGTCGAATTATTGAAAATTTGGCACTTCGAAAATCAAATGGGACAATTGAGAAAGGTTCTTACGCCGATGCAGAGTCAGCGTTTGCCACTCTACTAATTGATGCAGCCGCAGGATCAGGTCGATTTGAAAAAGCTTCGCCAGAGGAAATTAAAGGTCTGATTAAAGCGTCTAAAGTTTATCTTGATAACAAAGCTGACGCAAATGTTATGAAGCTTGTTATCGAAACCATCACCGGCAGCAAAGATGATAAAGTGAACAGTGAAAAAGCTAAAGAAATTGCTGAGCGTTGTAAAAAAGCGTAATTTAGCATTAAATTTTTGAAATCTAAGTAATTTAAAATACCTGCTCCTAATAGGAGTGGGCATTTTTATTTATTGACCATTTCAATGTCTTTAATGATACCGTAAAGCCTTGAACAAAAATGCACTCGATATTCTGCAAGACTACCACGCCATTCTTTCAGATGGTCATTTTGCCTACACCTCTGGAAGGCACGGTAGCCAGTACGTTAACAAGGACGCAATTTACCCACATACTGACGCCGTCTCAAAATTATGTGAATGGATGGCCGAAGGGTTTTCAAAACACTCCATCGAAGTGGTTTTAGGCCCTGCTCTCGGCGGAATTGTTTTAAGTCAGTGGACGGCGTTTCATTTGTCGAGAATACAAAAAAAAGACGTCCTAGCTGTATTTGCTGAAAAGCTCGATGAAAATAAATTTGCCCTAAAGCGCGGCTACGATGAAATTATCAAGGGTAAAAAGGTTTTAGTCGTTGAAGACATACTTAACACAGGCGGCTCGGCTAAAAGACTAGTGGAACTTGTGGCGGCGGCTAGTGCCGAATTAGTAGGAGTTTCTGTACTTTGCAATCGTGGAGGAGTGACAGAAAAAGAGCTCGGCACTGAGGCTAAACTTATGAGTTTGGTGAATTTAGATTTTAAGACTTGGGACGCGGCGGACTGTCCACTATGCAAAAAAGGTGTGCCTTTAAATAAAACGGTAGGAAAAGGCAAAATCCCCACTTGACTAAATATTGGTGCCTCTCTAATTTTATGATTTAGCAGGAGAAATTTAGTTGGAGACGAAATGGCTCAATCAGCAAAGATTAAATTAGAGATTGAAGGAAAAATTTACGACATTCAGTGTGATGCTGATGAAACTATTTTAGAGGCAGCCCTGCGCCAAGATATAGACGCCCCCTATTCGTGTATGTCGGGAACTTGCAATGCCTGCCAGGCCAAGGTTCTCAGTGGTAGTGTCGAAATGGAGACCTGCGAAGCCCTAACCGATAGCGAAGTGGCGGCTGGCGAAATTTTGACTTGCCAAGCCCATCCAACGACGCCCGCTGTTCATCTTAAGTATCCAAACTAATTATCCGGTCTAATTTCTTGGTCTGAGCCAATTTTTGGCACTGTTTATGTAGAAACTGTATATTTCCTTAGTTCAATAGGCGATTTTGCCTTACTAGGACCGCTACGCTTGAGCCCCTTCCGATCATTCCATGGCACATTTACTGCTCATAATAACTGCAAGTGGAGGTGGATATGTCTAAGTCTAAATCGGTTGGAATATTGTTACTTTTGGTTTTTGGGCTCACTGTGGCCTTCAACAGTTCGGCGGCAACAAGCGTTCCGACAATAAAGAAAACTAGCAAAATAGTTCCTCTAAAAAAGTCATTAAATAAGCTGACAAATAAGTCCACTAAAAAGCCCACAGTAAAGACTGCGAAAAAATCAGACGTTAGAAGGGCCTCAATAAAAGTAGCAAAAACTAATTCTATCTCTAACTCTGAAAATATTCTTACGACTCGAGCAGCCACCCAAGGGTCTGTCTCTGAAAAAGCAAAAAAATGGACTTTCGGTACTCATGTTGATTATAGACCCGAAACTTCAAAAGCATTTAATTCTGGAATTGGCTATGGCTTAGATTATTTTTATCGACCTAGCTCTTACCATACGTTTCGTATTTTTAAAGGCGCCGATCAGATAATCCTGCCCTCAGAAACTCCCGAGAGATTCGTCGTTGGAAATACCAAGTTATTCTATTATTATAAATTCACTAGCCCTGATACTAAGGACCACGCGGTCGCCATGCGTTTTCTTGTGACTGTGGGCGACTCCCAGCAAGCCCGCACAGATGGCTTAAATTCTGTTCAGAGTGCCCGCCTGGAGTTTAATAAAATGATTGGTGGATTTACACTAGGTCTTAACCCGTATGTTTCTTACTATTGGGCGGATTATGCCACTAATGCCAAAAATGAACCTTTGCCACTTTTTGGTTTGGGTCATACTTTGCTTCTTGCTTACTCATTTACTGATAAGTGGAGCATTGGCACTGATGTCACGACTGGGTTTAGTTTTTTGCAGCCTGAAGAAATTAGAAAAGCAAAAGTGCTAGCTGAAGCCCAAGGTCAAGACGCTAGTGCTGTCGTCGATACCACTAAATCAAGCTTTAATGCTGGTGTTGAGCTTGGCTATAAGGCGACAAAAGCATTTTCGATGCGCTTAGGTTATGCACAAGAGGACGCGCTTGTGAGCGAAGGCAAATACGGCGTTGAATTCTTAGATAAAAAATCAACTAGGGGTTACGTCGGTTTCGACTACAGTTTTTGAAGTAGGGCTTTACGCCAGGCATTACATATTAAATATTTGAGCTTTGAACCAATTCATCTTAATTCTTAAAGACTTGAGGCCACAGTGGCCCTGAATTTCAGGCACCTGTCTTGCAATGGACTTAGTCGCTTGTAAAAACAAGGGGGAATTTATGAATGGTTTTTTATCTAAATTAACAATACTGTTATTTGTCGTAGCGGCTGTTGTGCCGGCACAATCTGCGACAGCAGGAAATTCGAAAAACACGGTTACCATGTCTTTGACCGGGGAACCGCCCGATCTCAATAGCATGCGGGCGACTGACACTCAAAGTGGTTTTGTTCTTGGTCACATCATGCAGGGCCTTACCTCGCGCGATAAAACGGGAAAAATTGTTCCGGGCGTAGCCGAGAGTTGGAAGTTGGATGCAACTACTGCCACATTTAAACTTCGTAAAAATGCTAAGTGGAGTGACGGAAAACCTGTGACGGCCCATGACTTTGTGTTTGCCTGGCAAACTGTGGTCGATCCGGCAACAGCTTCTCAATATGCATTTATTTTATATCCCATTAAAAATGCCGAAGCGATAAATACAAATAAGGATGGAAAAAAGGCTAGCGACCTAGGCGTTAAAGCTGTCGATGACTATACACTCGAAGTGGCATTTGATAAGCCCTGCGCCTATTTTTTATCTTTGGCTGCATTTTCGACTTATTACCCTGTTAGAAAAGATTTTTATTTGGCACAAGATGGTGGCAAAAAGTTTGCTGCCGACGCCAAAAATCTAATTTTTAATGGACCCTTTAAACTTGATGTTTGGGAGCATGGCTCCAAAATGAAAATGACAAAAAATGAATTTTATTGGAATAAAGAAACGATCAAAATGGATGTGATCGATATTCCTTATTTTATCATCGATGCAAAAGCTCGATACAACCTCTACAAAGACAAAAAAATAGATATGGTAGGCTTGGACTCAGAAACTTTTAAAGAGTCTATAAAAGATTCGTTTAAAGCTAATCGCTTTGCTGATGGCAGCGTGTTTTACTTAGAGTTTAACCATCGACCCGAGCGCGTGACTCGAAATATAAAACTTCGCGAAGCTATTCGATCTATTTACAATGCCAAAGAGGTAGTTGATAAAGTTATAGCCTTGCCAGGAAATGAGCCTGCCTACACGCTCTTTCCGAAGTGGCTTAGGGGAGTGGGTAGATCATTTAGACAGGAGTACCCCGTCAAGTCGCATAAGGTTGACTTTACTCAAGCCAAAAAGCTTCTTGAAGAAGCAAAAAAAGAATTGGGCCTAACACAGTTACCGCCGATTTGGTTTTTAGTAGACGATGGAGCGGCACCAAAAAGGCAGGCTGAATACGTTCAGGGACAATTGAAAAAACATTTAGGGTTAGATATGAATATTGATATTCAGACCTTTAAACAGCGCTTATCTAAAATGTCGAGCGGTGACTTTGATATCGTTGCTGCCGGATGGGGACCTGATTATGATGACCCAATGACATTTGCCGATCTGTTTACGTCTTGGAACGAAAACAACCGAGGCAAATACGCAAATCCTGAGTATGATAAGGTGATCAATGAGGCAATGACAACAATAGATGCGAAAAAGAGAATGGATGCCATGGGCAAGGCTCAGGATATACTTATTCGCGATGTCGTCATTCTGCCACAGTACGAACGCGGTATTGTATATCTGCAGAATCAGAAATTAAAGGGCGTTGTGCGCTCCGTAGTGGGAGCTGATCCTAATTTTATTTTTGCAAGCGTGGAGTAGGCGGAAAACTAAATGCTGAGTTTTATATTCAGGCGAATGGTATCGGCCGTCGTTACCATTCTAGCATTGGCTACACTAATATTTTTTGCCATGCATGCGGCACCCGGTGATCCTCTATTAGAATCTAAGGCTAGTTCGCCAGAGATTCGCGCGAATTTACTTAAACACTATGGACTTGATAAACCTCTCATTGTTCAATACGGACTTTTCATGAGTAATGTTTTTTTGAAATGGGATTTTGGGATCTCCTATTCTCAAAAAAATCGTCGGGTCAATGACATTATAAGAGATCACTTTCCCGTATCCGCAATTCTAGGCTTGCTTGCCATTGTGATGGCAACAGTCGGTGGAATACTTTTTGGCGCATTGACCGCACTATTTCGCAATAGACTTCCGGATCGAGTAATTATGATGTTGGTTATTTTTGGAATCAGTGTTCCTAACTTTGTTTTTGCGGCCTGGGGTCAATATTGGTTTACAGTTCTAAATGCCTGGGCTGGCTGGACTGTTATTCCGGTCGCCGGTTGGGGAACATTTCATGAAATGATTGCACCAGCCGTATTTTTAGAGGTGGGAACATTGGCCTATCTCACTCGGCTGATGCGTTCATCTATGCTTGAAGTAGTGACGACAGATTACATTCGAACGGCAAAGGCCAAAGGTCTTTCGCCCTTGAGAATATTTTTTTCGCATCAGCTGCGAAATGCGATTCTGCCGATTATAACCACTTTAGGTGTAGCACTCGCGGCGATTACTACTGGCGGATTTGTTATTGAAAATCTCTTTGCGATTCCTGGCCTGGGCCGTTACTTTGTGCAAGCTGTGCAGCAATTGGATTACACAGTAATTATGGGAACTGGAGTATTTTACGGTGCCTACCTTATTATAATGGTACAAATAGTTGATGTTATTTATGGCTTTGTAGATCCCCGAATACGGGTAAGTAAATAGTATGAGTGTTGAAACAACTAAAACCCAATTTAGCCCCTCTGACTTTACGGCCGCCTCAAGAAAAGACAGTTTGCAACAGCTCAGTCGACCCTCACTTTCTTATTGGGAAGATGTGTGGATCAGATTTAAGAAAAATCGGCAAGCAACAGTGTCACTTTGTGTTGTGGTGTTTTTACTCGCCTTTTCTTTTTTGGGTCCCTTTATTTGGATAGTAGAACCTTCTCAACAAAATTTAAATCGCATATCTGAAGGTCCTTCTTTGGGTAGAATGGCACTGGTAGTTGATGAAAGCTCCGATGAGCAGACGATAGAAGACCCCAGTTTTTTGTATCTACCAGAGCATGATAATCCAAATATAGGTGCGCCCGAGAAATTTGAGATTATCGGAACTCCGTCAACTTTGGGAGTCGAAATACACTGGACACCCGTCGAAGGAGCTGCAGGATACTTAATTTACCGTAGCGAAAAAGTGAGCGAGAATTTAGAGGCCATCTCAGATAATGGAGTAGTGATAAAAGAAATTACCTCAGGCAATGAGATCGGCTTTGTCGACCGTTTCGATATTCAACCGAGAAACTATTGGTACGCAATTGTTGCCAAATCTATCGATACAACTTCGACACAATATAAAATCGTAAGCGCCAAGGTAGTAAGGGCAATTGGTATTGAGGCAGCGCAAACTGAGAGTAAAAATCTGGTTAAAGTTGGAGAAATGATAAAGATGTCTGTCCACCCCCTAGGCACTGACTATTTGGGGAGAGATATGCTGGCGCGCCTTATGTATGGTGGTCGCATTTCGCTTATCATCGGAATTTTTGTGCCGTTGATTTATATTTTATTTGGTACTCTTTATGGCGGACTTTCTGGGTATCTAGGTGGACGCGTAGACAACATAATGATGCGGATTTGTGATATTGTGGCAACAATGCCTTACCTTTTAGTTGTCATTATTTTATACATATTGTTGGGTGGGCACGTTGGCGCGAGATCGGTTTTTGCTCTGATGGTTGCGATGACGTCGACATTTTGGCCGGGAACCGCTCGATTGATTCGTGGGCAGGTTTTGCAGATTCGCGAAGAAGGCTATGTACAGGCATCTAAACTTTTAGGCTCGAGTACGATATTTATTATTTTACGTCATATGATTCCGAACACCATGGGGCTAATTCTCGTTAACCTAACCTTTGCTGTGCCAACATCTATTTTTAGCGAAGCCTTTTTGGCCTTTATTGGTATGGGTGTTAAGCCACCTTTTGCCTCATGGGGCACTCTGTGTGAAGAAGGTGTGAAGACTATGTCATCATCTCCACATGAACTTTTTTGGCCCGCAGTTTTTATTTGTGTTACTACATTGGCGTTTAATTTATTAGGAGATGGGTTGCGAGATGCCACTGACTCTAAAATGAGGTCACGCGAATGAGCACTCCCTTACTCGAAGTCAAAGACCTCAGTGTAGAGTTTGACACTTATGGCGGCATCGTAAAAGCGGTGCGAGGTGTAAGTTTTAGTGTGGAGCGGGGAAAAACGCTAGCAATTGTCGGGGAGTCGGGTTGCGGTAAGTCGGTAACCGTGCAGTCAATTATGGGGTTAATTCCAACCCCTCCGGGAAGAGTTACTTCAGGATCAGCAAAACTTAATGGTAAGGAACTGATTGGCGTATCGGTAGATGAATTGAATAAGTTTCGCGGCAATGAAATTGGTATGATTTTTCAGGATGCGATGAGTTCACTTAATCCCACTATGAAAGTAGGCCATCAAATCGCCGAAACGTTAATAGTTCATCGTGGCATGAGTCGCAAAGATGCCATGAAAAAATCTATCGAACTACTCGAACGAACCAGAATTCCCGAAGCCGAAAAAAGAGCTGATCAATACCCTTTTCAGTTTTCAGGTGGTATGTTGCAACGAGCAATGATTTCAATTGCGCTGGCTTGTGGTCCAAAAGTATTGATTGCCGATGAACCAACGACAGCACTTGATGTGACAATTCAATCTCAAATATTAGAACTTATTAAAGAGATTCAAAGAACAGAGCACATGGGCTTGATTCTTATCACTCATGACTTAGGTGTCGTCGCGCGAGTGGCTGATGAAGTTGCTGTGATGTACGCTGGCAAAATTTGCGAGTATGGTCCCGTCGATGAAATTTTTTACCAAAGCGCTCACCCTTACACCGAAGGTCTTAGAGAGGCCATGCCACAAAATGTCGAGGGCGTACATAAGCGTTTAACTCCCATTGAGGGCAGCCCACCGGATCTATTTAGGCCGCCAGTTGGGTGTGGTTATTATGCCAGGTGTCCTTATGCTATGAAGCTCTGCGAAAAGAACCAGCCACCGAGTTTTGATTTAAAGAAAAACCATTTTAGCTATTGTTGGCTTCAGGATAAGCAGGCGCCTCGACTAAATGATATGGTTCATGTGCGACAGAGGCCTATACAATGATCTTAGAAATTAAAAACCTAAAAAAATATTTTGATATAGGTCGCGGCAAAAAAGTTCATGCCGTGGACGATATTAGTCTGAACATTAATGAAAAAGAAATAGTTGGGTTAGTGGGCGAAAGCGGAAGCGGCAAAACTACTTTAGGTCGTACGGTTGTAGGACTTTGGGATAAATCAGCTGGAGAAATTCGCTATAAAGGTGAAAAACTCCCGAAAAATTACTCGGCACGGGATTTTAAAAAATATGCTAAAGAAATGCAGCTGATTTTTCAGGATCCTTACTCTTCTTTGAATCCCCGCATGACAGTCAAAGAAATTGTCGCTGAAGGCCTAAGAACCATCGGGGGATTTTCTAGCGCTCAAATGAATGATAAAGTTGCCGAGTGGCTTAGAAAAGTGGGATTAGAGCCCGATCATATGTCGCGCTACCCTCACGAATTTTCTGGTGGTCAGCGGCAAAGGATTGGGATTGCTCGCGCCATGATTGTCGAGCCTAAATTTGTAGTTTGTGATGAACCCATTTCTGCGCTCGACGTATCAGTCCAGGCGCAGGTGATTAACTTGCTCGAAGACCTAAAAAAATCGATGGGTTTAACGTTATTGTTTATTGCACACGATCTGTCGATGGTGCGCTACGTGTCTGATCGCATGGCCGTTATGTATTTAGGAGCAATGGTAGAACTAGGCCCCGCCAGTGAAGTTTATTTTAGACCTAAACACCCTTACACCGAGTTGTTAATCAAAGCTAACCCTGAACCCGATCCGAGATTAGAAAAAACGCGGCAGCACTCTCTTATCAAAGGCGAAATTCCGTCACCAATAAATGTGAAGGCGGGCTGCCGTTTTGCGGGTCGCTGTCCAAAAGTCATGCCTCATTGCGCGACCGAGACTCCCAAATGGAAATCGGTGGGTAAAGAACATTTCGTGGCTTGTCATTTATATTAAGGAAAGCTTTTTATGACGGCTAAACGCGATCTCGTTTTTCTATTCTTAGCAGGTCTTTTTATTTCTAACGCCATTTTAGCAGAAATAATTGGCGGAAAGTTAATTCAAGTAGGTCCCTATTTAATGAGTGTGGGCGTGATACTTTGGCCAGTAGTGTTTTTAACTACAGACATGGTGAATGAATATTTCGGAAAGTCGGGAGTTCGGCGTCTGACATGGTTAACAGTGGGACTAATAGTCTATGCCTTTATCGTTTTGTATTTCGCCATGTGGACAAAGGCGGCGGGAGTATCGCCGGTAAATGACGACCAGTTCAATGCCGTATTTGGACAAAGTCTTTGGATTATTGTTGGCAGTATCGTGGCTTTTTTGGTGAGCCAGTTTGTGGATGTTACGGTGTTTTGGTTTTTTCGGCAAAAGACAGGCTCTGGGCGTCTTTGGTTAAGGGCGACCGGATCTACAGCTATTTCTCAGTTAGTCGACACCTTTATTGTTTTAGGAATCGCTTTTTATTTGTCGGGTAAGCTCACTCTCGAAGACTATCTGAGACTTTCATTTATCAATTATTCTTATAAATTATTGATTGCTCTGGCCCTCACACCTGTCATTTATGGATTTCATCATGCGATAGACAGGTATTTAGCAAAAGAATGAAATTTACTGATGGCCGCGAATCTTGGCCATAAGCCGGATAGTGCTTTAGTCTAGGTGCATTTCCTTATTTCGGGAATTTGCTTTACACTTTAGAGCACAGTTTAATTTGGGAGGCCCCTATGAAATCAATGATCTTACTGTTTCTCTTTTTTGCATCGATAAACGTTCAGGCTCAAGATTTTAAATTTGGTGATCTCGATCAAACAAAGTTTAACGATTTCGTTTTGGATATGTCTGCCAACTTTACTGCAACGACGGTCAGCTCCGCCAAACCGCTCGGAAAAATTTTTGGTTTTGAAGCCGGGCTGATGGGTGGAACGACAAACATTAAAAGAATTGAGCAACTTATTAAGTCTAATGATCCTAATGCGGATGCGCCCAAGAGCTTGCCGCATGCAGGTCTTATTGGGGTGGTGTCGGTGCCGTTTGGAATTACCTTAGAGGTTAATACAATTCCCCAGTTAAAATCAGAAAACTCTCAGTTTGGCACGGTAGGCGCAGCACTCAAATGGACGATGACCGAAAACCTGTTAAGCGCACTTCCTTTTGACTTAGCCATTCGTGCACACACTTCAAAAACCAATTTTGATTTCAATCAAATCATTAACAACGCCTCGACCGGTAACGTACCCGTAGATACTAAAATCAAATTCGAAGACAGTGTCAGTGGGGCCATGTTAATGTTAAGCAAAAATTTTATTTTAATTGAGCCTTTTGCGGGGATAGGCACAATTAAGGCAACTGGAAATCTTAGAATGGAAGGCACCGGAGACATTTTTGATAATAGTTTTACTGTCGGTCAAATGGCCGAAACAACCCTTTCGGGAAGTCACACGGTATTCGGCATCAACATTAACTTGTTTATTATTAAATTTGGCCTTGAGCACTCAAGATTATTCGACACCGAGAGGACCACCGCAAAGTTTTCCTTTTACTTTTAAGTAACTGCTGCGACGCAAAGCGCAAAAGTCTCTGTTGCTAAGGGGCCCGATTCGCAATAGAAAAAGGTATTCAATATCGAAGTCGGAGCCAATTCTTGGATTTAAAAGGTAAAAGGGCACTAGTTTGTGGAGCTTCTCAGGGCATTGGCGAGGCCATATGTTTTGAATTATCAAGTCGGGGATGCGAAGTCTTCGCCCTGGCTCGAAACAAAGAGAAGTTAGAAAAGCTAACTACAAATTTACCTAACAAAGGCCATAAAATAATAGCTATCGATGTGGCCCATCGAGAGAAATTAAAAGTTGAAGTTTCAAATCTGCTAAGAGACGTTGGACCCATTGAAATCTTAATTTGTAATACGGGTGGACCCAAGGCAGGTGCTATTACAGATGCGAGCGAGGAGCAATTCTTAGAAGCTTTTCAAAATCATGTTTTAGTAAATTCTCTATTAGCAAATCTATTATTGCCAGGTATGAAAGCGGCCCGCTACGGCAGAATAATCAATATTATTTCTACTTCGGTAAAAATTCCGATTCCCAACTTAGGAGTGTCAAATACGATTCGTGCGGCTGTGGGCAGTTGGGCCAAAACTCTGTCATTAGAAGTTGGTGAGTTTGGCGTCACTGTAAATAATGTTTTACCAGGTTTTACTAAGACACCAAGACTTGAAGCATTAATTAAAGTCGCGGCTACTCGTGAGCAAAAATCCGAGGCACAGATTATAGAGAACTGGAAGGCCACCATCCCGCTACGACGTTTTGCCGAGGCCAACGAGATTGCCAATGTGGTGGGATTTCTCGCGAGTGCAAAAGCTTCTTATGTTAGTGGTGTGAGTGTCCCGGTGGATGGCGGACGGACAGGTTCACTATGAAGTTCGATATTTTTTTCTCTATATGTCAAACAGAAGTCGACGGCTATATGCCGACCGAAAAAATCATGTTTCAGAATTTTTTTGATCAAGTGAGGCTTGCCGATGAGCTCGGATTTGGTACGGCGTGGGTGGCTGAAACCCACTTATCTTGCCAAATACAAAAACAAAATCCAGGCGCAGTCATTCCTCATTTTAAGGGTGAAATTGGTCTTAACACAGACATCTTGCAGTTGGCACATTTGGTTTTTGCTCAAACTAAAAGTATTAATATTGGTTCAGCCATTCGAAACATTCTTTGTAATGGCGGCCCCATTGCTCATGCTGAGGCCGTAAAAATGTTTTTGAGCCTGCATGACCTGTCCCCCATCGCGAGCGTCTGCTCGAATTGGGATTTGCCTCTGGGCGGTTTCCATTTTCAAATACTCCTTATGGTATTAGGCCTCGAAACGCCAATGAAGAGGCGATGTGGCCCTTAATTAAAGGAAAAATATTTCATCAGGCTAGCGAAATTTTCTTAAGGTTTTTACGCGGTGATGTTTTTTCAAGCCGCGATATAAAGCCAATAATCATTAAACGTGAGGATGCCAGCCAAGTTGAAATTGAATCGTTTTGGAAGTTTGACAAAGTGGGTGTGATTCCATTGGAAGCACCGCTTGAGAGCTTGCGTTTGATTACGGGCTCTCACGATCCCGCGGCGCAAATATTAGCTAATGAATTTATGCCCGTGGGGACATTTAATTTATCAATTACGCCCTCCTCTGAAATAGAGACTACCCATGAGCGAATGAAAAAATACTTTCATAAATCCGGTGGACCCTGGAAGCGCTCGTATATGCCACGTACCGTACTAGTTTTTGTGGATGCCTCTGGCGATTCTGCTGAAGAACAAAATCAACGCGCTCGCGAGCAAGGAAATAAGGTCCTGAGCAATTATTGGAAGGCGATAGAAGGAACTCTTGATCCAAAAAAAATCGAAAACGCAGTCGACAATGCGCTTTCTGGTAGTCCCACCCAAATTGTTCAACAAATTAGAGAGCGCTTTCATCCTGATGACCGTGTGATGTTGTGGTTTGATTTTAATAACCATGATAATGAGGCTGTCAAAAAAAGTATGAGCATTTTTATGAAAGAGGTAGTGCCTCAGTTAAAAAATTATAGCGGAGGTTTGTGACCATGGAACTCATACAAAATTTTATAAATGGTGAATTTGCTTCACCTCAAGACGGCAAGTACCTCGACGGCTTTAATCCGGCTACGGGTAAGGTCTACTCGAGAGTTCCCGATTCTCGAGACGTCGATGTGGCAATGGCAGTAGTAGCGGCTAAGAAAGCCTTTCCTGCGTGGTCTAAAAAAACTGCCGAAGAGCGCGCGGAGTATCTTTATAAGATTGCCGATTTAATTGATCGTGATCGCGAAAAATTGGCCTTGGCTGAGAGTATCGATCAAGGTAAGCCCCTTTCTCTAGCCCGGGAGCTCGATATTCCAAGGGCCTCGAAAAATTTTAGATTTTTTGCGGGAGCCATACTCCACACACAGGAAATGTCTACTACTCAGGGGGATACGTCTTTAAACTATGTTTTAAGGCAACCTGTAGGTGTCGCGGGCCTTATTCCTCCATGGAATCTTCCTCTCTATCTACTCACCTGGAAAATTGCGCCCGCGCTCGCCGCAGGAAATACAGTCGTTTGTAAACCTTCGGAGTTTACCTCAATGACCGCCTTTTTGCTTTGCTCATTGATCAAGGAGGCCGGCCTACCCTCTGGTGTTTGCAATATTGTTTTTGGCACTGGCGAAAAAGCGGGAGCAGTATTGGTAGATCATCCTGCCGTACCACTTATTTCATTTACGGGTGGCACCGCCACCGGCGAAAAAATTTATCGGGCTAGTGCTGCCAATTTTAAAAAAATTAGTCTTGAGCTCGGCGGAAAGAATCCAAATATTATTTATGACGATGCCGATCTTAGCAAAGCAGTGCCGGGGACCATTCGCTCAAGCTTTCTCAATCAGGGTGAGATTTGTGTTTGCGGATCACGTATTTTTGTACAAGAAGGCATTTACGAAAAATTTCTTAGTGAGTTTAAGGCTGAAACTGAAAAACTAATTGTGGGAAATCCACTTGATGAAAAGACTTTTATGGGTCCCCTTGTGAGTTCTTCACATTTAGACAAAGTCATGAGCAGCATCGAACAAGCTCGCAACGAAGGTGCTAAAATTATTTTTGGAGGAGATCGGCCAAAAAATTTAAGCAATGAATTTAAAGACGGCTATTTTTTAAATCCGACAATTATCACGGAACTAGACCGCTGCAGTGAAATCATGCAGCGAGAAATTTTTGGTCCAGTGGTGACGGTAACACCTTTTAAATATATGAAAGACGTGGTTGAGTGGGCGAACAATGTGCCCTACGGGCTCACCGCAACTGTTTGGACTACAAATCTAGATAGAGCTCACAAAACTGCTGCAAAGTTAGAAGTCGGTACTGTATGGGTCAATACCTGGCTTAAGCGTGACTTGAGATTACCTTTTGGTGGCATGAAGGCTTCCGGCATTGGCCGAGAAGGCGGCGAATTTTCTTTAGAGTTTTTTACAGAGGCAAAAACAGTAACAATTGGATTGTAATTAAGGAGTAAGCGATGATTGTAGCTGGAGCTTTAGCACCGCACCCACCCCATCTTGTGTATGGCGATAATCCCAAACAAAACGAGCCGCGCTCTGAAGGTGGCTGGGAAGTTTTGCGCTGGGGTTATGAGAGGCTGCAGAAAAATCTAGATAAATTGGATTACGATGTCTTAGTTGTATTGTCGCCCCACTGGCGCACACAAGTTGGTACGCATTTCGTTGGCGTACCCCATCTTAAAGGTAAGTCAGTAGATCCCATTTTTCCTAATTTATTTCGCTTTAATTACGATATGAATTTCGATGTTAAGTTGAGCGAGGCCATTTCTAAAAAAGCAGAAAAAATGGGTTTAGTCACTGATATGATGCGAAATCCCGATTATCGAGTCGACTACGGCACGATTGTATCGTGTCACATGACAAATCCTAAATGGAACAAGCCCATCGTAAGTATTTCTAGTAACGGGGCCGCACAGTATTTTAATTTAGAAGTCATGAATTCATTGTTTACTAAACTAGGTATTGCCACGAGAGAGGCCATTAACGAGTCAGGAAAACGCGCAGTTTTACTAGCCAGCAACTCGCTTTCTCACAGACACTTTACCTTAGAACCAGAAGTTCCCGAAGATATGAGTAAGGAACACATTACCAGTCACGCCCTTTATCTATGGGATATGCGCATGCTGGAACTTATGAAAAAAGGCAAGACGCGCGAGATGACAGAAATCTTGCCTGACTTTACCGAGCAAACCATGGGAGAGACTGATAGTGGCGCTCTGACTTGGTTAATGTCTGCCCTCGATTACCCTGAATATCCCGCTGAAGTCCATGCCTACGGTACCGTGATTGGCACCGGAAATGCGATTGTGGAGTGGAGTAAGGGAGTAGAGTCATGAAGAATACAAAAAAGAACACAAAAATGAAATCTAAAAAAACGTTCAGAAGAGTGTTAAAATCAAAAAGCAAAAAGTCTAGCCTCTCTCCCCTTATTAAGGGCTTTATTGTACCGGGTTTGCCACATATCCTGCTGGCGCCGGAAAAAAATCCTGGTTGGCAAAAAATGCGAAATGCTTTTGATGAAGTCAAAAATGAAATAGCTGCGAGTGGAGCAGAAATCCTGGTGATCTACAGTACTTATTGGTCAAGTATTTTGGGTCATCAAATTCAGGCTGAGCCTGAACCAGAGTGGGTCCACGTGGACGATCAATTTTACGCCTTGGGCTCGATTCCCTATAAATTGAGAATGGATTCTAAATTTGCGGAATTACTAAAAGAAAAATGTTTGAGCCGAGGTCTACAGGCGCGCACGACGGCCTATAAGGGTTTTCCGATAGATACGGGTTCGGTGGTGGCGCTAAAATTATTGAATCCTGATAATAAAATTCCGGCGGTGATAATTTCTAGTAATATTTATAGCGACCGCGCCGAGAGCATTGTATTGGGTAAGGCTGCGCGCGATGCAATTGAGGCAAGTGGTAAGAAAGCGATCTGTCTGGTTATCACGTCACTCTCGAATCGCATGCACACAACACATGTGCCTTCTGAAAAGGATAAAATTCATTCTCTCAAGGATCATGAATGGAATTTAAAATTTTTGGAGTATTTGCAAGCGGGAAGACTCGAAGATGCTTCGCAACTTTCTCGTCAGTTTCATAGAGAGGCCAGGGTTCAGAAAGTAGTAAATTTTAAACCGTTTTGGTGGCTAGCAGGAGTCATGGGACAAAACAATCTCTACGGTGGAAAACTTTATGAATATCAGCCTATTTGTGGCACAGGCAACGCGCTCGTCGGACTGACTCCTTCACTTCGTTCAGCAAGAGATCTTGAGTTTGATGAAGACGATCCACAAAACTATAAGGGCGAGCGAAACGTACTGGGCGAAAAATATGATTGAGCACGATAACTATCCGAAGAGTCCTTTTGGCGACAGCGAGTCGGGGATTCCCACGGGTCGTCAAGTCGAGTGGGAGCCACTAATAGATTATCGACGAAATGGTGTGAGTGAAAATACTATTCACGGAGCGATCTCGTGGTTTAGTGGAAGCAAAAATATTCATTCATTTGGCGGGAACGTACTTTGTTATGGCCGCAGTATGATGAAACCATTTTATATTAAGGTTTTTGCGAATGAACTCAATTCGAATACCAATTGGAAGCAAAAGGCAATAAGTGTCGCTAGCCACAACGGCACGGCTCAACACGTCGATGCGGCGCAAAGTTTGTTAAAGGAAAGCGAGTGGGGGCTGATGTTGACCCCACTGGACACTCCACTTGTGCAGTTTGGCCGGCAGGTACGTCGGCCACGTCGCTGGTTTAATAATTCTTCGGGTCATCATGCCGCGATACTTCTTGGCTGCCGACTCCGGGGCTTCAATCGCGCTGGCTACACTTTGCCGAGTCATCCTGTATTTCACGAATATATGAAAATCGTAAAGACCTACATTGGGAAGGATTGGATGCCTCTAAAAATAGCTCGGGATGGTGACGGGCTGCCCACTGTGGCAATGACTGTTAATGAGCTTGCGAAATGCTATGCTGAGCTCGCTAAGAATCGCAATGAGGATTGGATTTGGGAATCGATGTGCCGGGAGCCCGACCTTGTGGGAGGATATAATCGGCTCGACACTACCATTATCAAGTCTTGCAACAATAAGGTTATAGCCAAAGAAGGCGCTGATGGTCTCTTGGGTTTGGCGATTGATCACACAGATTATCCAGAAGGCTTGGGCGTCGTCATAAAAATTGCACACGGTTGGAATCCACAAGCGACTTGGTATATTGCGCGTGGGATTTTAGGATCTTTGGGTTTTGATCTCAGAAATCCTTATCCCCTCAAGCGCCAAAAGGCCTTTTTAGTTCCAGGAATTGTGCCGCCAACCCTGATAGATAAATTAGAGAAAATTCCGACTTGGGATGAATGGGATCCTGATCACGATAGATGGTATTTTGATCCTAGTGAACATAAAAATATTTTAGGTGGTGAGGTTTTATGAGCGAAAAAATAATTGTCAATAGTGCCCCAGAGCCAGTTGGAGCCTATCCTCATGCCCGCAAGGTCGGAAATCTTTTATTTTTATCGGGCGTGGGGCCACGAAAGAAGGGAAGTAAAGAAATTCCGGGAGTGACTCTCGACGTAAATGGTAACATCAAATCTTATGACGTCGAAGTCCAAACCAAAGCAGTGATTGAGAACGTAAAAAATATTTTAGAAGCTTCGGATAGTTCGCTAGACAAAGTGGTCGATGTGATGGTTTTTTTAACTAATATGAAAAACGACTTTAAAAAATTTAACGAAGTTTATGCAAAAACATTTGCAAAAATTGGTGCAACCCGCACCACGGTCGAAGTGGGTGCATTACCTACTCCCATTGCGGTTGAATTTAAAGTGATAGCAACGATTTAATCCACGGTGGTTCGTCACCTAGTTCTTTTTCGGGATTACGATTCATTTCTTCTAATTGGTTCCACTCTTCTTGGAGATATTCTTGTTGGTCAGCCGTTGCGTCGTCATCGTCTTCGGGTGTGCTTTTGCGACAGGCCTGATCGGGAGTGTAACTGTTAGTACTACAAATACTAACACGAGCGTCATGACTATTTTTTACCATCGTCATAATCCAATCGCGTAAGGGTGTTGGCGATATGGGATTTATGGCGGCATCGAGTACGAAGGCCACTCCTTCTACAGAAACTACGGGTGCGACATGATAAACCCATCCCACTCGTCCACTGGGACTATTGGGAGTTTTAACTCTTAAGTTTCCAAAAATAAAAACCTTGTAGGGCGCCTCTAGTTTGGTGTCTTCGAGTTTATGAACCGCCATAGCCGCGCGGGCATAGCAACCATCATCGGGGTAGAGCCACGAAATCCTTCTGGCAAAATCTGCTTTATCCTCTGTAAATAAAAAGCGGGAATCGCGCATATATTCAAACGCCGAATTCATAACACCGACACTTGGCCACTGAGGTAAAATGGAAGTGTCGAGTTCATCTATATCTATCGCCATTTCTTGCGCGTTTTTGTCGTATAGTTTGGGGCTATGCCCATGAACTTTGATATAGGCTTTGCGCAGGCGTTTCATGCCGTCGTCACCGCTTTCGCCTGGCAGTCGGATGGCTGAACTATAGGAATGTCGTTCGGCAAAGGTGGTGGGCCGGGCGTTAGCGAGCAGAGAAATCAGCGATATTAGAAGAGTAAAAAAACTTAAACTTTTCATAGAGTAACCTCTAGGTGATTTGAAGTAATATTCTAGATGGTAAAGGGGAATCAAAGGAGGCGTCGGCTCAAAAACTAACCAATTGTCTAGTGATTGATGCCTTGAGTTATTAACATCGAAATTGATAAATCTTGAAAGGAGTTAGGACTGAAGTTATGGTGTTCGCTCATTGTTCTTTAGATTATTCGTGTGACTTTTTTTTCTTCGCGGGGTGGTAGTTCAGTTGGTTAGAACGCCTGCCTGTCACGCAGGAGGTCGCGGGTTCGAGTCCCGTCCACCCCGCCATTTTTCTTAAGTGAAAATTAGGTTCAGGCCCAAATCCAGTGACAGGTTCCATAAGTACCCAACAGGTCTAATGAATTTTAGGAGAGTTTGAGCGAGTCGCTCGAAGTCCGATTCCAATCAACGTCACACCACATTTCATGAAATCACCCGAGTTTGGCTAAATCTGTGCTTAGTTTGGGCTAGGCCTGCGGAGCGTAAACTTCGGTTTTTGAGAATGTTTGGTTACTTGGTTAGGTCCCGTGAAACCCGCAGTAGATAAGGCGCTCGTTGTTACCAGATCAGTTGTTGGAAAGTAAATCAACAAAGGAGAAGTAACCATGTTAACGACCTCGAAAAAGAAAGAAACAAATGCTCCCACCGTACTAAGACGAATGCGCGAATCGTCCGAGCTTACGATGAGACAAGTCGGCGCTATGATCGGTATTTCTCACGTTGCCATCAGCCAGTTTGAAAATCGAAAACTCGATCTTCCAGATTATCGAGTCGAGCAACTTGTAAAGGCCTATGGCTACACAATGGATGAGTTTGATAAGATTATGGGACGTGCAATTGTCATCAGTCCTAAAGATGACTGTCACGCTATGATTGATCGAATGGATGATCAGCAACTGAGTGCCATGCGATCAGTTATGCATCAACTTCTGCGCACTTTGATTAGTGAAAATGCAGCAGTTCCAGTCAGACAAATGTCGCAATCTAAAACTAACAATGTCATCAAAACCGCGTGAAGGAGAAACTAATTATGACAACCAAAACAACAAAATCTGAAAGTAAAGTATCGTCAAAAACCAAATCTATTCGCATCAGTTTTGAAAATCAAAAGAGAGTGACAAAAATTTTGGCTTCCGCTAATAAAAAAAAAGATAGGTCGTAAAATAAAGTTCGACAAAGTGTTGGAAATTGCCCTGGGACTTTTGACAGAAGATCACCTCGCTTTGATTCAAGACCAATCACTAACTAGCGAGAATAAAAAAGAACTCTTGCGACAAAGGTACATTGTAGAAGTTGGTCCAATCACAAAAGATGAGTTCACAGGTTTTATGATGACTGATGAATTTGTGGTTTTCAGAAAGGGGCAATTTCAGGTGCAGAAGAGCGCTTAAACTTCTGCGTCTGGAGCTGCAGCAGCTTTTTGGATTGTCGAAGATTTTGAAGTTGGTTGTTGCTCGGAGAAAGTTTCAATGCTTTCTCCGGGAATACCAAAAACGTCGAAAGAGTAACGAAGAAATTCGCCTTTTTGTTCAGGCTTTGCACCTGAATAAATAACTTCAATAGACTGCCAACCGTAGATTTGCGCATCTTCATTTGCTGCATGTTGAGCACGCTTTAAAAGCTCCTTAGCAGACAAATTTAAGTTGTCTTCAAGAATCAAAATATCGAGCTTTTGGCGACTTGTTTCCATAGTTGATAGATATGCGAAAACAGTGCCATAATCAACTAATAAGGAGCCATTAAATGAGTACGACAGGCCATCAAAATCTAAAAGATCGTTCAGACCTGTCACAGTTCTTAATACACCTGACAAAAGATGGCACTTACGACTTTTACGACCCGAAACCAGGGCCTCCCCAAGGATATGAAAAAATCCGTAGACCCGTAGTTGCCAAAGCCGCGTTAATCGAAATTCTGAACAATATGCGAATTGAAGCGCGTTCTCCATTTGGTTATTTCAAACTCAAAGTTAATCTCTATAAAAGTTATTGGAATCGAGTATTCTGGAATGGGGATGCCGAGCCATCTTGGACTCACTCCGTTTGTTTTTCCGAAACACCATTGAGTGAGCTTTCTGGCTTTTACCAAGCAACCACTAGAAAACGTAACCAGTACCAAAAATATGGAGTTGCATTTTTTCAAGAGAAATTGCGCGAACTAGGTGGCAATCCAATTTTTTACGTTGATTCGCGTCGTCCCGATTTACTGACTGCTTTAAATAGTTCCTTACAAAATAATAAAAACGACTTTATTCCAATGATGTACTTGATTGAAACCTTTGGGCCGCCAGTTATTTCTGCCGCAGATGGATACTCTGATTTTCGTTGGGAAAGAGAATGGCGCAAGAAAGACAGCCTCGACTTTAAATATGAAGATTTGGCTTTTGGAATATGTCCCGCCGATGAGATTCCATTTTTCAACCAACAAACGAATCATCAAGTGACTTTTATTGATCCCGATTGGAGCGAGGCTACTCTAAAGAGCTATTTGCAAGCAAATGCGCCAGGCTTGTTGGCACATTTCTAAAATTGTTCATTTTAAGCAATATCGTAAATTTTTAAATCGGCTTCCATCTTACTAATTTCCGATTCAAGTTGGTCAGGGTCATAGTAGGTTGCACCACTATCGAAACTGATAATTCTATCTTCTGACTCTTCAAGATCGAACCATTCACTTTTTGCGAGATCCCAAGAAACTGGGTCAAGTTCTTTGATAGCTGTTGCTGTGTTCACTTTAATCCAACCGATTTTAGTTTCTTCCTCGTAGCATGATCGAATGCTGTCCTCAAAAAATTCCTCAGCATCAATATTTTCAATTTCCGAGAGAATATCAGCAATCACCCAATTAAATCCATACTCGCATCCAACACTCGGGAGAAGTCTCATGAGATCATCAGATCCGCACTGAACACATCTTCCCGATGGAGCCTCTGTATAGCAACTATAGCAAAATGGTTTCGATTTTAGCTCTGCGATTTTTTTTAGTCTAACTGTGAATTGATTTTTCATAAATTTCTCCCTTTAAAAAATATATTTTTCGCCTGCCAGGTACGCCCCAAGCTTGCTTGGCGGGGGGGGGGGATTAAGAGTGGTTGGCGCGGATTGCTCGATTTCTCGCCTAGGCCCTTGGGGGCCGATCATGAAGCATGACAGACACGAAGGGGCTGGCGGGACTCAGTGAAAAGAGAAATCGAATTTGCAAGACGTGAAAAGTGCGATTCAGAATGAAATAAAAAGTTTATCTGGTTGTCTCCGGATGGCGTAAATCTGCCATTGATTGGTGAGTTTTGGCTGAGCTGATGCCGAGCAAAGATTGAAAGGCAGCCATTGGTATCTGTCGTCGATTGAACCTAAAAACGAACTCGTTAAAGTAAACCTGCAAGTACTTTGGCGCAACGCCGTGATGAGTTTCCTGGAGCCAAGTTTTCAAATTTGAGAAGACCCTGTGGATATGCGGAGTCAACTGACTTGCAATTTGTGGCGAGTCCTGGACTTTAGCGACGTGGTTATAATCCAGCAATGCTGGTTCTGAATATTCGCGCCATCCATCGGTCTGCACCCTTGAGCCGGGCTTGAGATTTTTAAAAGGTGCTTTACAAGAAACTGACGGTAACAAAACCGAGGCTTCGCGCCGTTTGGATATTACTCCTAATCACCTGAGACATTTGTTGAAGTAACAAACGCCTAACATGGACAATAGCTTGATAAATATTGAATCCGGCCCTAATTTTAATAAGGAGTTTAGATAAAGCTTATGGCAAAACCAAACGAAAATTCAGAGCGCATTTTGCCGGTCAAGTTTCAATCGGCGCTGCCGGCGGACAAGTTTATTATAAATCATAAGCCCGAGGGTGAGGATGTTGTTCCACTAGACGTTGTCTTTGTCGGAGCCGGCCCAGCGGGTCTGAGTGGCGCGATTGAGCTGGCACGCTTAGTCGCTGACGACAAAATTAAGGGCGGGCAGCTAAGTGTCGAAATCGGCGTACTTGAAAAGGCCGGCACTCTTGGCGGCCACTCGTTGTCCGGTGCAGTTGTAAATTCAATTGGCTTTCGCACTTTATTTCCGGACCTCAAAGATAGCGATTTTCCATTTCGCCGGCCGGTCACTAGCGAAAAAATTTTTCTTATGACCAAAACCAAAGCCATTCGCATTCCCACACCGCCCACTATGGCAAATCATGGGAACCACATTGCATCACTTTGCGAATGCGTACGCTGGCTTGGGCAAAAAGCCGCAGCAGCCGGCGTGAATATTATGACCGGCTTTCCGGTCGATTCACTTTTGACCGACGGCGATCGCGTGATCGGCGTGCGCACGACGCCCGCAGGCCTCAAACGCGATTCACAGCCGGGCACAAACTCTTTACCCGCAACCGATATCAGTGCACAAGTCGTTGTCTTATCCGACGGCACGCGCAGCCCGCTAGCACTTAGTTATATGGCTTGGCAAAATATCAAATCTAAATACGAACAAGTATATGCTCTTGGCGTAAAGGAAATTTGGAAAGTAAAAAAAGCGCCTGATTATATCGCACATACTCTGGGGTACCCGCTGCCTCAAGACACATTTGGCGGAAGTTTTCTTTATCCAATGAGTGATGATCACGTGGCGATCGGAATTGTGGCCGGCATGGATTATAAAAATCCAAAACTCGACGTTCACTTGCAACTTCAACATATGAAACAGCATCCGCTCTTTAAAGAAATCTTAGACGGCGGCCAATGTGTCGAGTGGGGCGCTAAAACAATTCCCGAAGGCGGCTTTCACGCTCTTCCATCGCGCTTTACCGGTGATGGCTTTATGATGACCGGCGATGCCGTGGGCTTAGTCAACGTTCCGGCACTTAAGGGCATCCACTACGCCATGCTCTCAGGAATTTATGCCGCGCGCGCGATTTTTAAGGCGCTCAAAGCCCAAGACACAAGCAAAACGGCCCTTGAAGCGTACGACGATGCTTTGCGCGAAAGCTTAATTTGGAAAGATATGCGCCGAGTGCGTAATATGCGCCATGCTTTCAAAAGCGGATTTTATTCCGGCGGTATCAAATCGGTTTTAATGACGTTAACCGGCGGCAAATTTCCCGGCGATGGTACCAACGGCGAAGAAGATGCGAAAGAGTGGAAGGAATTTTCAACACCTGACTTCCCCACTGAAAAAGTGGGTTTAAGCAAAGTGGATGCAGTTTATTTATCGGGCAATAAAACCCGCGACGATATTCCGCAACATTTAATCGTGGGTAAAGACATCCCCTCTGAAGTCGCCGATTTTTACGAGAGCATGTGTCCCGCCGGAGTTTACGAGCGCAGCGACGACAAATTAATTATCAATGCTCCAAATTGCATCGACTGCAAAGCCACCGATGTACTGGGCCCGCGTTGGACTCCCCGCGAAGGCGGCAGCGGTCCCGATTACAAACAAATGTGAGGTAATTCAATGGCCACGCTGTTCACAAAAATTATCAAAGGTGAAATTAACGGTAAATTAATTTCCAAGTGAATTCTGTGCCGCGCTCGTCGACATTCAACCGCAACTGCCCTTACATAAAAGGCAAGCCATGAAAGTTGTCAGCATGGTGCCGTCACCGATGGAAATGGTCGGAGCCAGTCTTGGTGCTGTTGTCGCTAGCCCCAAGTGAGCTCTTTCGTTTGCGTCTTTCAAATTGCCAAGTGCCGCCTGGAGTGTTAGAAGATTTTCATAAAGAAAATTATAAAAGAGGTCTCTATGGATGCACATTATCATAAAGTGATGAAAGAACGCGAAGCGATCAAAGGTAAAGGCAATCGAATGTATTTTGCCTATTCTGGGGTTCTGGACAGCGAGGCTTTCAAGGACTGGAGCGAAGAGCACAGCTACCAATTTTTTCAATTGCCCGAAGGCCAAGTTGCTTCGGTGAAAGATGTCGATTTGATTTTTGATTTTCCCTCACGTTGGTGGGGCGGTCGAGTCGCGGGACTTGTTGATAAAAAAGACGCGGTTGTATTCGGAAAACTTTTTGAAATCGCAGCAAATAATTGGCCGATTATTCAACACAAAGAGGGTGTGGTCACAGGTATGTCCATCGAACGATCCATCAAAGTGACGGTCGACGGGAAAGAATTTGAGGCTACAGCTTTTGTGACTTCTCCCCAACGTGTCAGCATAGAGGGACCAGTCAGTGACCGCTTTGTTGAAGCTCTGATAAGTGGGGCTAAGCAAGCACGTCTTCCTGAAAGTTATATTATCAGTCTTCGGAGCAAAGCAGTCTGAAAAACAAATGAATTATATTTTGTGTAGTCGATGCGAAAGAATTGTCCTCGGTGTATCAGGAGCTAGAAGGCTAGGATGGTGGCCGGATTTCTTTTCACCTTCCTCCGAGAAAATGGCATTAGTAAGTTGGTTTTAGTGTCCATTTTTTCGGGGGAAGATCCATTGAAAGAATCTACAGAGGAGTCCTAATGCGAGTTATCAGCGTGGTTGAGCATCCGCTTTGCAAAATTTCAATTTTCCTCTGGAATCAAAAATATCTAATCAAGATTGAACACGATATGTTTGAGCAAACATTTAAAGTCCACGAGTACGACGTTAATGGCATAGATGATTTGAAGGCTCGCCTCACCGAGGATTTTATCCAGAAAACAGTCACGAGATTTAGAGAAATGCATAAGGACCTTGCCCTTGAGTTCTCTTAAGTTTTTTAAAGCTTCTCGGCTTGTTCAGGTGCCACAAAAAGTTTTATACCCGTCCGCGTGGCCGGTTTTGGGATCACGGAACGGAAGGTTTTCGTGCGTTTCCTCGAAAGGCCGGCAGAGCACTTTAAGATAGCTCTCAAAGCCCTGGTAGTTTCCCTCTATCACAGCTTGCGACAAGTATTTTTCGACAAGATGATTTCTGGGGATGATGACCGGATTGCTTTTGCTCATGAGTTTTTTGGCGTCTTCGAGTGATCTATTTTCAGCAAAAAGACGTTGATGCCACTTAACGTTCCAGCTCAGAAAGTCCCCAGACTGAGTACCACTGAGCCACGGCTGAACCGCCGGCACATGCTCAGCCAAATTTCCGGACGAACGGGACAATATCGAAAATGTTTGAGTAAAATCCTGCTTTGCAGAATGCATCCAGTTTAAAAGTTCTTGAATTAGATTTTCATCTTCAGGCATCGCCACGCGCAGCCCGAGCTTGGTGCGCATGTTATCCAGATGGTGTCGATGAAATGTTATAGCAAAGCCTGCGAGAGATTTTTCAGCGATCTCAAGAGCCTGCTTTTGGTCAGAATTCAAAAGCGGCAGCAGGCTCTCAGCAAACTTTGTTAGATTCCACTGGGCCATTGCTGCCTGATTTCCATAAGCATAGCGGCCATGTTTATCAATTGAGCTGAAGACGGTGGCCGGATCATAATGGTCCATAAAAGCGCAGGGGCCATAGTCAATGGTCTCGCCTGAGATACTCATATTGTCAGTGTTCATCACTCCGTGAATAAAGCCTACACACATCCACTGTGCGATCAGCAGCGCTTGCCTTTCGATGACAGCATCAAGGAAGAGCTGATATGGCTGCACTGAGTGCTCAAGCGCAGGATAGTGTCTTTTGATTGTATAGTCCGCTAGGGCTTTGACGGCGCCACCGCCGCTTGCGCCATGTTTATCTGACACTGCTGCAAACTCAAAGGTGCCCACCCGAATATGGCTTGCTGCAACTCGTGTAAGTACAGCACCTGGTAACGTGGTTTCGCGGAAAACGTTCTCCCCAGTGCTGACTACAGCCAAACTGCGCGTTGTGGGAATACCTAAGGCATACATGGCTTCGGAGATTAAATACTCGCGAAGCATAGGTCCCAGCGCTGCACGGCCATCTCCACCTCTTGAAAAAGGTGTATGTCCAGAACCCTTGAGTTCAATATCCCATCTCTTTCCGTTGTAACCTACGATCTCTCCGAGTAGGTGCGCGCGTCCATCGCCCAATACAGCAAAATATCCAAACTGATGTCCCGCATAGGCTTTTGCAATAGGAATTGAGCCAAGCACAAGTTCATTGCCAGAAAATATCGCGGGATTTGCAAGGAGCCAGGGTAAATCGAGACCCATATCTTCAGCCAAGTCTCGATTGAATAGTACGAGTTTGGGTGCTTTCACCGGAACCGGATTTGTTTTTCGATAGAAAATTTCAGGAAGACTCAGGTACGTAGTATTGAATTTCATATGTTGCATCCTTATGCTTATTTTGTGATTAATCGAGCGCCGCGCTGAAAAGTCATGTATGCCCATACCCATTGTATAAGAACGAGCAAGCGGTTGCGAAAACCAATCAAATAAAAAATGTGGACGACGAGCCAAATGACCCAGGCTAAAAATCCGCTCAGATTCAACCTTCCGATGGCCGCTACAGCCGAGGAACGCCCGATCGTAGCAAGGTTTCCCTTGTCGACGTAGTGGAACGGAAGCCGCTCACCGTGAGCACCACGCAACTCCCGCGCGATTACCTCACCTACGTACGCCCCCTGCTGCATGGCCACAGATGCCACGCCCGGTAGCGGTCTTCCGTCCACCCCCGAAGTGGTAGCTGTATCTCCAATAACGAAGACGTTGGGGTGACCTGGCAGGCTCAGGTCAGGAGTTACCTTTACTCTGCCAGCTGAATCCATATCTGCGTTTAGCCATTGGCCTGCAGGAGAAGCTACGACGCCGGCAGCCCAGATCACAGTTCGAGCATAAATCCGCTCGCCCGACGCGACCACGCCGTCTTCACTGACGTCTTCAACACGCGCATTCAGGCGTACCAGCACGCCCAGATTTTCTAGGGCGCATTGTGCCTTGGTCGAAAGCACATCTGGGAACGACGACAGGATCTTAGGTCCCGCCTCCAGTAATAAGACTTGTGCCGACCTAGGATCTATATGACGGAAATCAGAAGCAAGTGTAACGTGTGCCAGTTCGGCGATAGCACCCGCAAGCTCAACACCGGTCGGCCCAGCTCCAACGATCACGAAGGTCAAAAGTGCCTTCCGCGTCTGCTCGTGGTTTTCATTTTCAGCCTGCTCAAACGCCAGCAAGATGCGAGTTCGGATGTTGGTGGCGTCCTGAATAGATTTTAGACCCGGCGCAAACTGTTCCCATTCTGGATGGCCGAAATAGCTATGCCGGGCACCCGTCGTTACGACAAGATAATCATAAGACAACGTCCGCTCATGGAGGAGCACGCACTGATTTTGGAGATCAATTCCCGTAACCTCGCCTAAAAGAACATCCATATTTTTAGGGCGACGAAGAATACTGCGAATGGGTGCTGCGATATCCGCCGGTGATAGCCCCGCAGTAGCGACCTGGTACAAAAGAGGCTGGAAGAGATGATGATTGTTCCGATCAATGACAGTAACGTGAAGTGGAGATCGTGCTAAGCGCATTGCAGCAGCAAGCCCGCCAAATCCGCAACCAACGATGACGATGCGAGATATTGGAACTTCTGTTTTCAAATCGTACCTCCATCAATTCGACGCACCCTACACTTCGATCTCAATATCGGTTCCGCTCACGCGGACCTTGCCTTTAAGGTTGATCAAGCGTGCCTGACCAATTTCGATTTCGTTTGTCTGTGCTACTTTTACGAACTCAGCCATTATTTTTTCCTTCTTATTGATAAAATATTGTTTTAGTACCGCGGTATAGACGAGTCTATTTCTTGTGACCAAGTATCAATACCACCTGTCATCGACCGCACATTCGTAAAGCCTTGTTCAATGAAGTACGAAGCAGCGTTGAGACTTCTTTGTCCATGGTGACAGTAGAAAACTATGGGTGTATCCTTTGTCCATTCCAACATCTCTTTTGCAAATACCTCGGTGATCAATGTCGTCCCATCGATGTGAGCAAGTTCCCACTCCTCAGGAGTTCTGACGTCAAGCAACCGTGGGGGAAGTGTAGACTTCAGTGCCGCCACCACTTCCTGAGGGCTAATCTCAATTTGTCGGGTTGAATCCGCATTCGAAAAAATCATTTTCTCTTCTCCTCAATCATCATTCGGCCCCCGATCATACCCAGGTAAAGTGGTCAGCCGTGAATCTTCGAGCGGGCTGCCCACCGTAAAATGATAAAAACTCTGCCAATCTCGCGAAGAAATACCCAGCACCTCGTGAACAGGATCATCAAAGTAGCAGCCGATTCCAGTTGCACGAACTCCGGCCTCTTCTGCCTCAAGATACAACACGCTACCCACAAGCCCGGCTTCCCAGAAAAGATTTTTGTAGAAGGCTGCCCCATATACTGCGAGGCTCTCCGCGTAGTCGGCGATCATGCCGAGGCTGAAGGCTCCGTCTCCAGCAATGTCTTGACCGCAGGAAACGTCCACCGCAAGAGAGCGGAAGTCCCCCGTCTTTAGCAGATAGAGTTGAAGCCCAGGCGGGCATGACGGCGGACGTTGCCAGAGGAAATCTTGATGAAATACTTTCTGGATGGACGCGGATTTTTCCGGATCACGCACCAAAACGTAGATCCCAGGCGTTAATCCTGTCACGCGATGTACAAAAAGCACAAGGTGGATACGCGGCCTCCATGCAATTGCATCCCACGGTATGGATCGTTTATCGTGGGTTGGGACGAGACGGGCCAGCATCTGAAAAAATGTATGATCTGAGATTGCCGTTGAAGCATCCAGGCTCTGGGCGCTCCTGCGTTGCTGGATCGCGGTCTCAGCCGAAAGCGAACCGACTCTCACTGGTGGGATGAAGAGTTCCTCCTCGGAAGGAAATCCAGTGAAGCCTTCGTCGAAACACTTCTCTTGATGAAGGGTGGCCTGAGCTACCTCGTCAATCACATGCCAATGCGCCGAATGCTCAGTACTCAGAGTGTTGGCCTGGCCGTGCCATTCAGCAGTGGCAGCCAGTTCACAGAGGACCTCCAATGGTAACTTTGGAAGTAAATTCGGTGGGACATTCAGGCGTCGGGACTTATTCAACTCACCTGGCACGATTAACGCCATTAGTTCAGGGTTCTCTCGCTCGGCACCTACGTAGTCAGCGTCGCGGTCGAGACCAAGAAGCTGTGACACAGTGGCGCCACTCACGCCATCGATGAGATAAAGCTGCCATCCTAGAGCGGCAGCCCCAAAACGCATCGTCCCTAGCGCATGACCCACATCGTGCTGGCAATAGCGAAATGCACGCTCGCCATACTTCCAAGCTTCACGCCAATGAATGGAGGAAAGTCCGACAAGGAAGGACCCCTCCGGGAAATCGGCCATCAGGCGCGTCCACAGCGATGGATTGCAATCTGCGCGTCGCTCAAGACCGTGCTCCTTCGGTGCGTAATGATAGACACCTGGGCGATCGTGAACAGCATCGAGTGCAGGTAATACCGCGTAGCCCTCGGTTGGGTGCAGGTTTCCGCTCGATGGATTGGCACGAAGAGACCACATGCTCCCTTCATAGCTTTTCCAGGCTGTCAGAGAGAGTGCGTAGCGAAAGAATATTGAGATAGAGTCGATTGAAAGTGGGACGGGCTCCACATTGCTCGGAACGAAAAGCTGCCAATAGGAGAGCTCTCGGCTTTTTTTGGCAAGAGGGAGCCTAAGTGGCAACTTAATCAACGATGCTCCGTCGTAACGCCGAAATGGATTCGGCTGCGTAGCCCAATCCATGTAACCCAGCGCCGCAGCATAGCGATGAGGATGGTGCTTGGTTCGCTCGTGATAAGCCAAAACTACATCTATTGCAGAGAGATCTCTGTTGCCGGATTCGGTTGCTGATAATTGATAGTTTTTATTATCCATTAAACCTTGTCCGACAATGCTTTAAAAACTCGGTTCTGGTTTCAGGCAGGGCCTTAAACGAACCTCTTAAGTCTGAAGTTGTCGTTGTGCAGTGGGTGTCTTGAATACCACGGGTGATAACGCAGTAATGTTTGGCGTTGATATGAATTGCGACGTCATCCGTATCAAGAACATATTGCAGACAATCGGTAATTTGCTTGGTCAAGCGCTCCTGCACTTGCGGACGTTTCGCAAAAAACTCTACAATGCGGTTTATTTTTGACAGACCAATAACCTTTTTTTTCGGAATATAGGCTGCGGTTACGAAGCCGTCGATAGGCAGAAAGTGATGTTCACACATCGAAATCATCTCAATGTCCTGCACACAAACCATCTGGTCGTATTGCATTGTATTTTCAATAACGCTTATCTTTGGGAAATTTTTAGGATCCAAACCACTGAAAACTTCGTTAACAAACATCTTCGCCACTCTTTTGGGAGTGTCTTTTAAGCTGTCGTCATTAAGATCTAAATCTAAACATTTCATGATTTCCGCAAAATGAAATTTAATCTTTTCAATTTTTTCATCATTGGTAAAATTAGAACTCAGTGTTGGCGAAGGCCGAACGTTAGCTAAAATCTCGAGTATTTGTTTTTCTTCTAACTGTAATATTGAACTGTTCATAGGACCCCAAAATCGCCTATGGCTTCGACTGGGCAGCCGGCCATTGCTTCTTTGCACCGCTCTTCCTCTAACAGCGAATCAGGCTGTTTGGAGAGATACGCGTGACCGTCATCTTCATTCATTTTGAAATTCTCAGACGCAGCAAGAACACACGCATCGCAAGCGATGCAGGTGTTATCGACAAAGTAAGCACCCGGAGCATTTTCAGAGTATTTTTGGGTTACATCAGCCATAAATTTCGCCCTCCGTCCGTGAGCTTAAGCAACTTTCGCATTCGCATAGCTGCCGGAGCCTTTTAAAAGTGTAGATGCCTGTAGTATGGCCATCTGAAAAGCGAGGAGACAGCGCGTACCTTCCAACCTTGCCGATCGCAGTGATGCGAATTTCCGGTATTATCGTTCTGGGGTCGAGGGTCTTGCGTCCTGTGTTTTCGTCAACACACGATGCGCAGGCACAGTGGACGCGAAGCGAATGAGGATGATAGATGCTCTTGTGACCATCAGGCCAATAAATCAAAAGCTCTCCTGTGGAGGATATTTCAAAATTTTCCGGCTCAAGAACTCCTGTGGCCTCTGAAGAGCCTTGTTCCATTTGTGTGATAAGCGCCTGAGCAAGACTTAGAAAAGCTTTTCCTATGACCGTCTCAGTTTTTTTAGAAAGAATCGGAAGTCCCTCATCACCGCTAGCCACCAGCTCAGGATCTAGTGGAATTGATCCAAAAAATGGAACACCTTGTTCTTTCGAGAGTCGTTGCCCACCATCCCCTTTGAAAATGGCGGTTGCCTCCCCACAATGCCCGCAAACAAAAGCGCTCATATTCTCGATCACGCCAAGAATCGGCACATTAAGGATCTCAAACATCTTGATTCCTTTTTTTGCGATCCCAGTAGCGATATCTTGTGGAGTTGTTACAATCACTGCACCGGCTAGAGATGCATGCTGTGCGATCGTGAGCTGCACATCCCCAGTTCCCGGCGGGAGGTCGATTAATAGGTAGTCAAGTTCACCCCAAGTGACATTGCCAAGAAACTGCTTAACAATTTTATTGACCATCGGCCCACGCCAAAGAACCGGCCCGTCATTTCCGAAGAGTAAGCCCATGGAAATAAAATGAACTCCGTGTTTTGCAATGGGGGTAAGGTCTGAGCCAACAGAACCTGCTATCTGGCCAGTAGCCCCAAGCATAGCGACCTGGCTTGGACCATAGATATCTGCGTCCAGCACCCCTACTTTTGCACCGTAGTGTTTGAGGGCAACAGCTAGATTAACTGTTACCGTCGATTTCCCTACTCCACCTTTGGCGCTTGCTATTGCGATGATGTATTTAATTTTAGCAAGAGCGGGCAGGCCACCGCCAGTCGAGGGAGCCTTATCACTCTGGCTTTTTACGGGAATATTCGTAATAGCCTTTTCAGCTGGAAGGCTTGCCTTCGGGCTGGGTTCAATCAATTTTTTTTGATTCCAGAAGGCCATCTTACTTCTCTAAGAGCTTTTGCAGCTCACCTTGCTCATACATCTCACTGACGATGTCGCAGCCTCCAATAAACTGACCATGAATAAAGACCTGTGGGATAGTTGGCCACTGAGTGTGCTCTTTAACCGCCGCTCTAACTGCTTCATCAGAAAGCACATCAAACGAACCCAAATCTGTGACCCCGGCAGCCTTCAAAAGTTCACAGGATTTTGCTGAAAAACCACATTGCGGCGACTCGGGGGTGCCCTTCATAAAAATAACCACTGGTTTGGAACTAACTATTTCCTTCACCTTCGAAATCGATTGATGCGCCATAAAAATACCTCTTTCTTATTTGTTTAAATATTGCCCAGGTGTGTATGTCTTCAACGACAAAGCGTGTACGTCTCCGGACTCTACTTCGCTCTTTACGATTCCAAATACCATCCGGTGTTGCTCAATTTTGGATCGGCCCTCAAATGCGGGCGAGATCACGGTCGCCTCATAATGATTTTGCGTTCCGGTCAGATCCGTGATGGTGACCTTCGTGTCGGGTGCCAAGTTTTCTATTCGATTCTTTATTTCGTCAGGGCTCATTAGTATTTCTCCTCACATTAGATTTAATTGAAGTTTAGCTGCTTCGCTCATTCGGCTTTGGTCCCATTGCGGCTCAAAAACAATCTCAATATCGGTCTCTTTCACGCCGGAAAGGCCCATGAGCTTAGACTCGGCATCGGCCTTGAGAACATGGCCCATTCCGCAGCCGGGCGCGGTAAGTGTCATCTTGATCTCAACCCGACATTTGCCATCGGCAAGCGTATGAAGGTCGCAGGAATAGACGAGTCCTAGATCAACGATATTGACGGGTATCTCAGGATCAAAACAGGTCTTGAGTTGATCCCAAACCTGCTTTTCCAAATCAGCGGGCGACGCTACCTCTTGAACGTCTTTCGGACTCTGAAGTGGAGGCACCTCCCCAATGACATCAGCATCCTTGCCATCAATTCGAATCATGTATCCAAGCTCGGTTTGCAGACTGTACGAACCGCCTAGAGACTGCATCAAGAAGACCTCGGTGCCTTGCGGAAGCACCCTGGCTTCACCAGAAGGGATCTCGATCCCCCGACAGTCCCGAGTTGTAATAATTGCGACACCGCTTCTCATGACATTTACTCCGTCACGGCAGTACTCTGGTCGTTACCCAGAGCATTTCTCAGCGTATGCCAGGCAAGAGTTGCGCACTTCACACGCATCGGAAACTCACTCACCCCACCTAGTGCTGTAAGTTTACCCAAAATCTTATCACGACTAGCTTCATGTGATGTTTCTGACTGCGCACCTGTTACCAGCTGATGAAACTGATCAAAAATTACATGCGCATGTTCGATACTTTTTCCTTTCAAAGCGTCTGTCATCAGTGACGCTGATGCCATGGAAATCGCACAGCCTGAGCCTTGAAAACTAAGGTCCACAATCTGTCCTTCAACCACGTCGATATAAATTGTGACCTTGTCGCCACAAAGGGGATTAAAGCCTTCTGCGCTTCTTGAACCAGCGCCAAGTGTTTTAAAGTTTCTGGGTTTCCTGGAGTGGTCGATGATGACTTCTTGGTAAAGCTCTTTAAGGTCACTCATAGCCAAAGACCTCCTGAGCTTTCGCGAGTCCATCCACCAAGACATCCACTTCTTCTGCCGTATTGTAGAAAGCAAACGAAGCACGGGCTGTAGCCGGAACCCCAAGTCGTTCCATCAAGGGTTGGGCGCAGTGGTGCCCCGTTCGAATTGCGATCCCATGACGATCAAGTATCGTACCGATGTCATGCGGATGAATGCCCTTGATTACGAACGAAACAACTGCGGCCTTATGAGTTGCCGTTCCAAGAATAGTAAGGCCGTTCACCCGCGATAACTTCTCTGTCGCTGCGTTGAGTAGTTCTTGTTCGTATTTCCCAATCGCTTCAAGACCGACTCCTTCGATAAAATCTATCGCGGCCCCTAAACCAATGGCCCCTGCGATATCCGGCGTGCCCGCTTCGAATTTGAATGGAAGCTCATTGTATGTCGTCCCGCTGAAACTCACTGAACGGATCATGTCGCCACCGCTTTGATAGGGTGGCATCTGTTTTAAAAAACTCTCCTTGCCATAAAGAACGCCGATGCCCGTGGGACCGAAAAGCTTATGGCCCGAGAAGGCATAGAAATCACAATCCAAGGCACGAACGTCTACTTTAAGATGCGCGACGGCTTGGGCACCATCAATCAGAACTGGAACTCCTTGAGCATGTGCTGCCGATATAATCTCTTCAATCGGGTTTATCGTGCCGAGCGCATTCGAAACATGTGTAATGGCGACAAGCTTGGTTCGTTTCCCAAGGAGGCGCTTATACTCGTCGATCTTAAGCTCGCCTGAATCCGTTACCGGAATTACACGAAGATGGGCGCGCGTTTGCTCGCATAAAATCTGCCAGGGCACGATGTTTGAGTGATGTTCCATCTCGGAGATAATGATTTCGTCATCGGGTCCGATGTTATTTCTGCCATAGCTTTGTGCCACAAGATTAATCGCTTCGGTCGTACCCCGAACAAAGATAATCTCACGCTCGGAGGCTGCTCCTATGAAGCGACACACCTTAGCCCTGGCCTCCTCATGGGCGGCTGTGGCTTTCTGACTGAGTTCATGCACACCGCGATGGATATTGGCATTGTGCGCGCTATAATAAGTTCCTAGAGATTCAATCACGCTGCGTGGTTTTTGAGTGGTAGCAGCGTTATCAAGATAGATCAGCGGATGGTCGTGCACCTTCATGCTTAAGATTGGAAAGTTCTCTCGCACCGCATGGACATTAAAGCTCATGGCAAGACTCCCGCTTCTGGCAGCGCCATATTGAGCGAGGGGTAAAGCGCTGAAAGTGCCGCCTTCATGCGGTTTCGAATCGTTTCGACCGGAATGTGAGACAGAACTTCGTCTGAAAATGCATCGACGAGCAGCATGCGCGCCTCCTGCTCATTGAAACCTCTGGAGCGAAGATAAAAAAGTGCATCATCATCAACGGCTCCCGACGTCGCCCCGTGCTTACACTTCACATCATCATTGTAAATTTCAAGTTGTGGGCGGGTATGAATAGACGCTCTTTCAGAAAAAAGAAGGTTTTTATTGAGCTGGGTGGCATCTGATCCATAGGCACCGTGACGTACAATGATCTTGCCTGAGAAAACACCTTTGGCCGCGCCCCCAAGGACTCCTTTATAGAGCTCCTCACTTTTTGCGCCAGGGTGCACATGGTCGATCAGTGTATAGTGATCGACGTGTTGTTTTTCACTTACTGCGTAAAGTCCGTAGAGCTTGCACTCGGCCTGCTCTCCCTCCAAAGCTACATGGACATTATTTCGCGTAATTCCGCCGCCGCAAGAAAGCACATACGAATTAAGTTTGCTTGCCGCTTTCTGCCGGACGTAAACGCTTCCAATATGAAGAGAAGAGCTGGGCTCCTCAACCGTGAGTCTTAAAAAATCAATATTTGCGTTCTCACCAAGCATGACTTCGCTCACGGCATTAGTCACGGAGGCAGCGTTGATACCACTCTGCTCCGTAATGGTGTGGTGAGTTTCAATCACGGTCGCCCGGCTCCCGGCTGCCGCAACAATTAAGTTTCTGGCATGTGAAATCCGAGGGTTATCCTCTGTGATGGAGAGAAAAATCAAATGGATAGGCTCTTTGAGCTCGGTATCTTGGGGTAGATAAATATAGGCGCCATCTTGGAAGAACGCGGTGTTGAGATCGGTCCATGAATCACCTTCACTCATAGGAAGATGCTTAAGCTCCAACTCTTTTTCTCTGAAGTACGGTTCAACTTCTTGGTGAAATGCCGAGAGTGTCTCGCTCATCGAGCGGATTATGACTCCGTCAGGAAGAGGGAGGAGCCGAGAAAACTCCGGAAGAAAATATCCATTGATAAAAACCAACTCATTACTCTTTTCTTTGCAATACAAGTGATCCACAATCGTGCGTGTTACCTGTGTGCGAAGCCCTGCCCCAACTGGTCTAAGCGGCATGATCGAGAGTGGACGTTTTAGCCAAGAAGAGAGATTTGTGTGCCTCCATTGCTCATGCTTGATTGTTGGAAAGCCACGGATTAAGAGGCGATCAAGGGCTGCTTGCCTAATGCCGTTCAGCCAACGCGTGTTTTCATGCACAGAATTAAGGTGTTTCCTAATTTTCTCAAACTCTGAAGAAAACCAAGTCACTCCCTCAGTGGAATATGCCTTCTTTGATAATTTCGGCTGCTGTAAAGGAGCGACACTCACGACAACACACTCCTGACCGGGTCGGCGACCGCACGTGCAGTAACCAAGGTGCCAGTCATGTCCGTTAGCCAGCCATAGCCACGCTCTTCAAGTTCAAGGGCAAGCTCAGGTCCGCCAGATCTTACGATTTTTCCCTGCGAAAGCACATGCACACGGTCTGGGACAATATAACTTAATAATCTTTGATAATGAGTAATTAGAACTATGGCACGGTCTGGACTGCGAAGTTTATCGACTGCATCGGCCACGATCTTCAGGGCATCAATATCAAGTCCAGAGTCGGTTTCATCGAGCAACGAAAGTGTCGGCTCGAGAATGGCCATTTGAAAAATCTCATTTCTTTTCTTTTCGCCTCCTGAGAATCCATGGTTAAGCGAACGTTCGAGGAAATTCGGATCAAGCTCCAGGATTTTCATTTTCTGGCGCGCAAGCTCCAGAAATTCAACGGCATCGAGTTCCATTTCCCCGCGATACTTGCGAATTGCATTGAGCGCGCCTTTGAGAAAATAGGTATTGCCCACGCCCGCAATTTCAACTGGATACTGAAAGCCCAAAAAAACGCCCTCACAGGCGCGTTTCTCTGGTGGCATCTCAAGAAGATTCTGCCCATGATAAAGGACGTTGCCCGTAGTATGCTGATACCCTTCGCGTCCCGCTAAGAACTGCGCAAGCGTACTCTTTCCCGAGCCATTAGGTCCCATGATGGCGTGAACCTCGCCAGGGTACACATCAAGGTCGATTCCTTTAAGAATCGGTTTCCCGCTGACACTAACATGGAGGTCCTGAATCGAAAGAATTGCGCTTTTATTTTTCAGGCTATTTTTCGTACTATTTTCTATGCTATTTCCATTGTTTTTCATCCGATAGCCCCTTCAAGACTGACACCTAAAAGTTTTTGAGCCTCGACGGCGAATTCCATCGGCAGCTTCCTTAAGACTTCCTTGCAAAAACCGTTGACGATCATCGAGACCGCCTCTTCGTTGGAATATCCTCGGCTCTTGCAATAAAAGAGTTGATCCTCACCGATTTTAGAAGTCGAGGCTTCATGTTCGATCTGGGCCAAGGGGTTTTTTGATTCGATATAAGGAAACGTGTGAGCTCCGCATTCACTACCTAAAAGTAAAGAATCACATTGAGAGTAGTTGCGTGCACCGGTTGCTCCCCGCTGAATGGAGACGAGTCCACGGTAGGTGTTTTGCCCATGACCTGCCGATATGCCCTTGGAGATAATCGTGCTTTTTGTATTCTTACCGATATGGATCATTTTAGTTCCGGTATCGGCCTGCTGAAAGTTGTTGGTCAAAGCTACGGAATAGAACTCACCTACAGAGTTATCGCCTTTGAGGATAACGCTCGGATATTTCCAGGTGATGGCTGATCCGGTTTCGACCTGGGTCCACGATATTTTTGAGCCATAGCCCTTACAAATTCCACGCTTGGTCACGAAATTATAGATGCCACCAACGCCGTTTTTGTCACCGGGATACCAATTTTGAACTGTAGCGTAACGAATCTCAGACCGATCGAGCGCGACAAGTTCAACGACCGCAGCATGAAGCTGGTTTTTGTCACGCATGGGAGCTGTACAACCTTCCAGATAGCTGACCGAAGAGTCTTCTTCGGCTATGATGAGCGTACGCTCAAACTGCCCAGTATCAGCAGCGTTGATCCGGAAGTAGGTTGAAAGCTCCATCGGACAGCGCACTCCTTTTGGAATGTAGCAAAACGAACCATCGCTGAAGACTGCGGCGTTCAGGGCTGCAAAAAAATTGTCCGTGTAGGGAACGACCGATCCGAGGTACTTCCCGATAAGCTCTGGATGCTTCTGAACGGCCTCAGAGAACGAACAGAAGATGATACCAAGTTCCGAGAGCTTTGCTTTGAATGTCGTGGCCACTGAAACACTATCGACAATGGCATCTACCGCAATTCCAGAAATCCGGTTCTGCTCATTCAAAGAGATACCAAGCTTATCGAACATCTTTCGTAGCTCAGGGTCGACCTCGTCCAAACTCTTCGGGCCGTCTTCCTTAGTTTTTGGGGCTGCATAATAAATGATGTCTTGATAATCAATGGGTGGATATTTTACGTTTTGCCAATTGGGCTCTTCCATCGTCAACCAATGGCGATAGGCCTTAAGCCGCCACGCGAGCATGAACTCGGGTTCACTTTTCTTGGCCGAGATCATCCGGACTAAATCTTCACTCAAGCCTCTAGGGATGGTGTCGCTTTCAATGTCCGTGACGAAACCGTATTTATATTCGGCCTCAACCAATTCTTTAATTTTATGTGTCGTAAGTTGCATAATGAAATCTCCTATTTACGCCGAGAAGCTTGTCCCACATCCGCAAGTACGTTTGGCATTTGGATTCGTGAAGATGAACCCAGTCCCACTTAGGCCATCAGAAAAATCAAGCTCGGTGCCGATTATGAAAAGTAAAGCCTTAGGGTCCACTACGACCTTGACTCCATCCCGCTCAAAAAGCAGGTCCTTCTCGGCGGGCGGTTTACTTTCAAACTCAAGTTTGTAGCTCATCCCGGAGCATCCACCGCCAACTACCATGACGCGCAAGACGGATTGGGAGTTAGCCTGCTCCGCCTGAAGAAGTCTTTTGATCTCTAAAATCGCTTTGGGTGTGACCGTAAGTTCCGAACTCTTGCGAACTTCGCCGCTTACTGCACTTGTCATTTCGCTACTCATTTTTTCTCTCCATTAAAATTAAATATTTTTAAAGCCGAACGGACGATTTCTCAGCCCTGGCCGTGCGCTCTACCTTTAGCAAGTGCGCTGGCATCGGGCTGCTCATGTCCTCAATTGTCAAAAGCTCCAGAGCCTTCATCATGTATCGGTTAATTTTTCGCCAATTGTTGCGCACCGGACAGTCAGCCTCAATCTTACACTTTCCATGCTCGTTACTGCATTCGGTAAGAGAAAGAGGCCCCTCAAGTAGGGAGATGACCTGCGCGACCGAGATTTCATGGGGTTTTTTTACCAATGAGTAACCGCCATTTCTTCCGCGCTCCGACACAAGGAGCCCAGTATTTGTCAGCATCTTAAGAAGCTTACTCACCGTGGGAAGGGGGATCTGCGACGCCTCTGAGAGAGGCTTCGCGCTGAAAGGCTGCTTTTCAGCGTTGTGTGCAAAATAACTCAGAAGCACAATTCCATAGTCGGTTAACTTACTGACTCTAATCATGAGATCTCCTTCGAAATTAGTACTAATAAGGTACTATATTACTTACGAGAATCGGAGATTGCAAGATAAATATAGGACTGATACTGTCCTATATTCTTTGGCTAGACCAAACGTCCCAGAACAGGGGCCCGGCTGAATTTCTGGAGTTTTTATGAAAATGAAAGTGACCTGCTATGAGAATCGTTGAAGTCAAAGGCAAAGACAGCGCGGATTTTCTCCACAGGGTCACCGCTGGTGACGTAAAGAAAATCGCAGCGGGGCAAGGCAGGGCTGGGCTTTTGCTGGATGGACAGTCGCGGATGATCGCGCAGTTTGATCTTTTGCACTCTGATCCGAGCCGCTATTTACTGGCGGGGCCTGCTGCCTGCGCCAATGCTCTTGCTGAAGGTTTGGAGGCATTGCATTTTTCCGAGAATCTGGAAATCTCCTTTTTACCGCCTATTGCCGGCGCTAGGTTTCAGGCGGATGCATCAAGAAGTAAAACGGAGAACTTTTCATTCCAAATGAATGGCGACGAGATCCGTTGGCCTGCCGCCGTTCCTGGCTATGAGTTTTCCACCAGCGTTTCCGGATTTCCGCCGGATTGGGAATTCGACCGTATCGGCGCGCTCGTTCCCTGGCCTGCGCAAGATTGGGATTCCGCGACGAAAGCGCTCGAAGCCGGAATGCTTCCATGGATCGCCCGCAACAAAGGCTGTTATCCCGGGCAGGAAGTGGTTGAGCTTTCGCTCAATGTTGGTCATCCAGTGCGCATCTTGCTGGCGGTTACCAGCGGGGAACCAATCCAAGCCGGAAGCACGCTACCGTGGGGTCATGCCTCCGCTCAGGTAACATCTGCTGCCGAAAGAAATGGGGAATGGCGCGCGCTGGTTCGGCTGCCGTGGTCATCGAGAGAATTTTTACCGCCCGGCTTTACACGTTTATGATTAGTAAAGGCCGAGTGCTTGTTGCCATGAGCGGTGGCGTTGATAGTTCGGTGGCGGCGGCGCTCTTGAAAGAACAAGGTTATGAAGTGATTGGCGTCACCATGCAAGTCTGGGATTATTCAGAGTGCGATATCCAAGATGGTGCCGGCACTTGCTGTTCATCGATTGATGTCGATGACGCCAGAAGCGTGGCTGATCGACTAGGAATCCCATTTTATGTTTTAAACTGTGAAGCTAAGTTTAAAGCTGCAGTGATCGATCCCTTTGTTGAAGCCTACTTGCAAGGCCAAACGCCGCTACCTTGTGTGAACTGCAACACGTATTTAAAATTTGATCATCTGATTCGAAAAATGAAAGAGCTAGAATGTGATTTTCTAGCCACGGGTCATTATGCGCAGATTCTGCATCACCAAGATGGAACAGCTTCGATTGTGACTTCGGAAGATGATTGGAAAGATCAGACTTATTTTTTATTCACAATTGATCCTCAAATTATTCCGAAGTTATTATTCCCAGTCGGGCACATTAAAAAACCTGAAGTCCGTCAAATTGCTGAACAATGGAGTCTGATCAATGCTCGGAAAAAAGATTCAACAGGGATTTGTTTTGTTGGCAATAAAGGCTATTCGGCTTTTATTGAATCGCAAGTGGCTCCCGAGGTTTTAAAATCAAAAAAAGGTTTATTGATGCGATTTCCTTCCGGTGAAGTCATGGGTGCGCATCAAGGCATTCATATGTTCACTTACGGTCAAAGTCGTGGTCTTGGTCTGACGTTCCACGAAAAACTTTTTGTCATAAAAATTGATCCGACAGATAATACCGTCTGGTTGGGTGATGAAAAATATCTTTATCATTCAGAGCTGGAGCTCAAAGATTGCCACTGGCTGCGAAATATTGATCATGACGAAATCTACAATGTGAAAATTCGCTATCAACACAAAGGGGCCGCTGCCAAACTTGAAAAAACAGCGACAGGTCTACAGGTGAAATTTTTAGAGCCACAGAGAGCGATCACCCCTGGACAAGCCGCAGTTTTTTATAAAGACAAAGAACTTATGGGGGGTGGATGGGTCACTCCTTAAACTATAAAATTTAAACAGAGCCGGTGGTGGGTTAGCCTGATAATTAAGCCGCCATGACAAAACGCCGAGATGTCGCTCTTACTCACTTGAGTGATTCGTGTTGCTTGAGCGGGTTTATTTTGAACTGTGTTTTCCATGACTTTCTCCTGTGAAAGTTATTTTGTTTTTGGCTTCGCTCTCTATCGAGCGACTTTACAAAAGAAGTTGCCAGAAGATTTGTCTAAAACGGATTGAAAGAAAACGACACGCAGGCCACGTTTTCAAATTTAAAAAATCCAGGTGGCCTCTCTGATCAAAGCGCTTAAATTATTGTCCACTTAATCGTCAAAATTTGTTTCGATATTTGTTCATAGAGCGCCTCCTTCTCCTGCCCTTCGGCGTGGGTAAAAGGAGATCGTTTATGGAACAAAATCAAAACAACTACATCACTTTCGAAATGAATCTAAAATTTCAAATGAAAGATTATAGGCTTGTACTGGGCATCAAGCGCGCTTGGATCATCGCAATAGCGGTTGGTGTGATTCAACTCGTTATATGGTTCGTAAAGAATCGGCCTTAGGCCGATTCTTTCTTTAGTCGCATTTCTATCTAGAAAAAAGATAGCAACAAAGCCAATAAATCTCGTCGAGTAGTTCTAATTGACTCTACACCAACATTCGAAGACCGAGACAAGCACTCGCTTAAATTGCTTCATCCGCATCGGTGGGGGTTGCAATATGATAATTAAAGCATTGTCCCAGCATTTCGAAGGCGATTATTTTAGCCGAATGACCAAATCTTTGTCCAAAGCCTCTGCAATCTTGATGAGCGTCGAAACTTGGAAATCCTTCTTGGAATTGAGAAAATTGGACAGCGTTGCCTTGCTGATCTCATTTTCCCAGCAAAACTCCTCGACCGTCTTGTAGTCGCGTTCGATCAAGGCTTTTACCTGATCTCTCATTTCCGAAAGGGCATTTCTTGTCTTTACATTCATTCCATGAGAGATTACCTAATGGTTTACATTCGTGAATTTACGTTCGTAAACCGCATAAAGGATGCAGACAGACCAATGGACAAAGCCAACTACGATTTAAAGCCAAAGCTAGATAAGCTCGTTCATATCATCGACGACGACTTTCAGGGGTCTGAGGTTCTTCAACTTTGGCTGGAAATGAACGGATACACAGTCCATTGTGATTCAAACGGCCTGGCGGCACTAGAATTCCTCCAATTGCGCGTTCTTCCTCAGATCATTCTTTTGAATTTACAAATGCCGATTATGGATGGATTCGAGTTTCGAGAAATCCAAGCGAACAACTCAAAAATAGGGAAGATTCCCGTTGTCATCGTATCTGCGTTTGACCCTTGGGATGTACGCCACAAACTTAGCCACGCTAAACCAGAGGCTTACGTCCAAAAACCGTTTGGAATTGACCATATCCTCAAGACGGTTCAACACCATATCCATTGATGTAAAAAAATTTGAGAGTTTAAGGCTTAAACCAAACTCTGAATTTCGTCTAGACGACTCACGGTGATCACAGTGGATGTAGATGACTGAGGTTCGACCGTCCGTCACACCTTTGGGGCAAAAAATCCTCTTAATGAAGTCGAAAAAGTAGAGTCATCCTGGTGGGCGTGATTGATTCGCACCGCTATGCCTTCAACGATACCTTCCCATCTGTGGTCATGCCGTGGGAGTATCCGGACACAAGATATTCTCTGTGATGCGTGCGTCGCCCACCCCGAATGATCAAATTTTTAAAATTTATTTGATAGTCACCGAATCTTAACGGTCTTCAGGACAAGTCCCGAAGGCCGTTTGAATTCGTTGTAAAGGAATCAGGGGCAAAAAATGAAAAAGAAAATGATCCGCATTCAAAAAAAACCAAATTTCCCCAAGGCAATTGCCGAGCAAATTTACGGCTATTCGCAAGCCGAAGCGCTTCGCATGAACATCGTCGATACCGTAAACAAGGAGTGCTCATAAATATGCCCGATCTTAACCCA
>Ga0163151_10001063_pt1 | contig 47534 bp, 40 predicted proteins | sample OliLakLV19MP5IB2_FD_145596 | JGI IMG/M metagenome (GOLD analysis project Ga0163151, IMG submission 145596) | Freshwater microbial mat bacterial communities from Lake Vanda, McMurdo Dry Valleys, Antarctica - Oligotrophic Lake LV.19.MP5.IB-2 | ecosystem: Environmental > Aquatic > Freshwater >...
ACGGATTCCTGCGCGAGTCGTCTGTCTCGCGATGAACGCCGACTCATTCATTTCGGTTCCGCCAAGGCATGCGGAAAATGTTTCGCCAAAACGCGATTGAGATGCTGTATGAGGTCAGGCCGTGTGAATGTCACATGCCCGCTTTGATTTTTGTAGAGTTTGATTGAGAAGTAGTCGTTCTCGGCGAGCTTCGGCCACTCTGATGTGGCCCGCATAGCCTCACTAATGAGTCGGTAACAACTGCGACGATGATCGGCTTCCGGCTTGCCATCGCAGAGATGAAACACGCGCAATAAGTCGTCTAGTTCATCGCACTGTTTGTAGTTGGCGCCGCCATAGGACGTGAGGTAGGTAACCACAATCCGCTTCCCGAATTTCTGTGGCAGATTGGTTTTGTAGTCCCATGACAGGCGGCGAAAACATTCGATGACGCCTTGTTCGAACATCTCGCCACGCGACTCATGCAGTTGGGTAAAGGTCGCACGTATCGCCTCGCGGGTCAGTGGCGGCACCGTCTCGGCGCGGATCGCCTCATCCACTTCTGTTCGTTTCGCGGCGGACATAAGGGACCGGATCCCGGAATCCTGCAACAACGTGGTCCAACCACCGGCATCTACGGTCGCCTGAAACCGTTCCAGCACCGTCGTGGTATTCACATCTGTTCCCGTCATGGAGAACCCATGCCCTCGCCAGTCGCGAGCCATTGAGAGGTCAGGGAAACCTAATCGCGCGTGGTCGGCAATCTCGTGTGCGCGCTGCAATTTCTCAAGCGCCTCCTGAAAGAGTTTCATCACGGCCTCGCGTTGTTGCAAGAGATTCGCAATACTGAGACTGGGAATCAGCTCCTGCTGCGGCCCGGCGTCCCCGTCCTCTGTCACAAAGATCGTGTCTGAATCGTGTGCCATGATCGTTCCTTTCGTCTGTTAACCAGTTAAGAAATAGGTGTGATGCATGGTGCGGGAGCCGACACGGTTGATGCCGTATCGACTCCCACATATCTGCTCACCGTGAACGCGTTTCGTTCAAATAATTCAGATACGCCAACCGATCGAGCTTCGCGAAGTCGTGTCGAAGACGATCGCAAAGATGACGAAGATCCGCGAGCAGATCGGTCAAGACCGTTTCTCCAAGCGGCCCGCGTTCCTGTAGCGCTTCTTGATAAAAGACTGAGGCCCGCGCCACTCGATCCGCCCGCATCGCATTTGGCTGACTCCTCACCTTCCGTACATTCGGCCGAATCATAGTTACTGACATCGTCTTCCCCCTTCGCTTGAGCTGTCTCATCATAAGAACAGCCAGACGCGAGACCAACGGACACACACGCCAGAGCCGCCCGCCCAGCCCTTTTAAGAAACATGGTTGCGCCCCGCACCAACACAGGGGGCGCAACAGAACCTCCGGGTTTGTGGCTACGGACGACTGCAAGCGTGCCAGCGTCCCCGCTGGCGCGGTTGCATACGGGAATGCCACACACCTTGGTGAGCGAATCTCTTGCGGGACGATCAGCACGGTCGAGTCGCGTGGCGCGGCTTGACGGTGCGCATAAACGGGAAGGCACGGCGCGTGCGCGGCGCCTGGGTGCGGCATCCTGTAGCGGTGCCGCACCCACCACCCTTATTTAACGCGTGGGGTTGCGCGAGGCACGACACCCCGCCAGGGATCGACACCCAAAGGGCCATGATCGCATCGCGAGGTGGTACATGGGAGCCCGGCCCCGCCTCGCGGGGGGGCGGCAACACAGGCCGAGACCGGCGTCATGTCCTATGAAAATGGGTGTGGAAAAAGGAGCGACAGAGCGGTTACCGCGAAGAATGAAGAACAATCAGAGCGAGGAGGTATTATCCAGTCATGCACTTACGGCATAATTTATTCATGAATAAATTATAAGGGTCGTCGAACATGGCACTTTCGTCATGACGAAATTCCGTTGGAGGTTCTGGCTTCAGATTGGTTCTGGTCACCACCCCTCCCCTTTACTTTACTTTACTTTCCAGTCTCTTTACTTTCTATTTTCCATTTTCTCTGCTCACTCCCCTATTCCTACTGCGAGAATGTGAGCACCGGAAACGACGCCGTTCGATGGTGCAATGAAGCTCCCCGCAGCAAGCTGCGGGGTATCACCGAACTAAAACATTCGGAGCTGCCGGAGATCTTCCTGAGGGTGCCCTTGCCGCCGCACATACCGTTCGACGGTCTGCCAATTTGCCCGCTCCCCTACCGTGGCCACATAGTACCCGTCGGTCCAAAACTCCCCGCCCCACAGTACCTGTTTCACCGCAGGCTTTCGGCGAAAAATCTCCCGCGCCGTGATGCTCTTGAATATCTGCACAATCCTGCCTGGAGCCACTTTCGGATGCGCACTGCAGAGCAGATGGATGTGATTCTTGTCCGTCCCCATCGCTTCCATCTCGATCGGAAACCGTTCCGCGATCTCGGCCGCCGTCTCTTGGATCATCGTCGTCACCACCTCATCCAACAGCGATTTCCGGTATTTCACGGGAAAGACAATATGATAGTGGATTTGCCACGCACAGTGCGCTCCCTTTCTGACCGCCTCGTCCCTCTGGTCCGCCATACTCCAGAAGGTACCAGAAAAGATTGTCCCCGTAGCAAGCTACGGGGAATCACAAGTTCAATGGCGGGAACCTCCTGACATGATCCATCCGAACCATGAAGGAAGTCATGGCGTGGCAGCTCGCGGAAGCGATAAAGGCGGCGCACCTCTCCAAAACGGACATGGCGCGACGGATGCACACCCCTGCAAGACCCTGAGGAACTGCGAGCGCTCACCCGCGACCACAAGGAGATGGAGTGCGCACGTCACCGTAACCGGCGCTTGCCGTTTCGGATGGACTCCGCAGAGCGTGATATCTGCGATGTGAATGGAGAGGACTCGTGCAGGGTGTTGGACGGCTATTCGTACACGTCGCGCCGGTGTGCGATCCGCACGATACTCACGAGCTTGAGGGTATCGTCAATCAGATACACCACGCGCCAGTCACCGATCCGAATCCGCCACTGATCCCTGTACCCTTTCAACTTTTTGCACCCTGCGGGTCGTGGGAGGTCACCCAGCGATTCGATGTGACGAACCGCACGCGCCAGTACGGTATCCGGTAGTCCATCGAGTTCCTTGCGCGCGGCAAGCTTGACCTCGACCGCGTACTTACTCACGTAACCGTCCGTGCTTAATCAGGTCTGCTTTGACCTTTTCAAGCGGGATGCCCTTCTCCTTGCGGCGAGATTCCCCAATCAATCCATCCCAAAAGTCCTCTAAGACGGTTCCGTGCTTTTTCAGGTCGATTTGCACGGCAATCTTGTGCCCTTTCTCATCCGTGACAAACTGGATTCCAGTCATGGCGTCCTCTTCCTTTCAGCGATTCCCTCAATAGATTTTACCCACATTCCCCGCCTCCCGCAATCATGTCCCGTTGCCCCTCCGTTGAGGGAGCCGGATAGTCACTTCCATATCCCGACCGACAGCCTCTCAGGCCGACACCGCCACCACCGGGGCCTCAGGGATCGCTTCTGCGATCACCTTCGCCACTTCCGGCTTCACTCGTGCCGTCGGCAGTGGATGGTGGAGGCGCGTGACTACTTCATTGGCTAAGGCAATATAATCCCGGCTCGCCGAACATTTTCGGTCATATTGCAGGACCGTATCGCGCTGTAATTCCGCCTTTTGAGCTGCGGTCGACATGGAAATCGTCGTCGACAAGCAATCGCCCTTAAAGCGAGCTTGCACCATCTGAAACACCGCTTGGCACACGTTCCGGCGTGAGTCATGTTTGGTCAACAACACCCCAAGGATCGCGAGCTCCGGTTGCACGCTGTTCCTCACGGTGGCGATGATATTGAGTAAATCATCCAATCCGTCGAAGGAAAACCCCGAGCCACTTTCCATCGGCACAATCACGAAATCACTCGCGGCCAACGCATTCATGGTAATCAACGACAATGACGGCGGTGTATCGAACAACACAATATCAAAGTCCGTTTCCTTCCGGACCTTTCCCTTTAACACGCCAATGGGAATCGGATACAATGAGGGTTCGCGCAGCCGATTTTCCACCGACGCGAGCCGAATACTGCCGCGCACCAACGAGACGTTCGGCAACTTCGTAGCCGTCAGGCAGTCATCGAGTTTGGTATCAGGATTCAGAATGAGTTCCGTCACGCCCGGATTCGCTTCCGGCTGCATCTGTAGCAGTTTCGTCGCGTTCGCTTGGGCGTCACAATCCACAAACAACACCTTGTAGCCCATCCTCCGTAGCGCATCCGCCAGATTAATGGCCGTCGAGGTCTTGCCGCAACCGCCTTTTTGATTGGCTATGCTGATTCGTATCGCCATACGTCCCCCTTCGTCCTCTAAGCACACACTCGTGAGAAAATACTGACCGATCTCTCCCCTACCGGCTCGACATCGTCGCCTCGTGGCGCATCAAAGCGCGAATGAGTTCCAGATACCGTTGTTCCCGTTTCGCTTCTTGAATCATCGGAATATCCCTCTCGCCTACCGCGTCCGTTTCGCGTGTGATCTCAGCCTGTTGTTCAGGAGACAATCGTAAGAAGTACAGCTCACACCGCTGTCGCTCCACTCGACTGCCCGCCGCCCGCAATTCCTCCGCTTCAGCTTTGAGCCGGCGTTCTTCTTCCTCTAACATCCGGACGGCCCGACTCTTCCATCCAGGAGGCGGGTTGATTTCCATCTTCTTTAAGCACCCAAAGAGAAACGCCACCGGATCCGCAATCGGCTTCGGGGAGAGTTTTTTCTGTTCAATCACCGCCACGACCTTATCGATGAAATCTTGAAGATAGCCCAATGAAGGCATCTGTTTCATAAAGGGAAGGAGCGAGCGGCGATCAAGTTCTTCAAACGGTGCCGCTAGAATCACGTTATCCACAGGCACTTCTTCTTGTAGTAGTTCTTGATTAGAAAGAAAACTACTACTACGCGGCGGGTGCAGGGAGTCTTGCAGAGAGTGCGTGGTGAAGGTGCGAGCGGCTGTTTTGTGCGCCGGCTGCGCCACCAATAGCGAAGGAAAGGCTTCACCAAAACTATAAATGGACCCTCCCGAACTATACTGCAACAGTGAGGTTCGCACTAAGAGACCGTTATCGATCAATTGGAGCACCACCCGGCGCACCGAATCCTCATGTTTACCGATTGTTTTTGCCAATTCTGGATAGGACACCGGACGTGTCCTGGTCGGCGCCGTGGTATCTCGGTAGCTATGGAGCGCCCAGGCAACCGTAACCCATGTTCGAGGAGTCTGAAGAAGCCGACGAGCCCGAGTCCCCTCCCCCGGAACAACCGACTGATGTGACGCTGGAGGATACGGGTCAGCCCCGAGACTGGGAGATTCGTTTTGCAGAGAGTCCTGCGGACTGTGTTCAGTCTGTAGAGTGCGTGGCACACAGTCTGTACTGACGGAGCCGGACACAATACTGTCTGTGTTATCAGACAAACTCTCTGCAATTACAGACTGTATTGGTGATGCACTTGTCGAGTCTCCATCGTTTAGTCTTGAAGGCGCAGTAGTCGTGGCGGACGCCACACGAGTCGCCGTCGGTGCCTCTTCTTTGGAGAAACTTGTCGCAGGAGTCGTATTGGGGACCGGAGATCGAGCGGATCCCGTTAAGCCCAGTAGTTCAAGGGGATCAATCGGAGGAGTCCCAGATTCCATTTCTTCAAGGCGCTTGCTGACAAGGCCTTTCAGAAAACTTCTCTCGTCGCTTTCTACACGCGGTTTAGCGCGCACTAGGAACCCCATCAGAAGGGACCATCCTGATCAATGGTGGGTCCACTCATCGATCTTGATGGCAAGAGGCCGACAACTATCGTGTGTGATCAGTAGCATAACAACACGACTCTGTCAACATCATGGGAGATGGATACATAGTAATGACGAGTCGTAGCAAGGTTCATATCTCTTAAATACCTATGAACACAGACAATAATGAGGGTGTTAGTACTGGTGATAGAGAGATGTCTAGGTAGGTTCACTTTATAACATATGGTCCTGATGGATGGATATCATCAAAGCTCATGATCGGATATGTAGTCCTGTCAGCCCGGATCGATCCAAAGTGCTCCGGGAGCATTGGGAGGACAGCCGCGGCATGACCCATGAGCAGTGTTGGGATCTGAGATGGGGCGAAGAAATTGAAGAGTGAAATCAAATAAGAAGCACAGACTGTACTATGATGCAGTGAGTGCGCATCAATCGATATCAACATCCTTTCGCATCTACAGTCTGAATACAAATACAGACTGTACAATGTAGCTCATTCTATTGCTAACTCAACTTCCACATTTTTGCTAATTGATAGGTTCGCCGCTCTATACTATCAATCAATCATTCAGACTGACCGCATACAAACACAGACTGTGTGGTTAACAGTGTGAAGTAAACTACAGACTGTATTTATAGCAGTACAATGCAGATAGTTATGCAGGTAGTAATATTCTATATATCTTTATAAGTACGTTTAAAATATTACAAACTCACAGTCTGTAACACACACTGTACAGACTGAATGTACACACAGTGTTAATGAATATACAGACTGAAATAATTATAAATTTCAAGACATATACAGACTGTGTTCTGCTTTACATAATGAAAATGCGGAGAGTGATCGACATGACCACGTCTAGATCGAAAACCTCCTATATATGTAATTACACAGACTGTATATATAGACAGTCTGTAATTAAATGCAGCTAGTGTTATTCAAATAACGAAATCAATTGAGGGAAAGGGCTCAACAGCGACCGAGACGGGATGAGTAGGGGAGGGGAGAGGGTGAAAAAGCAAACCTTCACCGGCTTACACCACTGGTGTGGAGAACCATTCTGGGTGGTTGGCTTCCAACTGACGGCGATAGGGAGACCGAATCAAGAATTGCCACATGACACACTTCTTGATCAAAGCGTAGTTCCAGGGAATCCCCAAATCCCGTAAGCTCCACGCAATCTCACTCTGGAGTTGTTGGCGCTCTTCACCCGTCAAGAGGCGCGAGAGGCGCTGATATTCCGCGCGGTCCTCCTTCGTGAACTGATCGACATAACAGCCCATCGTCTCTGGGGCCGTGCCCGGATCCAGGCCGACCGGGGGCGGGAGCCAATAGATTTCATACATCGCGGGGGTGATCGAGGTGGCCGGGCGCACGAGCTGCACCAAGTGGTGCTCCATGAGCGTCGGCATGTATTTTTTGATCGTATCCCAGGCGAGCCCAGTCCATGCACTCATCTGAACCCGGGACGCCTCCACCGCGTCGTGCCCTTCCCCATGACTCCACCGGAGCAACTGTAGATACAGCTGTTGCTTGCCGGGGGCCATGGCACGATAGGTGGGGTGATCCAGCGTCTGTAATAAGCGGGTGAGAAACTGCTGGGACATCGGCTCGGGGCCTGCCTCAGGAGGCACAAACTCCGCGAGCTCCTGCTCCTCATCCCAGGATTTCGATTCCGTCATCACGATCTCCCTGACACGACAGGTCTTGCTCGACACGGGACGAGTCCAAAATACGCGAGCCACATCAAAGACATCCGAGCAAGTGAGAAGATGTGGTTAGCACAGGATAAAATAGACCCCATATTAGTGACGAAATCACCCCCCTGTCAAGTGGCCTGAAATGCTTGAAGAATGATTAATATGGCATTAGTCGAGGTTCGGTTGAATGCTACTTGGGAGTGTGGTAGAAGAGGAAGCCGCGCCACATGAAGATTCGCGCGTCCACAAGGAAATCCACTCATGGGGTCCGATCCGGAGATCGAGGGGCCGACGGACCCGCCACCGGCGGAGCCGGCAGAGGACGCAGTCGGCGACCATCGCGCGATCACACAGGCCCTGACCGCCTGGCGCCCCGCGACCAAACGCCGGGTTCATGTGGAGACCCTCTCGCTCCTGACCTGGCCGCCGGGGGTGGCGGTCGAGAGCCCCGCCTTCGAGCACTTTCTCGCCACGGTCGTGGCCCCCTTCTGTTCCCGCTATCCAACAAAAAGCACGCACGTGCTCTATCGCCGCAGTCTCACCTACTTTTTTCGCTGGTGGGGCCAGGCCCGCGAGCAGGCGGGCGAGTCGGACGCGTTCAATGAACCACTCCTCCAGCGCTACCGCGTTTTCTTGACCCTGAAACAAGGGGAGGGGACCGGGGCTGGGTTGGCCGCGCGGACGATCAACACCTACCTCGCGAGCCTCCGCGCCTTCTGTACCTGGCTCAAGAACACCGACCAGATTCCCTATCATCCGATGCGGGAGGTGAAGGGCTTGAAGATCGCGAAACGGTTCGTGCGGGATAGTTTGACGGAAGCCGAAGTCACACGCCTCATGGACACCTTCGAGCTGACGGGGACCGACCCAGCGGTCCAGGAGCGGCGCTGGCGAGACTATGCGATGACGCTGCTCTGGGTCAGTACCGGCACGCGGAGTATTGAACTCGCGCGGGCGCAGCGGCGGCATCTCGCCCAGCGGGACGGCCACCCGATCCTCTATCTCCATCGCAAAGGCGGCGATGCGGCGGAGCAGCCGGTCGTGCTGGCCACCTGGGTGTTAGAGGCCCTCACCTCCTACTTTCAGCTGCATGACACCCGGCACCATCCGAGCGGGGACCCGACGGAGCCGTTCCGCGGCCTGCTCCCCGAACACCCGCTCTTCTGTTGGCTACGGGGGCCGGGGAAGTATCACTCGAAGCAACGGAATGTCGCGCACAGTCGCGGCTGCCGTGCATTGGGAGTAGGGGCTATTCAGGCCATGATGCGGCACCATTTGCAGCAAGCCGGCCTCTCGCGGCTGTTCAATCCTGAGACCCAGAGCCTCCGGCCGATCTCGCCCCATTCGCTGCGCCATACGGCCGCGACGTTGGCACTGAAACATGGCGCGACCATCCGACAGGTCCAGGCGATGCTGGGTCACGCCGATATTCAGACGACGATGATCTATCTGCACGAGCAAGACCGGATCGTCAATGCCGCCGAGCACCACATTCCGAACTTTTCGCGGCCGCGTGCGCCACAGGAGTAACAGTGGGTCCAGGCGCGAGGAGGAGGGGGGAGCGAACGCGGCACGCATCCCGCCCTTTCGCGCGGGGCCTCCTGGCAGTGCGTCGTGCACCTGTGCTACATCACGGCGTGAGGCCAGGCAGGCATACGATGTCGTTCGGAAGATTTATGGGCCACGTGATGTGAGGACATGAAGAAGAACATCGGTGACGGGTTCTCCAAGACCACTGTGTTGTGCATGCAGGAGACGGTGCTCCGACAGCTGGTGCAGGTCGCCGGGCTCCAAGAGATGACCATTTGGCGCAACAGGAAGAAAGAGTGGCACCTGAGTGTGACGGTAAAACATCGTCCGCACGAGCTCACGCTCAGCACGCGACGCGCGCCGCGAGTGCCCCGGGTCTTCACGCGTCTCGTGGCCGCGCTCGCCGCCGGCCAGCGGATCAGGGCCACCCGTCAGGTGACCCTCGTGTTACGGTAAGCGGCGGACGCGCCTTCCGCGCTCTCAATGTTATCGGGCCAGTCCTCCACGGGCTATATTCCAACGCGTCATATGTGGACACATTCAACGATGTGAGACTCACCCCGTTCGTGCCTTCCAGCGAATAGGGTGTGGTAACAGTTCGACTGAGTGGAAACAATGGGGTGGATAAGAAATGGTGAGACCCCGCAGGGCTAATTGTCGCTGAAAACCCTTGTGCGGCGCGTAGCACCCGACCGCTGACGCGTGTATCAGGTGCAATTGGGCGCGATGCCGGCATCTGCAAAGCCGTTAAAGGGAAACGTACGCGGCGTGTATGAGTTGAAAGAGAGCCATGAAGGGAATGCCTACAGGGCGGTTTATATAGCGAAGTTGAAAAACAAGATCTATGTTCTGCATTGCTTCCAAAAGAAATCAAAGAGCGGAATCGCAACCCCACAGAAAGAGCTAGACCTGATAGAGAAACGTTTGATGCGGGCGATCGAAGACAGCAAAGGAGCAAAGATATGAGTGAGAAAATTACCAGAGGTTCAGGCAATGTGTTTGAAGATCTTGGTTTTGATCATCCAGAGGAGTATCAGGCAAAAGCTGAGCTTGCTCTGCAAATCATCAAGATCATAGAAGACCTGGCGCTGACCCAAAAAGAAGCCGCAACTCGTATCGGTGCGACACAACCTGACATATCCAAGCTCAAGAGTGGTCAGTTAAAAGGCTTTACTCTGGATAGATTATTTTCGTTTCTCCTTAGGCTGAACAGAAACATTCAAATCCGAGTGATCAAGGCACGGGGTAAATCGGGTAAGCTTGAAATGGTTGCAGCCTGAGAGAGTCGAGGTCCGTCCCTGCTGGTGTTTGATGTCGCAAATTGCGACATCAAAGAATCTCGCTCTTCAGTATTAGGCCTAAAGCAACATCATCCGGGAAACGATGATCATTCTCTTCACCTGCTCTTTCAGGCTGCTCTTCACAACGCCGGAGAGGGGGGCGGGTCCGAATCGAGCATGACCTTCTGTCCGTAATCAGGTAGATACAGCGGGCGTTTCTGGTTTCTGTCAGTACCATGGTAGGTCACATGATCCGCCGATCTGTGTGTATCTGGCACCTCCAGCGACGACATCGGCGATCATGTCGTCAGTTATCTCGTTGCCGCATTCGATCTCCTCGTTGATGCAGCCCGCAATGTAGCGGATGAGGGGCTGGGGAATGCAATGAGGTGTGGTCAGTGATTTCTCCTGTTGCTGTTACGTCACTACAAGAAGTCGATAGTCCGGTCGGGTAAAGCCCGCACGGTCACAGGGAAACGCGGTTTTCGGTTGGGGCAGCCCTTGGCGGCGTGGCGCAATCGAACATGATCGAACTCCGGGTGTCAGATCAGGGAGCAACTTCTTTAGCTACTTCGCTAACCATAGCGAATGCGCTACACACAGCTCAGATAGGGGAGGGGCTCAGGTGAGCCGCTCCCGGATGGCGGTCTCGCCCAGGAACCCCTGATCCTTGAGATTGCTGAACCATGTCCTGGCGAAGGATGTGAGCTCCTGCTTCAGCCGCGTATTGACGTGGGTTTTCTTGCCGTCATCGTCATAGCGGTAAACCTCCTGTATCAGTCCCATGTAATCGTTCCTGAAGGACAGGGGCTCAGCGGTGGCGGGAGCAGGGGAGGCGTAGACTTCAAAGACCATGTCAGGATCGCGCATCAGGTTGCCGTTCTGTTCCCCGTAATGGCAGATGGAAATCAGGCGGTTGCCTTCAGCCTTTTGTCCGATGTCTTCAACGGACAAGGGCATGTAGCCATTAACAGTAAGACGGACGGCGGTATGGTTGCCGAGAAGCCGAGTGAGGACTGTAGCGAAGTGTTGATAGGTTTTCATCGTAGTAACTCCTTGAGGTTGAGGAAACCCCCAGCGATGAGCGCCAGAGGCTTCCGGTTGACGATTATGGCCGTGACTGTCGACGGACCCAGTCCTTCGCCAATTCAGCAAGAGAGGACAGAGAATCAAGGTCGTTCAGGCCGTAGGATGAGGAATTCTTCCAGTTGCCCTGAGCGTCCTTGTAGGGGCGTGAAAAGGTGATGGAGAAGAACGGTCCTGTCTCTCCGGTGTTCTCCCAGACGGCGACGTTGACGTTGCCGGACCTGAAAGCGGTTTCTGGTGTTGAGTGTGGTGTAGCCATGTTGTTTCCCCTGTGAAAAATGTTGGTTGGCTTTCTCACCGCACAAGAGAGCCAAGCGGAATTTTTCAGGGGGACGAGCCCGGAAGCCGGAGGGCGTACCGGCGCTGGATCAGCAGCGTACATGACAGCGGTTCTGGGATGGCGTGGGCGGTGCCTCGCGCAGGGGAACAGCCCGCAGGCAGGAGGGCGGTGAATGGCTACAACAGCAAACCGGGGAACGATTGAAGTGGAACTCGTGCCGTCATGTCAGAGGGACACGGAGCAGTAAGGCCTGTCGGCTGTCCTTCTCGAAGCCAGTACAGACCAGCAACTGAAGTGCCAGTGGTGGGAACGCTCATCGCGGAACAGGTCGAAGCCGCACTCGAGAACCAGAACGACTACGGAACCCCGCAAGTCACGGCATCAGGCGTATAAGTCAAGACCTGATCTGACAGACAGCGAGCCTGCGCCGGTTTTAGGCTGCTAAGGTTTTCTCCTTCGCCAACGAGACACTGTCCAGAAACGTCTTCATCGGGTCTTGCCGTAACACAGAAGTGCCACGGAAATTTAAATAAGCCGAAATGCTCCCACGTGTTTTTGGGATAACTCGGTCGCCCCATTTCTGGAGAGTGGCAAAAGAGTTGACCGGAGTCCAGGTACTAAGCACATAAGCCGACAAGTGGATGATCTGCTACTTGATGGCCCCGACTGGTGGGGACCTGCGAGAGTTGGGGAAAGCGTTTCGGCTGAATGTCGGGAGTCTTCCTTGTTCAGTAAAAGATCTGTCAGAGACGTTGTGGATACTTACTGAGCCGACCATCAAATCGTGCGTAGCGTGAGCTCAATAATCGCCTGTTTTGCTGGTAGAAATGCACTTTCAGAGAGTTTTACGCGCACACTTTGACGGTCTCATCAGTAAGTGGGTCAACAGACCGCGGACCGTTCCGATTGCGCGGCTGCAAGGAGAGCGCGTGGAAAAGAAGCGCTGCGGAAGATTAGTCACGGCCTAGAAGAGTGAGAAGAGGGCCACCACCTTTTCCTCATACTCGCCAACAGATTCCTCTCGTGCTTATTGGGCATATGGTGCGTGCCTTCTCCAGGCTCACACGCACAGCACAGACACGAAACTCCCGCATAATTGCCCAATCACACACCTCGTTGGAGATGACTAGTGTAGTGCGTCCAACGCTTCTTTACATTTGGCGATCTTGGCCATCAGGCTCTCGACCGATGCGGTCCAGACAAACACGCGCGGGTTCTGATTGTGGTTGTTCACATAGTTTTCGATGGCGGCGATCAATTCCGGGACGCTCCGAAAGACCCCGCGCCGAATTCGCTTGTCCGTGATCTCACGGAACCACCGTTCCACCATGTTCACCCAAGAACTCGAAGTCGGAATGAAGTGCAACTGGAAACGCGGATGACGCCGAATCCAGGATTTCACTCGCGGATGTTTGTGGGTCCCGTAATTATCCACGATCAGATGCAACTTGAGCCCGGCAGGCGTTTCGCTGTCAATCTTCTTGAGGAAACGGATGAACTCCTGATGCCGGTGACGCGGCATACAGTCGCCGATGACTGTGCCATCAAGCATGCTCAACGCGGCGAACAGCGTGGTCGTCCCGTGGCGCTTGTAATCGTGTGTCCGCGTTCCGCAGCGTCCCCTCTTGATCGGTAGCCCCGGTTGCGTCCGATCGAGGGCTTGGATTTGGCTTTTCTCATCGACGCATAAGACCAATGCTTTGTCTGGCGGATTCAGATAGAGGCCACCCACATCCGTGAGCTTCTCAAGGAACTGTTTGTCTCGGCTGAGCTTGAAGGTCTTGACCAAGTGCGGCTTCAGGTTGTGTTGCTTCCAGATTCGACGGACCGTGGCTTCGCTGACCCCTTGTGCCTGAGCCATCGTCCGCGTGCTCCAATGCGTTGCGGCAGAAGGCGTGGTGTGGAGCGTGGCCTCAACAATACCGCGGATCTTCGTTACCGGAATACTCGGGATGCGGCCAGGGCGTGGAGCGTCTTTCGCGAGCCCCATCACTCGCAGGGCGAGGAATCGTTCGCGCCACCGTTGCACGGTGGGTCGCGAAATCTCCAGCTGTGCGGCGATAGCCTGACTCGTCACCCCGTCAGCAGCCATGGTCACGATTTGTGCGCGCTGAATGACTCGCAAGGGAAGGCTCTTCGCATGGGCCCATGCGGTCAACGTCGATCGTTCTGCGGATGACAGGAGAATCGCTGGAGCCAGATGCATGAGGCAGAAGATTGCTCTCGTCGGAGTTGATTGTCAATCTATTTATGACGCACTACACTAGGAGCCCGTCCGAGTAACGGCTGGCGATGAGCGACGAGACGTGTTTGTTCGGTTGGGCACGGCAGCGAGCCGCCGTTGTGGCACGTGGTCGGATAGGCGACGGATGGGATGGTGTTCGATTGTGAGGGATTCATCCTCTCGCCCCTGCCAGTTTCAGCACATTGTGGGCACTGCAGACCAGACTCCACTCACCCGAGACCTGCGACAGCCCCCGCAGCAAGAACTGTCTAAAACCACGCGCCTGTTTGATCTGACCAAACACAGGTTCGACCACCTGCTTCCGGAGCCGATAGCGACTGCGATGCCCGGCGCGTTTCAGGCGGACCTTCATCGCGTGAACTCGCGTCCCCGGGACAGTCTTGCGTGCGCCGGTGGCCGAGGCCGTGCCGTGCCGTTGCCGACCCGTGGCGACATAGCCGCGAATGTGGCGGCGATGCAAGGCCGTGAGATTTTGCTCTGAGCAATATCCCGCATCCGCCGACAGTTCCCGTGCCTGTCGGCCGGTGTTCGCTTTGATGTGCGCCAGCATCGGCGTGAGTTGGGACGCGTCACTCGCCTGGTGCGTCAGCCCCTGCGCCACGATGATCTGGTGATCGGCATCGACGGCTGCTTGGGCGTTATACCCTTGGATGAATCCGTCCCGCGCCTTCATAATCCGGCTGTCTGGATCGGTGAAATTGCGCTGCGCACGGTCGGGGGGCGTACTGGGCGGATTCTTTGCCGGGCGGCCTCGTCGAGAGCAATCCGACGGGTGATCGTCCTTCCGTTTCTTGGCCCCTGCGTCGTTCTGTGCGTCGGCTTCCAAGGCCGCTTTCGCGGCTCGGATCCTCTCCAAGCGGTGCTGCTTGTTCAACACCCACTCCGGCAACTCGTCCCCGCGCCGGTCAACTCCATACGCCTCGTCCTCTCGCGCGTCGCTGGCCGCCGCCTTCGCCAGCCACTGGGCAACCTCGGTCGCCAGCGCCGGCTCGGCGGTCTTCATCCGGCTGTAGCTCATCGCCTTATGTTTGGAGGCGTTGGCTCGGATCTTCGTTCCATCCAATGCGACGTGGCCCAAGCTTACCAGTCCCGCTTTCTGGCACAGCTGAAGCACCTGCGTGAACAGCCCGCCCAGCGCCGTGAGATGGCGCTTCCGAAAGTCGCTGATCGTGCGAAAATCCGGACTCTGCCGCGCTGTCACGGCCATGACATCTACTCGCTCCTGGCAGGCCTTGGTGATCCGCCGCGACGCGTAGAGCCCTTGGCTGTACGCATACAGCAGCAGAGCGACCATCATGGTGGGATCATAGGGCGGAAACCCGCGGTCCTCGTCGTAGGTCTTCAGGACTGCCGACACATCCAGCGAATCTCGGACCAGATCCCGCACAAAGTGAGCCAGATGCCCCGCGGGCACCAGTTCCTGAATTGATGGAGGCAGCAGCACCAGCTGATCGACGTCCCAAGATTTGAATGTTTTAGCCATGCAGCAGAGAAACCACATCGCGCATTGCCTGTCCAGGCAAAAGTTAGGCATTACTCGGACAGGCTCCTAGCAGTGTGCCTTTTGATTCTTCGAAAGCCTTTCCTCATTATTACCTCTTGAGTTCCAACTCCAAGTGCAACACTACCAGCCTTGTTGGGCTAAGGTGTTGCTATGCCAACGAAATGCTATACACACTTGAGTGCGGAAGATCGTGAGACCTTGAGTCTGGGCCTGGCCCATGGCCACTCGCTCCGGACGATGGCGCGGGTGTTGGGACGCGCCCCCAGCACCGTGAGCCGCGAGTCGGCTCGCAACCGCCCGCGAGGCCACCCCTATCGCGCCTGTACGGCGCAGGGCCAGGCGGCCGCTAGAGCCTGTCAGCCACGGCGACCGCGTAAACTCCTCGACCCCTGGCTGTGGCAGTATGTGCGGACGCATCTGACGGAGGGCTGCTCGCCCGAACAGATTGCGGGGCGCCTCCAACGCGCGTATCCTGACGATATGCGGAAACAGCTCTCGGCCGAGACCATCTATGCGGGGCTGTATGTGCTGCCCCGTGGCACGCTGCGGAGCGAGCTGCTGGCCGCGTTGCGGCAGGCCCGCAAGGCGCGTCGGCCTCGGGCGCGAGGCACAGATCGTCACGGCCAGATTCCCAATATGACGCCGATCGCGGAGCGCCCCGCCGAGGTGGCGACCCGCACGGTGCCCGGCCACTGGGAGGGCGACCTGATCAAGGGGGCACGGAATGGCTCGGCCGTCGGGACCCTGGTGGAGCGGACCACTCGCCTCGTCATCTTAGCCCGGATGGAGGGGACGGATGCACGGAGTGCCCGTGAGGGCTTCACGAAAAAACTCCGGCACGTGCCCGCCCTGCTGCGGAAAACCCTGACCTACGATCGGGGGAAAGAGATGGCCGAGCACGCGCAGTTGGCCCAGCGGCTGGCGATCCACATTTTCTTTGCGGATCCGTACAGCCCCTGGCAACGCGGGACCAACGAGAACACGAATGGGCTGCTGCGCCAGTACCTGCCCAAGGGCACGGACTTGTCGGGGTACACGCAGCGCGAGTTGAATGCCATCGCGCATCGGTTGAACACGCGCCCGAGGAAATGTCTCGACTTTGCCACGCCCCTGGAAGTCTACGCGCAATGGCGCCATCATTCACCCGTTGCACTTGGAACTTGAAACCGCCCCTGTATTTATTTGCTGAATTAATTTTATGTAAATTTACGCAAGCCTATTGACGGGCATCTGTGCTTCTGTCAGCTTACGCGCCCTGCAATGAATCGACTGGGGTGTTGACTTGCCAGAGGCCAAAGTGAACGAGACCAGCGGCAAAGAAGCGCCCAAGAACTCCAAATTACTCAACCAGCCATTTCTCTGCCCAAGGGTGGCGACACCAACCGCGACCTGGGTGAGAAGTTTGCCGCGAATCCCGTCCAGGGTGGCTCGAAGTCGGTGCCAACCGCGGCGCGACCGGGGCGTTCAGGATTTGGTCCGCAGCTTTCACGTTCTTACGATTCAGCCTCTGGAAACGGTCCCTTCGGATTCGGCTGGAGTCTTTCCTTATCTTCGATCACAGGAAAACCGAAAAAGCACTTCCTCAATATCGGGACGCCGACGAATCCGATGTCTTTATCCATGTGGAACGGCGCAAAACTACCAAAGAAATATTCGAAAAGCAAGTTGAGACCCTAGTGGGAACGACCACAACCTTGGCAAAGAAGTGAGAGCCACATGGCAAAAATAACTAAGCGAGGACAGGGGAGAGGTTCGATGGCAACCGGCAATAGTAGCGCCGTCGAAATGGTCAGCGTGGGGATGGAGGCAGGCGTCGAGGACAACGCGCCGATTCAAGATCCGCAGACCTGTCATGAAAAAGCGGCGCGCCCAACCTCCGTTTGCACAGTCCCTTCCCATGAGCAAAGTTATGCAGGGCTGCTCCCACTCTTAACACGACTGGATCAGCGGCTGGCAGCAGCCGTCGGAGTGGCCGAGCGCATGTTCGCCGCGCGCGCTGCGGGAGATCTCTACCGCGGCCTGGCCATCTCTCCGGCCGATGTCGTCGCAGCATTTGGTCGTGTACCAGGAGAGCCGTTTCTCTCGCTAAGCCTGCAAGCCTACGACATCGCAGAAGCCACCAACTCGCTCAGTCTGCGGCGGTTGTTATGGCTGCAGCGCCAGTATGGGCTCACCGACCTCGATGTGGATGTCATCCTCATCGGGCTCGCGCCGGAGATTGATCTGCGCTATGAGCGGTTCTACGCCTATCTGCAGGACGACGTTACCCGACGGCGCCCCGGCATCGACCTTGCGCTCAATCTGCTCTGTGCCTCGGCGGGGGAGAAGCTTCAGCAGCGTGAGCGGTTCGCGCCCGATGCGCCATTGTTTCACCACCGCATGATCGACATCTTCGCCGATCCGCATCACCAGAACCCGCCGTTGCTCGCCCGCTTCTTTCGTCTGGATGAACAGATCGTACGCTTCTTGTTGTTCGACGACAGCATGGACTCACGACTGGCAGCAATCTGTCATATGGCGAACCCCATTCAATATGAGAATGATCAACTGTTGACTGACGAGATGAGTCAGCGGCTGCAAGCCATGGCCTTGAATCAACCACAGTCATCAATCAGGCTGAGTTTTGAAGGGCCAGCTGATTGCGGACAGGTGGAAGCCACAGCATTACTCGCCTCTACGCTCGGTCTACGAGTGCTCCAGGTGGATGTAACCAGGCACGGCGCCACCGTGGTCCCTCTTACTGACGACGTGCTGCAAACATCGGTGCGAGAAGCCTGGCTGCGAGGAGCGCTGTTGCACGTGAAGGGCATCGACTCACAGACCGACCCATCGGTGGCCAAGGCCCTCGATGCGCTGTGGCGTGCGCTACGAACAATGCCGATTCCCTTTGTGATGGAAAGCGAATCCACCTGTGTTTCTGCCACCGGCAAGCCGCTGGGGGTGGTGACAGTGCACTTCTCGACTCCAGCGATCGCGCAGCGACAATATTGGTGGCAGCAGTGCCTGAGTCAAGAGGGGGTCGCCGCAGATGACGAGGTGATAGCCATGCTCGCGCAACGCTATCGGTTGACCTTTGCACAAATTCAGGATGCGGCAAAGACGGGAGCGGCAGCGCAGTGGACTGTTGCAAGCGCCACCGACAAGAACGCGTTCATGAGTAATCACCTCTCTGCGTCAGCGAAGGCACAAACGCGACACCTGTTGGCTAAGCTAGCGTTGCACATCGAGTCCAAGCGTGATTGGCAGGATCTCGTTGTGCCGGTAGACACAGGCACCCAGTTGCGAGAGATCTGCGCCCAATTTGTCCACCGGCAGCAAGTGCTCGATGACTGGGGGTTCGGGCAGAAGCTCTCCTATGGCAAGGGTATCAACGTCCTGTTCGCGGGGCCATCCGGCACCGGCAAAACCATGGCTGCCGAGATCGTCGCCAATGAACTTGGACTCGATCTGTTCAAGATTGATCTGGCAAGCGTGGTCAGCAAATACATCGGCGAGACTGAGAAAAACCTCGACAAGATTTTCACCACCGCCGAGCAGGCCAACGCCATTCTATTTTTCGACGAAGCCGACGCCTTGTTCGGCAAACGCTCAGAAGTGAAAGACTCGCACGACCGCTACGCCAACCTTGAGATCAGCTATCTACTCCAGAAGATGGAGCAATACGAAGGCATCGCCATCCTCGCCACCAACCTGCGCCAGAATCTGGACGAGGCGTTTGTGAGGCGGTTGGCCTTCATTGTCCACTTTCCCTTCCCGGACGAAACAATGCGGCGGCGCATCTGGGCAGGCATCTGGCCGGATTCAGTACCACTCGCTGAGGATGTGGACCTGGATGCCCTGGCGAAGCAGCTCAAGCTGAGCGGCGGGAATATCAAAAATGTGGCTCTGTCAGCGGCATTCCTCGCCGCGGATGACGGACAGGTTGTCACTCGAGAGCATGTCCTGCAGGCAGCACAGCGGGAATTTCAGAAACTGGGCAAGCCCCTACCCACTACGATCGCGCAGTCGGGGGATACGCTATGAACAGTCCTGTCCTTAAGAAGCGCACGTCAACGGGGGTTCCGCCAGAACGCCTAGCTGGCGTTACATCGGCGACCAGTATGCAATCAGCTACATTGAGCCGAGAACAGCAATTGCTGAGGCTGCAGGGCCAGGCGGGAAATCAGGCTGTCAGCATACTGCTGGGCAGTGAGAATACCCCGGTCGGTAGTACTGCCGCCATCAGAAATTCAGATCTCACTTCTCGCAGTGACCGGAAACAGCGCCACCAATTGAGCGCGCAAGTGGTAACACATATTAAGACAGATATTGACGTGATTGTTTCGTATTTTCGCAAGCAAATTCTGTTGGAATCCGATGAGCACAAGATCATTGCCTTGATACGTAACTGGGCAGCAGCTGATCGCATGCTTGGTCTCGATGCTGGGACGCCGCACATGGATCAGTTCTTGTTCTATACCAAGGTACGTGGATACAAACGCAGTACCGGACGCTCTGGATTTATAGAACAGTCTGAACTGCTGTACAACGATCTGTTTCACGAGCTTGAAGATGACCGACTCGAAGAATTCAAAGCACTAGCGTCCACCAGCCGCGAGTATACGGGTCCGCCTGGTACGAGAGACTTGCCTGAAAATTTCTGGGCAACAATGGGCAAAAAGCAAGCGATCGGTGTCTGGGGAATCCTCAAAGGTATGGGCACGTCAATTGCCGGGATGAGTGACGCCGGAGCCTGGGCGATTACTCGGGCGATGCAGGCTAGAGGAATCGATGTCGCAGAACCAGCTTCGGCTGCGGAATGGCTGGCCAAGCAATACGACATCTCGGGGAATGCAATGTTCGGGAAGGAAGAATGGAGCGAAGGGGAGGAACTTTTCCTCGGCATGAGCGCAGCCGAATTCTCGACGCGTGGCGGAGAATTCGTATGGCAGCTTGTAATGATGGGAAAGGGAGGGGGAGCAAAATGGCTTCAAGTCGTGGAGAAGGCGCTGAGTACTGCGGGCAATCTCAAGGCGGTTGAAGATTCCGCCAAGCGCATTACCGGTATCATCGAACGGATGCAGAAAGACAGTCCGGCCGGAAAAGTGGACATCGCACTGTTGCTAGAGAACCCGGACTTCTACGGGGAGGTCACGCGACTCGTTGCCAATGTGTTCGGTGCACTGGCCGGCGGGAGCCAACAGTCCAAGCGCATCGCCGCGCTTCTCGAGGTCTCCCAGCTCGCTCCTCTGGCGGGATCGCTGGTGAAAATCGGGACTTCGAATGTCTCCACAGCAGAAAAGAGCCGGCAGATGGGGCCGGTGCTGATGGACATGCTGAAACAAATCGTATCTACCGCTGGCGCGATGCACTCCGCGCGCGGAATAGAAAGCACCGGAGACAGCAATGCCCCCAAACGCGTGCCGACCGAGGAGAAGAAAGCCGCCACTCCGATTGCGAAGGTCGCGAAATCGGAAAAGACGGTACTGGTAGCAACGGCCCAACGTAAGGTCTCGCGCAAGACAATGGCAGGAGCGGGCGAGCCGCCGGTGAAGACCACCGCGTCACGCACTAAACAGCCGAAGGCCGTCGAGCAGCTTCAGGAGAAGATGGCCCAGGAGGCTACGCACCAACTCGCGCCACGCAAGACACCGGAGACTCCGGTCGAAGTAAAAGGCGGACTGCGCGAGCCGCGCTACAGGGCTCCGAAGGAAGGAAGCAACACTGTTGGCAAGCCCACGAAATCGCTGGAGCAGGCGCGCAAGCTCTATGATGACGTAATTGCGGAGATCTCAGGCAAGCATGAGGTTGGGATTTGGCAAAAGGAAGATGGCACCTATGTTGTTCGGATCGGGCAGATGACTGAAGTGGATGCCCCGCGTGATTGGAGACCGGTGCAACACTTCCATACTAATGCCCCAGACATCCCACTCTGGCGCATGCCCGCACGGGCTGATGTCGCGGAAACGAGTGTTCGCGCTGCAGGTACTGGACACCCCGTCACCGAGCTAGTCGAGTATCCCCTTCCCGATGGGAAGCGTGGACGCGCAGCCTATACGGTCAATCCGGACAATTCAGTGAAGATTGAGTTTGTTGACCAGGCTGGGCAAAGGATCGTGAAGGAATTCCCAAGCGTAAAGGACTACAACGACTACCACGACACTCATAAGGTATCTGTCGAACCTGGGTCGGAGTCGTACAAGTCTCTGATGAAAGACCTTGACAAGGCCTTTGGCAGAACCCCATCTGCAGAAGCAGCTGATACAGTGACGAAGACAATGGCCGGATCTGCTCCCAAGAAACAGAAGCTGACCTCGAAGGGAAACAAGAAGGGGCTTGGCCCCAGTTCTGCGCCACAAAAAATAGACAAATCCCGCCCGGCAACTAAGGCCTCTCCTTCCAGGAAGGAACCAGTTGTGGCTTCTCCTTCCGCTTCGAGGACTTCCACTGAGTGGCTGACAAAGCGTGGGACCTCGGAATACAGGACGCTCGGCATGAAGGTACTCCGTGGTCGATTTAGTGAGACCCCAGCCATGAAGCAACTCTGGAAGCGAGCAAGCCAGGGGTGTCAACAATCGGATGCAGGATACGACATGGCTCGGGAACGGTTCTGGAAACTGGTCGCCACCTCAACAGACGATGATGCTCGCTTGGTCCGTACGATCCTAAAAGACGCGGGGTACGAGACCCCGATGGGGCGGGCGGCCAACGTCAAGATGACCTGGGCCACCAAGCTGGATCCTAAGCGCCTGGCGAAGCTTGAAAAGACAAAACCCGACGTTGCGGCCAGGCTTCGTATGTCGGCCGAGGAGGCACGTAGGGAGCGCACACCGGAGGGGCTGCAGGCGCAGCAGCGGAAGGAGTCGATCGAGCACGCTATTCCACGTCATCCGGCGCCGGGTAGCGCGATGGAGAAGAAGGCCGCCAAGTATCCCAATCGGTTCCTCGACCCTGCTAATTTACGGATGGAGAATCTCTACGAGAATATGCTCATGGGTAACAAGCCGTCCGCGAACTAATTACGCTATGCTCCACGGACTAGACACAACCCTCAAAGCCCTTCTCGACGACACCAGCACGCCCACTCTCGTGCGCAATGCCGAGGTGGCGTTCGATCGCCCTTCGGATAGCTATAACCCCGACAAGACCACGATCAATTTGTTTCTCTACGATGTTCGGGAGAACACCGAATTGAGGAGCAACGAACCGGTCATCGAACGGCAAAACGGCCTGGTGACGATGCGCAGGCCGCCCCTGCGGCTGAACTGTTCCTATCTCGTCACGGCCTGGATCGAGTCTGGGTTGACGGGGGAGCAAGCCAATCTCAAGCAACATGAGTTGTTGGGCGAGGTCTTGAGAGTGTTTTCCCGTTGGCCCAGCATTCCTCTGCCCACGCCTGATGAAAAGGGGAAACATCTTCTACAAGGTGAATTAAAGAATACGCTCTGCCCGATTTCTTTGGTCACCGCCCAAACTGATTTGATGCGCAACCCCGCCGAGTTCTGGAGCGCCCTGGGGGGCAAGCTGAGGCCGTCGTTCACTGTCATGGCCACAATCGCGATGGATCAGGACGTCGATGTGGTCACTGCACCGGAGGTGTCCTCCAAGATCATGTCTTTGAGGCAAATCGGATCGAATACTGCCGATGGGTCTATCGCCATCGGCGGCACTGTGCGCGATGCCATCACGCATGCCACGATCGGATCGGTGGAACTCACCCTGGTGGAACTTGGCATACAAGCCACGAGTGATTCAGATGGGCGGTTTCAGTATGCAGCAGTGGGTACTGGTCAATATGTGTTGCGCGCGGTGAAGCAAGGATACCAGACAACAACCAAGGCGATCCGAGTGCCAGGTACGTCACCGACATCTTTCGACATCGATCTGTCATCTACTTAACAAAGGAGAATGCCATGGCCAGTTATCTGTCGCCCGGAGTATATGTCGAAGAAGTTCCGCCGTTGTCACGGCCAATCGCAGGGGTTGGAACCAGTACGCCGGCTTTTATCGGAATCTTGCCCAATACGATCAATCTACCAGCGAGGCCAGCCGAGGGTGACGCGGATACGATAAAAACACAAGGGTACAAGTACGTCAGTTATTCAATTCCGGCAGAAGCCAAAAAGGCCTATCGGATCACTTCATGGGGTCAGTACGTGAAACTGTTTGGCGACTTTATTGGCGGCAACACTGTTCTCAGCAAGAAAATCATCGTAGAGGGAACTGAGGCGGCAGCAAAAACCTTCGTGACGGGCGTAGCCGATCCTCATCTAAAAGTCACCGCTAGATGGGCCACCTCAAGTTCAAGTGGTGTGGCGGATGTAACTGGCGCATACAAAATTGAAATTACTGCTGGTACGACCGTTGTCACTGTGACAACTGCCATTTCGGGTGATAGCTTGGCGATCGATAATGGACAACGACGATTGGCGCACGCGGTGTACGGATTTTTCAACAACGGCGGGAGTAGCTGCTATGTCGTACGGGTCACTTCCGCAAGCGACCTAGGGAGTGCTCTGGCAGTGCTCGCAGCAATTGATGAAATAGCCATGATCGCGGCTCCAGGGCTAACGGGCGTCACTCAGTACGGAGATCTGATTGCCCACTGCGAAAATTTGAAAGACCGTGTCGCCATTTTAGACTCGGTAGAATCGGATACTGATTTTGGCAATGGTACGTTCTCCAAGCTAGAGAGTGTTGCGACAAGCGCTACGGTGGGACGGCCACAAAACTCGACCTATGCCGCCTTCTACTTCCCGTGGCTGCAGGTTTTCGATCCTGGCAGCAGTTTGATCGCATCGACCGAAACCCCAAAAGGGGACGGGCTCGTGTTTGTCCCACCCAGTGGCCACATAGCGGGGATCTATGCCAGGACGGATGCCACTCGCGGAGTATTCAAGGCGCCGGCCAATGAGGCGCTGCTGGGTGTGACTGGTCTGAAGTATTTGCTGAGCAAGGCGGACCAGGATTCGCTGAATGACAATGGAGTGAATGTGATCCGCCCGCTGGTTGGCGCCATACGGGTGTGGGGCGCCCGGACCGTTGGTGGCGACGACAATGGCGAGTACAAGTACATCAGCAGCCGCCGCTATTTTAACTATTTGCGCGAGTCCATCGACGAGGGAACCCAGTTTGTTGTATTTGAACCCAATACCCCAGCCCTGTGGGAGCGTATCAAACGAACGGTGGGGGGATTCCTGCTGAACGAATGGCGTGCGGGGGCATTGTTCGGCACAAAGCCGGAGCAGGCATTCTTCGTCAAATGCGATGCGGACACTAATCCGGCTGATGTGCGCGAAGCTGGACAGGTCGTGACGGAGATCGGCGTGGCCATCGTGAAACCTGCCGAGTTCGTGATCTTCCGCATCCAGCAAACGACCGGCGGTTAAACAACGTAAGGCATGAGGAAGGATAGGAGGGTACCATGGCGAGAGTAGATCCCTACAGGAATTTTCGATTTCGATTGGAAATTGACGGCATCACGCAGGCCGGTTTTTCCGATTGTAGCGGCTTCGGTTCGAATGTCGAGGTTGTCGAGTATCGCGAGGGGGGGGATCCTGCATCGGTGCGAAAACTTCCCGGGAAGACCAGTTATCCGGACATCACGTTGAAGTGGGGTATCACCGATTCACGCGACCTCTATGACTGGCACCTTGCGGCTGTCAACGGGAACATTGATCGAAAGAATGGGTCGATCATTTTGTTGGACGATCAGGGGCAGGAAAAAGTGCGCTGGAATTTCTTTACTGCCTGGGCGAGTAAGTACGACGGACCTGACTTCAGCGCCAAGGGGAATGATGTGGCGATTGACACATTGACGATTAGTTGCGAACGCATGGTGCGGGCGTGAAAGAGTTTGCCACCGAGTTCGAGTTCCTGCTGCCGAAAGGCTATGTCGACGCCGAAGGCACTGTGCATCGTGAGGGGATGATGCGGCTGGCGACTGCCGCGGACGAGATTCTCCCGCTTAAAGACCCGCGCGTGCAGGGCAACTCCGCCTATTTGGTGGTGATTCTGCTGTCACGCGTGATCACGCGACTAGGCGCGATCGAGGCCATCAACCCCAAAGTGATCGAGGGGTTGTTCGCGGCTGACCTGGCGTACTTACAGGACTTGTACAACCGGATCAACAGCGCGCAGACCCGCAAGATCGCGGTGGCTTGTCCGCAATGCCGACATAGCTTCGAGATGGAGCCTGAACTCGTGGGGGGGTCATAGGCTACCCCCTCGCCAGGCTGTACGAGGAGGTAGCCTTCATTGCCTATCATTTTCACTGGCCACCGGAACAGCTACTGCATTTAGAGCATGCCGATCGGCGGCGATGGGCGGAAGAGATTTCGAACATCAACAAGGCGATGACGAAATCGGCCCAATAATTCGAACCTCGGCACGGAATCGGACAAGAAGAACGGCCTATGGAACCGACGCAGGATCGACCGATAGAGGAGACCATCCCGGTAGGCAAGACTGCGGTGTGGAAACCAGCCGCTACGCAGCAGGCGCAGCGACTGCTGGCCGCCATTGGACGCCGCAGGTCGTTTGGCCGTGCAAGACTACGTCGCGTCTCTTCGTGGCTGGGTCAGCGTGCTGTCCGCATAGGGCCGATGTCCGGTTTTCAGCCGCTGAACTTGCAATGGTATCGACCGGAGTGGCCGACCCTCTCATCACACCCGACGGGCAAGAACCTGTGGCGACATGAGTATGTTGTGCGCACGATCACCGTTCATCAGAATTCATCTCGTAGAGACGGCGTGCCAGCGAGCCCGCGCGGGAAGGGATCCTCTAGCGGCGACGGTACGCTGGCTTTGCCGCTTGCCTCAGGAAGAGGTATGCCAGAGAGGATCAGCCACCCGACGACCTATTCATCCGGCCTCCAAATACAGAGCGGACAAGCAATCGCTCGAATTGTTCATGCTGAGAACTGGTTGACCGGTCAGCCGGGGGAGAGACCGGTTCTAATCTTGGCTGCTAGTAGCCAACCGCGTAGGGAGGTCTCGCCGTCGCAGTATCGAACTGGCAAGCAGGAGCAGGCCAGTGCGCATGATCTTGTCTCAGATGAGCCGGGACCATTAGTTCGCAGATCTGAAGCGAGCAACACGGTGGCTCCGAATTCCCGGAAGGCCGATTCACCGGCCTACGACACGTCAAACCTCGTCAATGAGCTATTCGATCGCGCCATGCACTCGCATCCGATACCCAGACTGGACTTGCAGCTATTGCCGCAGCGCACCGTGGCAGGCCCCGTATCGGAGACATCGGAGCGTGGGAGACCGGAGCGCCGGACATCGGACGTGGCGGCATGGCCCGCACACGCAGAGCCTGTCAGCCCAGCAGGCCCTCCATCGATCCAGTTCAGCCGCAACGACGTGAATCGAGTCGCGGACAAGGTCGCACTGGTCTTGAAACAACGCGAGCGCTTCGAACGGGAACGCAAGGGAGGGCTCTCCTAGTGGCACTTGCAAAAGCCGTTATCATGAATCTGGATGCGCGGATTCCCTTGCCCATTCCCGTGATGTTCAACCCCCCGGACTACGCGTTGTCCAAAACGAATCAATATGCCGAGATGAAAATCCCCGGGCTGCCGTCTTCCGTCTTGCAATTTGTCCATGGTGACGCGCAAACGTTGTCGATGGAGCTGTTGTTCGATACGACGGATACTGGTGCTGATGTGAGAATCCGCACGGCGGCGATATCGAACCTGACCCAACCCCATGTGCGTACTCATGCGCCGCCTCGGCTGCTCTTGCTGTGGGGGTCGCTCGCGTTTCCCTGTGTCTTGATCAGCGTCAGACAGCACTTCGACTACTTTAACGCGCTCGGCATGCCGTTGCGCGCGCGCCTCACCGTCGAGTTCAAAGGCAACGATACATTAGAGTCGATGATTGCCGCGGCGCCTCTTGCACTCATCGACCAGGTCACGCGGTATATCGTGAAGAACGGTGACACGTTGCAGGGAATCGCTGCCGCTCTGTTTGAGGATTCGACCAAATGGCGAGACATTGCTACCGCCAATAACATGGACGACCCGCGAAGCATCAGCGTCGGGGTGCGGATCGAGATACCGAGGCGAGGCTGATCCATGACTCCGCTCGATCTCAACACGTTCAGCCAGGGGACCATGGTTCCAGAGTTTTCCGTGCGGATAGAAGGTGTGCCGCTGGCCGCCCCGGTGCTCAAAGCCATCACAAGCGTGAGCGTCGATCTGGTCACGAATCAGCCCTGTGCGTTCGTCTTGCAGGTAAACGATCCCAAGTTTGCGCTCGTCGATGCTGTGCAGGGAATCTTTGCCGAGGGTAAACGCGTGGAGATTCTCATGGGCTATGCCCGAGCGACCCGGTCTATGATTACGGGTGAGATTACGTCCATCGGGGCGGATCTTGATGAAGGGGGCGGGCTCACCTTGAATGTGGAAGGATTCGACAGATTGCATGCGGGAACACGCGGGACCGAGTATCGTGAATTTCGTGACGAACAGACAGACAGCGACATCGTTCGAGAGATCGCGACTGACATGCAACTTACGGCATCAGTCGATCCCAGCGGGCAGCGGCAAGGCCGGCAAATTCAAAATAATGTGAGCAATCTCGAATTTATTGACCAGTTGGCTCAAGCGAACGGATTCTTCTATTGGGTGGAAGGCGAGACGCTTTCATTCAAGCGCACCCGTCTGGGCGCGCGCATAGACGTTGTGCGTGGCAAGAATCTTATGTCTTTTTCCACGCGACTGAGCACGTCAGGACAGACTAGTGCTGTAGAAGTGCGCGGCTGGGATGCGGCACAGAAAAAAGCGTTTTCCGCCCGCGTCCTGGCCGATGAATCGCAGGCGTACATTGCCAAGTTGTCGGCAACTGGTCGTATGCAAGTCAAGGGGATCGGCACGAGGCATTCGGAACGAGTCATCTATGCGGACGGAAAAGTTCGAACGATTGCCGAAGCGCAAGCGCTAGGCGACGCCGAATTGGCGAAGCAGCGCCGCGCGCTTCTCACGGCGCAGGGGACTGCCAGCGGTAATTCGGACATCCGGGCCGGCAGCATGCTGGTACTGGGAAATATGGGACGATTTAGCGGCGAGTATGTGGTGGAAACCGCGCGTCACGATATCGATCAATCCGGCTATCGCACCTCATTTACCGTAAGGCAACACCTGTGAATAACATCATGTCTGGTGTGTGTGTGGGGACCGTGAAGAGCAATAAGCTCGACGCTGAAGGGCGAATTGAAATTACGCTCGAGGGTGTTGCGGGTAACGCGGGACCCTATCCTGCACGGATTGCCACGTTGATGGCAGGTAACGGTTACGGCACGTTGTTTTTGCCGGAAGAAAACGATCAGGTGTTAGTAGCGTTTGTGAATGGCTCTATCAACGAGCCTATCGTGATCGGCGGCGTGTGGAGCAAAGTTGATAAACCGCCCGACGCTAATGCAGATGGCAAAAACACCACGAAGCTGATCAAGACCCGCGCGGGTAATGAAATCCGCATCACTGACAAGAATAGCGCGGAAAAAATCGAAATCACCGGCAAGGAAGGGAAGACGCGCGTTGTATTGGACATAGCTAATAAGACCATCGAAATCATGACCGAGAAGATCACCTTGAATGGGAATGTCGACGTCACCGGGAAATTAGTAGTCGGATCGAGCTCCAAGACCACCATCGACGGCAACAAGATTACCGGAAGTTGAACATGGCAGATCTTATCCTATCTGGCGATCTCAATCTGGGAGGCAAAACATTGAATCTCGAGACGACGGCTGGAGGGAAAGTAATGGTGGACGCGGCAGAAGTACTTGTGGAAGGAGCGACGGGAAAAGGCATACCCGTAATACAGCCGCCTCCTCCTGCCGGTCCCATTGATGACGGCACAGACGTCAAGGTACAGAAATCATTCAACAGTACCATCAAGGCCAATGGCAAGAATATCGTCGCCCTGGGAATCTGCATACAAGGTACTTTACCTAATGGTACATGGCCGGGCATGATCTTGGAGAGCACGGTGAACAAAACAGTGACCATCAATCAGGTTCGCATCAACGTAGTCGGTGATACGGCGATTACTTTACCCAACGGCGGTATTGTTAATTTTAAAGCGAGCGGGCAGGCAGTAGAAGTGTGATGGCGTTTATCAAATTGAAGATCGAAGAGCCGATTCACGACGCGGTGATAGTGGGGGCGCCGGTCGTGGTGAATTTTAGAGGGAAAGTGGAAAGCCTGCCGGAGGAAGCGAGCGGTATTGCGTTGTATTACAGATGGTACTCAAGCAGTGTCGCTAGAATCGCCTCAGACAACACTACCATTGAAGGGTATTCCATGAATAAGGCTGCGTTAGGAGTGCCCGAGAATCCTTTCCCGCATGCATTGGGCATGGGGAGCCATGTCATTACCTTTGCCGTGTGCGACCACCCAGGTGAGACGGATGACGATTTCACATCCATTCGCCATGGAGGAGTCACCGGCGGACGTTGCAGCGGTCGCCCCGGAGAACACCCCTGCGTCATTCATGTTTTCAAGGCTAATATTCTTGAGCTCACCCAAGGTCAAGTGGTGTCGAGAGCGGGTCTGAAATTAATTGCCGAGGCGCCGTCAGCATGGTCGGACAATTCTTATCATGAAATCAACCGGCTTGCTTATCGCTGGAAGCTGGAGCCAGTGGGGAGTCCTGCAAGCCGACCGGAGTTTGATTCCAATATGTTGGCTCGAGAGGAACTGACGTTTAATGCCGAATTGAATATGCTGCCGACCGTCTCCTACACTGACACTCCCATGTTGCCCCCATCAGCAACGGGCCAATATCGTATTAGTTTGTTTGTGGTGGACAAAAATGATCCTGTGATCGGCCAGCATCAAGATACCAGGACGGTGACCCTAACATAGCGTTGTGGGCGATGAGTTCGTCGAAACTGATCGGATTAATCAAGGAGCGAGTAGATGAGTGAGGATACAAACACCGGCGACGAAACTCTCGGACGCGGCGTCGCCTTTCCACTGCAGCTGAAAGGCGGTCAGGTCGGAATGAACGCCTACGAGAGCCAGGTCGAACAGTCTATTCGGCTGATCCTGCGAACCGCGCCAGGTGAGCGGGTGATGCGGCCGGATTTTGGCGCGGGAATGGATACGCTCGCCTTCGAACCCATGAACACCATCACAACCGCCCTCGTGCAACATCGGGTCAAGGACACGTTGACCCGATTCGAACCGCGCATCGAGGTGTTAAACATAGTGGTGAACGCGAAGAAGGACGAAGGCGAATTGCACGCGGATATCCAGTACCGAGTGAAGCGCACCGATTCAGTGTTCAACCTCGTGTACCCGTTTTACATTGAACGCGGAGCAGTGTAATGGCCCTCAAAGCCCCGTTGATCGATGCGCGCACACCGTCCGATATCGCCGATCAAACGCGGAAGCTGTTGTGCCATTACCTCAAGGATTCACCGTACGAATGGCCGACGGAGGCGGACGGTGGTGAGATTGGCCGGGCGCTCACAGGAATTTTTGCGCACTATTGCGGGCTGATCGTCGATCGGCTCAACCGCGCGCCCGAAAAGAATTTCCTGGCATTTCTCGATCTGCTGGGGAATTCCTTGGTGTCACCGACACCCGCGCAGGCTCCGGTGACATTCTTTTTGGACGCGAGGGCGACGGAGGGCATCAATATCGAGGCCGGTACACGCATGCAGGCGGAGCCGGGCGAAGGAGCTACAGATCCTATTCCTTTCGAGACCTCACGCGATCTATGGCTCACCACGCTCGTACTTACGGGGCTACGAAGAGGAACGGCGGATATCTCCCGGCTGATCAATAACTCAACACCACAGGCGGAGAATGTTTTCGCAGCAACCGATCCATATTATTTCGAGTTTGCCCTGACCCCCGCGACCAAGCTGCCCGTCGATCGTCCGGTCACGCTGTACTTCTCCATCGATAGTCCTTTTTACGATCCGGCCCATACGAATACGAATAAGGATCCGAGCCAACCGTTGGTGTGGAAATACTCCGCCGACGCTACCAGCAATGACTGGAAGCCTCTCTTCGTCGAGGATGAGACGCAATCATTGACCCAATACTCCGCCGACGCTACCAGCAATGACTGGAAGCCTCTCTTCGTCGAGGATGAGACGCAATCATTGACCCGAACCGGCACGGTCGAATTCCTCTTGCCAGCTGACTTCGCCATATCTCCCCAAAAACTCTTTCGAATTCGAGTCGGCTTGCCTGAGAACGATAGGCCGTACAACCCGTCACCGGTATTGCGGTGGGTAGCACTCAACACGGTATGCGCCGTCCAGGTCATTGCTGTGCGCGACGAAGTCCTTGGTTCCTGCAACGGCAATCCCAATCAAAAGTTCTCCACGTTTAGAAAGCCGGTGCTACCCGGCCAACAGCTTCAAGTCATGGAGCAGGCCTTGATCGGGAATGCCCAGGCAAGTGCGCAACGCTTGCAGGAGGGGTGGATCGCCTGGGATGAGGTAACGGATTGGTATGGTTCTACGGCACAAGACCGTCACTACGTATTAGATCGCATTACCGGTGAATTGCGTTTTGGCGATGGTAAGAATGGCATGATTCCGCCGCTCGGTTCACGCAATGTGCGCATGCACTCTTACCAAAGCGGTGGGGGCGTTGCCGGCAACGTGTCTGTTGGCGCGGTGAAAACCCTGGTCGCCGGAGCCAAAAGAATTGAAAAGATCGTGAATTTGTCCGCTGCCGCGGGTGGCGCGGACGTTGAAACATACGAATCGTTCCAGGAACGCGCGCCGAAAGCGTTGCGGCATCGCAACCGGGCTGTGGCGGACGCGGACTATGAAGATCTCGCGCGGTTGGCATCTACGGAAGTGGCCCGCGTGCGATGCGTGCCGTTACTGGATCTCGCTGAGGATCCGTACGGAACTGTCAAAACCGTTAACGACGAAAAACACGGCGCAGGTAAGGTGAGCCTCATCATCGTTCCACGTTCCGACGCTCCCAAACCGCTGCCGAGCCAAGTCTTGATGAGGCGAGTCGCGGACTCTTTGCGCGGCGACATGATCGCAACAGCGTCGCTCTCGGTGGTTGGCCCGCTCTATTTACGCGTGGATATCACAACAACCGTTCGCCTGGAATCATTACGCCTTGCAGCGAGGGTGGAGCGCGAACTGCACGTCTCGTTCGCCGAATTTCTGCATCCCTTGACCGGGCGCTATGGCAACGGCTGGCCGTTTGGGCGCAAACCGCAGAACTCGGACATTTATCGATTAATTAAAGCAGTTCCCGGTGTAGAGTACGTGACCGCACTGACGATCGCCCTCTTCAGTGACGATCATAAAAAAATTGTCGACGACGTCGAGGTAACCGGCCGTTTCCTGATCTATTCAGGCAATCATACAGTCATCCCACTGGAAGAGACGGTGTAACCGATGCCAATACAACTGCCCAATTTGGACGACCGCCGCTTCACCGACCTCGTCGAAGAAGGAAAGAGATTGATTCCTGGCCTCGCGCCGTCGTGGACCGACCACAACCCGTCCGATCCCGGCATGACGTTGATTGAGCTATTCGCGTGTGTCGCCGAGATGCTGATGTATCGGGTCGACCGCATTAGTGAAGCGAACAAGCGTGCCTTTGTGAAATTGTTACGTGGCACGGACTGGCAACCAACCCCAGGCATACCTATCGACGCCGAGACTCGCGACGCGGTGCGAGAGCTGCGCGTTGAGGAACGTGCGATCACTCCCAAAGACTTCGAGCAGCTGGCGCGCCAGGCAGCCACGCATGTGGCGCGCGCCTTTTGCCTGCCGCGACGAAATTTGGACGACGAGGGCTCAAAGGCTGCAACCGCCGATGCGCCTGGGCACGTGAGCGTGATCATCGTTCCGATCCTCGAAGAAAAAGGTTTTCCGATCGCTGACGAAACGCTCCGATCCGAGGTGAAGACCAAGCTGTCACCGAGATGCTTGCTCACCACGCGCCTTCACGTGGCATCGGCAAGATTTGTGAAAGTCGGAGTCAGCCTCACCGTTCACATATTCTCCGATCAAAAAGACGAGGCTGTGAAAGCGGAGGTTGTTGCCGTCCTAAGGAAATATTTTAGCCCATTGGAAGGTGGACCGAACGGAGCAGGGTGGCCCTTTGGTCACGCGGTATATGTCTCTGATCTTTATGCGCTGTTGGATCAAGTTGGAGGCGTGGATTTTGTCGAACGTAGCGATCCCCACCCAGAGATATTTGAGGACACTCTGGGCGCTATCAGCGGTGCCCGTCGTCTCCCCGCTGATTCAAGACAGTCCCTCGCGGGGTTGCACTTGGAGCCGGATGAACTCATCGGATTTCTGGAGAGCATGAGCGTCATTACCGTCGTGCGTCAACGAACCGAAGTGCCAGGGTAGATTGTCATGGAGAGTAAGAAGATAGACGGTGAATTAGTGAAGTATCTCCCGGTGGCGTATCAAGAAGATGCGGCCACGCGTGACTTCCTGCTCGCCTTCGAAAAGATCCTGCTTGGTCCCAAGGACGGAATCCGTGATACCCCACAACCGAACCTCGATGGAGACCAGCTGGGCTTGGAGCAGATGGTCAATGGTCTTGCGAATTACTTTGACCCGCTGAACAAGGAATTGCCGAAAGAGTTCCTCCTCTGGTTAGGCCAATGGGTGGCCTTGTCGTTAAGGCTGGATATGAGCGAAGAGATCCGCGGAAACTTTATCGCTCAAATGCCTCAGCTGTACCGCAATCGCGGCACGAAGAAGAGCATGGAACATCTGCTGCTAGTCTTTACGGGCAAAGGCGCGGAAGTTCAGGACCAGTTCGATGGCGAGCCGCATTTCTTCACGGTGCGGTTGAACCTTAACGATGTGCGGAAAGGGGAACACAGGGAACACTACGACCTAGTTGAAGAAAAAGCGCATTCGGTGATACGCGCAGAAAAGCCCGCGCATACGCGCTATCGCTTGATACCCGTCATCGATACCATGCGAATCGGGAAACGGGTCGGGAAATGGGATGCGACGACATACTCGATACAAATCGGCAAAAATACCCGGCTAGGAATCGCGCGATGGAAAACAACAGCGTAAGGAGGCAGCAATGGCTGAGGAGATCAAGCGGCTTAATTATTTTCTCGGGCAATTCTTAGAGGCTGAGGATTTTCAGGCCGAGCAAAATTACCATGTCGATATGCGCCGCCGCGGCAATCGTGCTCTGTACTACACGGCGGGGATACTGGATGGTGGATTCCAGGTGACGAAGACCTCAGATAAGGCGATACAGATTGGTGCCGGTATCGGGGTGGACGCACAGGGCCGAGAATTGGTCATCCTCTCTCCGGTTGTGAAAGAAATTACAGGCTTTACTGGGAATTCAGACGTCCATGTAATAATTGAGTACGAGGAAAATCAGTCAGACCCAAAAAATGCTGCGTCAGACCCAAAAAATGCTGCGGAGGATGGCTCCAAGGGGAATACACGTTGGATGGAGGCGCCGAAGATAATCCTCGACAAGAAAAACCTTGGTTCAGATCCCGGCAAAATATATATTACGCTCGCCTTGATCACCCTTGACGCAAAGGGCGATATCGTTGAGATTGATCTCTCCGTGCGTCAACATGCGAATGTGCGGTTACCTCGCCATGTGACCGTCGGTCAAGGCGGGTATGGAGTGCTGAACGTTCGCCATGTCAACGGCAAACACTGGCTGAATGACAATAAGGATGATTTATTCCTGAACTGGAACACCGGTACAAACGTTCATCTGGGATTTGGTGAAAACACGACGTCATCGTTGTTTGTGAGTGGCGATGTAACCGTTGGGGGAAATATCACTCTTGCAGCGGGTAACCAACTAAATTCCCCCGGTCGAATGCATATTGCCGGAGAAGAAAATCTTTATTTGCTGAATAAAGGAGGGACTATCGTCAGCAAATCATGGGGCGGGAATGGCAATTTGCTAGTTGAGGGAGACGTAACCGTCGGTCAGGGCGGGGATGGAGTGCTGAACGTTCGCCGTGTCAACGGCAAACACTGGCTGAATGACAATAAGGATGATTTATTCCTAAACTGGAATACCGGTACAAACGTCCATCTGGGATTTGGTGAAAACACGACGTCATCGTTGTTTGTGAGCGGCGACACCCTGATCGCTGGGAATACTACGGTTGGTGCTGGGGGCAACACAGCGCTCAAGGTTCGGCATATTAACGGCAAGAAATCCGGCACCGTGGGTGACCCCGATGGAGAGGATGACCTATTTCTAAATTCGTATAATTCTAAGCCTGTTCACATTGGCCAAGGGGGCCTTATCTCCCAAAGCCTCCGCGTAAAAGGAGAAGCCTGGTTCACTGGCCATATAGTGGCAGATGGCAACATCACCATTGCCGGTAACATTGGGAGTTATGGTTACTCTCCTACCCCGCGAACTCCTGGTTGGGGAGGAGGCCTACACACTTTTGATGTCGAAGCGGAAGGCAGCATTTGGTGTGGAAGCGACATTTGGTGTGAGAAAGGGATAAATGGTAAAAACAAGGACCTCGCTGAAAACTATTGTTCAGACACAATTCTCGAAGCGGGAGATGTCGTAAGTTTTGATCCAGCAAAAGATAGGATAGTGTTATGCAAACAAGCCGGAGACCGGTTTGTCTGCGGTGTGATCTCTACTGCTCCGGGGTTTATTCTCAACTCGCACCCGGATGGTCGCTCCGGTAACTGGTATCCACTCGCCCTAACTGGACGAGTCCCATGCAAAGTGACTGACGAAAATGGTCCTATCCGACGGGGTGATCTTCTGAGCTCTTCGTCCTCACCGGGACACGCTATGAAAGCCCAACCGATTTTAGTCAACGGGGAAGCGATCCACCCTGCCGGAACCGTAATCGGCAAATCGCTGGGAAATTTAGAATCCGATCGCGGGATAGTAGATATCTTTGCATGCCTACGCTAGGCAGGAGCGGGGTCAAGGAAATTTGGACGGATATTGCTAGTCCATTTAGTTGATTATGCGAGAAGCAATACAAGCTCTAGAATAGAGCAACTCAAACATGAAGATGAAACCGGGCACAACCGCCTTCCGGAGTTAGAGCAACAGGAAGCTTATCTACATGAAATCTTGATAAGAATTGAGAGAACGCTTTACGGCGCTCAACCAAGAGGCTAGTCTCCGGCAGTCGATCTTCCTGGTTAACACATTCAGCGATGGCGATTCGGCATAGCTTGGTTAGATGATAAGAAAAGTTTGAAAAATTCGCGGCACCCAGGTTTTAATCAAATCGCCTATGCGGCTGACACAGGAAAAAACGCTCGTGAGGGAATTCAAACCTTTTTGGGGTACGCCGGTCCTCCTGGCTATGGTGGGCGATCGATACCAGGCTAAAGGCGCTAGCCGGAAATCCTGGATCACATTTCATTTCTAGGAGCCAAAAAATGATACGAGAACAACTGCAACAACGCCTCGAAGCTCTGCGCGCCGAATTCGAGAAGGGTCAATCAAGGCTCGGTGAATTGCAACGGCAAGAATCGAAGTTGCAAGAAACGCTGCTACGGATAAGTGGCGCGACCCAGGTCCTGACTGAATTGTTGGAGAAAGAAGCCTCTGAGACTCAGAATGAAACCCATCTTCCTGAGTCTGTGAAAGCCGGGGCTTGAGACAGACTGTTTCTAGAGTTGTCTCTTGCGTGAACGTGCTTCGCGTCTCTCCAGTCGAGGAGCCTATTTTTCGTTTGCTAGGGCGGCGTCCAAAAGCTGTTGCATCGAATGATGTTCAGGTCTTTCGAGCACGCAGAGGGCTCCTCCTCCCTGCCAGCCGGTCGGAATGATAGGTCGGAGTCTTTGTTCTTCGTGATCGCCATGATGATGGGGACAATTTGAACGAAATCTATTCTTCCAGCGGCCATCTGCCAGCCGGAGAAGGCGGTCTCCGGGGGATTTTTCGTTGGCGAGAACATCACGATCTGAGCTGTTCCCGACAAAAATAGGGGGGCTTCAATGCAATTGAAGAGCCGGTGGGTTCAGGCGAAGGCCAGACTGACGGCACTCATCTTCATAGTCACCTCATTGCTTCCGCTCACTGTTGTTTATGGAGGGGTGATGGTAGGGGAGGATGGAGAACCACCTCCCTTGCCAAAGTTACATATTCCCTTGCCCAAGTTACATATTATTGCCGTAGGTATTAATACATATCATTCACCGTTAAAATATGCGCGCGCTGACGCTGTAGCTGTTGCAGAAGCTCTGAAGAAGTCGTTCAACGGGCCAGTGCAATCACAGGTGTTGGTCGATGAGCATGCAACCCGTGAGGCGATCGAAGCGGCCATGAATGCGGCGGTCGCTGATGCCAAGCCCCTCGACGTATTCGTGTTCTATTACGGCGGGTATTCTCATGCGGTTGGGGACCAGGAATTTTACCTGCTTCCTGCGAACGTGGATGTGAAAGTGAATCTGGGCGTGAAACAACTGTCCTTTGTCGACCTGCCCTCCCAAGCCATTTCGGCGAGTAAACTCAAAGCCTGGATGTCTCGCCTCCCGGCCAACAATCAGTTGGTGATCTTAGATAGCAGTGCTGGTGAGCATTTGGTGGCGACGATGGCGTCACGCCTGGAAGGGGGGGACGCACGAGGATCAAAACTGTCAGACCGACGGTTCATGATCCTGGGAACGGAGGGCATGGGACATGAATTGGATGAACTGAAGCATGGAATATTCACGTTTGATCTCCTCCAAGGCTTGTCGGGCGAGGCGGATCGGCTTCCCAAGGATGGCATTATCACGGCAGGTGAGCTAGAAATATATGTCCGTGGGCAAGCCCTTTTGAGGTCGGAATCAGCGGGTGTTGACCAAAAGATCGTTTCCGCGACAATCGGTAGAAATTTCAGTGTGGCCGGGGTAAACGGCTTTCGAGGGGTTGGCGTTGAGGAGACCCCAATCCTCAACAAGAACGCCAGTCAGGCTGACATGTCCCGTGGGAGGGACTATGCGCTCCTGATTGCCACAGACGACTATGATGCGTGGACACGCTTATCGAATCCGATTCATGACGCGCGCGCGATTGCGACAGATCTTCAGGAGATCTACGGGTTTGAAACCGAGCTCCTTGAAAATCCGACAAGAGGCCAGGTGCATGACGTACTGGGCAAGTATAGGAATAAGAATTATTCTCCCACTGACCAACTCGTCATTTTCATTGCCGGCCATGGCATGTATCTAGACGAAACTCGGGAAGGATTTTTAATTACCAAGGAGTCCCGTCTCCCGAAGGAGGATAAGTGGGGAGACAGCTTTTTCCCTCACACGCGCCTGCGCGATCTTGTTGACCTCATCCCCGCGCAACATATTTTCCTCATCCTGGATGCCTGTTTCGGAGGGACCTTTGATCAACGAATTGCTGATTCGGGCCATCGCGGCGAGGATGAATATCGCGAAGTGTCTGCTGGGGAAATCAAGAACAGGAAGATCAAATACAAGTCGCGTCGTTATCTCACGTCAGGAGGCAAGGAATATGTCCCGGACGGGAGACCGGGAAACCATTCTCCCTTCGCACGCAAGCTGTTGGAGGCGTTCCGCAGTTATGGCGGGCAGGACGGGTATCTCACCATCGGGAAGATTAAGCAACATGTCGAGAAAGTCACGCCGGAACCGCGGGAGGGGGAGTTTGGCTCACACGCGCCGGGGGGTGATCTCGTGCTGCTGCCTCAGGGAAAGACTAGGAAATGAATGCTAGTGAGTCGTGGGAGTCGGGAGCGAATTGCTCCGATGAGGACGAAATGGAGGGAACCATGCAGGGATATCGAACATTGGTGAAGAGACACCAAGGAGCGCTTTTATTGTTGTGTGTGCTTACGCTGATGGTGGGACTGAGCGGTGGAGGGACCTCCGTCGCTCAGGCGGCTTCCCTCCCAGTGTCGTGCCCGACGGCCGCAGCGGAGGAAACCGAGGGGTCCCGGCGATTGGCCCTCATCGTGGGGGTGGGAAAGTACAAAAATTCTGAGGTCACGCAACTGGCGGGAGCGGCGGGAGATGCCCAAAGGATCTTTAATCTCCTGACCGGGCCGGGGGGCTATGGGTATCCGAAGGAAAATGTGTGCATCCTCCTCGACGAACAGGCGACGGTGGCCAATTTCAAGGCCGCGTTCGAGCAGGCACTCGTCAAGCGTGCACAGGCCAACGATATGGTCGTGATCTACTTCGCGGGGCATGGATCTGTTGCGGAGGATCTTAATGGCGACGAAGGGGACGGCACTGATGAAACGCTCGTGTTGCACGATTCGCGGACCAATGGCGTGGACGATTTGGTAGACGATGAATTCAATGACCTGCTTCAGCAGCTCCATCATCGGACGCATGGGATCACGGTAATCTTGGACTCCTGCAATTCTGGCACGGCGGTGCGGGGGGATGCCGTGTCCTTGACGTCTCGGTACATGAAGCCGCAAACCCTGCCTAACACAAGACCCACCGTCTCCCAAGCGGGCAAGCCCGATGGCAGTCCGACGTTTACTCCGAAGGATCTCCCAGGGCTGGTGTTGTTGTCGGCGGCAGGGGACGGGACCTCGGCAATGGAAACCGGCGGACGGGGCATCTTTACCGATGCGCTTTTGACGGTGTTGGCGCAGGCGCCGAAGCCCCCCTTGACCTATGCCCAGGCGGCCTCTCAGGTCCGTCCGCTGGTGGCGGCACGGAGCCCTCAGATCTCGGATTTCCATGGGGACCTCTCGCGTACGGTCTTTGGAAATGAGCATCGGACGCAGGCGATGGGGTGGCGCATCAGTGCCGTGTCCCCCACGCTGACGCTCAGTGGGCCCCCGTTACCCGGGCTTGGCGTCAACGCAGAAATGCGGGTGTACGACGGCAGGGCCCTGGGGAGCGACACACAGGATCCCCAAAAGGCCAAGGCCACCCTCGTCATCAAGACTTCAACGGGCCTCAGCGCCACGGCACTCGCCGCGAAGGGCCCGAGTCCTGCGGACATAGCGGTAGGGGATCTGGCAGTGTTGGTGCGTCCAGGTGATGAATTCCTCACGCTCTCCGTCCGAATGCGCCCGTCCACGCAGAACGACGGGATCCCCGTGGCACGTGCCACTGCAATCCGCAAGGCCATCCAGGACGATCGTGAAACCAAGACGATGGTGGTGCTGGTCGATGATGTTAAAGCAAAGGCGGATTTCGAGTTGAGTCTCCAGGACACGAGCAAGATCGTGCTGCGTGATGCGCAGAATCGGATCCGAAATGTCTATGCGCCGGGGACGACAGAGTCCCTCGTGATTGCCAGAAATCTGTGGCAACATGCGCGCCAAATCGCGCTCAAGAATCTGAGAGGCGAGGGCGGGCAGGATTTTAAAGAGCAGGAGACCCTGCAGGTCAGTCTGGAGCCTGACGCAGAGGCCAATCAATCGCCCTGTGCTCAGGAAGCGACCTGGGTGCAGACCGCACCGAATACGCCTCAGGAGATTCCCTTGTGCTATCGGTACCGCGTCAAAGTGACGCTCGATGAAAAAGCGCGCGTGCCCCTGTTGGTCGGCGGCGCCCTGCTCTCCTCAGATGGCGCGATCCTCGGATTTGCCGATATGCTCAACGAACCGTTACAGCCGGGCAAGAGCCGCGTGTTTCAGAAACGGTTTCGTGGGCAGCCGCCCTTGGATGTGGAGGACCATGTCATCGTCTTTGGCACCCAGATCAAGAACTCAGTCCAATGGGAGTTGCTCACGTCACCGGTGGATGAGCGGGCCAGGACCAGGAGCGGGGAAGAAAGAGGCAAGACCAGCAGCCTGGGCCGTGCGCTCGAGCGTTACCTCCTTCCAGGGACGCGAGGGGCGGGGGACGATCCTGGGGTCGAGGATAGCACGTGGACCCGCAGCAGTATGACCGCAGTGGTCCGAGCGAACAGCGGGTTCCTGGCGCCGGCCCGCGAAGGAAAGACAGTGGGCGCGTTGGACAAGCGAGAATACACGATCCCGAACTTCGATATCCGACCGTATCTGCCGAATGATGGGACGACGGCACTCGCTCTCCTGCTTCGGCAAGCCGACTCGCTGGCGAAGTATTCCCGTTCGGAGCAAGACGGGGTGGGGTATACACAGCACCCGTGGGCGGAGGATACCGATGCAGCCAACTTGAAAAAAGGCATCGATTGTTCGCGGGCTATCTGGTTTGCCTTTACACGGGCCGGCCTGCCCTATAACAAGCAGGGAAATGGTTATGTGCCCACCGTCGAGATGGTCAGGCCGAATGGGCCGATGTCCGGGGAGTTCGAGAGCTGCCAGGGCGAACCCCCGGAGTTGGGGGACATTCTGGTGTATCGCGATGACACCCGCGGCGATGGTCACACGGTCATGGTGATCGATCCAGCCAAGCGTATTGCCTGGGGTTCTCATGGCTGGGACGGCAATGTGAAGGACGGGCAGCAGCCGGATACGGGAGTGGAATATCAACTGATCAAATATAAGACCGACTGGACACGATGGGACCGGACCAGCATGGGCCAGAAGGCCTGCTGGCGCTATCGGCAGATCGCGAAAGACGCCACCACATCACGCGGGATGCCGGGCACGCAAGCGCTGGGCACTCCATGCGATCAGCGGGCCTGTCGCATTAGCGGCTCGCCGGACGAATCTTTTCTGAACGCCATTAAGGAAAAACGTCCATGAAAACGATGGTCGTGCTGTTTGGCTTGATCTTGGTGCCGTGCCTCTCAGTCGCGCAGGCGGAGCTGCGTGTGGGGTGTATCCAAGGTTGTGAATCGTCAGGCGAGAATCAGAGTGTGAATTTGCTATTACGGAAAACGGAGTCGGTGCCGGTCGTGATCCGATGGACCACGAATGAGAATCCACAGACCGAGGGGAGAATCGTCACGCTCTATGCGGGAAACCCCGCCATGCAGGAAGCCATTGCAGATCGGGGAAAGCTGACCTTCACCGCGACAAAAAACGGTGAGTGGGAAGCCACCCGGCAGTTTGCTGCATCAGAGCTGGGACGGGGCACCTTCCTGGCGGTCGTGACCCAGCGGACCAAGGAATCAGAGCAGGATGCGTCCGGTGAGGATGAAGAGATTCTGGACTGGCATGCATTTCGATTACTCACGACAGCGGAACAAGGACGAAAGGAGCAGGGCGTTCCGCCGGGAGACTCCTGGTCTGTGAGCGTGTCGCCTGGCCTGCTCCAAGCCTCGTCCGGGCACGGGGTGTTGCCTCCTGCCCGAGGTGGGGATAAGCAGGCGTGGTGGTCTCTAGCGGAAATGGAAGGGAATACGTCCAATCTCGACCTCGATGGAGAGGAGAGCGGTATCCCCGGGCTGACGATCCAGGTGTCGACACCCTGGCACAGCAGCGCCACAGAGGGTTTGAAGGACATGCTGCGAGAGAAAGTCGCCGGCGTCACTGGCCACCAGGTTCGGTTTGGGGACTTGGAATGGCGGGAACAACCAGACCGCACGGTCACCCTGGGCGCCGACAAGCGGCTCTGTGATATCGATATCCGCTACTATTATACGGTCGTCACGCTGTTCACCAATGCGACCGTGAAGTCCTTCGATGAGAAGGAGGTCGGGGCCAACAGTTGGTTTACTAGCCCCACCTATTTTAGCCATGAAACGAGCGCCCGGCTGGCGCATACGGACGATCCCCGCTTCTGGGCCTCCTATAGCAAGCGTGAATATAGCGCCGACCCGCGAATGTTGCGCATCCTGCAACACCACGTGAAGCGATTCAGGACCGTGCCCGGGTTGAGCACCATCCAACAGGACGACGGCGATGGAGGGGGGGCCACCTATACGGCAGGATTCTCCGCCACGGTCCGTCCCTGGGAGCGACCGGCAGGACGAGAAACAACCCGTGGCGGCGCCGGGTTTATTTCACTGGATGTGGTGGCGGTACGGAAGGGGATCGGCAGGCTCGTCACAGAGGGCAGCGCGGGCACGTCCTCCGCCTGGTGCCAAGTGATTGGGTGTGGAGACTCTGGACATGGGCTGGATCTGGATAAACCGCCATCGGGCTATCAGGTCACGCAACCACAGGCATCGTTGGCCACCCTTCCGGGTAATCTGCCCATGATTCAGGAAGCCGCAGTGTTGTCTGACCGCGGAATATTGTCGGCAGCGCACAAGGGTGCAAAAGGAACACTGGCGTTATCCGAGCGAGCATTACCGCCAGCAGCATGCGGGGGGGCGCAGGAAACACCGGACGAAACGCCTCGCTTTCCCAAGCGGGTACGTTTTGGCGTCTCCGCCAACCTGCGATCGGGGGCGCTCTTACAAAATGAATCATGGCCATCGAACCACATCAAGAATATCGTGCCGATCAATACCTATGCCCAGTTCGTCGTGAAAATGACGGTCGCCATGGGGCCGAACGCGGCCATGTTCACGAATGATGAAATGCACATGCCTGTCTCCGGCGACATGGGGACGAGCAGCGCGGCGCCCAAGCCAGCGGACTGGTGGGCATGGCTCACCGAGCACATGTGGGTGGTGGCCCTGGCCGGAGGAGGGCTGCTGGTAACGTCGATCCTCGTGTTTGTGCCGGGGGGGATCACATTAGTGCGGTCGATCATGGGGGTTCTCACACAAGCCTTGCAGCTTCTCGTCGATGTCTTCGCCCTCCTATTCAAGAAACTGGCGGCCTTGGTCCACCGCAAACCAGGAGAATGAGGTACTCCCGTTTCCTCGCCGATAGTCTTGGCGCACCGAGATTGGAGTGCGTAATTTTTACCCCCTTGGGTTCTAACTCCAAGTGCAACACTACACGCCCGGTTGGGCTAAGGTGTTGCTATGTCCAACAATTGCTATACACACATGACTGCCGACGAACGTGAAACGCTGAGCCTGGGACTGGCCCAAGGCGATTCGTTGCGAACGATGGCGAGGGTGTTGGGACGCGCCCCCAGCACGCTGAGCCGCGAATATACCCGCAACGCGCGGGGCCACCCCTATCGCGCCTGCCTCGCGCAGACCCAGGCGACCACCCGAGCGCGTCTGCCGCGGCGGCGGCGCACACTCCTGGATCCGTGGCTCTGGCAGTATGTCCGAACCCACCTGGGCCAGGGGTGTTCGCCCGAACAGATTGCCGGACGGCTCCGACGCGAGTATCCTGACGACATGGGGAAGCGCCTCTCGACGGAGACCATCTATGCCGCGCGGTACGTGCTGCCACGAGGAAGTCTGCGCACCGAGTTGTTGGCCGCCCTGCGTCAGGCGCGTAAGGCCCGTCGGCCGCGATCGCGGGGGACCGATCGACGGGGCCAGCTCCCGAACATGACGCCGATTACCGACCGCCCCCCGGAGGTCGCCAGCCGCCTGGTCCCCGGCCACTGGGAAGGCGACCTGATCAAGGGGGCCCGGAATGGCTCGGCGGTCGGCACCCTGGTGGAACGGACCACCCGCCTGGTCTTGCTGGCCAAAATGGACGGCACGGATGCCGCGAGTGCGTATCAGGGCTTCACCACGAAGCTCCGGCATGTGCCGGCCCCGCTGCGCAAAACGCTGACCTATGATCGAGGCAAAGAGATGGCCGAGCACGAGCGGCTGGCCCAGCGCCTCGCCATCCAGGTGTTCTTTGCCGATCCGCACAGCCCTTGGCAACGCGGGACCAATGAAAACACCAATGGCCTGGTACGCCAGTATTTGCCGAAGGGCACGGATCTGTCGGGGTACACTCAGCGCGAGTTGAACGCCATCGCGCATCGGCTGAATACGCGTCCACGCAAGTGCCTCAACTTCGCCACGCCCCTGGAGGTCTAGGCGCAACTGCGTCATCATTCACCCGTTGCACTTGGAACTTGAAACCGCCCCCCTAAAGGGGCTTTATAAAGGAGAACAGATTAGATGGGGACTGACCAAACACGAGTGCGGTGCTCGTCGGTTATGCGTTCAGCACTGTGCCAGGTCGGGTGCCTGATGGTGGCGCTCGGTATGGTCCTGAGCGCACTCACGCCGGTCTGGGCAGACGCGGATGAAGAGGAGATAGCCATGGAGTTAGTCATGGAGTTGAAAGTCCAAGCGGAACAACTCTATGAGGCCGGCAAGTATGCCGAGGCCATTCCCTTATTTAAAAAAGTGCTGACGATTGTGGAGCAGGTCTTTGGACCGGAAGATCCGGCCACGGCGGTGAGCCTGAGCAATCTGGCGCAGTCATATAAGGCCACCGGAGCATACGCGCAGGCGGAGCCGTTGTTCCAGCGGGCGCTGGCGATCCACGAGCAGGTCTCGGGGCCGGAAGATCCATCCATGGCGGAGACCCTGAACAATCTCGCTTCGCTGTACCACGCCACGGGCGCCTATGCACAGGCGGAGCCGCTCTATCAGCGAGCACTGGCGATTAATGAGAAAGTCTTGGGGCCGGAAGATCCCACCACGGCGACGAGTCTGAACAATCTGGCGGGGCTGTACGACTCAACCGGCGCCTATGCGCAGGCGGAGCCGCTCTATCAGCGAGCACTGGCGATTAATGAGAAAGTCTTGGGGCCGGAAGATCCAACCACGGCGGCGAGCCTGGACAATCTCGCGGGAGTGTATCGCACCACCCGGGCCTATGCGAAGGCGGAGCCGCTCCATCAGCGAGCACTGGCAATCCGGCAAAAGGTCTTGGGGCCGGACCATCCAGACACGGCAACGTCCCTGAACAATCTCGCGGCACTGTACGACTCAACCGGGGCCTACGCGCAGGCAGAACCGCTCTATCAGCGGGCGCTAGCGATCTACGAGAAGGTGTTGGGGCCAGAGCATCCGGCCACGGCGAGGGGCCTGAACAATCTCGGGGCGGTGGCATGGGGCCATGACGATCGGGTGTCTGCATTGACATACCATCAACGCGCCGTGCATATCGAAGAGGTGAATGCCCGCCGCGTTTTGGTGCAAGGGGACGACACGCGCAAGCGCGCCTACATGGCCACGCTGGAAGGATCGACTCACGGGGTGGTGAGCTTTGCAGTGGCCTCCGCCCGTCACATGCCGGCGGCGACGAGCCTGGGACTGGAGGTAGTGCTTCAGCGCAAAGGACGGGTATTGGACGTGCTGACCGACAGCCTCGCCCGGCTCCGCAAGAGTGTGGCTCCTGATGACCAGGCTCTAATGACGCGCTATCAGGCCGCGACGACGGACTTGGCCACCTTGACTACGCGAGGTACCGGGAATCCGCCCGTGGACCAATATCGGGTCCGACTAGCCAAATTACAGGGCCAGGTGACTGCACTCGAAACCAAACTGAGTACTCACAGCCGCCGGTTCCGCGCCGAGATCGACCCCATCACGCTACCCCAGGTCCAGCGTGCAATCCCGCATGGAGCGGTGCTCCTCGAATGGGTTCACTATCAGCCATTTAATCCGAAAGCAATTAAGCAGGAGCCGCGATGGGGTATGCCGCGCTATGCCGTCTTCCTTCTCAAGCGGCAGGGCGCCCCGATCCTCGTGGATCTGGGGGACGCCGAGCCCATCGAGACGCGGGTGGCCGAGCTGCTCGCCGCAGTGCGCCATCCGGGCAGGACGCACACAGTGCAGCTCTTGGCACAAGCACTGGAACAGCTGCTGCTGCAGCCGCTGCGCGCGAACCTTGGACCGGCCCAGCAGCTACTCCTCTCGCCCGATGGCGCGCTCAATCTGCTCCCCTTTGGCGTGCTGCAGGATGCCAACGGGTACGTGCTCGCCGAGCAGTACGAACTCACGTATCTGACTAGCGGCCGCGATCTGCTCCGTCCAGCGGCCCCGGCCAGGACGTCTAAGCCCACCCTGCTCGTGGCGGATCCAGACTTTGGCCCGCTGAAGTCGTCATTGGGTACAGCGGCCGTCGAACAACGCCGCTCGGTAGACTTTAACCGAGGATCCCTCCGCTTTGGGCCCCTGACGGGCACCGCGCAAGAAGCCCAGGCCCTGCGCACCCTCCTGAAATTGAATGAAAGCCAGGTGCTGACGCAGGGGCGCGCGACCGAAACGGCCCTCAAACAGGTGCATGGACCCAAGATCCTGCATCTAGCCACCCACGGGTTTTTTCTCACTGACCTCCCCGAGGACCTCAATGCCTCCTCACGCGGGGCCGGACTGGAGCCAACCCAGCGACCTTCGGCTCCCCAGGGTGAGAACCCACTCCTTCGCTCGGGCTTAGCCTTGGCCGGGGCCAACCAGCTGCGGTCTGGCCCCGCCGACGATGGCATTCTCACTGCACTGGAAGTCGCCAGTCTCGATCTGCAGGAG
>Ga0163151_10001064_pt1 | contig 47498 bp, 43 predicted proteins | sample OliLakLV19MP5IB2_FD_145596 | JGI IMG/M metagenome (GOLD analysis project Ga0163151, IMG submission 145596) | Freshwater microbial mat bacterial communities from Lake Vanda, McMurdo Dry Valleys, Antarctica - Oligotrophic Lake LV.19.MP5.IB-2 | ecosystem: Environmental > Aquatic > Freshwater >...
CAATTTGAGGGTAGCATCACAATCTGTTGCGGACCAGCAATGGGGTGCGGTCATGCCGAAGGTGTTGGATATGGCGATCGGCTGCGAAGCCTTGGCCACCGTGCGACAGCTCGGAGCCCACTGGTTTTCGGGCGGGGCGGAGGTTGCGCCCCTGCGGACCGCCGGCTTCAGCGGGGCCCCCGTATTTTTGATTCGCCCTGCCGATGCCCCGCCCCATGTCCTCAAGGGGTTTTCCGTAGGCACCACCCGGCCGCGGGCCGAATGGGTCCACGCGATCGCCAACGGGCTCCGCCGAGCAGGTGCCCAGGCGATCCCCGCCATCCGCGAGCACGCCCCCGGCGACACGCTTGTCACCACGGGCGATGGACGGCTCTGGGAGATGGTGGCGTATGTTGATGGCAGCCCGGTTGACGATCCGTCTCCTTCGCAGATCGCCTCGGCCATGCGAACGCTTGCAGGGCTTCATACTGCGGCAACGACGCTCCCGCAAGGGCCGCCGGAGCGCGCTCCATCGCGTGCAGTCACGGAACGGATCGCGCGGGCTCACGGGCTCTGCGAACAGTCGTGGCGGGAACGGCTCGACTCCGCCACGACATGTTCACGATGGCACTCCATCCTCATGCCACGACTCGCTACCGCCTGCGACGCCTTTGACGCAGGCTCCGGCGCGGCAAGCCTGACCGCGCTGGCCGCATGCTCGCCTCGCCCCCTGCCCTGCCAGGTCGTTCTGCGGGATGTCTGGAGCGAGCATGTCCTTTTTGATCATCGTGATCACGGCAACCCCGATACCGTGGCGGGCATCATCGATCTGCACGCCGCGGGCATCGACACGCCAGCGACCGACATCGCGCGGCTCCTCGGCAGTTGGATGCCGTCGGATGCACGCCTCGGCCCGTCCTGGTGGGCATCGGCGATCGCATCCTACGAGGCCGTGCGACCACTCGATGACATGGAGCGTCGGCTCGTGCCACTCCTCGCGGCCAGCGGCATCGTGTTTGGACTCGATAACTGGTTTCGCTGGACGCTCATCGAGGATCGTGTGTTCACAGACGAAAGCCACGTAGTGTCCCGCGTCGACCGCCTGGTCAAAAGCCTCCCAACGGCCCTGAAGGTCATGATCGACACGATGCCCAACGCCGGTTTGACGCCCCAAAACTCCAGTCCGTAGACTTTTTACGTCGAGAAACCTCCAGGGACTGGGGGGCCGCCAGGCTGGCGGAGGCTCGTTTCCTTCCTTGACGGATCGCCTATGACCAGCAGGATCTCCATGATGCGTGTCGTCGTCGGCCTGCTTGCTCTTGCCCTGATGTGGCCAGCGACGTCGCCCGCTGAGGATGCAGTCGCACCGCTCGGTGGGGGCGACGTTGCCGATTTTGACCCCCTGGCGGGCCTTGGTGGCGATGAGGCCAGCGAGATCGAGATCACGGCCGTGATCGAGCCTGGCACGGCTGGCAAGGCCGACATGCTCGCCGTGACCGCCGCGCTCGAAGAGGGCTGGCATCTCTATGCGATCACGCAAAAGCCCGGGGGGCCTCTGGCCACCAAGATCGCCGTCGCGGCTGATTCACCCCGCCAGTCCACAGGGCCGTTCGTGCCTGATCCACCGCCCCATGTGCGGAAGGTCGATGACATACCCGCCTGGAAGGGGCTCGCCATCGAGGAACATGCCGACACGGTCACCTGGCGGGCGCCACTCGCTGCCGGGGCCGGCGACGTGAAGGGCTCGGTGCGGTTCCAGCTCTGCCAAGACACGTCCTGCCTCCCTCCGCGGACGATTTTCTTTGTAGCGAAGGCTGCGGGCTCGGGCCAGAAACCCGACGCCGCCCCTTCGGCAGCCGTCATCCAGCACCCGCTCGAGCGGTCGCATGCCACGCTGGAAGCGGAGTTTGGCCCGGCGAAGCAGGTCGAGGGTGCCTCCGGAATACCGGTGCTGGTGCGGCTCGTGCCCGCGGAGGGCTGGCACCTCTATCAGCCATCCGGCTCGGCAAAGACGGAGATCGGCCAGGGAAAGCCAACGCTCGCGAGCGTGGTCAGTGATACGGACCGCCTGCTCGGCTTCACGGCGGCCGAGGTGCTGCTCTCCGAAGAACCGGAGCTTGCCGAGGCGGGCGCCGTTGACGGGCCGATCATCCTCGAATTCGTGCTGGCCCAGGGCAACGAGACGGTCGAGGTCCTGATCGGGTTTCAGACATGCAGCGACACGACATGCGATCCGCCGTCGGCTGTTCGGCTGGCCATCGAGCTCCCGACCACCGATGCGGCCGGCCGGATCGAGTTCTCGTCGGCGAAGTATGGCGAGGTGGCCAAGGCGCCGGCGACTTTTGAACAGGCTGCGGCCGCGCCAGCGGTTGATCGCGAGAGTGACGTCGCGACGCCGGGGCCCATGGCACCAAGCCCACGTTCCATCTCCGCCGCAAAAGACACTCCGCTTTCGCTGCCCTGGGCGATCCTCATGGGGCTCGCGGGCGGGTTGATCTTGAACCTGATGCCCTGTGTGCTCCCTGTGCTGGGCCTCAAGCTCATGTCGTTCGCCCAGCAGTCAGGCCGGGCGCGGCAAGAGGTTTTTCAGATGAACCTCTGGTACTGCGCGGGCGTCTTTGCCGTTTTTTTTGTGTTGGCGACCGCGGCCGTGGCAGCCAACATCGGGCTCGCTCGTACAAACCTGGGCTGGGGCCAACAATTCGGCTCGATCCCGTTCAAGATCGGGATGCTTGGGATCGTGTTCGCGTTCGCACTCTCGTTTCTCGGCGTGTGGGAACTGCCGATTCCCGGATTCATCGGAGAGAAAGCAGGCCATGTGCAATCCCAGGAGGGGCCGCTCGGGGCCTTCCTCAAGGGCGTTCTCTCGACGGTGCTCGCGACCCCCTGTAGCGGTCCGTATCTCGGTACGGTGTTCGCCTACACGCTGACGCAGCCGACGGCAGTCACGTATGTCATTTTCGGTTCCATCGCGCTCGGCATGTCGTCGCCATACATCCTCGTCGGGCTGTTTCCGGCCCTCGTGCGATTCCTTCCGAAGCCCGGAGCTTGGATGGAAACGTTCAAGGAGATTCTTGGTTTCGTGATGCTTGGTACCGTCGCGTATCTCTTCTACTTGCTCAGGCAACAGCCGGATTGGTTCGTGCCAACCTTCACCATGCTCGTCGCCATTTGGATGGGCTGCTGGTGGGTCGGCCGCGCCCAGGAGCGGACAGGCGCGGCGAGCTTCGGGCGCTGGGTGCAAGCCGGCGTGGCAGCGGCCGCAGTATCAACGGTGGCGTTCTTCTGGCTCGGGCCGCACGACTCGTTCATTCCGTGGGAAAAACCCTTCTCGCCGGGCCGACTTGCCGAACTTCGTCACGAGGGTGCAACGGTGATGGTCGACTTCTCCGCAGACTGGTGCCCGACCTGCAAGACGAATCTCTTCTTTGCGATCGAGACGACGCCGGTCAAGGCGGCGATCGAGAAGAACCGCGTGGTGCCGATGCTCGCCGACTGGACGGACGGGTCTGATGAGATTCGTCAGGTGCTCGAAGGACTCGGCAGCCGGTCGATTCCGCTGCTGGTCGTCTATCCCGGTGCCAAACAAGGGGCGCCGCTCCGCGATCCGATCGTGCTTCGCGACGTCGTGACGCAGAGCGAGGTGCTTGCGGCTCTTGAAGAGGCGGGACCATCGTGCTGCCCGCCGCCGGAGATGCGGGCAGCTTCCGTGCCAATACCCGCTGGACAATGACCTCGCAGCGGTTCTTCGAGGCTGCGGAGAGAGTGGAGCGGAGTTACGGCCGTTTGCGTTTCGATGGGCCAAATCGGCGCGGGCCAGCGCCCTTTCCGTGACGGGGAGGCCCGCGACGGCCGCCGCCTGGACCACCTGGACCGCCTGGACCGCGTGGCGGTCGATCAGGTTCAGGAGCCTCATCGACCGCGGCCGAGGGCTCGGTTGGCCGCGGCGCGAAGTGGTGCAGAATGGCGGCGGCCACCTCCGTCGGCGTGTAGCCCTGCTCGAGAAGCCGCTCCACGAGGAGCGTGTGCTTGGGGAAGCCGCCACCTTCGAGCGCGCTTCGGAGCTTCTCAAAGAGCGCGTCGGACCGACGGCTCTCGACGGCTTCGATCGTCGGCACATGCTCCCGCCGAATGCGTGTCTTCGTGAATCGCTCGATCGACTGGAGCTTGTAGATGCCGGCGCCCGACACGAGCGTCACCGCCCTGCCCTTTCGGCCCGCACGCCCCGTGCGACCGATGCGGTGCACGTAGTCCTCGGCGTCATACGGAAGGTCGTAGTTCACCACGAGCTCGAGGTCGTTCACGTCGATCCCCCGCGAGGCCACGTCGGTGGCAACGAGGAACTCGAACGTTCCCGCCTTGAACTTGCTCATCACGCGGGTTCGCTGGGCCTGCGGCATACCGCCGTGGAGCCGTTCGGCGGAGCAGCCGCGGGCCACGAGCGAGTCGGCCAGTTCCTCTACCATCTGCTGGGTGTTGCAGAAGATGAGACCGCTCCGAACGTCGTAGAAGTCGATGAGCCGCGAGAGCGCGTCAAACTTCGCATGGTGGCGGACTTCGTAGTAGATCTGGTCGACGAGTGGTGGGCCGGCAACCACTCGCTGGGCGATGCGGACCGTCTTCGGGTCGCGGGCGTGCCCCCGCACAAGCGCCTGGATGGTTGGCGGGATCGTCGCCGAAAAGAACACCGTCTGCCGTGTTGTCGGTGCGGCCGCGAGAACCTTCTCGATATCCTCGCGGAACCCCATGTCGAGCATGCGATCGGCCTCATCCAGGATGAGCATCCGCACAGCCGAGAGATTGAGCGTGCCGCGGCCAAGGTGGTCCACGAGCCGTCCGGGCGTGCCGACCACGATGTGAGGCCCCCGCTTCAGCTCGGCAAACTGCCGTTCGTAGGAGGCGCCGCCGTAGATCGGCACCGACCGGAGACCACGTTTGAAGGCCGCCAGTTTGTGCACCTCATCGGCGACCTGGGTCGCCAGCTCGCGGGTGGGGACGAGAATCAAGACCTGCGGCGCGGCGATGCCCACGTCGACCCGCTCGATCGCCGGGATACAAAACGCGGCGGTCTTCCCGGAACCGGTCTCAGACTGACCGACAACGTCGTTTCCCGCCATGATGAGCGGGATCGACGCCGCCTGGATGGGCGACGTCTCTTCGAAGCCGAGCTTCTCGACCGCGCGAAGTACCTCGGACGAGAGCCCGAGCGATCCAAAGGGAACGTGTCCTGGCCGGTCCTGGGGATTGGCCTCGTCGGGGGGCGTTGGCTTGGCCATCAAGAACTTCTTTCTGATGCGAACGGCGTCATCGCAGGATGACGCGTTCCTCGGTGGTGTTCGATCCGCGCACGACCCCGATGGCCCATGCGGCGTGGCCCAGGTCGGCGAGCTGGTGACGGATGCTGTCGGCGAAGTGGGGCGAGACCACGAGCACCATACCGATTCCCATATTGAAGACGCGGTCCATCTCGTCGGCCGCGATATTGCCGAGCCCCTGCATCCAGGGGAAGACGGCTGGCATCGTCCATGACCCACGATTGATCACGATCTGCACGGTATCCGGGACGATCCGGGCAAGGTTCTCGGCGAGGCCGCCTCCCGTGACGTGGGCGATGCCGTGGACGACGTGCTTCACGCGGTAGTGGCCGAAGACCGACTTGACTGCCCGAGCATAGAGTCGCGTGGGCTCGAGGAGCGTTTCACCGACCGTACGACCGCCGAGCTCAGCTGGGCGATCGTCGATGGCATGTCCACCGATCTCAAAAACGGCCTTGCGGACAAGGCTAAAACCGTTGGAGTGGACGCCGCTCGAGGCGATGCCGATCGCCACGTCGCCTGGTTCGATCGCGGAGCCATCCACGAGCCGTTTTCGTTCGACGACACCGACGCAGAAGCCAGCGAGGTCATACTCGCCGGGATGGTACATGTCGGGCAGGATCGCGGTCTCGCCACCAACCAAGGCACACTCGCTCTCCACGCAGCCGTCGGCGATGCCCTTCACGATCTGTTCAATGAGCGGCGGATCATCCTTCGAGAGCGCCACGTAGTCGAGAAAGAACAGCGGCTCGGCCCCGGTGCAGAGGAGATCGTTCACGCTCATCGCCACGAGATCGATGCCGACGGTGTCGTGGACGCCGGCCATGACCGCGAGCTTGAGTTTGGTGCCGACGCCGTCGGTACACGATACGAGGAGCGGATCCTCGTAGCCCCGGGCAAAGAGCCCTTTGAGGTCGAGCTGGAAGAGGGCCGCAAACGAGCCCTCACGCCCCAGCACCCGCGGGCAGTGCGTGCGACGCAGATGCGCGGGCAGCCGTGCCATCGCGTCGGCGTAGGCCACGAGATCGACACCGGCACTGGAATAGGTCGCTCCGCTCACGCCACCACTATCGCCGCCGGCCGCTGGCCTGCAAGCCGTGCCCCCCTGCCTGGGGCATGCGGTAGGCTACCCGTTTGCCCGGAGGTCGCCATGATCCCAGAACGCGTCATGTTCCACGGTGAAGCCCGATGGATGATGGCAGCCGTCATGGCGTTCGCCTGGCTGGTCCCTGCGTCGGCCGCCGAGAAGCCGAATATCGTGGTCGTCCTCTTCGACGACCTGGGCTACGGCCAGCCGCCGTCGTATCGCGGTGAGACCGAGTTCGCGCTGAACCAAGACAGGATGACCATCGGGTCCCTTCTGAAACACGAAGGTTATGCCACCGCGTGCATCGGCAAGGCATCTCGGCATGAAGTGGCCGAGCCTCACAAAGCGCGACGCCATGCTCGGAAGAATTCTCGAGGCCCTCGATCGGAACCATCTCGCCGACAATACGCTCGTGGTCGTGACGAGCGATAACGGGGCCGAAGGGCGAGCGGTCATCCATCAATCGGCCGGCGGTGACAGCGCGATCCGTGACGGACGCTGGAAGCTTGTCATCCAAGCAAGCCGTGGACATGAGCTCTATGATCTGCAAGACGACCTGAGCGAAGCCGAGAATGTCGCAGCCGGGCATCCGGACATCGTCGCCCGCCTGACGGCCTTGCTCGAGAACCAGATAGCCAACGGCCGGAGCACGCCGGGGCCAGCCCAGAAGAACGACGTTGCGGTCAGCCTCCAGGCCAAGCCGCGAAAGAAGGCGAAGCGGTCGTAGCGAGGGCACGCGGCCAGCGGGGGCGTGGTGGGATCGCCCGCTCTGGCGAATACCCGGTTCGGCTAATCGTTCATCGGGAGGTCGTGATGACTCGCAGATGTTCGACCGTTGCTGCGGGACGCTTGCGAGCGATGGTGGTGCTCGTTGTCGCTGCGTGGCTCTCGCCGCTCGCGGCGGCTGACCTCGCCCATGACCTTGGGCCGCTGTGGGACTGCGTCTCCGGAAAGCGGGAGGCGTTTTGCATCGACGGGACGCTGCGATTGCCGGCGCGGCCTGATGGGCGGTCGGGCGACATCGTGCGTCTCCAGTTCGCCCGCTATGACGCGGCCGCGTTCGACGTGGAGGCGACTCACCCGGATCATGCCTTCATCCTCCGTCGGCGCGCGACCGCGACGGCCCTGGCCTTGCCCCGGCACGGCCGCGTCTATGGAGGCCGTGGGGATGTGAATGCGGCGGACCACCTGCCGCCCGCGGGGGTGGCCCGTCTCGTGTCGGCCGATTCGGCGGCGCGATCATCCTCCCGGCCCTCGCTGACCAGTCGCCCGTAGTCCTGGCAGCGCTGGTCACGAAGCTGGCAGGCGCGAGGCCTGTGGACGAGCCGGGCGAGTGGACGGCCGGCGCCGTGACGGTCCGATTCAAGCCTCACGGCCGAATGACTGTCGATACAGCGGGTTGTGGCGTCGAGCTCACGATCGCCGACCCCGGCCCGCCGCTGGCGGCTGACAATTGTCCTGGCCTCGAGGTGGTGCAGCTCCCTCGCGAGGAGCTCGAGCGCACGATCGCTCGCGGTGTCCGACGCGCCACCGAGATTCTCATGCCGGGGCCTACGCTCAAGTCTCCGGGCCGCGAGCCTCGCGACGCGGCTCACGGCCGGCTTCGCTGGGAAGGCGACCAGCGAGTGGTTACGCTCTGGGGTATGCCTGAGGAGATCGGCACGGCCCACGGCGCGCTTCTTGGGCCCGAATCGTGGCGGTGCATCGACTCCGTGGTCGGCGTGGTCGGTATCGTCGACACCGTCCGTACTCTCGTCGGGGAACCGTCTGGAGACGCTTCGCGCGCGGATCACTGCTGGCCACGGCATGCTCGATTCTGCCTCCGCCATGCGACTCATGGATCGTCCCGTGGCGGCTGCCTCGAACCTGCACAACGTGTTGCTCGTGCCCGAGCGGCTCGTGCTCCGTGTCGCGCATGCCACCCACGATGCGGTGGCTGCCGAACGGCCAAAAGGATGCGGCGAAAGTGCGGGCCAAGCTCGCTGCTGCCGGCGTGAGCGACCGCCAGATCCACGACATGCTCCACGCCATCGAGCCGATGCGTCTCGCGCACCGGCTTCCGCCGGATCGTACATGGCTCTACTCAGCCCTCTTCGACGATGTTGTGCCCGCTCGCAACGCGGCTCTCCTCGCCAGGGCCGCCGGCCTCGAGGCCGGCCATCATGTGAGGCTCGCCGCGGACCACGACACGGGGGTTCTCTATTTGCCGGTGATCCTCGCTGAGTTCGCAGGCCATATTCACGAGCCCTGACCGGCCGCCGGAAAAAGGGGATTCCGGAGGTTCACCCGAGGCCGGGCTCATGGGTATCATCTGGCCATGCCAGCTCGAAAGAAAAAAGTCGCTGCCAAGCGAACGCGGTCCCGGAAGCCACTGCCTCCACTTCAGTTCAGCCAAGCGCTGCCCTACGGCGCCGTGCTCCACGACAAGGGTGTGCAGTTCGTGGTCTACAGTCGTTCCGCGACGACGATGCGAGTGCTGCTGTATGACACGGTCGATGCGGACGAGCCCGCCGAAGTGATCACGCTTGATCCCTCCAGAGATCGGTGGGGGGATATCTGGAGCATCCTCGTGCCCGGCGTCGGCCCTGGCCAGCTGTACCACTTCCAGGCTGATGGTCCCTTCGACCCTGAACGCGGCTTTCGATTCGATAGCAAGGCCAGGCTCATCGATCCATACGCCAAGGCGCTGGCCGGTGAATTCTCCATGGGCGGCGATGGCCTGCTCCGGCCTCCCAAGTGCGTTGTGATCGACGATGCCTTCGACTGGCAGGGAGACCGCCACCTCCGGCGGGGCCTTGCCGACACCGTGATCTATGAGCTCCATGTGCGTGGCTACACCGCGAGCGCCACCAGCGGTGTGGAGCAGCCGGGCACCTACCTCGGTTTGATCGACAAGATTCCCTATCTCCAGTCGCTCGGCGTGACGGCGGTGGAGCTCATGCCGATCCACGAGTTCGCGTCGGTGTTGCCGTCGCCCGAGGGCGGGTCGCGGAGCAACTACTGGGGCTACGATCCGCTCGCCTTCTTCGCGCCCCACCGCGGCTACGCCGCCGGCACCGAGCCGGGCGCGCAGGTCCGCGAGTTCAAGGAGATGGTACGGGCGTTTCATGCCGCAGGCATCGAGGTGATCCTCGACGTGGTCTTCAACCACACTGCCGAGGGCAACCAGCTTGGTCCGACCCTTTCCTTCAAGGGGCTCGAGAACAGCGTCTACTACATGCTCGGTGACGGCGGCTCGACGTACAAGAACTATTCAGGGTGCGGCAATACCATCAACGGGAATCACCCGATTGTCCGCGAGCTCATTTTCCTCTGCCTGCGGCACTGGGTCCACAACTACCACGTCGACGGGTTCCGGTTCGACCTCGCGAGTATTCTCTCGCGCGACCGCAACGGCGATATTCTTCCCAACCCGCCGATCATCGAGGTGATCACAGAAGACCCGATGCTCGCCGATACCAAGATCATTGCCGAGGCTTGGGACGCCGCTGGCGCCTACCAAGTGGGCTCCTTCGCGAGCCTCCGGTGGGCAGAGTGGAACGGCCGCTATCGCGACGATCTGCGGCGGTTCTGGCGCGGCGACTATGCCCAGACGGGGCACCTCGCCACCCGGCTCGCCGGATCGAGTGATCTCTATGCGTACGGTCAGCGGCAGCCTTTCCACAGCATCAATTTCATCACGAGCCACGACGGGTTCACACTCAATGACCTCGTGAGCTATCGCGAGAAGCACAACGAGGCCAACGGCGAGGGCAACCGGGACGGCGACAACAACAACTTTTCGGACAACTACGGGGTTGAGGGAGCGACGCGGCGGCCCGAAATCCTCCTCACCCGCGCGCGGCAGCTCCGCAATATGCTCGCGACGCTGTTCCTCAGCCAAGGCGTGCCGATGATGGTGGCGGGCGATGAATGCCGGCGGACGCAGCAGGGCAACAACAACGCCTGGTGTCAGGACAACGATGTCTCGTGGTTCGACTGGCAGCTTGTCGAGAAGAATGCAGACCTGGTGAGGTTCGTGGCAGAGGTCATGCGATTCCGACTGGAGAATCCGTCGCTGCGGCGGCGAACATTTCTCCGAGGTGGCTCGAGTGGCACCGGAGTCGTGCCTGATGTCGAGTGGTTCTCACCTGATGGAGTCCATATTGACTGGCATTCCGGCGATGCCAGCCTCACGGTGCTCTTTGGTGCTCCGTCGATAGAGGAGCTCGCGAGCGGGCCGGATCTTTCCGCCGGCGGTATGGAGGGCAGTCCGAGGCACGTGCTCATTTTCGCGCACGCTGGCACGCTGCCACGGTCTTTCCAATTTCCACGGTCCGAGTCCCTTCGGTCGCTCGATTGGCGGGTGTTCGTCCACACGGGTCAGCCTTCGCCCGATGACGTGTTTCCCGATGGGAGCGGTCCTGTCGTGAATGTGGACGTGCCGCTCGTGCTTCCGGAGCGGTCGCTTGTGTGCCTTGTGGCAACGCCGCGAGCGGGGGCCGGGGGCAGCCCGCTTGCCGCCCCGCCGGCCTGACCGGTAGGCTCTTATCGGTCGGCTCATACGGGGCGTTTGTCGCGCCGGTTGGTCGGCCCCGCCCGCCCCTCTCCGAGAGCGTCATGACCCGCCTGTCCCCTACCAGCCTTCTGGCTCCCGCAGCCGCAGTCCTCCTTTCGTTGGCGGCGGGCTGCAGCCAGCCGGTCATCCCCCCCAAGCCAGCCGTGGCTCCCGCGCCGGCCGCCGACGTTCACGAGCACGATCATGGTGGCCACGACGATCATGCCCACCCTGAGACCTTGGCGGACGGACTTGTGGCGCTTGAAAAAGCAATTGCGGATGTCGCAGTCAAGCTGGCTGGCGGAGCCAAGGATGCTGCCGACGACGTTGTCCACGACATCGGGCATCTTCTCGGTGAACTGGAAGGCCTCGTGGAGAAGCACGCCAGCGCTGCCGAAGTGAAAGAAGCGGGTCGCAAGGCGCTCGCCGAGCTCACTGATTGTTTTGACAAGGTTGACCAGTCGCTCCACGCCGCCGAGGGCGAGGGGGAGTCGCCGACTGCCGTCTTCGCGTCGGTGACCGAACGAATCGCGGCGGCGATGAAATCGCTCGCGGCAATGGTTGCGGGCAGCACGGCTTCCAAGGAGGGCACATGATGCGAATGAAAGGGACGTTCACGACCTGCCTGCTCGTGGTGGCATGCGTGACTGGCGCGGCGCGAGCGGACGTAGACGTCAACGCTCTCACACAGAGCCTTGTCTTGCAGGAGGAGCCCGCCGGTGCGATCCCGCTCGCGCAGGCGAAAGCAAAGCTCGGGCTCAAGCCGCAGGAGATCGTGGTGGCGGGCCGGATCGGCGGCAAGGGCACGGATCCGTTTCTCAAGGGCAAGGCGTCGTTCTCGCTCCTCGAGATTCCAGCCGATGACCATGCGAAGAAGCCCGGGCATGACGCCGACAACTGCCCGTTCTGCAAGAAGCGTCAGGCGAATGCCACGATGGCCGCCGTGCAGTTTCTTGGCGAGGACGGGAAACCGATTCCCGTGGATGCTCGAAAGCTCTTCGGTGTCGAGACGGGTCGTGACGTCGTGATTCGCGGCAAAGGTGTATTCGACGCCAAGCTCGGAGTCCCGATCATCCAGGTCAATGCCGACGGGATATTTGTTCGCGAGCAGGCTCAGTGACAGCGGGCCCCGAGGTCATGGAAACGGCGTTCAAGGAATGGGCCGTGATTTGCCGGGCGCTCGCCGCCGGACGGCAGGATGTCATCCTGAGAAAGGGAGGCATCGCTGAGCCTGGCGGAGCTTTCCGATTGGATTCCCGGCAGTTCCTCCTGCTCCCGACCTTCGTCCACCAGGGCCCTGAGGCACTCGTCCCTGAGGCCCGCGACCTCCTCGACCACATCGACGCAGACCGGCCGCCGGCTGGAACGGTGGTCATGACGCACATGGCGACGGTTCGGGATGCGACGCGAATCACGTCGGAAGCCGATCTCAGTCGTTTCCGTGGCCGTCATGTCTGGTCCGACGCGGTGGTCGCCGAGCGATTCCACCGTTGGCAGGACGAGCTCTATGTCCTCGAGGTGGCGGTCGAACCTCTTGCCGAGCCGCTCGTGCTTCCCTGGCACGATGACTACGGTGGATGCAAGTCATGGGTGACGCTTCGCGCTGCTACCGCCTGACGGGTCAGCGCTCGCGAGCGCGCTGCCGCCACATCGCGGCCAGCGACACCACGTAGGCGACGATCGTCAGTGGCCCCAATACCCAGGCGATCGTGGCGAGCAAACCGAGTACCTGATTATTCCCCTGTGACTGCGCCACGAGATAGCCCGTATACAGCCCGTAGAATGCGAGCAAGCAGCAGGCCTCCCATCGCTCGATCGCATGTCCGATGAGAAACACCGGGAGGCACGCCACGGCCACGAGCACCATCACGGGAAGGTCGAACGAGATGACCGACTCACTGACCGGGACGCCGCCCGGAGCCAGCAGGGCGGTCACTCCCAGGACGCACATCAGGTTAAAGATGTTGCTCCCGATAACGTTCCCGACGGCAATATCCCGCTCCCCCTTGAGAGCGGCCACGACGGATGTGGCCACCTCAGGGAGCGACGTGCCGGCGGCGACGAGCGTGAGCCCGATGACCAGCTCCGACAAACCCCAGGCGCGGGCGAGCGTCACGGCGGCATCAATAAACAGATGTCCTCCAAAGACCAGCATGCCGAGACCCGCCACCACCATCATGGCATCCCGGGCGAGCCGCGCCGGCGTCGAGACCTCCTGCTCGGAATACTCCGCAGCAAATTCACCGAGAACGGCCGGAGAGTTTTCCTGGCGGCTTTTGTGCATGGACCACGCGGTGTACGCCACAAGCCCCGCCATGAGCAGAGCCCCTTCGAGGTGGTCTACTCGTCCGTCCTGGCACATTCCGTAGACCACAATCGACAAGGCGATCAGCAGCGGGACATCGAATCGGATGAGTTGGACATTCACGTGAAGTGGCACGATGAGGGCCGAGAGCCCCAGAGTCACCAGCACGTTGAAGATGTTGCTGCCCACCACATTGCCGAGGGCGATATCGCCCTGGCCGGCGAATGCCGACTGCAGGCTCACGACGAGCTCGGGGGCGCTCGTACCGAAGGCAACCACCGTCAGCCCGATGACGAGGGGCGAGATCCGCATCGCACTTGCCAGGGCGACGGCACCGCGGACGAGTACCTCGGCCCCGGCCGTGAGGACAACGAGGCCAATGGCCAGCCAGAACCAGGTCATCGTTGCCTCCCTGTCACCGGGCGTGCCCGCGAGCCAACTCGCCGCGCACGCGGAATCCTACGGATGCCGGCCTTCCGGGGCTAGCGAACCACGCGAGCACCACCGCCGGCAATCTGCTTCTCGACCTCTTTGCGAGTGGCCATCGACGTGTCACCTGGGGTCGTCGAGGCGAGAGCCCCGTGGGCAGCCCCGTATTCAACGGCCTTCTGCGGATCGTTGAAGTCGAGAAATCCGAAGGCCAGGCCGCTGGCAAAGCTGTCGCCGCCGCCGACACGGTCGAGGATCTCGAGCTCCGGATACTTTTGGCTGTCGTAGAACGTCCCGTCGTGCCAGAGGATCGCGCTCCAGTCGTTCTTCGTTGCGGTGATGACCCGCCGCAGCGTGGTCGCTGCCACCTTGAAGTTGGGGTATTCCTTGACGGCCGTGCCGATCATTGCCTTGAAGGCATCCGTCTCGATCGCGGACAGCGCGTGGTCGGTGCCAGCGACCTCGAATCCGAGCGACGCCGTAAAGTCTTCCTCGTTGCCGATCATGACATCGACATGCTTGGCGATCTCGCGGTTGACCGCCCTGGCCTTGGCGAGGCCGCCGATGCTCTTCCAGAGGCTTGGTCGATAATTCAAGTCGTAGGACACGATCGTGCCGTGCTTCTTCGCGGCCTTGACCGCCTCGATCGCCACGGCCGCCGCAGACTCCGAAAGCGCGGCAAAAATGCCGCCCGTGTGGAGCCAACGGACGCCGAGCGTTCCGAAGAGGTGTTCCCAATCGACGTCGCCCGGCTTCATCTGGCTGGCCGCCGAGTTGCCTCGGTCAGGCACGCCGACGGCGCCTCGAATCCCAAAGCCGCGTTCGGTGAAGTTGAGGCCGTTGCGCACACTTCGGCCGATCCCGTCATCTTCTCGCCACAGGACAAAATCGGTGGCCACGCCTCCCTGCATGATGAAGTCTTCGATGAGGTGGCCGACTTCATTGTCGACGAGCGCCGTCACGACGGCCGTCCTCAACCCAAAACATTTTCGAAGCCCGCGGGCCACGTTGTATTCGCCACCGCCCTCCCAGACCTGGAACTGGCGGGCGGTACGAACGCGGCCCTCGCCCGGGTCAAGCCGAAGCATGATCTCGCCAAGCGAGACTTCATCAAAAGCACAGGAACTGGCGGGCTTGAGGGGGAGGGCCATGCGGATCTCACGCGGTGGGAAGGGAAGCGACATCAAAAGGTTCGACGCCCGCCTCGCGGGCGATCTCGTTCAGGGCCTCGACCTCGGCGGTTGAGAAGAGAAGGCCACCGGCGGCATCGCAGCGAGCTGCCGCACGGGCTTCGAGCTGACCCGGTAGTATGCACCGATCGTTGCCGTGGCCGAGGATGTCGGCGAGCACCGTCTCGATGTTCTCGGCCTGACTCCGACCGCAGGCGAAGGCCCCGCCGGAAACCGCCTCGGGGTGGATGACCTGGAAGAAGAAGGCACAGCCATGCTTTTCGCCGAGGCCACCGGTGTTGCGGCTGCGGATGGTCGGAAGTGACCCGCCGATGAGCGCCGCAACAACCTCGTTGATGAGCGAGAGCCCGTAGCCCTTGTGGGCACCGAAGGGCAGGAGCGACTGTGCCTGGGCCGGATCAGTTGTGGGCCGTCCCTGGGCATCGACAGCCGCATCGGGCGGAAGCGGCTTGCCTTCGCGGAGAAGCTGCTGCACGCGGCCCATTGCAATGACGCTCGTCGCCCAGTCGATCACAATTGGATACCCAACGGCATCGGTCGTGGGAAAGCCCCAGGAGTGTGGGTTCGTACCGAGCGTCGGGAAAACACCCTGGAAGGGCACAACCTCCGCGAGGGATGCGGTGCAATTGGTGTAGGCGATGTAGCCGCGGCGTGCTGCCTCCATCACATAGCCGCCACCCCAGAGATAATGGAAAGCGTTGTCGATCGAGACCGTGCCGCTGCCGTGCTTGTCGGCTAGGCGGATACAGGTGTCGATGGCGTCCCACGCGACCGCCTGGCCGAGCTTCTTGTTGGCGTCCCACACCTCGCAGGCGTCGAACCGATTCGGGATCCGTCGCACGGTTGCTCCGGGCACGCAACCCCCCACCTTCGAACCAAAAAGGTCGTCGAGGTGGAGGGCCTTGATGGCGTTATGCGTGCGAATGCCGTGCTGCGTGGCCGCGGTGGCGAGCTTTGCAGCCTGCCCCGACTCGACGGCATCAAAGCCGCGATTCTGATACGCCGTGGCGACCAGATGCTCGTGGGCGGCGACCGAGACAACGTGGAAGGTTTCGCTCATGGTGTCTTCGAGTGGATGGGCTTTCGGTGAAGTTCAGACAACCTTGGTCACGGGGACTTCCGGATTCACTTGGGCAAGCGGCTTCTCGCCGCGCATCGCCCGAATAAGATTCTCGACGGCGGCCATCGCCTGCCGCTGGACGCTCTCGCTCGTGCGGCTGCCGACGTGGGGCGTGACGATGCAGTTGGGAAGATGCGTGAGCGGGTGATCGGCCGGAGGCGGCTCGACGTCGAGGACGTCGGTGCCGTAGCCACGGACGCGGCCGCTCTGGAGGGCCGCAACGATGTCGGCGGTGTGGACGATTTCGCCGCGGGCGCAGTTGAGGATGATCACGCCGGGCTTCATCTTTGTGATGGTTTCAGCACGGATGAGATCACGGGTCTCGGGCGTGAGGTTCGTGTGGAGCGAGATGTAGTCGCTCACTCCAAAAACCTCGTCGAGTGTGGCGGCTCGGGCCAACCCATGCTGAGCCGCGAAGGCCTCGTCCCAGAACACGTCGTAGCCGATCGGGTGCATCCCAAAAGCCTTCGCCCGGATCGCCACTTCGCGACCGATGCGGCCAAGGCCCACGATACCGATGGTCTTGCCGAGGATTTCATGGCCGGTCTGACGCTTCCAGCCGCCGGTACGGGTGGAGTCGCAGTGAAACAGAAAGTTTTTCTCGAGCGCGAGGAGCAACAAGAACGTGTGCTCGGCGACCGTCGTGTGGTTGACACCCGGCGTAAACAGAACCGGGATTCCCAGTTCGGTGCAGGAGGCGACGTCGATTTTGTCGACGCCGATACCGTACTTCGACAGCACTTTGAGCCGCGGGACCGCCTTGTCGAGAACCTGACGGGTGATCGCATCGTCACCGCAGATGTAGCCGTCGATGTCGCCCACGACGGCGAGCGTATCGGCCTCGGAGAGGGGGCCACGGGCGGAAATGATCTCCCAGCCGGTAGCAGCCAGCGTGTCGTGATGCGGTCCCGGCGTGTCCTGGAACGACGTCGTGGTCAAAAGGATGCGAGTGGCCATAATTTCTCGAGTTCAGAACGGAAGCCGATAGCGACGAAACGCTACCGAAAGCCCTGTGAATCCGCAATCCGCCAGGGCCTTCAGCCGGTCATGGTGTCACCAAGCCGGCCCACGCTCCGCTCCGTCACAAACGCCTCGAGCAGCACAGCCTGACGGCCCGTCCATTTCCAGAGATGGGAGTCGCGGCGATCAGCGCCCCCCGCGCCAGCGATCCCTGCGCGGTGGAGCCAGTAGGACTCGCCGTCCCGCAGCGGGTGACGGGCAAACTCGGCGTGCCGTTGCAGAGGCACCTTGGTCTTGATCCAGTTCCAGATCGTGATGTGTCGCTCGTGATCGTCGTCGGGGTGCGCGATGCACCACAGCCGATAATCCCGCTCCGTGACGGCCGCTATCTCACGGGCAAGGCTCCGGGCGGGATGGCTTCCCGTCGTGCTCAACTCCTCCACCACGGCGGTCCCCACTGCCGATGTCGTGATGACGATGGCAGGAAAGGGATCACCCCCGGGGCAGCGTTCGCTCAGCCATGCCCTTCGAGATGCGAAGACGTCATCAAAGCCTGCCAGCCACGTCGACAGCTGGGCCGCGAGAATCATGCGCTCGGCGGCCCGCTCTTCCGCAGGACGTTCATCATCGTCTCGCGGATGGTTGACCCGCTGGACCGTAACGAAATCGTGAAGTCCCAGCAGCCAGTCGAGGGTATCGGTACGCATGGCAGCACCAGCGTAGCGAAGACACTCGATGCCGCGAGCCCGTGTGAAAAAACAACGGGGGCGGAGAAAGCCTCGGCGAGCATTGCAGCAGTGCTGCTCGCCCGCGTCAGCTTTCCCGCCCCCGCGGATGATCAACGCGACGGTTTAGCGACCGAGCTTCTGACGGAGCCACTCGTTCTTCCGACGCTCGAGCTCGATGAGCTTGACGACCGGGCCCTGCCGAACACCACGAGCTTCAGGGCGAGCCTGGCTAGCGGAGGCGGCAGAAGCAACGACGAACGAGGTAACAATGGCAGCGAGGATCATGACACGGTGCATGGAAACACTCCGGGGGCTGAGATGAGAGGCAAGCAAAGGAAAACACGATGAGCACGATCGCCTAGCGGCCCGAGATGCCGATCGAACGATCGCTGCTAGGAATCGGCCGCTGCCGGATGCCCACTTCACGAAGGAATCTCGTCGCATTGCCACCGGCAGACGTCATGCGACGCGTCATTTCCGACGAACAAATCTACCCAAATCCGCCTCCCGTTCCTTGACGTGCCGCACGTTGCGCGCTGCAGTCGCGGCCATTCACGGAGGCTAAAGAAACCGGCGTCGGCGTTCTCGATCGTCGGTCCCAAGCTCGAGCCACAGAGCCCGAAGCGAAAGGTTGAGTTCGTACAGGAAGAACACCAGGGCTGCGATCAGGGTCACCATCGAGGCGGTGAAGCACGAGGCGAGCGCGACGCCCACGGCCTGCGCTTCGCAGTGATACGCCGAGGCGGCGAACAGGCCCATGACCAGCAGGACCGTGAACAGCAAGCTCACGACCGCGAGCGTGATTGCGGTCCGCAGGGCCCCAGCACGTCGCGCGAGGATTCGCAACTGGGCGCTGACCCTTTCGGTCCGGATTTCGTCAGCGGCGGTAGTCGGGACAATGAGGATCCGAGCACGATCGATTACCCGCGCGAATCGATTGGTCATGCTCAGCAGGAGCAGGCCAATTCCCGATACGAGAATCGCCGGACCGACCGCGAGGTCGAGGATGCGGACGAAGTCGGAAACCAGCATGGCGAGAGGCGAACGGATGCGGCGGGAAGATTGCCTGGTCGGTCCACCAGAGCCGATCGTTAAACTTTACCAGTCGGCGAGGGGCTGTCCATGCCGCTTCGATCGGCGTTCAACGAGCCGGCAACAGGATCTGGTGCCCCGTCTTGGCCCACCGTCACGCCAGAGGATCTTCGGGCCAGGGGTGTTTTGGGTAGCGACCGCGGAGATCCTTGCGGACCTGCGGATAGGTTCGCTGCCAGAAGCCGGCGAGGTCGCTTGTCACCTGCTGCGGGCGGTGGTTGGGACCGAGAAGGTGAAGGACAACCGGGACTCGGCCGCCGGCAACATGGGGTGTGTCGCGGACGCCGAAGAGATCCTGAATCCGCGCGGCGAGAATCGGTGCCTTGCCGGGCTCGTACGCGAGACGATGCCGTTTGCCCTTGATCTCGAGGTGTGTCGGAGCGAGTCGGTCGATCTCTCCGAGTCGGTCGTAGCCTATGTGCTTCTGGAGCATCGCGAGCCAGTCGGCCTGTTTGAGCTCATCGAGTGACCGCAGCCCGTGGCAGACTTCCGGGAGCAAGGCGACGAGGGTGTCGTTGTCGAATGTCGGGAGGCCGACATCGGGCAGTGTGTGTGCCAGCCACCGTACCCGTGCGAGGAATACCCCGGCCGCCGAGTCTGCAGCAGGCAGCACTCGCGGGAGATCGAGCGCCGCCTCGCGTGTCAGAATCGCCGCGGCTGCGTGTGCATCGCGAATCGGTGCGGGCGACTCGTCGAGCACGAGATCGAGCCAGCTCGTGCGAAGCCGGGCCTCGACCTGCTTCTTGGAGGGATGCCACAGAAGCTCTTCGGCGGTGCGGAGATTCGCGGAGGCGAGTGGCTCCTCATCGAGCCAGGCCCGCTCGACGGCCGATGCGAGACGGACATCAGCCTCGCCCCCGGCATCGTGAACATCGATCGCCAAAAACAACGGCTCAGCGCGGACACGGGAGTGCGTGAGTCGGACGCCACGGCCTCCCACGAGCGTGCCTCGGTCTTGCGAGCCGGCACGCAGGCGGGCGAGTCGATCTGGAAAGGCATCCAGGAGTGCTCGCATCGTGGCCAACGCTGGGTCGGCAGGTCGGGGAGCGAGCGGCTTGTCGACGAGTCGGTACAGCTGATCCGCTGTCCGAAACACAGCCTGCGCACCGGCAGGATGGAGGTCGAGCACGGGATCATCGATCTGCGCCCCGGCATGAAACGCCTGAAGGGCGAGGACTCGGTCGACGATGTCGGAGCGTGTCCGCATGAGGCGCCGATCGCGAGGGCCGGCTACCGATCGTGGCGTTCGAAACGGATCGCGCTCGGAGAGCATGGCGGCGACGAGCGCGGCCTCGCGCAGCACGCCGTACTCGGCGCCCGCCAAGAGGAGCCGCGCGAGCCGTGGATGAGCAGGTATCGCTGCGAGCGATCGCCCCAGGGGCGTAATGTGGTCACGGCCCGATGGGGCGGCAGCGGCTGCGCCAAGTTGTCGAAGGAGCGCCGTCGCTCGCTCGAACGACTCACGGGGTGGTCGATCGAGCCACGAAAAGGCATCGTCCTCGCCGAGCGCCAGGAGCCAGAGGAGCGGGCCGGTCACATCGTCACGGATCGCTTCGGGAGGCTCAGCAGTTGGCCGGTGCTGATGCGAGGCTTCATCCCAGAGTCGCCAGCAGATGCCCGCTGCGGTTCGCCCAGCTCGGCCCGCTCGTTGATCTGCCGCCGCCTTGGAGATCGGCACAAGCGCGAGCTGCGGCAGACCCGTCGCGAGTGACACGCGGGATTGCCGTGCGAGGCCAGAGTCCACAACAGCCGTGACGCCTGGAATTGTCAGCGACGTCTCGGCGACGTTCGTCGCGAGAATAACCTTGCGACGGCCGACGTCATCGATCACCCGATCCTGTTCCTCAGGCGGCAGGTCGCCGTAGAGCGGCAGGACGGCATGACCCTGGCGCTCGGCGATCGGGCCGATGGCGTCGTGGCACCGTCGGATCTCGCCAACGCCAGGGAGGAAAACGAGGACGTGGCCGTCGGTCGTCCGGAGAGCCTGGGGTACTGCTTCAGCGACGAGATCAATCAGGTCGCGACGGTCTCCATGCCGCAGGTATCGCATCGCCACCGGATACATCCGCCCCTCGGCTGAGATCACAGGGCAGCGTGGCCGTGTGATTCCGGCCGAGGTGTTCGCCATGCTGGTCGCGAGGAGGGCGGCCACGGGCTCTGCGGCCAGCGTCGCACTCATCACGACCACCCGAAGATCGGGCCGGACGGTCTGGCGAAGTCGCACGAGCATCCCGAGGACGAGGTCCATGTCGAGCGAGCGTTCATGGAATTCGTCGAGGACCACCGCCGCGATGCCTGGCAGCGTGACATCATCGACAAGCCGACGCAGCATGATCCCGGTCGTCTCGACAACGAGCCGGGTTGCCCGGCTCATTCGCGAATCGAACCGCACCTGGTAGCCAACCTCGCCTCCGAGGGGCACGCCCCGAAGCCACGCGATGCGATGCGCTACCGCTCGGGCGGCAAGCCGACGTGGCTGGAGCAAGATGACCCGCTCCGGCGCAGGCACGTCATCGAGGATCGCCGCTGGCACGAGCGTCGTCTTGCCCGACCCAGGGGGAGCGGTCACGACCACCGCGCCGCCACGTGATGCCGTCACAACCTCTTCGAGTACGCCAGCGACCGGCAGATCTGGAATCATGGTCTGAGCGTTTGAAGGTTGGTGCCGTGGTGCGTGTGGCTTCGACGGATACTATCGGAGCCTGTATTCTGTCGCTGGCTGCACCTTGCTACCACCCGTTCATTCTCCGGAAATACTCCCATGGGACTTTTGAAGGACTTCCGAGACTTCGCGATGCGAGGCAACGTCATGGATCTTGCCGTCGGCGTCGTCATCGGAACGGCATTCGGCAAGATCATCAGCTCGCTGGTGGCGAATATCGTCATGCCGCCGCTCAACCTCCTGACGAGCAAGTTCAGCGTGAATTTCGCCGACCTCGCGCTCCGCGTCCGGACGGAGGCGCCCAAGCTCGCCCCAGATGGCACGATGGTGATGGAGAACGGCAAGCCCGTCATGCTCGTCCAAGACTACCCAGTCCTCAACTACGGCCCGTTCATCCAGTCGGTCGTCGATTTTCTCCTCGTGGCGCTGGCGATATTTTTCGTGGTGAAGATCATCAGCACCGCCAAGGCAACATTCGACACGCAGAAGCCTGCCGAGCCAGCCAGCCCATCGGAGGAAATTCTGTTGTTGCGGGAGATTCGTGATTCCGTGAAGCGATGAGGAATTCTCTGTGGTGGATGGTTGTTTCGAGAGCATGGTGGCTCACCTCGGTGGCAGGTGTCACGGCCGCCCCGCCGGAGTCTGACGCTTCGGGCCCATTCAATCTCACGGCCCGTGCCAGCGAGCTGGATGCGCGTGCCCGACCGCATCCCGAGATCGATTTTGTTTTCGATCGGGAAGGTAAGCCGGCGGATGTTCAGCACGCGGTGGTCGATACACGGATTCGCTCGCGTGGGCGGCTCGTCGTGTGGCTCATGGACTACAACCCCGCGCTCTTCGACCGGCTCGCGTCGTACGGCCTTCATGGAGTGCAGCCCCACTACGCCAACAAATGGTTTGCCCTTGTGAAGCCACGCGATCGGATGGCGAGGGGGCTCGTGCGGCTCGAGGCTGCAACCGGCCGCGACGTGAGCGACCAGGTCGCGATTCCGGACCCCGACGGAATGATGGAGCGAACGCGAGTGTTTGTGACGTGGCTCACCCGTGAGAACCCAGAGGGCAAGTGGGAGCAATTCCTTACAGAGGATGGCACGGCGGTTCGCTGGGAGAAGGTGATTCTCGCGGGCGCGTCGCATGGATCCACGACGGCGGCACGGTTTGCCAAGGAGGTTCGATGCGACCGGGTGGTCATGCTCTGCGGACCACGCGACCAGGATCAGGACTGGCAGTCGCTCCCCTCGGCCACGCCCGCTGAGCGATTCTTCGCGTTCTCGCACGTCCTCGACGATGGCTGGATCGGTCATCACTACTGCCGGTCATGGGAGGTTCTCGGCATGGCGGACTTCGGGCCGATCGTCGATGTGGACACCGCGACGCCCCCCTACGGCAACACCCGGCGACTTGTCTCCGCAGCTGACGTTGGCGGTGACCGCAAGAAGGCCCATGGCGCGGTCCAGCCCGGCAGGCGATCCCCTACGGCCCCTGACGGCTCGATGCGCTACGAGCCCGTCTGGAAATACCTTTTCACCCACCCCGTCGATCAGGTTGGCGAGCCGACGCCGCCCGATCCAGCCTGCCGCGTGGCGAGATAGGCAGTATCGACATCGGGAAACTTCTTTCGTCCACACTGCGTCTCCTCCTTCATCACGCGCTTCTCAGGAGGACGAGTTATGTCAACGAAGGCATTCGGGGGCTGGACGCACGCGGGAGCCGGGCTGCTCCTTGTGGCCGGACTTGTCTTCTGCGGGATCGCCGCCGAAGGGCGACTCCGTCGCCTCGGGGATGGTCCAGGCCGAAGACAGCGTCCTCGGCTTCCGTTGGCCGATTCCCACGGAACAGGCGGGTGGCCAATACACCCTCACCATCAGCTATCCATGGCAAGGCTACGCCCGAGGTCAAGCAGTCGGGTGTCGTCCTTGGGAGCATGGCCGACGTCACGCCCTCCACGGTCGATCTCCAGACGTTTCTCGCGGCCGCCGCGCCGCCTGCCATGCAACTGTTGGCGGACGGCGCCGCCGAGCCGGCGGCGGACAGAGTTCGGGCTGAATGACTCGGTCACATCATTCCGCGTGGCATCTGACGCCTTCAGCGGGAACGGTGCCCTTGGCGCCGGAACGGTCACGATCGATTCGGTGGAACCCTTCTACCTCGAACCCAAACTCCCGCTTCACGTGACCGTCGGCGATCGGATCGATCTCCCACTCGGAATCGTCAATGCGACCTCGACCTCGACACCGATGCACGATGTGGCGGTATCGATCCGCACACCGAAGGGAGTTGCCCGGGGTGGCGATGAGCCTACGGCCCAGATCGCCGCGAATGGCCGCGTCCGGCAGATGCTGCCGCTGCTGATCCGCGAAGCGGGTGGCGGTGAGATCTCCATCGCGGCGCATGCCTCCGGGTATTCCGACAAGGTCATTCGTACGCTCACGGTTCACCCCCGTGGCTTGGAGCGGCTGATCCAGGAGCCGTGCGGCTGCTTCGAGCAGACGAGCTCGACGACCTACCCGCTCGTGATGGCCCAGCGTTACTTCAAGAGCCACCAGGCCGGTCGATCCCGCCATGCTCGAACGCACTCGTGCCTGGCTGCTCGCGCAGCGAGATGGAAACGGTGGCTATGCCCGCAAGACCCACACACTCCACACCTGGCTAGCCGACGCCGACTGCGCCTCGGCCTATGACACCTGGGCGCTCCTCGCCGCGGGGGTGAAGAAAGGCCTCGAGAAGGAAATTGCCTTTGCCATCGATGGCGGCGAGAAGTCGAAGAACACCTATGCCGCAGCGCTTGCGGCCAATGTGACGGTGCTTGCCGATGAGAAGGCGGCCGCCAGGCGTCTCCTCGACCGACTGGCTGGTGTCCAGCAGAACGAACGGTTCGCTCAGCGGAGCGACCACGTCAATCGTCGGCAGCAGCGGTGAGGCCCTTTCGATCGAGACGACGGCGCTCGCGGTGCTGGCCGTGAAGGCGATCGTCGCGTACGACGAATCACGGGCCCGTCCCAAGGCCCCAGGCACGCTCGAGCTCGTGGTGGACGGCCACCGCATCGGCGACCCCGTAGCCTTTGGTGTGGACATGCAAGGGGCGATCGACCTCCCCGTGATCGACGAGCTGCTGTTTCCGGGTGAACACACGATCTGTCTTGGTTCAGCGTGAACTGGAATCTGTCGGTGAGTCTCATCGCTGCCGTCCCGGGCACCTTCAGCGGGCCGGCGAGCCGGGCGTACCTCTACTACACCGAAGAAGACAAGCAGTGGGTCGATGGCCTTGGAGTCGAGATCACGCCGAAGGAGTAGGCGGGCTCGCCGACACGACCACGCGATCCCGCTCCCACGCGTCCCGCCATGTCGACCACGCGATTCCTTCGACGGGAACGGACTCACTGACCCCATCGTCGTCTCGTGTCGTGAAGTCCACACCGAAGAGGCAGTCGAGGCCAGCAAGTGCCCTCCGCACCAGACCCTGCTGATCATCGGAGAGCAGGGTGAGCCATCCAGCATGCACGAGACGGCTCGAGAGCGTCCGCCCGCCCTGAATGAACTCGAGCCGTATGGCCTCGGGGCCAACGGAACCGGCAGCGAGGCTTATCGCCACTCGGTTCGTCGCCAGCCGCATGCTCGTGACGTGGATCGCTACGTCCGCCATGGCCCGCGTTCGGCGAAGCAGTCCGAGGCACTCGTCCTCCACAACCTCGGCAATACGGTGACCAAGCTCCGCCAGCTCTTCCTCGGCTCGACTCGGCCGTGTCGATACGGGGCCTCCTCTGCCCTTACGTTGTCGCCGCAGCTTCGCGAAGAGCTTCGGGATCGTCCCTGAGTGGAAACCCGGAATGAGCAGTCGCCGCATCGACTCGCCGTGGTGCCCGACGGCAACCGGCTTGAGGTTTCTCGGACGATTGGCAGCATAGAGCCGCCAATTCTCCTTGAGCTCCCACGCCAGAAAGCCAAAGACTCCGGGCACCGTCGTCGAGATGAACGTCATCGTGGTGAGCGCGAGCTTCTTCTCCATGCCTGTCGCGGCGGTGAGATTGGAAGCCGCCATCGGAATCATCGGCACGAACAGCTTGTGTGAGACCGTGACGACCGGAAAGTGCTTGATCGGGTTGATCTGTGGCTCGATGAGAAGCGTCACACAGAATCGCACGAACCAATCGACACCCGACCAGAGCGTGGTGAGGACCGCCTTCACGCCAAGCGCCAGCCGCGACTCGCCGGTGCGGAATCGGAGCTGCTCATCCACGGCATAGAGCATTCCCTCGACGGCATCCATCGCCCGCCGGAAGACATCGACAATCAGTGTGATGAGCCCGATGATGAGGTGGACATGGAGCTGGTAGATCGCCCGCCCGATCGTCTCGAGGATCCGCTCCTGCATGGCCCGGCCCGGCGGTGAATTGAGGACAAGGGCGCTTGCCGCAAACACCGCGCCCGGCAGCCATGACGTACTCCGCGAGAGCCACGAGCCACCGTGGGGCAACAGGAGCCATGTGACCACGGTGACCACCAGCGGGCTCCAGGCATACTGGCGAAAGATGCGTACGGGCTTGCTCCTGAGGAAATGTTCGATCGCCGGGAGCCGGAGAAGCCGCCTCGGCAATACGACGAAGGTCATGTGGAGGAGCGCTCCGAGTGCCCGAAGTCCTTCCTCAATCGCAGCGCGAACCGCCGGCACGTGCATGAGAAGCCAGATGCCGATGCCCGTGATGACAACGGCTGTGTGGCTATAGATGTGGACTGGAGTGCCAAGCGAATAGCGTGTGAGGGGTTCCACGACATGTTCGAGTCCCTGCCACAACACCCAGGCTCCCCCAAACGGCAGGAGGCCGTGGAGCGTGATGGCCCGCCCGACCGTGGCACCGAACGCGAGGGCACTCAGTCGCTGCATCGCCAAGAGATAGAACGGCGCCCGTCGGTAGGCGCCGTCGAGCGCCTCGGCAAGATTGCGATTGGCCTTGAGCAGGGGATCGCCGCGGACCACTTCGGCCACGCTGGAAATGTCTGGGAGCTTCACCTGCCCGCGAGACACCGCATCACGAACATTGCCAAATGACTCGAAGCCTCGTGCGGAGATGTCGTCGAGGAGGTCATCGACGAGCTTGTCGAAGGCAGCCTCCTCCACGACGCACGCCGGAATGAATCCGGCGCTATGAAAAGCCTCGCGAATCAGAGGCCCGAGCCGCTCGCGAAGCGTCCGCTCGGTTGTGTCGAGGCCGGATTCGACGATCGCCGTCAACGTTGGAAGGTCGTCTGGAAGCCCGAGGGCTGGAAGCCGCCGGTACGCAGTGGCCACATGGCGGTGCACGAGGGCCACGCGCTGGTTGGGGAGGGGCCGGACGAGCGGCACCCGTCCCAACGTGAACGCCCACGAGAGGAGTTGCGTCCGGAAACTCGCACGCTCCGAATCGATGCATGCCTTCTGGAGATCGTAGAGGAGGCGCGCCGCCTGGCTCCAGGCCGACCCGGCGGCCAGGTCAAGCAGGCCGGCCACGACACGCTCGGTCTCGGCAGGCGACGTGCCGCGACTGCCGATAGCGGCGTGGATCCGTGCGCCGAGTCGTGCAATCGTCCGAGAGACGCTCCGCGAAGCGGCCTCCCTGACACCTCCGTCGTCACTGGCCAGCTGACCGAGCCGCCACTCGAGCAACGCGGCCCGTACGTCGTTGCCGCGGCGTGCAGCCACCGCCGCTCGCCGGCGAAGTGACCGCGTCGTGAATCGAGCGAGGCGGCCGGGCATGCTGCTGCGGCCCGGTCGACGGCGCAGGCTGACCGCCTGCGACGGGCGAGGCACATGATCGGCGAGGGATCCCGGTCGCGTCCGCACGAGGAGATCGCGGGGCTGAACCATGTCAGCAAAGACTTTGGTGATCGCCACGTGGTCATCGACAGCTGGAAACCAGATCGGCACAAGCTCAGGCGCAAAGGCGTCGAGCTCGAGGTACGTGGCAATGAACTCCGCAACGGCCTCTCGTGTGCTTCTTCGGTCACGCAGCAGGCCCTCGTGGGCGAGCACGGCCGTGGCCTCTTCAACGGCGGCCCCTCCGATACGGTCCACGAGCGCTACCAGGTCACGGCCAGTGGCGGCGCGGCTGGCGACCGCTTTCCGTGCGGCGATATCGAGGCAGCCGTGGTACAGCAGCCGCCAATACTCGCGGAGAAGTTCTGCCCCGTTGCTGGCGGTGAAGCGATCGCGATCCGGGCGGGCAATCAGGAGGATCGTCTCGGGCAGCACGGGAGGCATGGCCCACACGTCATCGGCCAGCTCGAGAAGTCGCTCCGGCGCCAAGGCGATGCTGTCGCGGTGTGGCACCCTGGCCCAGAGGAGGGGCAACTCGAGATCCGCACGGATGATCCGACGGACGACCCGTGGTGAGGCAAAGACGGCCTCAGGCACGGATGCCCGCAGCGCCTGCTCGATGGCGAGCACGTCGTGGGCCGAGCTGGTCTTGTCGGAGGGGTCGGTCATCGCTGCCAGGAAACCGACCTCATGGCATGCGCACCGGTTCGCCACCCGCCGGCGTGACAAGACCCTTGAATACGTCTGGGTCGATGTCGGGCGGGATCACCTGGACATGGCCGTCAATAAAACCGGCTACGAAGATACCCCCGGCGCGCCGCGGATTGCCGACGCCCGAGAGTGGCACGTCTGGATCGAACGCGATGTCGGCAGGCTTGGTCCATGGCACGGCGGCTTCTGGCACCGCCTCGACGACCGCGAGGGTGTTACTCATTCCGTCGCTCACGTCGGCGGCTCGAATCCCCGTCGCTGGCTTTGCAAACGGTGTGCCCGGGCCAGAGAGTACCTGGAGGGTTGTCAGGCCGTTTTGGGTCTCGTCAGCGGCGGTAAGCGGGCTCACGAAAACCATTGGCATCCGACCGATGAGCTCACGGTTGTGCTCGCTATCCCATGGCTCGTCGAGATTGAATTCCTCGTAGAGTTCCTGCTCGTCGAGGTACGGCAGGATCGCCACCCGCCAGCTCAACAGCGGATTTCCCTGCTTGTCGCAGATGGCCTGAGACGGAAAGCTGCCGTTGTCGGCTTCGTACATCACGAGGGCGATAAGCACCTGTTTGACGTTGTTCGCGACAAGTGAACGATTGGCTGCTTCGCGAGCAGCGGAGAGTGCCGGCAGAAGGAGGGCGACGAGGATCGGCGCGGAGGAGGGAGAGGCACCAAGGAAGCCGCCGCCGATCAACGGCATTGTCCCGGTCGTCTCGAGGAGAATTCCTGCAGAGTCGTGGCGGATCACGGTCACGCTCGGCCGCAGGAATGGTGTGATCGCCGACGACGCGGGGAGCTGCGGCAGGTCAAACTCCAGCCCCTGCTTGGCGAGCAGGCCGCGGGCCAACGGCACGCCAAACTCATAGAAACCACAGAGGGTTCCGAAGTGCCACGCCGGATCGGTCGTGGCCACGAAAGTCGGCTTTCCGGCGGCAAGAGCGGTCGCGACCGCGGGCGATGCGCCGATGCCACCATCATCGGGGTCGCGGGAGAGGAGCGTCTTCATCAGCTGCGGAGAGAGCGTCACGATGAGACTGTCGTCGGTGAGGCACCAGGTGGGCTCGATCGGAAAAGTGATTTCATCGCCGATGAGCTCGAGGCAGAACAGCGTGTTGCCGCGGTATGAAATTTCGCGGACGTTCGCGCGAACATCGGTGTTGGCCGTCACGCCGCGAAGCATGCTGAGGAGAACCTTGTGGATCGTGGCGAACGCCGGACGGTCGCGGACTCCCGCCACGACAGCAATGGCGGGGAGCATCGCCCCGGGCGCGGGCGTTGAGAGGATCGTCCAGTCGGGGCCGAGCGTCTTCAGGAGGTGCGTATCGAAATCGAATCCGGCAACGGCCCGAAACCGGTCGAGGCCCTCGCGCATGTCATCAGCGGCCTGCGGGTCGCCCGCGGCTACGATGTCGAGGAGCAACGCCAGCGACTTCGAAAGGTCGAGCGACCAGGCCTGAGCCATGATGGCGCCAGCGGGCACGCGGGCGAGCTTCTCAGGCCCGATGCCCGCGGTTGGCTTCGCAAAGAGCCCTTTCGGCTCGCCGTCGAAGTCGAGGCACATCGACGACACGATGCCCTCGGCAGTCATACCCGATCGAGCACCAATCGTCTCAATCCCGGCGATACCCGTCGCATCGAGGACGGCCAGGAAGCGGTCGCGGTCCGGGATCGGAAGACTCAACAGAATTTCGAGCGCCATGCTGGCGTTCAAGTAGGTGAGCGTGCTTTGCCGCTCAAGGGGCATTCTCTTCTCGAGATCAGCCTTCCATGCAGGTGTCTTTCGATTGGCGTTCCCGAGCCGAGCCAAAACGGATTCGAGTGCCCCTTCTCCGATCGTAGCGACATACGTGCCGGCAGCCGGCCCTTTTGCGATTGGCCCCCACGTCAAAGGCCCGAGAGGCGTGCCGAAGAGGCGAAACGTGTTCCCAGCCACCTCGATGGCTTGCGAATGCCCATCGAGACCTCCGTCCGCGCGAGCTTGCTCGGTCAATGCGATGATGGCAGCATCGATCGCACCGAGTGCGTCTCCTGCTCGAATCGCAAACGATGCCACAGCCTTCGGTGGATTTCCGTCTGTGGGCGGTGTGAATTGTTCGACGCTCAATGCCAGCGGCCGCGCGAGGACTGCCTTGATGAGCGTCGTAACCGCGTCGGTCACCTCGGGAGGCGCCTTCATGGCCTGCCGTCCAAGTCCGACGACCTGGGCCCCGACCTCCCCCAAGAACTCCCGCATCTCCTCGCCGGCGAGCATCTGCTCGGTCAGGTTTTTGGAACTCGCTTCCGGCGTGGCAACGCCAGCCGTCTCGAAGTGAAAGAGACACGTGTTGGGTGCGGCCCGCTCGATCACCGGATCGCGGGGAAGTGGAGGGACCGAGAGCGGTAGGCCAAGGACGCCGCTTGAAAAGAACGACGTCGCGAAAATAAGAAGCAATTCCATCGAGCCAATCACCATGGCCGAGCCTCCACTCAAAGGTTGATCCGCAAACGCGGACGGGGTGGGATTCGAACCCACGAGTCACTTTCGCGACTGCCGGTTTTCAAGACCGGTGCATTCAACCGCTCTGCCACCCGTCCTCACGGGCTTCGGTCCGCTGACCGATGCCCCGGCGGAGTCTACACCGAGCGAGCAGGCTCAGCCCACCTTCGCGAAAACAAAACCGTCCTGCACGAAATCAACCTGCACGTGACTCCCCTCGGGGAACACACCAGCGAGGAGGTCGCGGGCGAGCTCGTTCTGGAGCTGCTGCTGGATGACCCGCTTGAGCGGACGGGCGCCGTAGACCGGGTCGTACCCGAGCCTGGCAACTTCGTCGATGGTGGCCTCGGTGCATGTAAGCGTGATCCCAGCTTTGGCTGCCTGGGCCACGAGCCTGTGGACCTGGATCTCCACGATGCGACGGATATGCCGCTGGTCGAGCGGATGAAAAATGATCGTCTCGTCGATGCGGTTGAGGAACTCGGGCAGAAAGCGGGCCGAGAGCGCGTCCTTCACAGCGTCCCGCATCTCCTGCTCACTGCCTCCTTCCTCCGTGAGTTCCTGGATTGCTCGGCTTCCGACATTGCTTGTCATGGCGACGATGGTGTTGGTGAAGTCCACCGTGTGGCCGAGGCTGTCAGTGAGCCGACCATCGTCAAGCACTTGCAAAAGCACATTAAAAACGTCGCGGTGCGCCTTCTCCATTTCGTCAAGGAGTACGACGGAATAGGGCCGCCGCCGGACGGCTTCGGTGAGGAGGCCGCCCTCCTCGTACCCGACGTAGCCAGGAGGTGCTCCAATGAGCCGTGCGACCGTGTGCTTCTCCATGAACTCGCTCATGTCGATCCGCACCATCGCGGTCTCGCTGTCGAAAAGCACCTCGGCGAGCGCCTTGCACAGTTCGGTCTTGCCGACGCCCGTGGGCCCAAGAAACAAAAACGAGCCGATCGGACGGCTGGGATCCTGGAGCCCCGCCCGGCTGCGTCGCACCGCGTCGCTGACGGCCGCCACAGCCTCCTCCTGGCCGACCACCCGCTGATGGAGCCGGTCCTCGAGGACGAGGAGCTTGGCCCGTTCGGTTTCGACGAGCCGCGTCACGGGAATCCCGGTCCAGGCGCTCACGACCTCGGCGATCTCATCGGGCCCGACCTCCCGTCGCAGGAGCCGTTTGACTGCCTTCCCAGAGGATTCCTTCTGCTCCTTCTCGCTGCCCTCGGTCTCGAGCCGGGTCGCGACTGCCTTTCGCTTGACGTCGAGCTCGTAGAGTCGCTGATAGAGCGACTCCTCAACGGGAAGCCCGCTCGACTGCCGCTCCTTGATCTGGAGGCCCGCCCGCTCGAATTCTTGCTCGACGTCGTCGAGCTGCTTGCGGAGCTCTTGCACGCTGCCAACGCCGCACTTCTCGGCCTCCCATTGTTCGCGAAGGCTCGCGAGTTTTCGGCGAAGCTCAGTGGACTCCTTTTCGATCTCAACGAGGCGATCCTTCGCGTGCACCTCGGTCTCCTCGGCAAGCTGGCGTGCGGCCAACTCGAGCTGCACGAGCCGCCGCTGCACCTCATCGATCTCGCTCGGCACACTCTGGAGCTCCATCGCGATCCGGCTCGTCGCCTCGTCCATGAGGTCGATGGCCTTATCGGGCAGGAAACGATCGGCGATGTAGCGGTGAGACAGCTCGGCGGCGGCGACGAGGGCGGAGTCCTTGATCTTGACGCCCTTGTGGTGCGCCTCGTAGCGGGGCTTGAGGCCGCGCAGAATCGCGATCGTGTCCTCAACATTCGGCTCGCCGACGATGATCGGCTGAAACCGCCGCTCGAGCGCGGCGTCCTTCTCAATGTGTTTGCGATACTCGTCGAGTGTGGTTGCCCCGATGCAGCGCAGTTCGCCGCGGGCGAGCGCCGGCTTGAGGAGGTTGGCCGCGTCGGAGCCCCCCTCTGCCGCGCCTGCACCGACGACCGTGTGGAGCTCGTCGATGAAGAGGATCACATTGCCCGCGGCTGCTTCGACCTCACGAAGGATCGCCTTGAGCCGATCCTCGAACTCGCCGCGATACTTCGTGCCGGCGATCAGGGCGCCGAGATCGAGCGCGATGACCCGACGGCCTTTGAGGGTCTCCGGAACGTCAGACTGCACGATCCGCAGGGCGAGGCCTTCGGCAATCGCCGTCTTGCCCACCCCCGGCTCGCCGATCAAGACGGGATTATTTTTCGTGCGACGCGAGAGCACCTGAATGACACGGCGGATCTCGGAATCCCGTCCGATCACGGGATCGAGCTTGCCCTGCCGGGCCCGCTGGGTGAGATCGATGCCGTACTTTTCGAGCGCCTGAAATTTTTCTTCGGGGTTTTGGTCGGTCACGCGAGACTGGCCGCGGACAGCTTGGAGGCCGGCGAGAAGATCCTTCTCCGTCACCCCGCCAAGCTGGAGGAGGTTCTTTGCCTTCGACGGCGTCTTCGCCAGTGCCAGGAGGAGATGGTCCGTCGAGACAAACTCGTCCTTCATCGTCTGCGATTCGCCGGCCGCGGCCTCGAAGATCTTGATGAGCTCCTGGTCGGGCTGAGGCTGCGCGCCTCCCGACACCTTGGGCATGTGGGAGAGCTCGGCCTCGATCACCTTCTCGAGATGGCCTCGATCGACGCCAATCTTCTCGAGAAGCGGACGCACGATTCCATCCCGCTCGGCCACGAGCGCGTGGAGGAGGTGCACGGGGGTCACCTGCGGGTTGCCGCGGTTGCCGGCCAGCTCGACGGCCGCCTGCACAGCTTCCTGTGCCTTGATCGTGAACGTGTCGAAACGGAATGCCATCTCCTACTCCCTCTTTTCTTGCTCCGAGCCCCTATTGCCTATCTCCCTCTCCCTCTGGGAGAGGGGTGAGGGTGCCTTCCCCTCCGCGAAGCCTCACGGCGATGCTCGCGAGCCCCTCCACCAACGCGTCGCTGTCCTCGAGCACCTCGTGGCTCCAATACCGACTCACGTGCATGCCCCGCCCCTCGAGGAATTGAGTGTGCTGCTCGTCATACAAACGGGCTTCGCTCGTGTTGTGCTGCCCACCATCGATCTCGATCACCCAGCGAAGCTCCTCGCAGTAGAAGTCGATAATAAACGGTCCCACGGGATGCTAGCGACGAAACTTCAAATCGAGGAGCCGCCGACTCCGGAGCAGCGCCCGCACGATGGTCTCGGGAGGTGACGGTTCCTGGCGAAGTGCACGGGAAAAATCGTGCAATCTCTGCGGGACGATGCGTCGATCGACCATGGTCCAGGCACCCTCACCCGGCCTTCGGCCACCCTCTCCCGGCCTTCGGCCACCCTCTCCCGGCCTTCGGCCCCCCTCTCCCAGAGGGAGAGGGATTGAGAATCAGCCGTCCTGCTTTACTTCAAACTCAGCGTCGATCGTGTCGTCCGAGCCCTTGGCAGCAGCGGCCGCGCCGTCGCTTCCGGGAGCCGCACCGCCGTGCTGCGCCGTCTGCTCGTAAAGCACCTTCGAGAGCCCGTGGGCAGCCTGCTCGAGGGCGTCATGGGCCGACTGAATCGCGTCAGCATCCTCGCCCTTGGCGAGCTCGCGAACTTTCGTGATCGCCGCTTCGAGCGGGGCCTTGTCGGCCGCCGAAAGCTTTGAGTCGTTCTCCTTGATGAGCTTCTCGGTCTGGAAGCAGAGCGCCTCGGACCGATTGCGGACCTCGGCAAGCCGAGCTTTTTGCTTGTCTTCCTCGGCGTGCTCCTCAGCGTCTTTCCGCATCCGCTCGATTTCCGTCTCGTTCAGGCCGCTCGACTGCTCGATCCGAACGGTCTGCTCCTTGTTCGAGCCCAGATCCTTCGCGCTCACGCTGAGGATGCCGTTGGCGTCGATGTCGAACTTGACCTCGATCTGCGGGGTTCCGCGAGGCGCCGGTGGAAGGCCCTCCAGGTTGAATTGACCGAGGAGTCGGTTGTCCTTCGCCATCGGCCGTTCACCCTGATACACGCTCACCGTCACGGCGGTCTGGCTGTCGGTCGCCGTGCTGAAGACCTGCTTCTTGTCGGTGGGGATCGTCGTATTCCGCTCGACGAGCTTCGTGAAGATGCCCCCTTCCGTCTCGATACCGAGTGAGAGCGGAGTCACGTCGAGGAGGAGCACGTCCTGCACATCACCGCCGAGCACGCCCGCCTGGATCGCCGCGCCGAGCGCCACGACCTCGTCTGGGTTCACCCCCTTGTGCGGCTCCTTCCCAAAAATCTTCTGCACGAGCTCCTGCACCTTCGGAATCCTCGTCGAGCCACCCACGAGGACCAGTTCGTCGATCTGCGACGGCTCGAGCTTCGCGTCTTGGAGGGCCTTCACGAGCGGGCCGCGGCAACGCTCGATGAGGTGATCCGTGAGCCGCTCGAACTCGGCCCGCGTGATCGTCAGCATGAGATGCTTGGGGCCCGAGGCGTCGGCCGTGATGAACGGAAGATTGATGTCGGAGCTCTGGGCGGTCGAGAGCTCCTTCTTGGCCTTCTCGCACGACTCCTGAAGCCGCTGCATGGCCATCGGATCCTTCCGCAGATCGATGCCCTGTTCCCGCTGGAACTGGTCGGCCACGTGGTTGATGAGAACCTGATCGAAGTCGTCACCACCGAGATGGGTATCGCCATTGGTGCTGATCACTTGAAAGACGCCGTCCTTCGACACGTCGAGGACCGACACGTCGAACGTGCCACCGCCAAGGTCAAACACGACGATCTTCTCGTCCTTCTTCTTGTCGAGGCCGTAGGCCATCGCGGCAGCGGTCGGTTCGTTGACGAGTCGCATCACCTCGAGGCCGGCGATCTGGCCCGCGTCCTTCGTGGCCTGCCGCTGGGCGTCGTTGAAGTAGGCAGGGACCGTGATCACGGCCTTGTTGACCTTGTGACCGAGGTAGCTCTCGGCTGCCTCCTTGAGCCGGCGGAGGATCTGCGCGGAGATTTCGGGCGGTGTGAGCTCCTTGTCGCCGGCGCGGACCTTCACGTAGTCGCCGGGCCCGCCGACAACTTCGTAGGGCACCATCTTCTCTTCCGAGGCCACTTCGTTGTGGCGGCGGCCCATGAACCGCTTGATGGAGTAGATCGTCCGCCTCGGGTTGGTCACTGCCTGCCGGCGGGCATGGTCACCAACAAGGGTCTCCCCTTTGTCGTTGAAGGCCACGACGCTCGGAGTAAGGCGATTGCCGTCCTTGTTCGCGATCACCTTGGGCTCCTTGCCCTCCATGACGGCCACGACCGAGTTGGTCGTGCCCAGATCGATGCCGATGATCTTTTCGCCCTGCTTGGTTGCCATGTCGAAAGTACCCTTCCCGTGCTTCGTTGCCTCGCGCCAGTCGCGACCGTGAATCCGTGACGGCGCCGCCACTTTCTGCGGCCGCTGTCATGATGGCCTGGTAGGAGCAAAGGCCGTGCCAACTCGGGGAGGGCGAAACCTGCGGGGACCGGTGCGCGCCCGTCGAATGAAAAATCCTTCGAAACCACCCGCTTGAGGGCTCTGGCGGCGTGGGTACAGTTGGTCAGTTCCTGGCCGGGGCCTGCGGCGTGCCCCGGAACCACCCGACGTGACGGCAGCCAGCCTGCCATTTTGGCCGCCCTTCCCTGGTGAATTTGCTCCCATGGCCAAGCCACGTTCCCCCCGAAAAACTGCAGACGATGGGAAGACTGGTCTGGCCTCGCTGCGGGCCGACATCGATCGAATTGATCGCCAGCTTGTGGGCCTCATGAACGAGCGGGCCGAAGTGGCTCGCGACATCGGGCACCTCAAGCAGACATCGGGCCAGCAGACCTACGATCCCTCCCGAGAGGAAACGGTCCTCGAGCGTGTGGCCGCCTCCAATGCCGGTCCGCTCTCGAGCGACAGCCTCAAGGCGATATTCCGCGAGCTCATCTCCGGGTCTCGTGCCATCGAGCAGCATCTTCGCGTAGCACACCTCGGCCCTTCCTGGACGTACAGCCATCTCGCCGCGCTGCACCGCTTCGGTGGCTCAGTCGATTTTGTCCCTGTCGCGAGCATCTCGGCGGCCTTCGAGGAGGTGTGCGCAGGCCATTCTGACTTCGGCGTCGTCCCACTCGAGAACTCAACCGACGGTCGGATTGCCGATACGCTCGACAACTTCGCACGGCTGCCGGTCAAGATCTGCGCCGAGGTGCCGCTTCGAATTCATCACACGCTGCTTGCATCCTGCGACCGCTCGGCTATCCGTGAGGTCTACAGCCGGCCCCAAGCGCTGTCGCAGTGCCGTAATTGGCTCGCCCGCCACCTGCCCGCGGCCAGGCTCGTCGAAGTCACCAGCACGAGCGCCGCCGCGGAGATGGCATCGCGGACCCCGAATGCGGCCGCCATCGCCAGCCGGCAGGCAGGCGTGCACCACGGTCTCGATGTGCTGGCTGAGAACATCGAGGACGTTGCCAACAACACCACTCGATTCGCTGTCATCGGGCACGCCGATGCCAGCCGCACCGGAAAAGACAAAACGTCCCTCATGTTTGAGATTGAGCACCGCCCCGGTGGCCTGGCCGATGCCCTCGCGATTCCCAAGCGGCAGAAGCTCAATCTCACGTGGATCGAGTCGTTCCCGCTATCGGGCGAAGAGCGCGGCTACGTCTTCTTCGTGGAGCTCGAAGGCCATCGCACAGACTTACGCGTCCGGCGTGCGATGGCGAGCCTCGAGAGACGATGCAAACGCGTCGTCTGCCTCGGCTCCTACGCCTCAGCCGCCCCGGTGGGGTGAGCATCACGGCGGCGGAGGAAAAGACGAGCCGGGATCGGGGTGCGCCCGACGAGCGTTGCAAATTTCCTCGCCCCGGTCTGGAACGGCCCCCGGTGACGTTGCGGAAATGTGCTCCGCGGAGGAGGGCGACACCGATCCCCGGCGCTGACTATCGAGACTCAATCAGCCGCTTCATCTCGCGGACAGCCTCGGTGAAACCGATGAGGACGGCCCGCGACACGATGGAGTGGCCAATGTTGAGCTCGCCCATGCCATCGAGAGAGGCGACGGGCGCGACATTCCGATAGGTGAGCCCGTGGCCGGCCGCCAGCGCGAGCCCGCCCTGCCGCACCATGACTCCCGCCCGAGCGAGTTCCACGAGCCGCTCCTCGCGACTTTTTTCGTTGTCCTCATTGGCGTAGCAGCCCGTATGGAGTTCGACGGCATTCGCACCGAGATCGATCGCCGCATCGATCTGCGACGGCGATGGGTCGATGAAGAGCGACACGGAAATGCCAGCGTCGGCGAGTCGCTTCATCGCGCCCTCGACGGCGTCACGATGCCCGACCACATCGAGCCCGCCCTCGGTCGTCACCTCTTCCCGCCGTTCCGGCACGAGTGTTACCTGGTCGGGCTTCACGCGGCAGGCAATGGCCACCATCTCGGTCGCGACGGCGCACTCGAGGTTGAGCTTCACCTGCACGGTGCGGCGGAGCACCTCGAGGTCGCGGTCCTGAATGTGCCGACGGTCTTCTCGAAGGTGCACGGTGATCGCGTCGGCGCCGCCAAGCTCGGCCAGCGCCGCAGCCCAGACCGGGTCTGGCTCCACCGTCCGACGGGCCTGCCGGATGGTGGCGACGTGATCGATGTTGACGCCGAGGGTTGCCATGCACGTGCAAGCCTGACCCGGCGGCTAATCCTTTTTCAAGAGGACCACGGCGTTCCCGCGTGGCGAGCGTACCTGGAGGAGCACGCCCTCGGCCACCGACTCCTTCTCGATCGCTTCCGCGAACTGGGCAATCGTCGTGACCGGCGTGCGGCCCACCTTCCGAACGAGCATGCCCGGGCCAATGCCCGCCGAGCCAGCGAGGCCGTCGGGATCGACGCGGTCAACCAGCACGCCCTCGAAGTCGGCATAGGCATCTTCGGCAAGCGAATCCTTCCCACGCACCTCGATCCCAAAGTCTTTGCAGTAGAACGTCTCCTCCGCAGCCTCGGGTGCAGGCCCTCGGCCGGAAGGCGTGGCCGCCGTTAAGTCCTTGGGCAATGGCTTGACGTTGATCGTGAGCGTCAAGGCCTTGCCGTCACGAAACACCGTGAGGCTGTGAGCGCGATCAATCTCCGCTCGCTCGACGAGCTCCTGGAGCGCTCGGGTGCCGAGGACCGGCTGACCATCGAAGCCTGTGATCACATCAAGCGGCTGCACGCCCGCCGTTGCCGCAGGAGACTCGGCGACAACATCGCTGACGAGCACGCCGCCGCGCGCGGCCACTCCGAGCTTGTCTGCCATGCGACGGTCGAGTGGCCCCATTTGCACGCCGATGAACGCCCGTTCGACGGAGCCCTTGTCGATGAGTTGGCCGGTCACCCACTTCGCGAGGTTGATGGGAATGGCAAACCCGATTCCCTGGTAGCCGCCACTGTTCGAGGCGATGGCCGTATTGATGCCCACAACCTCGCCGGCAAGGTTCACCAGGGGGCCGCCAGAGTTACCGGGATTGATGGCGGCGTCCGTTTGGAGGAACTGGGCCCGGCGAATCGAGCCGAGCTCGCGGCCCTTCCCGCTGATGATGCCCGCGCTCACCGTCGTGTCGAGTTCGAAGGGATGGCCGATGGCAATCACCCAGTCGCCAATCTCGAGGCTGTTGGAGTCGCCAAGCTTGGCCACGGGCAGGTCCTTGGCATCGGCCAGACGCACCACGGCGAGATCACTTTCGGGATCGGTCTTGATGTCCACCGCCTTGAACTCGCGGCCATCGGCAAGTCGAACGACAACTTCGTCAGCTCCTTCGACAACATGATTGTTCGTGATCACGATTCCGTCGGGCGACACGATCACGCCCGAGCCCATCCCGGATCGTCCAGGCGTCTGCCCATTCGGCACTTGGAAATCGAAGCCCTCGGGGAGCCCGTCGGGAAACATGCCCTCGAACGGCGTGCCCTGCAATGGATTGCCGCCACGCGGGCCGCGTTGGTCGCGCGCTGCGGCGGGCTTGGGCTTCACCCGGCTTTGGACGACGACCACGCTCGGGGTGGCGATTTCGGCGGCCCGACGGAACGCCGTGGAGAGCGCATTCGCGTGGGAGAGCGGTTCGGCAGGTGCCTGAGGCTCGGCACTATGAGCGACGGGAAGGCCGGTGGCGGCGAGGGCTGCGGCGACTGCCAGGGAGGCCGCGACACAGGCCAGGCATGCAAAGCGGTGTAGCCGACGGGGGCCGATATGCCGGGTGGAAATGCGTGACAACATCGTTGCTCCTCAGAGTGTTGGGCGCCTCGCGGCGGCAACCGGAACCGGCCGGTGCCGCCTGGAGGCTGTCGAAATCCTACGCATCAGCGGTGGCAGGGATCCTAGGGGAATTGCCCCGCTGCCAGATCGCGTCCTCTCCTACGGAGCCCATCCCTGGCCGGTTCATTCCGCCGGACATGGCATGCCGTCGCGTTGACAGGCCACCGTGACGGGGCGTAGGTTTTGGAGACAGGAGGTTGGGATTTCCCCTATGGTCAGCGAACAGCCACCGGCACTGCTGGGGTCGGGCATCGACGTGGCCGAATGCGAGCGGCGACTCGACTACACCTTCCGCGACCCAGCGATCTTGGTTGCTGCGGTCACGCATGCCTCCGGGGCCAAGCACCGGCTGGCCTCGAATGAGCGACTCGAGTTCCTGGGCGATGCGATCCTCGGATTCATCGTCTGCGAGCGGCTTTACCGCGCGTTCCCTGAGTCACTCGAGGGCGATCTTACCCGGATCAAGTCGGTCGTCGTCAGTCGGGAAACGTGTAGCCGCCTCAGCGGCCAGCTCGGCCTGGCCGAGTTCCTCATCGTTGGCAAGGGACTGGCAGTGTCCAAGCCGATTCCCGACTCGCTGCTCTCGGATCTCTTCGAGTCGATCGTGGCGGCGATCTATTTGGATGGTGGCATCACCAAGGTCACGCCTTTTGTCGAGCGGCTCCTCGGGCCCGAGATCGACAAGGTGGTTTCAGGGGAGCTCGGGTCGAATCACAAGTCGCTCCTTCAGCAGTGGTCCCAGCGTGATTTCGGCCTTACACCCACCTACGAGGTGCTGGCCGAAGAGGGCCCTGACCACAGCAAGAGCTTTCGGGTGTCGGCCCAAATCGGCAGCCGCCTCTACTCTCCCGCCTGGGGTCGCAACAAAAAAGAAGCCGAGCAGCGGGCCGCATCGAACGCGCTCTCCGAGCTGCAGGGTATCGCCGGGGCCCCACAGGACCCATTGTGATTTCACGGCGTTGCGTCACACGCGAGACGCCTTTCGACCGGAGCACCCTTGATGAGCGAACAGGAACTGGGCAGACGGGCGTTCGTGGTTCGTCAGTCGGCGGCGCTCATGCTGGCGGCAGCATCGCGATACGCCATCGCCGCCAGCGACCCGCCGGCACACGGTCCGCGACAGGACACCGGCCTCCGCATTGGGGAAGTGACAGCCGACTCTGCCGTCATCTGGACCCGTCTGACGGCGCGCGGCGATCGCAATAGCGACGGCCTCCTGATCCCGGGACGAGCCAATGGGAAGGGCGCGGACCAGTTGGCGAAGGTCACAGTTCCTGCCGACGACCTGGAAGGCGCGTGCCCACCAGCCGATGGACGGATTCGTCTGCGGTATGGACTGAAGCCCGACCTGAGCGACGCAGTCTCAACTGATTGGGTCGACGTCACGGCCCAGGATGACGCCATCCACAAATTTATCCTCCGGAATCTTGCCCCTGATGCGACCTACCATCTCATAAGCCAGACAACCGGTCCGGATGGCGATCCGCCCCATGCGGGCGTGGGCGGCAACTTCAGGACCGCGCCGCGTCAGGACGCCATTTCCGACATCCGCTTCTGCGTCATGACGTGCCAGGGATATCCCGACCGTGGGCATCCCGATGGCCATGCCATCTACCCGTCGATGCAGGCAGTCGAGCCGCGGTTCGCATGCCTGACAGGCGATCTCATCTATCTCGATAACGACGAGCCGCGGGCAGTCACGCCGCGGCTTGCCCGCTATCACTGGGAGCGGATGTTCAGCCTTCCGCGACTCCTCGCATTCACGGCGAATATCCCGACCTATTGGCTGTGCGACGACCACGACATCCTCAACAACGACTCGTGGCCCGGCCGCACTATGGGCCCGCTCACCTTCGCAGAAGGGGAGGCGATTTTCCGCGCCCAGGCGCCCATGCCAGACACGGGGCCCAGTTACCGGACGTTTCGCTGGGGCCGTGATCTCCAGATCTGGCTGACCGAGGGAAGGACGTATCGCTCGCCCAACACTGCGCCCGACGACGATCGCAAGACAATCCTGGGCGATGAGCAGAAGGCGTGGCTGAAATCCACACTTCAGGCGAGCGATGCCACCTGGAAGATTCTCGTGTCGCCGACGCCGATTGTCGGTCCCGACCGGAAAAACAAGCACGACAACCACGCCAACGAGGCCTTCGAGCGGGAAGGCGACGAGCTCCGAGAGTGGTTTGCCAAACATCTGCCAAAGGGTTTTGTCGTCATCTGCGGCGACCGTCACTGGCAGTACCATTCGGTCCACCCAGACACAGGGCTGAACGAGTTCTGCCCCGGTGCGGCGAGCGACGAGCATGCCGGAGGCTCACCCGGCCAGAACCCCAAGGTCCACCGGTTTCATCGCCAGAAGGGTGGATTCATCGTAGTTGACGTGGTGCGCCGCGCGGGCATGCCCTGCCTTCACATCGAGCACCGCGATGTCGACGGCCACGTCGTCTATCATTTTCAGTGCGACCGAGCTTCCTGATGCCCACCCGTTCCGTCCAGAGAAACGAGCACTGCATGAACCGCGTGTTGGTCCTGCTGTCTGCCATGCTCGTCGCTCCATTAGCCCACGCCGCGCCGCTGCGGGTGTACATCCTGGCTGGTCAATCCAACATGCAGGGGCATGCCAGCGTCACCACGTTTGATTACCTGGCCCGTGATCCGAAGACGGCGCCGCTTCTCGACGAGATGCGTGACAAGGAGGGCAAGCCGACCGTCTGCGATCGTGTCTGGATCAGCTCTCTCTCGCAGGACCGCAACGGAAACGCGACGCTCAGGGTTGGGAAGCTGACGGCCGGCTTTGGTGCCCGCAACGACACGATTGGCCCGGAATTCACATTTGGGATCACGGTAGAGAAGCTCGATGAGGGGCCGATCCTGCTCATCAAGACGGCGTGGGGTGGGAAGAGCCTGCACACCGATTTCCGTCCACCGTCGGCATCACCGGAATCCGCGGGGCCGTACTACACGCTCATGATCGATCACGTGCAGAAGGTTCTTGCCGATCCGAAAAAGGTCGTTCCGACGTACGACGCGAAGGAGGGCTACGAGCTGGCGGGCTTCGTGTGGTTCCAGGGCTGGAACGACCTTGTCGATCAGAAGGCCTACCCGAAGCGCGACCAGCCCGGTGGCTATGACCGCTACACCGAATACTTGACCCACTTCATCCGCGACGTCCGCAAGGATCTTGATGCCCCAAAGCTCCCGTTCGTCATCGGCGTTCTTGGCGTGAACGGTCCGGTGGAGACGTTTACGACGCCACGGTACAAGCCCATCTACCAGAACTTCCGCGATGCGATGGCCGCCCCGGCATCGAGACCAGAGTTCAAAGGCACCGTGGCTGCCGTGCTCACCGAGCACTTCTGGGATCATGAGCTCGCCGCCGCCCGCGACAAGAAGGAACGCACTCCCGAAGAGGAGGAAATCGCCAAGGGCGCCTCCAACCAGGGTTTTCATTACTACGGCGCCGCCAAGTTCTTCGGCCCCGCCGGCAAGGCTTTTGCGGAAGCATTGCACGCGAAGCACTAGGCACCTGCCGGTCCGAGGCCGGTCAGTCGGCCATGAGTGTCTCCTTCAGAATCGTCGCGATCGCACTTGCCGTGATGGCCTTCAGGCATGGGGCGGGTTTGTCATCGGGACCGCTCTGGAAGCCGAATGATGACCAAGCAGCACAAGAACTTTGATCCCGCGGCGCTGGCTGCCTCGTACGACGGGCCGGTTTGGAAGGGGGTTTTCCGAGCGCAGCTTTCGACAAATCCGTGGGTTTCATCACGGCTGGCAGATTCGGCAGACACCGTCTGCACTTTTCGGACAGCGGTGTGTGGCGTGACCGCCGAGCGGCTCGCAATTCGATTGGCTGAGAGCTACTGAGCGGACAGGAGCCACAGGGCGAGGACGCCGCGAGCGGTCCAGAGAACCGTCCGTATCCAGTTGCTGGTGACCAGGGCGCTGGAAGCCCTCGCGTCAAATCCGAGCCTCAGTTTCGCATGCCTCGGCACCTGCACGAAGGCGGTTGAAAGCCATATGGCGACCAGCATGGCCATCCCAGACCACGCTGCGGTCTGAAAAGACGTCGGCAGAAGCCACACGAGCGCCGTCGCCGTGAGGGCCTCGATCAGCATGACGGGCATCACCACCAACATGGTGCGCCGCTGATGATCAACGGCGTAGCGGGGCGAGGCTTCGGTACCGACCCGATCGAAGAGGGGGTAGTGCACGACCTGCACGAACCAAATCAGACCCGTCATGAACCAGGTGGCGGCGGCATGAACGAGGAGAATCCATGGCATCATGGTCAACCGGACTGGGCAGGAGAGTGAGCCGAATCAGGCGCCGAAGAGACCCATCGCAAGATGACGACAAACGGCACCCACCAAATGATGTCATTGGTCATGATTGTCCACCCGGCGATCCAGGGAATCGTGCCGTTCCAAGCCGACCACAGGAATCCAATCGGCCCGCACAGCTTTCCGAGCAGGCCTACCAGGACGATCGGCCAATGCCGCTGCACGTCGCCTGCCGCGATCCAATATCCGACACCGTACACACCCACGATCATGCCGATGCACTGCCACAACTCGGGATAGTTCGGTGGTTCCATTCCTGCCCACCGGAACGCGGCGAGCGGAAACAAAACGGCGGCGGCCCCCCAGAGCACGTTGTACACCGCCGCGATGCGGAGCACGACGGCCATCCATGCTGGAGCCGAGTCAGACAATCCCTTCGACGATGCCATGTTCAGCCCTTGCTACCCTTTGGGCCGCACGCGCACGTTTGCCAGGCCGCCATCGACGCCCAATATCTGCCCGGTCACCCAGTCATTGGCGGGATCGAGGAGCCAGTAGATGGCACGGGCGACGTCACCCGGTTCTCCCAGCCGTCCCAAAGCGTGCATGGCGAGCGACGCCTTTTCGCTGGCCTCGCTGGCGATGATCTTCGCAGCGAGCGGCGTGCGGGTGAGCCCGGGCGCGACGCAGTTGAACCGCAAGCCGCGCGCGGCATACGTCGCTGCCGCCGAAAGCATCAGCCCTTGCACGCCTCCTTTGGCAGCCGCGATCGCTTCATGGTTGGCGATCCCGGTGCGAGCGGCAGCCGTGCTGACGAGCACCACAGAGCCCCCGTCCGTCATGGTCTTTCCTGCCGCGTGACACATGGCGAATGCCGTCGTCAGGTTGGCCGACACCGTGGCGGCATACTCGGCTTCCGTGGTGAGATGGGCCGGCTTCAGAAGCAGCGAGCCAGCGCAATTGACGGCGCCGGAGAGCGGACCGAGCTCGGCCGTGGCACGCTCGAATGCGGCATCCATGTCGGCAAAAGAGGAGGCATCACCGACGATTGGCAAAGCCCCGGTCGCCTCTGCCAAGGAGGCTATTTTGTCTTGGTCGCGACCGACCACCGCTAAGCGAGCACCGGCGGCGTGCAAAAGCCCGCACACGGCGCGTCCGATAGCGCCGTAGGCCCCGACGACAACGACGTTCCAGCCTGACTGCATGGCAGGATGATAGGGACGCCGTCTGGCTCGCCCAGTCGATGGATCGGGCCCTGGGTGGTGGTTATTGTCAAGAGTTGTGTTCCAGGGTTCTGAATCAGGCGGCGTTCTGCAGTACTCCGTTGGTGAAGATTCTTCCTTCGAGAACAAGAACGATCTGGTGATGGGCGTTGAGTCGTCGCCAGCGCTTGCTGGCTGACTGAGCGAGCTTGAACATCATCATCAGGCTGGCCTTCCTCGAGCCGCTTCCCTTCGTGCGGCGAGACGTGAGTCGGATCGTCGCGAAGGTGCTCTCGATTGGGTTCGTGGTGCGCAGGTGGCCCCAGTGCTCCGTCGCCAACAGCAAGCCTCGGCGGCTTCGTCAGCCCTCGCTGCTTGAGGTCAAGGAGCAACTCGACCCAGCTCTGCTTGCTCTCACGGATGCCGTCTGCCCAGGCGTAGACGCGCTCCTCCTTGGAGAGGTCGCGACGATTCCAGTCGTCGTACTCCTTGCCCCACGTCTCCTTGAGCCGGACGACGACGTTCGGGCTGAATCCCTTGGCGTCCGAGCCGATCAGCGACTAGAGAGCCTCCGGGGAGTCTCCCGTCGAGCCTCTTTTGAGGTAGAGCCATGGGATCAACTCCTCCACCGAGCGACTTTTCCGGAGATAGGGCGGCAAGATCGCCGAGGAGAAGGCGATCCGGTCGTCCATATCCTTGGTCTTGTCACCTACCCGAGGCTGTTCGACATCGAGCGGACCGGCTCCGGTCATGATGGTGCGGGCCGGAAGGTAGCCGTTGCGGACCACCCGCCGTCTGCAACCCTCATCGAGCTTGTCATTCGGCGCGCCAACCAGCCACTCATCGGCGCCCAAAACCGGCCACCACGTGGGGGGTACTGGGTGGAAGAATCCTCTTATTCGGTCCTCGATGCAAGGTGCTGTGATCAGTTCGTGACGGTTTGATCAGTCGTACGGGCGTGTGAATCCCGTTGATTCCCGGTCGGCGCGCTGGCTGGTTTTGGTTCGGCTGGCTGGTGGTGGTCGTGCTCGGCGTGGGCGTTTTTGAGGCGGAAGCTTCGGCCTTGGAAGGTGATGATCTCGGCGTGGTGGAGGAACCGGTCGAGGATGGCGGCAGACTTCGTGGGAATCTTCGCCGGTCTTTCGGGACACAGCATCGATCAGTTCGAGGTAGCTCATGACAGAGAATCTCCTGGGAAAAGGGAACACGGACAGGGAAAACGCCCGGCAGCCAGAAGGGCCGACGGGGAGACAGAACACCGGTCGCCAACACAGCGGGCCGGAAGAAGGAAGAGAGAGGTGGGCAAGCGGGCGGCGGCGGTTGGAAACGTCTCTGCTGGCGAGTGGCCGAGACGGGAGTGGCTGCGGCTGCTACGGTATTGATGAACCGCACAGCCGGTTTGGCAGCGGCAGTGTGAAGACCGTCAGGTGCTCTCTATGCGGCCGCGAATCTACGTCGATACGTCGGTGTTTGGTGGCTGCGAGGATGTCGAGTTCATTGACCACTCTCGCCGCCTAGTCGCCGCCTAGTCGCCGCCATGGCGAGCGGCGACTACGCGATGGTGATCTCCGAGGTGACGCTGCTCGAACTAGAGAAGGCACCGGCATCCGTGCAAGCGTATCTGGGGCGAGTCCCCGATGCGCTTGTCGAAGTCCTGGCGCTCGACGCGGAGGCTGAATCTCTGGCTGCCGAATACATTCGCGACGGGGCGGTTGGCAAGAACGAACGGGCCGACGCGCTTCACATTGCCCTGGCGACAGTGGCACGTGTGGATATCCTGGTGAGTTGGAACTTCAAGCACATCGTGAACCTGCGTCGCATTCATGCCTTCAACGCGGTAAACTTGAGGCAGGGTTATCCCGTTCTTGAGATCCGGAACCCGCGGGATGTAATTGGCGATGAATAACGCGAACCAGGAGCGGAAGTCAGCGGTCGCGATCGTCCGCAGCGTTCGTGACCAACTGAGCCGCGAGATTGAAGAGGCGAGCGGAGCTGAATTGCTCGATCGCATTCGTGGGCACCGTTACACGAGCCCGCTCTTGCAGCGCCTGGCGTCGAAGGCTGCCGCAAAGGCTGAGGCATCCGTGGCGGCAGCGGCCAGGCATTGAATTGGGGTTTCAGTGCGAGCCAGGCCTCCCTGCCGTCACCGTTTCTCGTTCGCGCGTCCACCATCCGTCCGCTCAACGAGGACCGCGCAGTCGTTCTCGTCGTGGCTTCCATCAGCCGCTCGAACACGGTGGCACGTGTACCCCATCGCTCTCAGCTCACGGACGGCAGCCAGAAGCTGACGCCATGAAACGTTAAGCGACGGCACCGACAGGCCTTGCTGTGGTGTGTAGGCCTGTTTGTCGTAGTCCCATGTGGTGATCGAATAGAGCGGTACGGGCGATGCAAGTTTTTGGGAGCGAGAGCGTCTACCCCTCACCATCAGCCACGCCCTCT